>Ga0105238_10002032_pt1 | contig 20437 bp, 8 predicted proteins | sample KBSC34metaG_FD_81526 | JGI IMG/M metagenome (GOLD analysis project Ga0105238, IMG submission 81526) | Corn rhizosphere microbial communities from Kellogg Biological Station, Michigan, USA - KBS C3-4 metaG | ecosystem: Host-associated > Plants > Roots > Rhizosphere > Soil | place: Michigan, USA... | reverse complement strand
GCCGTGGTCGGAACGTCCGGCAGCGGCAAATCGTCGCTGGTGCGCGCCGGGCTGATTCCCTCGCTCGAAAGCGGATTCGCCTCTCGCGCGGGCACGCACTGGCGAACCGCGATCGTGCGTCCGCAGGACGATCCGATCGGCTTCCTCGCAGAGGGCCTCGTCGAGAGCGGTCTGCTGACTCACGCTGACCTGTCGCCGGCCGCGTCGAGAACGATCGTCGAGACGACACTCCGCCGCAGCAGCCTCGGGCTGGTCGAGAGCGTGCGTCTGGGCCGCCTCGAGCCGCACGAAAATCTGCTCGTGGTCGTCGACCAGTTCGAAGAGCTCTTTCGCTTTGCCGATCTCGCTGGCCGGGGTGAGGCGGTAGACGAAGCTCCCGCATTCGTCAAGCTGCTGCTCGAAGCCACGATGCAGGGCGACGTGGCGATCTACGTGGTGCTGACCATGCGGTCCGATTTTCTCGGCGACTGCGCGCGCTTCCGGAACCTTCCGGAAGCGATCAGCGACAGCCAGTACCTGATTCCCCGGCTAACGCGCGACGAGCTGCAGGCAGCCATCACCGGGCCGATCGGCGTGCGCGGCGGGGCAATCGCGCCGGCGATCGTGCAGCACCTGCTGAATGCCGTTGGCGACGACATGGATCAGCTGCCGGTCCTGCAGCATGCGCTCATGCGCGCGTGGGACCACTGGGAAGCCCATGATGCAAGCGGAAGCCCGATCGAGCTCGAAGATCTCGAAGCAATTGGCGGCTTGGCGCAGGCGCTCTCACGCCACGCCGACGAGGCGTTTGCCGCGCTGACCGGCGACCCGGATCGCTCGCTGGCAGAGCGCATATTCAAGTGCCTCACGGATCGGGGGGCCGACAATCGGGAAGTGCGCCGCCCCACGCCCGTGTCGCGCCTGTCGGCGATAACGACCGCGCACGCTGCGGACCTCGTGAGGGTGATTGATGTGTTCCGCGCGCCGGGCCGATCGTTCCTGGTGCCACCGTCCGACGTGCCACTGGACGGCGACTCCGTCATCGACATCGCACACGAGAGTCTCATCCGTCAGTGGCAGCGGTTGCGCGGATGGGTCGACGAGGAGGCGGAATCGCGCGCTACCTATCTCCGCCTCGTCGACGCTGCGCGCTTGTATGAGGCCGGTAGGGGCGGGCTCTGGGGCGAGCCCGATCTGACCTTTGCGAAGCAGTGGGAGCAGCGCCAGGCGCCAACGACGGCATGGGCTGCACAGTACGCGCCAGGATTCGAGACGGCGCGGGCATTTCTCCAGGCGAGTGAGGCCGCTCACGCCGCGGCGGAGGACGAAAAAGTGCGTCGGCTCAAAGCCGAGCGCGAGCAGCGCGATCGTGAACTGGCGCAGGCGCAGGCGCTCGCCGAAGCGGAGGGACAGCGCGCTGCGGAGCAAGTGCGGCAGGCCGTGCGGTTGCGGAAGATGCTCTTGCTCGCGGGAACAGCCGGTCTCGTGGCCGTGCTGCTCGCCGCGGCCGCCATTGTTCTGTTCTTGAATATGCGACGGGCCCGGGATACTTCGGTCGTCCAGGGCCTGATCGCCGACGCCCTGCGGCTGTCCGCGGTTTCGACGACGCTCGGCCCTCAGTCCAACCGCGCGCTGTTGCTAGCATCGGAAGGGATGCTCGCAGCGGAATCGGTGACTGATCGGAACGTGAGGGTGCCCGCGGCCGAGCAGGCACTGCGGGACATGCTCAGGGGCTCATCGGGAATCGGGTTGCGCTTTCTGCCTGGTGAGGGGAACCCGATCGTCGTGAGCGCGGATAGCCACTGGCTCGCTGCTGGTGGGCGCGACGGCACGGGCTACCTGGTCGATCTCAAAGCGCCGGGCCCGATGCCCACATGGCGGCTTCTCCCCGGACACGAGGGCGCAATGAACGCCATCGCCGTCAGCCGGGATGGCCGGTGGCTGCTGACGGGGGGCGTCGACCGGACCGCGCGGCGCTGGGATCTGACGAACGCGAAGCCGGAGTCGACGGCGGTCGTGTTCGGTGGGCATCGTGACGCTGTCACGGCGGTCGCCATAAGCAGTAACGGTGCGTGGCTCGCCAGCGGGAGTGCCGACGGGACAGTTCGCCTGTGGCGCTCGAACACCGTCGGCCAGGGAATGCCGCTCGAACTGCGGCTTGGCGCGCCAGTCACGGCACTCGCATTCATCGGAGGCGATCGCTGGCTGGTGACGGCGAGCGGGCGCGAGAATAACTCCGGCAACGTCCGCCTGTGGGACTTGTCCGCGTCCGATCCGGCTGCTCACCCCGTATCGCTGGCGAACGACAGACTTCCCGTGTACGAGGTCGCTGCTGATGCGAGCGACAACTGGCTGGTGGCCCGTGGCGACGACGCCAGCTATTTGTGGAACCTGCACGACGCCGACATCGCCAAGTCTCGAGGCACGATCTTCAGTTCGGCTCTGGTCAGTCCCGACGAGCGCTGGGCCGTGTCGGTTACCCACGGGGGGGACGTCGTTCTGCACGACCTGAAGCGGTTAGAAGGCTACGCACTGTTTTTGCACGGAAACGCCCGGACGGGCCGAGACGCTCGTGATGCTCGATTCGCGTTCAGCCACGACAGCCGCTGGCTCGTGACCTACGGGGAAAAGGACAACGAGGCCTGGCTCTGGGATTTTGCGACGAGTAACTTGAAGACGCCCGCCCCTGCCAAAGTGCCATTGACGGGCCACGGCGGTCCCGTGTCGAGTGCGGCGTTCAGCGCCGACGGCCGCTGGCTCGTCACCGGCTCACGGAACACGCTGTTCGTCCGTGATCTCACGAAGCCCGGCGAATTGGCCGCGCCTACGATGCTGCACGGTCCGGAATTCGCCATCAATCAAGTGCAATTCTCGGCCGATGATCGGTGGCTCATCGCACGAGGTTTTTCCGACCTCGGCGTCCACCTTTGGAACTGGCAGGAACGGCTGGATGCCTACGGCGAGCCGATCGTGCACGTGCCAAAAGTGCCAGCTGACAGGGTCGACGTGACTCGCGACCTGCGCTGGTTCGCGGTTGCGGAGGATTCAGCGATCCGCATGTGGGATCTCGGTTCGCGCCTCCGGGACAATCCGCCCGCGACATTCGCCGACGATCAGACTTTCTCGACACTCGTCTTCAACCACGACGGCACAAGGCTCGTCAGCGGTGGGGACGATGGCCGCGTCAGTGTGTGGGACGTCGGCAAGAGCGGCGGCAGGCGCGTCCTGCGGGGACATACCAAGACAGTGCGCGCGGTTGCTATCAGTCCGGACAATCGCTGGGTGGCGGCCGGCACGGCAGTCGACATACGCGTGTGGGACCTAGCCATAGAAGGGGGCGATTCGCGCGCTACCGTCCTGCCCAACGCGGACCGGGGTGCCTATTACGCGGCATTCAGCAGCGATAGTCGCCGGCTCATCACGTTTGACGGCGCTGGAGGCGCGCAGATCTGGGACGTGGCGACGTCGCCGCAAGACCCGACGCTCCTGCGGAAGATCAGTGTCCGCCCCAACGTCGCGTCGATCGCCTTGAGTCCCGAAAGCCGCTGGCTGGCCGTCGGCCACCACGACGGCCCGATCGAGGTGTGGGACCTCCGCACGACTCAAGAACCCTCGCCCCGTCTGCTCAACGGTCATCAAGGGACGCCAGTGGCGCTCGCCTTCACGCCGGACGGCCGCCGCTTGGCCAGTGCCGGCGCCAACCGTCTGGACGAATCGAGGGTCCGCGTCGACGATCGCTCAATCCGGCTGTGGGATCTCGAAGCACCGGATCCGTCACGCAGTGCCGTCGTTTTCGAAGGACATGACTCTAACCTGTCGGCAGTGAAGGTGAGTCCGGACGGCCACTGGCTGGCAACCGCGAGCTTCGATGGCACCGCCCGGGTGTGGGACTTGTCCGCGGCGGATCCGGCGCGCACCGCGCTTGTCCTCAACGGCAACGAGGGCGCTGTCTGGGGGCTGGCGTTCGCGGCCGACAGCCGATCGCTGCTGACGTGGGGCGAGGATGCGACAGTGCGTCGGTGGCCCCTTGGCAGCGACGAACTGCTGGCCCGGGCCCGCCGAGTGACCGGACGAAATCTCACACAGACAGAGTGGAGCCGGTACTTTCCCGGGAAGCCGTATCACCGGACGTTTGCCGATCTGCCCATCCATTCGACCGTCGTCGAACAGCTCGTGCGAACTGTGGTCGCCACCGGAATCGACGATGCCCTCGGCCAACTGGAACCGTCCCTTCGCGTCGAGGGCCGCCGCGCGATCGTCGATCGCCTGGTGGGCGATGCCAGCGCGCTGGCCGCCAAGGCCGACTACGAGGGCGCGATGGGCACGATGGCGATCGCGCGGCGCATCGACCCGAGCCTCGACGCTGAGTTCGGCAAGCGGCTCGGTCGCCTTGCGGCCGGCGCGCTCCTGACGGACGCCAAGTTTTCAATCACCGGCTCGTACCCGCCGAAGGTACCCGACGCGCTCGAGAAGGTGCGCAAGGCGGCAGCGCTCGATCCGGCGTTGCCGGCCGGGGCCGAGCAGGTCCTTCGCGACCTGGCCCGCCGCCGCTTCCGCCAACTGGCCAAGACCGCCGTCTCCGGCGGTTCCTACCAATCGAAGGACGCACTCGACCGCGATCGCTCGCTGCTCGAAAGCGCCGTCGCATTCGATAGCGCGTTGCGAACGGCCCCCGAGGTCGCCGCGTTAGCGAGCCGGGTCGAGGCTGGACCGGGCGAGCTGGCGGCGAACTTAGCGCTGGCCGATGCGACCGGTGAATGGAAACGCCTACTCGAAGCCGGCGATGTTCGCGCCGCCGCTTCGGCGTATGCGTCCTTCGAGTCACGATTCCCCGGCCGCATTCTAGCGGCGACATGGAACGACCTCTGCTGGGTCGGTGCACTCAAGGGCGGGGCCAGTGTGGTCCGCGCGGCGTGCGACAGCGCCGTGAAGCTGGCGCCCGACAATGCCGAAATTCGCGACTCGCGGGCCCTTGCGCGCGCGCTGCTGGGCGATCGCGACGGCGCCATCGCCGACTGGCGGATCTTCATTGCCGCAGATGCACCGGCCGCGCGGCGGAAGCAACGGCAGGACTGGGTGCGCCGGCTGGAGGCCGGTGAGCGATTCACACTCACCACAGGATTGCGTCGCGAGCTCCTCACGCAATAGAGCAGGCCAAGCGTACGGGTCCATTGACAGTCCGCGGGAGCGGGCTGATAGTGTGTCGGCTTCATACAATCCAGCGAGCACGCGCCTCTGACTCGGAGGGTTTAATGCTTAAGGTCCGTGAGACGGTCAAGCGGCTCGCCTTCCTGGGAATGCTCAGCGCGGGCGCGAGCCTGGCCCACGCACAGGCGCCGCTCCACGACGAGCAATATCCCCAAGCCGACATCGCCTACGGCGCCACGGTCTACGCGTCCAGATGCGTCACGTGTCACGGCACGCAGGGCGACGGCATCGGCGGCGTCAACCTGCGGAGCGGCACTTTCCGCAACGCGGTCATCGATCGTGATCTCGACCGCTTCATCCGCGCCGGCTCACCCGCTGGCATGCCAGCTTTTGATCTCGACAGCGCCGAGATGGCGGGCATCATCGCCTACCTCCGCAACATGAACGCGGTGGACACGGCAACAGTGGCGAGAGGTGACGCCGCGCGCGGCCGCACCGTCTACGACGGCAAGGGCGCGTGCGCGACGTGCCACCGGATTGGCGGCGCCGGCTCCCACGTCGCACCGAACCTGACGGACATCGGCGCACTGCGCAGCCCTGGCTCGCTGCAGCGCTCGCTGCTGGACCCTACCAGTCAGATGATGCCGATCAACCGGCCGGTTCGCGTCGTCACGAAGGACGGCACGGTCATCACTGGACGCCGCCTCAACGAGGACACTTACGGGCTGCAGATCATGGACGACCGCGAGCGCATGCACTCGCTCGTCAAGGCCGACCTGCGCGAGTACACGATCGCCAAAGTCTCGGCGATGCCATCTTTCAAGGGGACCCTCTCGGACGGCGAGGTTGCCGACCTCGTGGCTTATCTGCTCTCGCTGAAAGGACAGCTGCCATGACCCGGACACTGTCGCTCGCCCTCGTCATGGCGCTGTGCGTGTTGTCCCTTCGCGCCCACGCCCAGGTCACGACCCAACGCCTCACCGCAGCGCCCAGCGAGCCGCAGAACTGGCTCACCTACTCCGCCAACTACTACAGCACCCGCTACAGCCCGCTGACGCAAATCACGCCAGCGAACGTGAAGAACTTGAAGCTGCAGTGGGCGTATCAGGCGCCCGTCGCCGGCAACTGGCAGACGTCGCCGCTCGTCGTGGATGGTGTGATGTACATCACCCAGCGCCTCAACGACGTGGTCGCGCTCGACGCTACGACCGGGCGTGCGTTCTGGATCTACCGCTACACGCCCGCTGCCGACCGCATCGTGTGCTGCGGCGCCAACAACCGCGGCCTGGCCATCCTCGGCAACACGCTCTTCATGGGAACGCTCGACGCGCAGCTCATCGCCATCGATGCCAAGAGCGGGAAGGCGTTATGGAAAACCGCGGTGGCGAGTACCAAGGAGGGCTACTCGATCACGCATGCTCCGCTCGTCGTGAAGGACAAGGTGATCGTCGGCGTCGGCGGGGGCGAGTACGGCATCCGCGGCTTCATCGCCGCCTACGACGTGAACACCGGCAAGGAAGCGTGGCGCTTCTACACGATTCCCGCGCCCGACGAGCCCGGCGGCAACACATGGGAGCGCTGTCCGCCCAACTCCAAAGGCTTCTGCGACCCCGAGGCCTGGAAGCACGGCGGCGGCTCCATCTGGATGACGGGATCCTATGACCCGCAGTTGAACCTCACGTACTGGGGCGTGGGCAACGTGGGGCCCGATTACAACGGCGCGCAGCGGCCGGGCGACAACCTCTACACCGACTCGGTCGTGGCGCTCGACGCCGACACCGGCAAGCTGCGGTGGCACTACCAGTTCACGCCGCACGACGTCTACGACTACGACTCCGTGCAGGTGCCGGTCCTCATCGACAACTGGGCCAACACGCGCATCAACGTCATCGCGTGGGCCAACCGCAACGGGAACTTCTACATCCTCGACCGCGCCACCGGCCGGTTCCTTCTCGGCAAGCCGTTCGTGAAAGTGAACTGGATGAGCGAATTCGACGAACGCGGCCGCCCGGTGCAGACGCCGCAGCCGGAAGGTCAGCCCACGTATCCGGGGAACCAGGGCGGCACGAACTGGTACTCGCCTTCCTACAGCACGCGCACCGGGCTTTTCTACGTCTCAGCGTGGGAGGACTACGCGAGCATCTACTCCCCCGCGCTGTCGCAGTACAAGCAGGGTTCGAATTTCGTGGGCGGCGGCCCGCGCAACTTCGGGCCCGTGCCCGGCGCACCTGGACTGGCGCGCGCGCCAATCAATACGTGGACCGAGTCGGCTGGGCACGGCGCCGTCGTCGCGCTCGACCCGAAGACCGGTGACAGGAAGTGGACGTTCGCGATGACCGACGTCACCGACGCCGGCATTCTCACCACCGCATCGGACCTGCTCTTCACCGGTGGTCGCGAAGGCTACTTCCAGGCGCTCGATGCGCGCACGGGCGCGCTCCTCTGGAAGCTGAACCTCGGCGCGGCGATCAACAGCGGGCCGGTGTCCTATCGAGTCGGTACCAAGCAATACGTGTCGGTCGTCTCGGGACTATCGCTCTCGGTCTTCGCGCTCGACGAATAGGTGGACGCCGTGACGCCCAGACTCTCGAGACGCACGTTTCTGGCGGGCGCTTCCGCCCTCGGGGGTGTCGCGATCGCCTCCCGAGCAGCAGCGCAGATCACGACCCTGGCGCCCTTCGAGAAGCTGCCGCCGTACGGCAACCACACACTTCCGCCCGGCGTCACCCCGCGCCTCGTGCCGAAGGTGAACGGGCTGACCGTCAACATCCTCGAGGCGGGGACGCAAGGACGGCCTCTGGTCCTGCTGCTCCACGGGTTTCCGAATCTGGCTTACAGCTGGCGCAAAGTGATGCCGGCGATTGCCGATGCGGGCTACTACGTGGCCGCACCAGACTGCCGCGGGTACGGGCGTACGGTCGGCTGGGATCGATCCTTCGACGCGGATCCTGCGCCGTTCCTGACGCTCAACATGGTGCGCGATCAGATCGCGCTCGTGTATGCGCTTGGCTATCGGAAAGTGGAGCTGATCGTCGGGCACGATCAAGGTCAGCTCATGGCCACGTACGCGGCCATCGTTCGCCCCGATATGTTCCTCCGCCTGACGACGGTATCGGGCCAGGGTGCTGCGCCGCCATCGTTCCCGTTCGCCGGCACGGATCGCAAGCCCACGTACACCGCCGCGGAACTCGACGCGCAGTTCGCGAAGCTCACTCCGCCGCGACGCGACTATCAGGAGTATTGGGCGAGCAGGCAGGCCGACGAAGACATGAAGCACATGCCGCAAAGCATGAGCGACTTCTTTCGCGCGTTCTACTACATGAAAGGTGGCGAATTTCCCGGCAACCAGAACCTCACACCCTTGCGGCCGATGCCGACGGCCAGAGAGGCCGCAGCCGAGAACGCGCGGATGCCGGAGTACTACGTGATGCGACGGGATCGAGGCATGCCGGCGACGATGGTCGCGTTCATGCCGACGAAGGAGTACGTCGCGAACTGCACGTGGTTCACTCAGGCGGAGTGCGACGTCTACGGTCAGGAGTACAGCGCCTCGGGATGGACCGGGGCCTTGCACAACTACCGGCATCGCCGGACCGCGTTTGCCGCGAACATCGCCGAGCAGCTCACGTTTTCGGGCCGGACCATCGATGTGCCCGCATCATTCATCGCCGGCAGGCAAGACTGGGGCGCCAACCGGATCGCGGGAGGGGCTGAGGGTGCCGGCAGGACCGGGTATACGAAATTCGCAGGCGTGCAGCTGGTGGATCGTGCCGGTCACTGGCCTCACGAAGAACAGCCACAGATCGTGAGCCGGCACCTGATCGACTTCCTGCAATCAACGTGAGCCGGATTCCTTAACTCTGGGCACGGTGGACGGTGACGTACACGGGCGCGCGGCGTGAAGGGCCCGGTCCGTCGCCCCCGGTTTCATCCACGGGATCGGGCCAATCGACATATTCCCGTTCGCCCGCGCGCAGCGCACGATATCGCTCGAACACCGTGCGGGCGCTCTCGAGGCCGGCCAGTGATCGCCAGGTCGATCCGCGGAACGTATGCGCCACCATCCGGCGCCCGTAACGAAGCACGAAGCGCGGATCGTGACGGAGCGCGGCCGGAAAGTGCCGGAGCTTCATCCATCGCTCGGCCTTCCACCGCATGAACTCGATGTCCTCCGCGGCAAGGTGCGTGCTCCGCGTGACCGCTGTGGTGCCGTCGTACTCTTCGACGCGGCGACTGACGATGAGACCGCGCTCGATGAAATCGCGCGTCATCGGCGTCCCCGGGTACGGGGTCGGATGCTGGATATAGGGCCAGTCCACGTACCGTCTCGCGAATTCCAGGTTGGCTTCGATCGCCTCCGGCGTGTCGTCGGGGTTGCCCACGATCAACCCCCCGACGACGATCATGCCGTGCGCGCGGATCATCTCGACCGCGGCCGTCGAGGCGTTGCCCACGCGCCGTCCCTGCTCGCGCTGACTGTTCTTGGCCGCGGCTTTCAGGAAGCCGAGATCGCCGTCGAGAATGTTCTCGATGCCGAGGAAGACGTAGCGGAATCCCGCGCGCCGCATCAGCGGGGCGAGTTCCGCGCCGTGCGTCGCGATTGGCGCAGTCATGCCCTGCACCATGTACTGGATGTCGTCGAGGCCTGCGTCGACGATGGCACGACAGAGCGCCTTGAACCGCGCCACGTCGAGGGTGATGTTGTCGTCGACGAGGAAGATCGCCCGCGCGCCCCGGGAGCGCGCGTCGCGGATGTCGTCAATGACGCGGTCCATCGGAAAACGATGGAAGTTGCGTCCGCGCATCTCGATGATCGAGCAGAAGCTGCAGTCGAAGGTGCACCCGCGAGACGTCTCGACGACGTCCACGGTGCGGCCCATCATCGTGTAGCCGCTCAAGACGCGCGCACTGCGATCTGGCGGCTTCAATGTTCCGTTCTCAACCGCGGTAATCGGCCTGGGCGCGGTCTGCTGGAACCCGTGCGCGTCGCGAAACCACAGTCCCGCCACGCGCTCAAGCGGCGTGTGTTCGTCGAGCGCGCGAACCAGTTCGCGGAACGTCACCTCCCCTTCTCCGCGAACGATCGCGTCCACGCCGAGGTCGTGATGGGTCCAGGCTTCCGGTGCGAGGCTCGGGTCGTACCCGCCCACGACGATACGTGCGGCCGGCTTGATCGACCGGATGAGCGAGATGATTCGACGCGCGGTGCGTCGCTGAAAGGTCATCACCGACAGCCCCACGAGCTCGGGCTGGACATCGCGCACCAGCTGTTCCACGGTCCGGCGCACCGAGGTCTGTGCAAGCACCAAGTCCGCGATGGCGACGCGGTGATGCGCATCGAGGTTGCCTGCAAGCGACGCCAACGCGCCGTTGGGCATCCGGACCGCAACAGTCGGCGTGTGCTCGAAAGAATCGGGCATCGACAGCAGCAGAATCTGCACGGCTTCGTCCGGAGGTATCAGACGATAGCACCCATGCAGCGGCGTACAGCTGGGCTTGGGCGATGCGGTTACATTGCGTTGAGCTAGGCGCACGTATACTCCTTGCCTCCCCACACTGACCCGACATCGAACGGATCGAATCCCCCATGATCTCGACTCCAGACCTGGTCAAGACTCCGCAAACTGCGCGCAGCGCCGACGACATCCTGCGCTCGCGCGTTGGCGTGTTGCTCGGCGTGACACCGGCAATCGAAACCGCCCTCGCCACCATCGACATCAAGACGGTGTTCGACCTGGCGGCCTCGCGCGTCTTTGCGGCGGCGTCACGGCTCCTCGACAACGAGCGGAACCCGTCGAGTGTCGACGTGCGGCTCGACGCAGTCCCCGCGGATGCGGTCACCAGGCCGGCCGATGTCCCGGTGGCGGCGCTGGCGCGACAGCCCATCGCCATCCTCACCCGCATCGGACCGGCACGTGCTCAGGCCATTGCGGCGGCGCTCGATACCCCAGCGGTGAGAGACCTCGCACTCTGGCCGCCGTACCGCAACGCGAAAGAGATCCTGGCGGCCGCGTTCTTCCCCGAGCAGCAGACGGGCTTCGACCCCGATGCGCCCGCCGACCTGCTGCCGCTCGCCGGTGCGCAGCCGACCGAACGCGTGTTCTACAAGCGCCTGCTCATCGACGCGGCGCCGCCCAACCTCCAGGGCACGATCGCGATCGAGCAATCGGACCCGATTGACGTCCTGCCCGGCATCCTGAATCCGTCCGGCTTTCAGAAACTGGCGACGGGTGCGCTGCTCACCTTCAGCCAGTCGTGGTTCGCGCAGGGATTGACCCTGGGCCAGCTGCTGCACAGCACGTCGCTCGCGCCTGGCGAGAGCACGCGCCTCGCGCTCGTCGACTGGGTACGCCGGACGAGCGCGTCCGCCTCCGAAAGCGTCAGCGAGGCGGAGCAGCTGTCCAACTCCTCGGTGCACAGCCGTGCGCTCAACGAGGTCACGTCAGCGACGGCCACCGAAGTGCAATCGGGCAGCTCCTTCACCACGTCGAAGTCGAGCACCGGTCAAAGCGGCGGCGGGTTCGGCTTCGAAGTCGGTCCGCTGGCGTTCGGCGGCTCGAGCAGTTCGGCCAAGACGACGACCGAGGCGATGAGCGCCACGTCGTCGTTCGGGTCGCGCGATCTGGCCGCGCAGTTCGCCCAGAACATCAACGATCGCTCCCAGCAGAACGCCTCGTCGGTGCGCAACCGCCGGGCCACCACCGTGCGCGAAGTGAGTCAGGAGGAACACGAAACGATTTCGACACGGGCCATCGCGAACTACAACCACATGCACGCGCTGTCGATCCAGTACTACGAAGTCGTGCAGGCGTTTCGAGTCACCACGCAGCTCGATCGTGCCGAGCGCTGCCTGTTCGTCCCGCTGAAGCTGGTGAACTTCCACGATCCGGCGGTGGTCGAACGTTCGCGGCTCGTGCTCGCCCGTGCAGCCTTGACTCCGGACGTGGCCAATGCGCTCGCCGAGTTCGGCACCGTCAAGGTGACCTCGAAAATTCCGTTGTTGTTCACGGCCCAATTGCAGGCGGCCGTGGTGAAGACGGCGGCAGCCGCCGCCGCGAGTACGGAGGCGGACACGACGCCGACGCCAGCCGCCGCGGCCATCGATACCGCCAAAGCCGCGATCGCGTACCAGCAGCCTTCGTCGCGTATCGCCGGCCTCGCCGCCGCGGGTTGGAACCTGTCGCAGCTCGCTCGCCTGGGCCGCGCCGGTGGGAGGTTGCTTCTCGCGTCGCGCACCAACGCGGTGTATGTCCCGGACGACGCGCTCGTGATCGGGTTCAGCCTGCGCGAAGGGCAAGGCAAACAGTTCGTCGTGCGCCGCACCGATGGGACAGTTGTCGCGCAGTCGGGTACCACGACCGCGACCGTCGATTTCACCGGCGCCATTCCCATCGCGGATCTCGACTCGATCTCCATTCAGAACGCCGAGACCGCGTCGCGCACGACCGCGCTCGTGCTGCACATGAGCCTGTTCGGGACGCTGACCACTCTCGACGTGCCGATTCATCTGAGCGGCGGCGGCGCGTCTGCCCCACTCGAGGAATGCGTCAGCTTCGACGGCGGTCAATCCACGCGCGATCTGGTCGACCACCTCGAGGCCAACAAGCTGCACTATTCGCAGGCGATCTTTCGCGCGCTCGACGGTCCCTCCATCGCGGCGCTGTTGGCGCGATTCTCGTTCCGCGGGGTTCCACTCGCACAGCTCGTCGACCAGCAGCCGGTGGCGGTCAGTTCGAACTTCCTCGTGTTCAAGATGGGCATGCCGGCCGCCGGCGATGCGGACGATCCGAGACTCGCCGACGATTTGAAGGCCTGGCGTACGTTCCTGACACGGACGGGGCTGGACCGGCCGGTCCCCAAGTCCGACATCGTGCCGCTGCCGTCGGGCGGCGTGTTTGCGGAGGCGGTGCTCGGACGCTTCAACGCCGCCGAGCGGCTGGATCTGCAGCGGTTCTGGAACTGGCAGGACTCGCCAATCCCGATCAGCGCGCCCGAGATCGCGGCGATCGAGGCGGGCTCGCGGGCACGGGACGAGAACGTCACTCCGGGCCAGCTGTCGTCTCCCGTCGTGAACATCCAGGCGCCGACGGCGCTGCCCGATCCGACCGGCGTCGGCGCCGCCCTCACGGCGCTTCAGAACGCGAACCTGTTCCGCGACATGAGCGGGCTGGCGCAGACGGCCGCGCTCGCGCAGGCCTCGCAGCAGGTGTCGGCGGCCGGCGCGACCGCCGCCGAAGCGCAAGCCGGCCAGAACCTCGAGACGGTCATGTCGCAGAACACACAGCGCATGCGGATTGCCGCGCAGCTGGCGGCACAAATGGCCGGTCTCCCGGCAAGCGGATCCACCGGCGGCACGACCCCGCCGGGCAAGAACAGCGTCACCGAGCGTGGTGGCGAGTTGAACCAGGCCGCCGAGCTCGACGCGAAGAAGAGCGCGGGAGGCACGACGACAGCCCAGGAGTCTGCCTTCAAGAATCAGCAGGGCACCCAGACGCGCGACCTGGCGAATCAACTGGTCACGGGGACGCTCACCGGCGGCGACACCAGTGCGCAGCCGCCGTCGGCACCGGTGCGCGGGATCGGACCCAAGCAACCGCTCCCGCGGACACTCAACGCGGTACTGCAGGTCACGAATGTCTTTGCCGACACGACGCTGTTCGGGTCGACGCCGGTGCACATCGACGCCTTCATCCGTGAGCCGGGCGGCAAACACATCTGGGAACGGAGTGGCGCCGCCGCTCCGCGGTTCTCGGGTACGCTGACCACCGCCGAAACACGGCTCGATTTCCAGTTGGGCTACACCTACACGATCACGTGGGCCGGACCCGTCGCCGCCGACATCACCAAGCTGCAGAGTATCGGCCTGAACGTGGCGCCCAACGCCACGCAACTCGACATCGTCGTGACCGCGATGGTGGACACCAGAACGTTCACGGTTCAGGGACCGCCCCCTGCGGACAAGGCCGCGCTGAAAGCGGCCCTTATCGCACAAGGGATTGACCTGGTGACGGTGCCAGCGGAACCGGTGGTGACGCCGAAGGCCGGCAGCTTCGATGTGACGGTCCGCGTTCTGCGGACCGTCGCGGTGTATCAGCAGTAGAGGACGACATGGCGATCACGCTTCTTGGGGCCAATGGGCTGCGCGGCCTGTTGGCAGGCCGGGGTTCGGTGCGCGTGGCCAACCGCACGGCGGTGGAAGACCAGCTGGATATCGTCGCAGCGGCGGTTGTGCGCCATCGCTCCAGCGGTGCCCCTCGCCCCGACGCGACCTTCACGCTCGATCTTCAGGCAGAGGAGAGCATCGACCTCGACGAGGTGCCGCCGTCCGCCGACGGTCCTGACGAGATCGAGGTGCTGTTACGCCTGCGAATCGGCGAACAGGGCACGACGGATGCCTACACGACGGTGAAGCGATCCGCCACCAGTTCCACTGCGCGCTTCGAAGTCGGGATCCGCCGCCACGACGGCGAGATCGGCGATGGTGAGGACCCGGTGCCGGGCTTCGCCGAATTCGCCGTCTACGCCCTTTCGCTCGACTGAGGACGCATGGCTCTCGAAGATTTCGTCAAGGCTCAGAACGCTGCCCTGCCGGGAGATGCCCTGCTGCGCGCACCGGTCGGTGTGCTTCTCGGCGTGTCCGCTGCCGCGCAGTCGCTGCTCGAAGGGCTGGGGATTCGCACGGTATTCGACCTGGCGGCCTCGAGCCTGTTCGCCACGGCAACCAGCCTCGTCGCGTTCGAAACCGATCCGACCCGCGCCGAAGTCCGGCTCAACGCGGTGGCCGCGGATGCGATTGCGGCGCCCGCGACGATTCCCGCCGCGGAGCTCTCGCGGCAGGCGCTGACGATCCTCAAGGACATCGATGCAGCGAAGGCGGCGGCCTTCACGTCGACGCTCGACCTGCAGACGGTGCGCGACCTGGCGCTCTGGCCGCCGTATCTCGCGGCGCTCGCCATTCTCCAGCAGACGTTCGTGCCGGCCGCGGATCCCGCCGACGATCCGGAGGCACCGGCCGTCCTGCTGCCGAAGTCCGGCGTGTACCCGACCGAACGTGTGTTCTTCAAGCGGCTGGTCATCGACACCGCGCCGCAGGCTGGCACGGCCATCACGCCGCTCGAACAGACGGACGTCGTCGACATCGACGCGATGCTGGCCGCTCCGTTGGCGTTCGATCGCCTGGCGACTGGTGCCCTCCTGACCTTCAGCCAATCCTGGTTCTCGCAGGGCGTGACGCTTGGACAACTCCTGCACAGCCTGTCGCTGGCACCGGGAGAGAGCACGCGGGTGGCGATGATCGACTGGACCCGCCGCACCCGGGCGACCGCCAGCGAAGACATTTCGGAAGCGGAGAACCTGTCGAATACCGAGGAGCACAACCGCGCGCTCAGCGAAGTGACCAACGCGAGCGCCACCGAGTTTCAGGCCGGCACGTCTAGTACCTCGGCGACATCGACGACCGGCCAGGGCGGCAGCGGCTTCGGCATCGAGATCGGGCCGCTGGCTTTCGGCGGCGCCAGCGGTTCGGCCTCCACCACCACCGAAGCCATGAGCGCATCGTCGTCATTCGGCACGCGCGACATGGCGGCGCAGTTCGCGCAGTCGATCAACGACCGCAGTCAGCAGAACGCCTCGGTCGCCAGGGATCGGCGGGCGTCGATCGTGCGCGAGGTCAGTCAAGAGGAGCACGAAGGCATCTCGACGCGCGTGGTGACGAACTACAACCACATGCACGCGCTGACCGTGCAGTACTACGAGCTGATCCAGGCGTTTCGCGTCACGACACAGCTCGATCGCGCGGATCGCTGCCTGTTCGTGCCGTTGAAGCTCTTGAACTTCAAGGATGTCGCGACGGTCGACAAGCTGCGGCCGATTCTGGCCGAGGCGGCGTTGACCGCGGCCGCGTTCCGTCAACTGACCAGCGAATACGGCGTCGTCGAAATCATTCCGCAGACGCCGCGCGTCTTCCCGGGACGGGTGGTGCTGGTCGACGTCCTCGCTGGTGGCGTGCTCTCGGGCGGTGGTGTGCTGACGACGGGAGGCAACGCGGGAGGAACGACAACCGGCGGCACCACGGGTGGCGTGATTGGCGGCACCACCGGTGTCGTCCTCAGCGGAAATACGGTGTCCCGGAGTGTTTCGGCGCTCGCGGCAGCGACGCTGACCAGCGACCGGGTGGCGGCCGCGACCAGTGCATCGACACGCGTCTTCGAACAGGGACCGGCGGGCGCGACGACGACCGTTGCCGCGGCGAAAGGCTGGAACGTCGATCAGCTGAACCTGATCGGCATCAAGACCGGCCGAGCACCGATCAGAACCGGCTCGGACTCGGCATTCGTGCCTGACGACGCCTTGCTCCTTGGCGTCGCGTTGCGGACCGGTTCGGCCGCGAAGTTCTCGATCAAGAAGCGCGATGGCACCGACCTCGCGGCATCCGAAGCGACCGCTACGACCTTCCTCCTCGCCGTGCCGGTCAAGTTCAGCGACGTGCAGTCGATCGGCATTCAGAACGCCGCCGACACCGAGCTGAAGACCTCGCTGGTGCTGAGCGTGAGCGTTCCGGGATCGGTGGTCCCGCTCGACGTGCCGATTATCGCCAGGCCCAAAGGCCCGACTCCGGCCGTCCAAGACGTCATTCGCTTCGGGACCGTGCGCGCCTCGGCTGAATTGATCAACCATCTCGAGGCGAACCGGCTCCACTACAGCCGCACCGTGTTCCAGCGCCTGGACGAGGCGACGATCGCGGGACTGCTGGCGAAATTCACCTATCGAGGCCTGCCGATGACGCAGGTGGTGGAGCCGCAGCCGATCGCGGTCACTGCCAATTTCCTCGTCTTCCGCGTGAACGTGCCGCTCAAGGGCGCCGTGGACGACGACAAGTTCACGCCCGAGCAGACCGACTTCCTCAAGTTCCTGCAGTCGCACGGGCTCCAGTCGCCGGTGCCCAAGACCGAACTGATTCCGCTGCCGTCGGGCGGCGTCTTCGCCGAAGCCGTCCTCGGACGGTTCAATGCTGCCGAGAAGATCGATCTCACGCGCTTCTGGAACTGGCAGGACTCGCCGATTCCTATTACGGCGTCGGAGATTGCGCCCGTGGAGGCCGGCTCGCGTGCGACCACGGAAGATCTCAAGCCCGGCCAGCTCGGTGCCCCAATCGTCACCATTCAGACGCCAACCACGTTGCCGGGAGCGGCGGGGCTCAATCCAATCCTCAGCGCGGTGCAAAACGGCAACATCTTCCGCGACATGAGCGGCCTGGCCCAGGCGTCGGCGCTTGCGCAAGGCGCGGTCCGTGCCTCTGGTGCCGGCGCGACAGCGGCCGGCGATCAAGCCGCCAAGAATCTGTTCACCGTGATGGACCAGCACACGCAGCGGATGAAGATCGCGGCCGACATGCTCGGGTCCATGATGGGCGCGTCTGCGGCGGGCGCCGGCAACAACAGCGCGAATCAGCCGGCCGGCCGTGGCACCGTCTCCGAGCGCGGCGGGCAGTTGAACGCCGCTGCGAAGATCGATCAGGGCCAGGGTGCCGGCGGTGGCGCCACGCCCGAGGTGGATGCGATCAGCGGTGCCGGGGCGCTCGCGCCGCGCACTCTGCAGGAACAGACGCTCGCCAATCAGACGGGTGGAGGCGCCGCCGACGCTGCGGCGGGAGTCGTCCAATCGGCGACACAGCCGGACACGGCGCCGAAAACACCGTCGAAGCCGAAGACGTCGCCGACGCCGGGCACCGGTAGTGGGACCAGCGGCGGAGGCACGTCGACAACCCCGGGGAGCGGCAGTCAGCCTGCAGCGAAGCCCGTGGTCAAGGTGAGGCTCGACGTCTTCTTCGACGCGGCGGGCTCGGCCGCTCTGCAGGGCGATGCGCGCGTCAACGTCACGGACGTCGACGATCTGGCGAACATCAAGAGCTTGTTCGACGGGATTGGCAACAGCGGTGGCGCCGTGACCGGATTCTTCGAGACGACGAGTCGCTCGATCAATCTCGACGTGAAAGCGTTCACCCGGCCAGGAACGACGGGAGTACGTCTGGACGGCGTAAAAACGGTCCTCATACCGGTACCCGGCGGCATCGTCGGGACTGTTGCCATCGCGGTGGGCAGCATATTCACGCTAACCGTTCGCGCGAAGCCGGTGGTGAAGACGACCACGTTGACCGTCCCGTCCGCACTGAACGTCATCGATCAGGCAAATCTCGAAAACCAGCTGCAGGCGCTAGGCATTACAGCGGACAAGCGCATCGGGACGCCGAAGGTGGAGTTCGATGGGATCCTCGTCAATGTGGCGACTGTGAAGGTGCGGCACTTCACCGGCGTGCTGGCGCTCACACAGGTCATCTAAGAGCGGATGCCTCTATGACGAACTCCTCGTACGTTCGGAAGACAAGTGCGGTTGCAGTGTTTCTGTTCTTGGCCGGTACGTTCGCGAATCGGGCGACGCATGTCTCCGCACAACAGCCGCAGAAGAGCGTGGGCCGCGGCTGGCCGGTGACGATGGCGACGCCCTACACCGGCTACCCGGAGGACGCGCTCGTCGGCGCCGTGACGCCGTGGTACTACACGACCAATCCAACGGCCACGGGCGGCAAGGCGCCCGCCGGCGTACAGCCACTGCCCCACGACATTTTCACGTCGAAGGACTTCTACGTCGATCGCGACCTGTGGATGGACAAGCGGTATTACCGCTGCAACAGCCCGATCGCCCTCGACTCGAGCTGGGGCGACTATGCGAGCGGTCCCAAGTCGATCGACAACGACGATCCGGCGACGGCCGCGTGGGGGCATTGCGAACGCGACTATCCCCGCGACTCGATCGTCAGCCCGTACCCGTTCAAGACCGCGCAGGCGCACTACGAGGCGCTGCTTGCCGAAACCAGATCACATGGCGGCCCTACCTCCCATACGAAGGCCACGCTGCCGGATTGGAATGGCCGCTACTCCACCGGCTTGAGTCTGGGGTTCGGGCGCGGCAGACGGGGCGGGGCCGGAGCTGGCACTCCGACGCCGCCGGAGTACGCCGAGCCGCCGCAGTGGATCATGGGCTGGGCGACGCAGCTGCCCACGATGCTTTCGCTGCTCACGCCCGAGTATCAGAAGCGGTATGTCCAGCAGATGTATCACAAGGTCAACTCGAACGCCGCGCAGTTCTCCGGCATGTTCTGCCGGCCCGAGGGGCTGCTGCGCTGGTGGTCGGGCCCGGGCGGTCCGAACACGCTGGACGTGATGGTCGTGCCCGGACGCGTCCAGTTTCTCGGCGGCACCGAGAACGCACTACGTCATGTGCAATTCGATCGCTCGTTCGATCTCAAAGGGTCCGGGCCGCATCTCGGCACCGACGCCCCGAGCTGGCTGGGTGAGACGATCGGCTTCTGGGACGCCGACACGCTGATTACGTGGACCGCCAACGTGCAAGGGTGGTTCACCCACGCGAGCTGGGAGTACAGCAACAAGATGCAGCTCGTCGAGATCTGGTCTCCGCGCACGTTCGCCGATGGGCGCCTTGCGGGTATCGAACACGAGACCATCTTCTATGACCCCGAGGCGCTGACGCAGCCGGTTCGCGCGATCCGGTTCTTCGCGCGCCGCGGCGATCTGAAAGACGCGCCGGTGTTCCACCTCGATCACTGCAATCAGACGATCTTCGTCGGCAAGGACGGCCGAGGCACGCGAGTGGCGAACGGCACCACCATCCAGTACAAGGTCTACGATCTGTACGATCGCCCGTGGGCCCGGATCTGGGAGGAGTATTTCGAGAAGGACATGAAGCGTCCCACCGAAGCCGACCCCACGGACATTTTCAAGTAGTCAGCGCGACTGTTCCACCGAGAACGCCTGGCCGGCGATCGTGGCGCTACCGTTTCGACGGGTCCCGCTGCCTGTGCCGCCCGAGGGTCCGAACGCGGCCTTCGCCGGCGAAATCGTATAAGTTCAGCCACCGCGCCCATAGTGCCGCGATACACGTACCCGCCGGTAATGGAGCACCGCCCGTTCAACGAGTGGTCGTATTGGAAGACCGGAAAGATGTAGTCGGCCGGATTGCCGCAGAGCGCGGGATCCTCGCCGGTGCGCTGATCGCCCTCGAACACGCGCCAGCCGTAGTTGCCGCCAGCCATGATCGGCGTATCGACCTCTTCTCGGGCGCCGTAGGGAGCTCCCCTGCCCCACGTCGCCGACCCACTGCTGACCGGTCAGGCGATCGAAGCTGAATCGCCAGGGATTGCGGAACCCATAGCGTTGAACTGACGGTCGAACCCCCGCCGCCTTTGGTGTGGATGTCGAGAAACACTCCTCGTTCGACGATGAAGAGGCGATTC
>Ga0105238_10002030_pt1 | contig 20440 bp, 19 predicted proteins | sample KBSC34metaG_FD_81526 | JGI IMG/M metagenome (GOLD analysis project Ga0105238, IMG submission 81526) | Corn rhizosphere microbial communities from Kellogg Biological Station, Michigan, USA - KBS C3-4 metaG | ecosystem: Host-associated > Plants > Roots > Rhizosphere > Soil | place: Michigan, USA... | reverse complement strand
GGCGGCCGGAAGTCTGGCCGCGAAGAAAAAGATACCGTCCACGGCGGGAACATTTCCAACTCACGGCCCCTTGTTCGTGGGACTGCTGGTCGGCACCGTCGTCATCGTCGGCGCGCTGACCTTCTTTCCGGCGCTGTCGCTCGGGCCGATCGTCGAACATTACGTGATGCAGACCGGCAAATTGTTTTAGGTGAATACGACCATGCCTACTGTGACTACCGAACCGAAAGTAAATCCGCAGGGTCCACCCGCGGATCCGTCATCGCTACTTCCCAAGAAGCTGGCGCGATCGCGCCCGCTGTTTGACCCGGAGATCGTGAAGAAGGCGACCGCTGCATCCTTTGCGAAGCTGAATCCAGTCACCTTGATGAAGAACCCGGTGATGTTCGTCGTCGAGGCCGGCGCCGCGTTGACCACGATCTTCCTGATCCGCGACTTGGTCGCCGGCGGGCCGTCCGCAGGAGGGAGCATCAGCTTCCAGGTTCAGATCTCGCTCTGGCTGTGGTTTACCGTCCTGTTTGCGAACTTCGCCGAAGCCATGGCGGAGGCCCGCGGCAAGGCTCAGGCAGACGCCCTCCGCAAGACGAAGACGGACGTCACGGCAAAACGATTGGACGCTAACGGAAAAGTGGAAGGAGTATCCGGCGCCCTGCTGCGAATCGGCGACGTCGTCATCTGTGACGCCCACGATCTCATTCCCGGAGACGGAGAAGTGATCGAAGGCGTCGCGACCGTGGACGAATCGGTGATCACAGGCGAGAGTGCACCGGTCATTCGCGAATCCGGCGGCGACCGCAGCGCGGTTACGGGCGGCACCCGCGTCCTATCCGACCAGATCAAGATCCGGATCACATCGAACCCCGGCGAGACGTTCCTCGACCGGATGATCGCCCTGGTGGAGGGCGCCCAACGACAGAAGACGCCGAACGAGATCGCACTGAACATCCTGATTTCAGGCCTGACGCTGATCTTCCTGCTCGCGGTAATCACCCTGCAACCTTACTCGGTGTTCAGTGTGGCGCAGGCAGGCTCGGGATCGATCCCAACCGTGGCGGTTCTAGTCTCCTTGCTGGTCTGCCTGATCCCCACAACCATCGGCGGATTGCTGTCGGCTATCGGCATCGCGGGCATGGACCGCGTGATGCAGCACAACGTTCTGGCCATGAGCGGCCGGGCGGTGGAGGCTGCCGGCGACGTGAACTCATTGCTGCTGGATAAAACCGGCACCATTACCCTGGGGAATCGCCAGGCAGTGGAATTTCTGGCGACCACGGGAGTCACAGCCGAGGAACTGGCCGACGCCGCGCAATTGTCGAGTCTGGCCGACGAGACACCCGAGGGCCGCTCGGTTGTGATTCTCGCGAAGGAGAAATACGGTCTTCGCGGACGGCACATTCCGGAGCACGAAGCGACCTTCATCCCATTCTCGGCCTACACCCGGATGAGTGGGGTCGACTTCGAGGGGCGCCAGCTGCGCAAGGGAGCCACCGACGCGATCATCAAGTTTGTCATCGAGCGCGGCGGGAGTGTTGCCGGCGACTTCAAGGACATGAGCGATCGCATTTCACGCAACGGCGGAACGCCGCTGGCGGTGTGCGATGGCAAGCGCCTGCTGGGCGTGATCCACCTGAAAGACATCGTCAAGGGTGGCATGAAGGAGCGCATCGCGCAGCTTCGCCAGATGGGCATCCGCAGCATCATGATCACGGGCGACAATCCGCTCACCGCGGCAGCGATTGCGGCGGAGGCCGGCGTGGACGACTTTTTGGCACAGGCCACGCCTAAGGACAAGCTGGAGTACATCAAGAAAGAACAGGCCGCCGGCCGGCTGGTGGCCATGACCGGAGACGGCACCAATGACGCGCCCGCGCTGGCGCAAGCCGACGTCGGACTGGCGATGAACACCGGTACCACGGCCGCGAAAGAAGCCGGCAACATGGTGGACCTCGACAGCAATCCGACCAAGCTCATTGAGGTGGTCGCCATCGGCAAGCAGCTGCTGATTACCCGGGGCGCGCTGACGACGTTCTCGATCGCCAACGATGTGGCGAAGTATTTCGCCATCATTCCCGCGATGTTCATGACCATGTATCCGGTGCTTGGCACGCTGAACATCATGAAGCTGCACACGCCGCAGAGTGCGGTGCTCGCGGCGGTCATCTTCAACGCGCTGATCATCATCGCGCTGGTACCGCTGGCCCTACGCGGCGTGAAATACCGCCCCGTCGACGCGGCCAGTCTGCTGCGGCGCAATCTGCTGATCTACGGGGTTGGGGGAATCATCGCGCCTTTCCCGGGAATCTGGCTCATCGATCAATTGCTCGTGGCTCTTCGTTTGGCTTAAGGAAGGAACAGCACCATGTGGGAACAACTTTTACCAGGACTCAGAATCAAGATCTTCATGACGATCGTGCTCGGAGTGGGCTATCCGCTCCTGATGACCGGAATCTCGCAGGTCATCTTTCCGAAGCAGGCGAACGGGAGCCTGATCAAGGCCGGCGATAAGGTGATCGGCTCGGATCTTATCGGCCAGAGCTTCAGCAAGCCGGAGTATTTTCATCCGCGGCCTTCCTCCGCCGGTGGAGGGTACGACGCGACCGCCAGCGGTGGCTCGAATCTGGGGCCGACTAGCGCCAAGCTGATCCACGGCACCACCAAGATGGATGACAAGAAGAACGAAGTCGTGGATTTCGATGGCATCAATCTTCGCATCGTGCACTACGCCCTTGACAACGACATTGCCTATGAATCTTCGGTGCCGCTGGATCGATTCAAAGATGCCAAGGGCGATCTGGATGATGTGAAACTGATCAAGGCCTTCAACGACGACAAAGCTCCCTTGGTGTTCACTCCGAAGGCGCCGATCCCGGCCGACGCAGTAACGGCATCCGCCAGCGGTCTGGACCCGCACATCAGTCCGGATTCCGCTCACACTCAGGCTACGCGCGTGGCCAAAGCTCGCGGCGTGACGCCGGAGCAAGTGAACCAGCTCATTGCGCAGTTCACCGAAGGCCCGGATCTGGGATTGCTCGGGGAGCCCCGCGTGAACGTGCTTCTGCTGAATCTGGCACTGGATCAGCATTTCACTTTGAAAAACGACGTGAAACAATAGGGTCCGTGACGCGCGAGATTCGCCGGAAAACTCCCGAAGAACTTCTGCTCGAGTGCCAGGCGGAAGAATCCGCGGCGAAGCAAGGCCATCTCAAGATCTTCCTGGGTTATGCTTCCGGTGTGGGAAAGTCGTTCCGGATGCTCGACGAAGCACGGCGACGTCGCGAACGCGGCCAGGATGTCGTCGTAGGCGCGATTCAGCCACGAGTGCCTCCGGAAATCGAGGCGCTGCTGAAGAATCTCGAAGTGATTCCTCTCAAGAGAGTTGACGGCGGCACGGCCATCGACCTGGAAACGTTGATCCGCCGGCACCCCGTCGTCTGTTTCATTGACGGGCTTGCGTACAACAATCCTCCCGGTCTTCGAAATTCCACGCGCTGGCAGGATGTCCAGGACCTTCTGAACGCTGGAATTAAAGTGATCGCGTCCATCAATGTTCAGTACGTCGCCGAGTTGCAGAAGGACGTCCAGGCGATCACCGGCAGAGAAGTCGCTGAGACGGTGCCCGTTTCTTTCATCGAGAGCGCCGATGAAATCGAAATCGTGGATGCTCCTCCAGAAGAGCCGATGGAGCGATCCGCCGAAGAACAGGCTATGGCTCAAGAGCGCGAGCGGCGCCTGTCAAGACTTCGGGAACTGGCGCTGGTGCTGGCGGCGGACGTGGTGGATCATCAGCTCAGCGAATATCTGGAATGCCACGGACTCAAGCAGCAGTTCGGAGCGAATGAGCGAATCCTAGTATGCATCACGCCGCGAGCGAACCTGCAAGAGATGATGGAGATTGCGCAGATCGTAACCCAGAGGTTCCACGGTGAACTCATTGTCGCCTATGTTCACCAGCCCCACATTTCTTCCGAAGATCAGGCGGCTTTAGATGCGAGACTGGCGATCGCCAGGGCGGCGGGCGCCCACATCGAGATTCTCGAAGGTGACGATCCGGCGGACGCTCTGCTGGAATTTGCCAGATCCCGCGGAATCACGCAGCTGTTCGTGGGGCATACCCAGCGCACTGGACTGTCGCGGCTTTTGGGAAGTCCGATCGGCAAGCTGATCCGGGATTCCCACGGCATGGACGTGCGCGTCTTCCCCCAGTAAGGGCCCAAGAACAGATGGCCGAGCCACAGCGCGGGAAACTTAAAATCTTCATGGGCTATGCGGCTGGCGTCGGGAAGACCTACAAGATGCTCGAAGAAGTCCACGAGCTGAAGTCGGCGGGTGTGGATATCGTGGTGGGATATTTCGAGCCCCACGGGCGCGTGGATACGATCGCGAAATCCGAAGGGCTGGAATCCATACCGCGAAAGAAGGTCGACTATCGCGGGTCGGCCTTCGAAGAGATGGACACCGATGCGATCCTGGCGAGGCATCCTGAGGCGTGTGCGGTGGATGAATTCCCGCATACCAACGTTCCTGGATCTGCCCGCGACAAGCGATGGGAGGATGTTCAGGTCTTATTGGATGCCGGCATCGACGTGCTGACTACGATGAACATTCAGCACCTGGAAAGCCTCAACGACCAGGTGTGGCATATCAGCGGTGTTCGAGTCCGCGAGACCGTGCCGGACTGGGTGGTTCAGCAGGCCGACGAGGTGGTGATGGTGGATCTCACGCCTCGGGCCTTGTTGCATCGCTTGCAGCGCGGAGTTGTCTACGAACGGGCGAAAGCCGAACAGGCTCTGCAGAAGTTTTTCCGGGAGTCGACTCTGGTTGCGCTGCGGGAACTGGCGTTACGCCAGGCTGCCCATGAAGTGGAGCATCGGATCTCGAATGCCCCAACAGTGGCCGGTTCCGATGTGGACTTCCATGCTCAATCGAGAAAACACCACAAGATCCTGATTCTGGTTACGGCCAGCCCGAAGAGCGCCATGGCCATCCGGCGCGCAAAACGAGTCGGCGATTTCCTGGGAGCCGAATGCTTCGCGGTCACGGTACAGCCCTCGGGCGATCTAAGCGGCCTGCCGGAAGCCGATCGAGAAGCGGTGGAGCGGCATTTGAATTTCGCGCGGAATCTCCATATCGAGACCAGAATTCTGGAAGGCGAGGACGTGGCCTCAGCCGTCGTTGATTTCGGACGTCGCAATCAGGTCACGCAAATCTTCGTCAACAGACCGCGAGGCTGGTCCTCCCTGCCTGGCTTGTCTCGCGATCCTGTGCAGCGAATCATTGGCTTGGCCAAAGATATGCAGATCGTCATCGTCTCGGACCGGGAACCGGCGGCCAGGTAGACTCCGGAATGTGGTCGAATTACAGATGGCCAGAAGGTGCAGCGTGCCGATGCTTCATCCGAACGCCGCCATCGCCTCCTGGCCTACGTTAAAAAAACGCGGCGACTCCGGCCGGCCGGCGCCTGCTACTCTCCAGGTCATTTCGGTCACACCCCGAGCTTGAGCCGATTTGACCGAGTTCTCGTCGGCGCCCAGAAGCTCGGCCGCCTCCTTCACCGGTAGTCGCTCGAAGATAGTCAGAATCACGGCGCACCTTACGAACACGTCCATCGCCAGCAGAGCCGCTTCGAGCTCCTGTTTGGTGAAGTCGGCCCGATCCATCGAAGCCGACCGAGCCAATCCGGTTAGTTCGCTCTTGGTCGCCGGGCGGGTTCGCAACTCGGATTCCCGCAACTGGCGGCGAATCGTGCCTAGCGCCCCGACAATCACCAATCTTCGGGCCCAGGACAGCACGAACTTCTGGAGCGCGGGGGCCGGGGCTTCGCTGTTGAGTGCTCCGGTGTAAGCCTGAACGCTTCGCTCCCGGTCGCCTGTCAGGAGGAAGGCCAGCCAATACAACTCTGCCATGTGGTCTCTAAAGATTCGGTCCATTTCTTCCCCTCATTTCGAATTCGCCAAGTTCTTGTCCAGTTGGGTCTCTCGCCCATTGCTTGGCACCTAAAAAAGCTATTTTCGAAGCTGTCTTACGACAAGCATGAGACATTCCAAACCACTGAGGATATAAAGTCAAGTATTTTCAATAGTTTAAGCGTTCTGACTGCCGACGCCCTGCCGTGGCAACTGCTGATATTTCAGCGCCCCGCCGAAATCTCAACAAGGTGCCAGCCCCGAGCGTTACAATATGCCTTATCGGCAGGTCCAAGAAGACATGTCAGACGCCTCCAGCTTGCGCACCGATTTTCAAACGCTGCAATTCCAGGCGGCGCTGGTCGAGATTTCTCGTGCCGGTTCGGCCGACCTAAGCGACGCGCTTGCCCGAATCTCGGCGCTCGCCGCGGATGCGCTCGACGTCGCCCGCGTCAGCTACTGGCTGTTCAATGATGACCACACGGCGCTGCGCTGTGTGCATCTGTTCGATCGCGAGCGCAATGTCCACGAAAGCGGAGCGATTCTGGAGGTAGGAAAGTATCCTCTATACTTCCAGGCGCTCGAAGAGAGCCGGACCATCCCTGCGGACGATGCGCGCACTCATCCTTGCACCGCCGAGTTCGCGGTGGGCTATCTGGACGTCCTGAACATTTACTCGATGCTGGATGTGCCCATTCGGCGTGAGGGGCGCGTGGCTGGAGTTCTGTGCAATGAGCACACTGGCTCGCCGCGGACTTGGCGCTTCGAGGAGCAAAACTTCGCCGCTTCCCTGGCCGACCTGACCGCGCTGGTGTTCGAGACGGATCGCCGCCGGCAGGTGGAACGGGAACTGCGGAAATCTTTCGACCAACTGGAGCTGTTCTTCTCGCAGTCGCTCGACGGCTTCTGTTTCATGATGGTGGACGAGCCGGTTCGCTGGGATGACAGCGTCGACAAAGAGAAGATTCTGGATTACATTTTCGAGCATCAGCGGACCACCAAGGTGAACGATGCGATGCTCCGGCTGTACGGGGCGTCTTCGGAGCAAATTCTCGGACGGAGGACGAAGGACGTATTCGCCCACGATCCGGTCCGAGGGCGCCAGTTCTGCCGGGAAATGCTGGACGCCGGACATCGGCATGGCGAGAGCGAAGAGCGCCGCTTCGACGGAACTCCGATGTGGCTGGATGGAGACTACATCTGTATCTTCGACCAGGAAGGCCGGTTTACGGGCAGCTTCAGCGTCCAGCGCGACGTCACTGCGCGGAAGCAAGCCGAACACGCACTCCGGCGCTACAGCCAGCGTCTCAAATTGTTGCGGCAGACGGATCGCGCCATTCTTTCCGCCCGTTCCGTCCATGACATTGCAGATGCCGTGCTCCTGCGCTTTAACGAGTTGGTTCCATGCCAGCGCGCGAGCGTGTCGGTCATTGAACCCGGAGCCTCGGCCTCACGTTTGGTGGGCGTGTTCACCGCGGACGGAGCACCCCTGGGGGTCGGATCGTTGCGGGTTGGATCGTGGGTGCCGCTCAATCTCTTCGGCGATCCGGACGACCTTCGGCAGGGCCGGCCGTATGTGGTGCCGAACCTGGCCCACGTGGCGATGATGCCCGCGCGGATCGCACTCGAAGAAGATGGGATTCGGTCAATCGTCGCCGTCCCGTTGTTGGCGAATGGCGAACTGATCGGTACGCTGAATCTAGGCTCGACTGAGATCGCGGCTTTCTCCGCCGAGCACGTGGAAATCGCGCAGGATGTGGCGGATAGTCTCGCGGTCGCCATCCGGCATGCCTCCTTGAATCAACAGGTCGCGCACCACGCCGCCGACCTCGAGCGGCGCGTGGCCGAGCGAACTCAGGAACTCTCGGAAACCAATTCCCGGCTTCGGGAGAGCGAGGATCGGGTTCGGGCTTTGTATAACAACACGCCCATCATGATGCATTCGATCAATGAGAAGGGCCTCATTCTCGATGTCAACGAATTTTGGCTGCAGACGCTCGGATATGAGCGCAACGAAGTGATTGGCCGGCCGGTGGTGGCTTTTGCCGCCCCTGAATATCAGACCTATGTCCGCGAGGAGCTGATGCCCAGGCTGGAGCGCGATGGTTTCGTGAAGGACGCGGAAGTACGGGCCGCCAAGAAGAACGGCGACCAGGTGGATCTTCAGATTTCCTCGGTCGTGAAGAAAGATGCCAGCGGCAAGTTTCTGTTCAGCCAGACGTTTCTGCTGGACATTACCGAGCGGAAGCGTGCCGAGCGTGCACGCAAGGAAACCGAGGAACGGCTGGACGGTATTTTCCGCTCCGCCATGGACGCGATCCTCGTGATCGATTCTGAAAGAAGAATTGTGATCTTCAACGACGCTGCGAAAACCATGTTCCAGTGCGATTCGCCGGAGGTGATCGGCAAGAGGATCGACAAGTTTCTCTCCGAGCCGCTGGAGCAGTTCTTGACAGGATATATCGCTTCCGCTGGCTCCGATTCCGTGCAGGGCTGGATTCCGGAAGGCATGCGGGCGATCCGCAAGAACGGCGAGCAGTTTCCGATCGAGGCTACGGTTTCCCGGGCGGATGTCTCTACCGGCCGCTTATTCACCCTGATCCTCCGGGACGTCGGGCAGCTGAAGCAATCGGAGGAAATGCTGGATCAGTTGCAGCGCGAAAATGTCTACCTTCAGGAGGAGTTACAGAGCGAGCTCAACTTCGAGGAAATCGTCGGAGCTTCGCCTGCGATTCAGAAGGTATTCACCAGCATCGAGATGGTGGCCCAGACCGATTCCACGGTTCTGCTGCTGGGAGAAACAGGCACGGGAAAAGAGTTGATCGCCCGAGCGCTTCACGTTCGAAGCCAGCGCCGGCAAAGCGTCATGGTGAAGGTGAATTGCGGCGCGCTGCCGGCCAGCCTGGTGGAGAGCGAGTTATTCGGCCACGAAAAAGGCGCATTCACCGGAGCAGTTGGGCAGAAAAAAGGCCGTTTTGAGCTGGCGCATCGCGGGACTATTTTTCTGGATGAGGTGGGCGAACTGCCGCTCGAAACTCAGTCGAAGCTTCTGCGTATTTTGCAGGAGCAGGAATTTGAACGGGTGGGCGGTTCGCAAACGCATAAAGTAGATGTCCGCGTCATTGCGGCCACCAATCGCGATCTGGAACAGGAAGTCCGGCGAGGAGCTTTTCGGGCCGACCTATTCTATCGCCTGAATGTGTTTCCCATCGAAGTGCCGCCCCTGCGCGACCGCAAGGATGATGTGCCGCTGCTGGCTGGCCATTTCGTTCGGCGGTTCTCACAGCGCATGGGCAAGCGGATACAGGGCATCAATCGCGGCGTGTATGAGCAGCTGCATCAATATGATTGGCCCGGTAACGTCCGTGAGCTCGCGAATCTTCTGGAGCGTGCGGTGATTCTGTGCCAGTCCGACATCCTGGAGCTGAAGCACCTCGCAATGAGCCGTGTGAGAGCTGGCTCACCGGGCTCCGCAGCTCCCGCGGAGGGGCTTCCCACGCTCGAAGAATCGGAACGGCGGCTCATCCTTCGGGCGCTGGAACAGACCGGTGGGACCCTGGCTGGACCCAACGGCGCGGCCCAGATCCTGGGGCTGAACCGATCCACTTTGTGGTCCCGAATGAGGAAGTTAGGAATCGATCTTCCCAAACAACGTAGTTCCACCGCCAACGCCGACTAGCGGTGTTCATTCTTCGGCACTGTGCCGATATGTCAGCATATCCCGAGTGGGACAACGGTAGAAAATCATTTATATTCAATTGCTTGAGCGTGGCACCCGCCGTGCACTCTGACATTGTGCCATGTACAGAATCAGCCGGATCTTCCAGACGTCCTGCGTCGCTATATTAAAGATTGCGGGGCAGGTCGCGGACTCCGAGGTGGAGGGCTGGTCTGACTTCCTAAAAGAACTGGCAGGTGAAACCGGGCACTTCATCGTGCTGGATTTCTGCGACGTCTCGCGGGTCGACCGGAAGCCGGCCGAACTGCTGGTTCGAACGCTGCCGAAACACGTTCTGCTCCTCAACTGCCCGACCGGGATCAAGAACATGGCCGACTCCGCAGGGTTTCGCCAGCAAGTGCTGGAACCGACGGCTGGAGAGAATTCCTGCTTCCTCAACCGCAATTCGTGGAACGAGCCAATCCCGGGAGGTGCGGTATGAAGAACAACCCTTTCCGCGATCTAGCACCGGTGCTGACGGTTTGCGTGCTCTTGCCGGCGATGGCAGGGATGTGGTGGCGCTACTACTTTGAGTTCTCCGCGCCGCAACCGCCGGCTTTGTCGGGAACCTTCCAAACGGGCCATTTGAAAGTCGATGGCCTGGATCGTTCATTCTCTTTTTACATGCCTTCTCAGGTGGCCAATAATGCGCCCCTGGTAGTGGCTCTACATGGGGCGAACAGCAGCGGTGAGAAACTCCGTGCCTTCACCGGGTACGAGTTCGACGCCCTGGCGGACAAGTACGGTTTCATTGTGGCCTACCCAGACTCGTTTTCTGGAAGCTGGAATGACTGCCGCGTTGCCGCGAATAATCCCGCCCGCCGCCAAGGAATCGACGACGTGGAATTCGTGAAAGGCGTGATCGCGAATTTGCACGGTCGCTTTGCTGTGAGCGGTCCCGTGTATGTTCTGGGGTATTCGACGGGAGGGCTCATGGTTTACCGTCTGGCGGTCGAAGCACCGGAGATATTTACGGCAGCCGCCGCGATTTCCGCGAATCTGCCGACAGACGGCGAGTCTGACTGCGTTGCTGCTCGAACGCCGGTGTCCATAGCGATTCTGAACGGAACCGCGGACCAGATCAATCCGTTCGATGGTGGCAACGTGCATAGTCTCTGGACAACCAGCCTGGGGGACGTCCAGTCCGCTGAGCAGAGCGCGCGTTACTTTGCTCAGTTGGCCGGCAGCACCAGCCAACCCCGCATCGAGCGGTTTCCCGACGGCGATGGCAATCCCTCGACGTGGTCGGAGCGCCGGACTTGGGCCGGGGGCAGGGCAAACATCGAACTACTGGCGATTCACGGCGGCGGCCATACGATTTCGCAGCCCCGAGTCCGTCAGCCTAGAATATTGGGTCCAACCAGCGCGGAGCTCGATGCTCCCGAGGAAGCCTGGCGTTTCTTTACCCAACGGGACGAAAAACTTGCCCTAATTACCAGGCTGCCTCAAGCGCGCTGACCACCCATTTCTTGCCTTTCTCACCTTAGGGCACATTAAAACGACCTCCGAGGGCAACTCCTGCCACACCACGGGGTTTTCAATCCCAGACGGTTGTGATATAACCGGGTGCTGTCGTAAACGGAGGAGTTGAATGGGGAAAAGACTGATTCTTGCGAGTTTGTGCGTTTTCTGCCCTGCGTATGCACAGATTACCGTCACGGTCTCTCCTTCGCCCGCCTCCGTGCACGTAGGAACGTTCCTGCAGTTTTCAGCGCGGGTTAGCGGCACTTCCGCAACCGGGGTCACTTGGACCATGACGCCTGCGACCGGAGCCGGTTCGATCTCCACTGGCGGCCGCTATACGCCTCCCGCCACGCTGCCCAATCCCAATACTGTCACTGTAACCGCTACGACTACGGCGAGTCCGGCGACGTCCGGCAGCGTTACCCTGACGATTTTGAATCCATACCCGACCCTGGCCTCAGTGAACCCAACCAACATTCCTGTCGGCTCATTCGCGATCACGGTGAACGGCAGCGGCTTCGTGCCCGGAGCGCAGGTCATTAGCGGCGGCACGCCCATGGCAACAACCTACGTTTCTTCCACTCGATTGACTGCTGCAGGGGTCTCGTTCCCAATGCAGGCAGGCTGGAAGATCCCGCTTGTGGTGAAAAACCCTGATCCCGGGTCGGCGACGTCTACGGACGTTATCAGCGTGGTAGTGGGCTCGTCCTCGGGACCTCATATTCTGGGTGCGAACGTAGCGGCGCATTTCCTGGATCAGGCTGCCTTCGGTCCGGACGCCGCGACGCTGGACCACGTTGAAACGGTGGGCCTGGAGGAATACCTCAAAGAGCAGTTTGCGGCGCCGATTTCTCCGTATCCCGATCCTGCCACCACCGGATTCGGGATCAATCAGGTGCAAGCGCGCTTTTTCACTAACGCCGTCCACGGCCAGGATCAAGTACGCCAGCGCGTGGCTTTCGCGCTAGGCCAGATATTCGTCGTCTCGGCGATCGAGGAGAATACTCCGACGCAGTTGGTGCCGTATCTGGGAATCCTGCAAAAGGATGCTTTTACGAACTTTCGCACGCTCATGAAAGATGTGACTCTCAGTCCCACCATGGGTGAGTATCTCGATATGCGAAATAACGACAAGGCCGATCCCACGCGGGATACCAGGGCCAACGAGAATTACGCTCGCGAACTGATGCAGTTGTTTACTATCGGCCTGTCCCAGTTGAATCTGGATGGAACGTTCAAGCTAGATGCGAGCGGCAATCCTATTCCGACCTACGATCAGACCACGATTCAGAATTTTGCGAAAATCTACACGGGATGGACTTATCCAACTAAGCCTGGCGCGGTGACGCAGAAGCATAATCCTGCGTACTACATCGGTCCGATGGTGCCATTCGAGTCGAACCACGACACCACCTCGAAGACGCTTCTGAACGGGCTGGTACTGCCAGCGGGACAGAGCGCCTCACAGGATCTGGAAGCCGCGCTGGACAATATCTTCAACCATCCCAACGTCGGCCCGTTTATCGGTAAGCAGCTCATCCAGCATCTGGTAGGCAGTAATCCCTCGCCCGCGTATGTCTCCCGAGTGGCTTCCGTCTTTAACGACAACGGCTCCGGGGTGCGCGGCGATCTGCAAGCAGTGGTACGTGCGGTTCTGCTCGATCCCGAAGCGAGACAAGGTGATAACGGCCCGTTCGCGGGCGGACCAACGGAGGTCCCCAGCGCACACCTGCGGGAACCGGTCTTCGTAGTTGCCTCGATTCTTCGCGGCCTGGGAGCGTGGGTGAACGACACCAACAATCTGACGGCGCAGGCGGCGAATCTCGGGCAGACGTTATTCACGCCCCCGACCGTATTTAACTATTTCGCCCCGGGATACCAGATTCCGCCCGAGCTCACGCAGGGAAAAACCTTGCTGGGTCCTGAATTTCAGCTAGATTCGCCTTCGAATGCCGTGGCCCGCTTCAATATGATCAACACCATGATCTACGGCAGTTTGGGAAACGGCGCGCTGATCGATCTCACACCGTTCTCTAACCTTGGCAGCAATCCTCCGGCCCTGGTGGACGCTATTAGTCAGGTTTTTATGGACGGCCAGATGCCACCGAAAGTTCAAACCGCGCTGCTAGGGGCCATCAATGCAATCACAGGAACCGGCGCGGCGGTCAACAAGGCGCGAGCCCAGGCGGCGATTTACCTGGCTGTTTCCTCGTCCTACTACAACGTGGAGCACTAACACCATGCTGATACCTTCCAGAAGAAAGTTCCTGAATATTTCGTGCCGCTCCCTTGGGACTTTGGGCGCGGCCAGTCTGATGAGCCGCTTCAGTGAGGTGAATGCGCTGGCCCAATCGTCTTGCCCCACGGATTACAAGGCGCTGGTGTGCATCTTCTTGTTTGGCGGCAACGACGGCAACAACACCGTGGTTCCGATATCGACGCCGAGCAACCCGGCGAATTCCTACAGTAACTATTCGCAAGTCCGCGGGGGGCTGGCTTTGCCCGCATCCAGCCTGAACGTGATTGGGAATTCCAAGGGCGATCAATACGGGCTGCATCCCAGCCTGACGGAGCTGGCGTCGCTGTATAACAACAACCGGAACGTCGCCGTGATGGTGAATGTCGGGACCCTGGTTACGCCGCTGACGCAGGCTCAATATAAAAATCAGCAGGCCGCGATTCCGTCCAATCTCTTCTCGCATCTGGATCAACAAACTGAATGGCAGACAGCCTTGGCGCAGGGATCGGGGGCCACCGGCTGGGGAGGCCGCGTCGCGGACGCCATGCAGGGTTGTAATACCAGCGGTTTCCCAACTATCGTTTCGGTGGGGGGAAACAACCTGTTCAATACAGGCGCCCAGACCAACCCCGCCACGGTAACCGCCGGGCAGGTTCTGGGATTGCAGGGATTCTCTACTTCGGCGGCTAACGTCGCCCGGCTTTCGGCGCTACAGAGTTTGCTGACGTTTGATAACGGAGTTTCGCTGGTTCAGGCGTCGAATGCGATCGCCTCTTCCGGTCTGAATCAGGCTACGGTCCTGAACCAGGCGCTGGCCGGTGGGAAAGCGCTCACCACGGTGTTCCCCAACACGTCGCTGGGATCGCAGCTTTCACAGGTCGCCAAGATTATCAATGTTCGCAGCCAGCTCGGCATGCGGCGTCAGATATTTTTCGCGTACCTGGGCGGGTTCGATACCCACGATCTGGAGCTGAACGATCAAGGTACCGGTCTGGCGCAAGTGAGCCAGGCGATGAAAGCATTCCACGATGCCACGGTGGAGATGGGGACCGCAGATCAGGTGGTGACCTTCACCGAGTCGGACTTCGGCCGGACGTTGCAGCCCAGCGGAGGCTCGACTCTGGGCACGGATCATGCCTGGGGCAGCCACCATTTTGTGATGGGCGGCGCCGTTAAGGGCGGCGATATCTACGGCACCTTCCCGACACTGCAACTCAGCGGGCCCGATGACGCCAATAATCGCGGCGTGTGGATTCCCACCACTTCGTTAGATCAATACGGGGCGTCTCTGGCAACTTGGTTTGGAGTGGATCCTTCCAAGCTTGGCACGGTCTTTCCGAATCTGGCGAACTTTAAGAGCCCTCTCCCGGCGTTCCTGTAGACCGCGAAACACCGGCGGAATGCTACCGTTTGGGGATGGTGCTCAAGATCCGCCAAGTTGGCGACCCTGTCCTGCGGCAGAAAGCCCGTCCGCTTTCGAGCGACGAGATTCTGGATCGATCCACGCAAGAGCTGATCGAGGCGATGCGCGAGACGATGCACGATGCTCCCGGCGTCGGTTTGGCGGCGCCTCAGATCGGGTATTCGCTGCAGCTTGTCGTGATCGAGGATCAGGCGGAGTTTATTCAGAAGCTTCCGCCGGAGCAAGTGGCCGACCGTGAGCGCCGGCCCGTCCCGTTTCATGTCTTGATCAATCCAAAACTGACGCTTCTAAGCTCTGGACCTGCCGAGTTTTTCGAGGGGTGTCTGAGTCTCGCAGGGTTCACGGCGGTGGTTCCTCGCGCGAAACAGGTTCGTGTGGAGGGCCTCAATGAAAAGGCCGAACCCGTGACGATTGACGCGACCGGCTGGTATGCCCGCATCCTGCAACACGAGATTGATCATTTGGGCGGCGTGCTTTACGTCGACCGGATGAATTCACGCACATTCTTCGGTCAAGACAATTACGTGCGGCACTGGAAGGATCGCTCTATCGCGGAGGTGACCGGGTACGATGAATAGGTGGAAGAGCACGAGGTTTATCCGGTCATCGGCAGTGAGGGATTTGAACGGCTGGTTGGGGCGTTCTACCGGCAGGTTCCCCACGACGACCTCTTGGGTCCCATGTATCCGGCGGCGGATCTTGAGGGCGCCCAACAGCGGCTTCGCGATTTCCTGATTTACCGGTTTGGGGGCCCGCCTCTGTACATCGAGCAACGTGGCCATCCCCGGTTGCGCATGCGTCACGCCCCGTTTCCCATCGGCGAAGGCGCCCGTGACCGGTGGGTTCAATTGATGAATCGCGCGCTGGACGAATCACGGTTTCCTGACGACGTGCAAGAGCTCCTGCGAGGGTTCTTCGCGGCGATGGCGACGTTCTTGATCAACCGGCCCGGGCGTTAGAGACGAGCCACCATCATCAGAAACATAACGGCGGCTCCCGCCATCACCGCGGCACCGCCGATGACGGTGCCGAGGATTAACAGCATGGAAAAGCGATCAGCCGTCATGAGGTACTCCGAGGCCGAGTTAGACCGGCGTACCGCGCGAGAGGTGGACCACCAAACTCACCACGAATAGAACTAGGAAGACCATGAACAGGACTTTCGCGATGCCGGCTGCGGCAAATGCCACGAATCCGAATCCGAGAGCGCCCGCCACCAGAGCGATCACCAGAAATACTAAAGCGTAATACAGCATTGCGACCTCCGGAGGGAAGTTTCCCGCCACTCCACTAGGTGCAAGTTGAGGGCCGCACTACAAGTGACGTGTTTTCAGTTCGGAGGGAGGAGTCACCTCCGCACAGGATGCAACTAATGTCGTAATTACGCGTTAAGGCGCGGGCTCGATGCGCAGAACCGCCCCGTCCTTTTCATCGGTAAGGACGTAGAGAAGGCCGTCTGGTCCTTGGCGGACGTCGCGGATGCGCTGGCGCAATTCGGTGAGCAGCGACTCTCGCCGCAGTTCCTGCATCTTCTCGTTAAAGAGAATGCGCTCCAGGTGCCCGGTGCCCGGGATTTCGCCGGTGCGCAGCGAGCCAACGAAGACATCGCCCTTCCATTTGGGAAGTTTGTCTCCGGTATAAAAAGCCATGCCGGAGACCGCGATCGCGGGTATCCATAGCACTACCGGCGCTTCGAAGCCGTTATGCCCGGGGACTTCGTTGTGCCAGGGACCTGGGTAATCGCGGCCATAGCTCACGATCGGCCAGCCATAATTGCGCCCGGGTTTGAGAATGTTGATTTCGTCCCCACCGTTGGGACCATTTTCGTTCTGCCACATATCGCCTGTTACAGGGTGCATGGCGAGGCCCAGAGTGCCGCGGTGTCCCAGCGTGTAGACCTCGGGCCTTTTGCCGGACTGCCCCACGAACGGATTATCTTTCGGAACGGTACCGTCATCGTTCAACCTAAGCACCTTGCCCCCGAGCGTATTGGGATCCTGGGGATCGTTGCCGGTCATGCTCATGAAAAGCGCGCCATCGCGGCCGAACGCAATGCGCGAAGTGGCAGCAACATCGCTTACGAAGATATCTTTCATTCCGGTGATCGCGGTGCCATCCCATTTCCCGCGCGCGAGCGCCGCAACTCGACGCTTCTCGTCGAGCGGCTTGGTGTAGGTGAGATACACGAATCCGTTTTGGGCAAACTGAGGATGCAGCGCGACGTCCATGTAACCGTGGACTGCGCCCGGCAATCCGGATTCGATGGCCCAATATGAGGCCGGGGTTCCAGCGATGGGCTTGGGATCAAGCACGCCCTTGCGGATGATCCTGAGTTGGCCGGTGCGGGTGGTGACCAGCATGCTGCCGTCGGGCAGAAAGGCCGCACTGAAGGGCGACTCCAGACCGCGCGCGACCGCGACCACGCGGATGCGCTGACCTTCGCCGGTATCGAACTCCATGGGCAGCTTCGGCAGCGGACGGTGCGCAAGACCTTCGGGTGCCAGCGGAATACCGTTCTGGAAGGGGACTGTTTGCTGAGCGGAGGCGATGGTGGCGATAAACAGGACTGCGAGCGGAGTCTTCATATCAATCAATCCTCTCTGATGAGTTTATACGGAATCAGGTGCCGAATCTCTCGGCGGCGCGGGCTTTGGCTTTTTGAGCTTCTTCTTCCCGATTCTTGGGCGGTGCGTTGGTTTCGAGGGAGGTCAAAAGCCGAGTCGAGATGCCGGCGATTTCATCGATTGCGGCTTGGAACGCATCCTCGTTGGCCTTGGACGGCTTGTTGAAGCCGCTGATTTTCCTTACGAATTGAAGCGAGGCAGCGCGGACCTCGTCGTCCGTGACGGGAGGATCGAAGTTAAAGAGAGTTTTGATATTCCGGCACACGCGGTTATTTTCCCACAGAGTGCGTGGAGTCCTTCTCGTTGTCGCACACGTCTTCGATCATGTCGGTGTCGGCGAGGAAATCGAACTGCATCGGGAATGACCAGGGCTTGGTATACGCGCCGGGATCGTCGATGGTGATCTCGATATCCATGTGCCCGAAATCACGGCGGCGGAAGCGTTCGATGGTGTGAAGAGCTTCGGTATGAGGACGCCCGCTATCATCGAGCCAACTTTTATCGTTGAAGCCACGGGTATCAACGACGAACCAATCGCCTTCCCACTTGCCGATGGAATAACCCAGCCAGGCGGGATTCGCGACCGGAGCAGGGCCGCGGCCATCAGTGAAAATCTGTCGGAACCGGGCGAATTCTTCATACAGAATGAAAGTCACACCGGGATTCTGCACGATTTTAAGGGGCACGCCGATGAGCATTTGGTCGGGGATACTGTGAGGCAGGCAACGCGACGAAGGCCGGTCGGCCATGAAGTTGGCCATTCGCGATTCGTGGAGCTTATCGTATGGAGGGATTAACGGTGGGATGGTTTCTCCAGGCCGCATGAAATCCGCCAGATTGGGGCCCATGGCCAGGCCCGCGCCGCCGGTGCGCTGAGTCGGCCGGTTTGTGCCGCGGGCACGCTGCCACAGTCCCGAAAGATCCGGTTTGCCGTCGGCTGCCTTGGGGACCGGAGCCGCGAGGTTCGCTTTGCCGTTAGCCAGGCGTGGAATGTTAGGGGTGGGATAGTCGATCCACTGGGCTGAGGCAGAGAGGGTCCAAATCGTAATGGCAAGACAAACTCGGCGAGCCATAAAGGTAAGCTCCTATTCTAGATCCCCGCGTACCACGAGTAGCCGTAAGCCGCGCCCACCGCGCCGGTGCCGTCCTCAACATCGTCGAGGCGATCCGTAACGTCGATCCGGCTCAAGAATTTTAGGCTCTTGTAGCCGAGCTGGCGCTCCACGCGCAGCCGCACAGGAGCGCCGTGGGCGACGGGAAGATCGCCACCATTCATTCCATAGGCCAGCAGCGTCTGGGGATGGAGCGCGTCGAGCATATCGAGACTGTCCCACCATCCGTCGACGGTGTGAAACACGATGTAGCGGGCTTGCGGCAGCATCCCTACCTCTTGGAGGACGCGTCCCAGCGGCACGCCTGTCCATTCTGCGATGGCCGACCAGCCTTGTTCGCAGTTGTGCTGGGTCACTTGGGTCCGCGACGGAAAGCGCTTTAGGGTTTCGAGCGACAACTCGATTGGTCGCGAGACCAGTCCTGCAATAGGGAGGCGCCAGTCGGTGAACCCACCGGCAAGCAGTTGCTGATAGCGATCGCTCTTGGGGTTAGTCTCATTAATGGCCGGAAAGTTTTTCGTAATTTTGTCGCGGGTGAATTCGCGGACCAGAGGCTGATTGCGCAGCAGCAATCGATGCGACGCAAACGTTAAGGAATTGCTGGCGTCGAATAGGCTGCCAAAGGTAGGTGGAAGTGAATCCTTACATGCGGTGAGGAGCACGCTGCCCGCCGCGGGAATACTCGCGATGAATTTCCTCCGTGAAGTCATTTGGCTTCGGCCCTGATCATGGTATTGACGAACCCACTGCGGATTGTCATGATGACGTGACCCATCAAGAAGAGCACGAGTAGGTCAGCGGCGAAGAAGTGGATCGTTCGCGCGGACTGCCTTCCCCCGAATACGGTGAACAAGAACGGATAGACCGCCGTGACCGCGGGGGACATCGTGAGGCCGGTCAAGATCGTTAAGGGCAGGAGTCCGAACACGACGCCAATGTACGCGATCCGTTGCAGGGAGTAGTATGCGGCGAACCGAAAGTGGCGCGAGAACAAACCCCACACGAGGTAGATAAAACCGTTAGTCACAGCGATCCACGCAGCCAGGAAATGCAGATCGCGGCCCCAGCCGGATTGATCGAGGTTTAACGGCAAAGGCAGTTCAAAAGCGGCGGGCGTATCGAAGTAGCCGGATTCGCCCCAGTAGAATCGCGGATGAGCCAGAAGAATTGCGATTCCGCTCACGGCCAGCCCCACGAAGCTCAGAAAGTTGATCCAGTGCGTGATGCGGACCAACACGGTATGCCGCATGTCTATTTAACGTCGTTCCTGATTACCTTGCCGGCCTTCATCACGAACTTCACTCGCTGCAGTTCGGTGATGTCGGCGAGCGGGTCGCCCGACACGGCCACCAGATCCGCGTACTTACCCTTGTCGATAGATCCGATCTGATCCTGCCATCCCAACGCTTCGGCGTTGATCATGGTTCCGCCTTGAAGGGCGCGCACAGGGGTCAAGCCGCCATGCTTCACCAGCATCTCGAAGTCGAGCGCCTGGGTTCCGTGAGCATAGGTCGAGCCGTCGGCGCCACTGCCCACCATGATTTTCATTCCCTTGGTGTTGGCAGCCATCGCTACGGCTTTCTCGAAGATGGGGATCATCCGATACTTGCCGCCAGTGTTCTTCGCGTCGTTATCGTCCATGTATGGCTCGATGTAACGCTGCAGCGTCGGGTCGTAAAAGAGACCCTTGGCGACCATCATGTTGGCTTGCTCCTGATCCAGGCCGTAAGCGTGTTCGATGGTGTCGCATCCGGCAACGATGGCGTTCTTTTGCCCCTCACCGCCGAGAACGTGGCAGGCGGCTTTTTTCCCCAGACGGTGGGTTTCGTCGATCAATGCTCGTAAGACTGGCATCGGATACGTCAGTACATAGTGGGCCTGGCCCGCGGCGTCGAAAGAGTAAGCGCCGGTCGGGAACAGCTTGATCCAATCCACGCCGTGCTCCACGTGTTCGCGT
>Ga0105238_10002027_pt1 | contig 20446 bp, 16 predicted proteins | sample KBSC34metaG_FD_81526 | JGI IMG/M metagenome (GOLD analysis project Ga0105238, IMG submission 81526) | Corn rhizosphere microbial communities from Kellogg Biological Station, Michigan, USA - KBS C3-4 metaG | ecosystem: Host-associated > Plants > Roots > Rhizosphere > Soil | place: Michigan, USA... | reverse complement strand
TTGGGTCGAAAGCGGCCATTCGCGCCCATATATTCCGTTCAGCTTCCCTCCCGCTGTTACCCTGCTAAACCCGATCCTTCATGTCCGAGACCGAAACGACCGAGCCACCGGTGGCCGACGTGCCAAGCGCCGCGACGACCAATCACCTCTATCTGGTGGACGGTTCAAGCTACATCTTCCGCGCCTATCACCGCTTGCCGCCGCTCACGAACCGGCATGGCCAGCCGGCGGGCGCTGTCTATGGCTATACGACGATGCTGTGGAAGCTCGCCGACGGGCTTTCGAAGGCCGACGGGCCGACCCACATGGCCGTGATCCTGGATGCGAGCGAGCATACGCACCGCAATGTCATGTACGACCAGTACAAAGCGCACCGCCCGCCCCCGCCCGAGGACCTGGTCCCGCAATTCCCGCTGATCCGCGTCGCCACGCGCGCCTTTTCGATCCCGTGCATCGAGGAGGAGGGGCTGGAAGCCGACGACATCATCGCTTGCTACGTAATGGCGGCGAAGGCTGCCGGGTGGAAGGTAACGATCGTCAGTTCCGACAAGGACCTGATGCAGCTGATCGACGAAGAGGCCGGCATCGACATGCTCGACACGATGAACGATCGGCGGATCGGGCGCGAGCAGGTGCTGGAGAAGTTCGGCGTGCCGCCCGAGAAGGTCGGCGACGTGCTGGCGCTGATGGGCGACAGCGTCGACAATGTTCCGGGCGTTCCGGGGATCGGGCCGAAGACCGCGAGCCAGCTGATCCAGACATACGGCGACCTCGAGACCGTGCTGGCCTCGACCGACGAGATCAGCAAGCCCAAATTGAAGCAGTCGCTGATCGACCACGCCGACGCCGCGCGCCTTTCGCGCGAGCTGGTGCGGCTGGTCTGCGATGCGAATCTGCCGGAGCCCCTGGAGGCTCTCGAGCTCAAGAACATTCCGAAGGAGCCGCTCGCAGAATTCCTTCTGGATCAAGGCTTTAAGACCCTTCATGCACGGCTGATGGGCGGCACTCCGACGCAGACCGGAGCGACCGTCCGGAATGACGTCATGGCGGCGCTAGACAGAAAGCCGGCGCCTTCCGCGGAGCCTGAAAATATCGAGGTCGACCGCTCGAAATACGAGACCGTGACGGACGAGGCCGCGCTCGACCGCTGGATCGCGGAAGCTGCCGCGCAGGGCTATGTGGCGGTCGATACCGAGACCGACTGTATCGACTGCATCATCGCCCGGCTTGCGGGGGTGAGCCTCGCGACCGCGCCGAACCGCGCCTGCTACATCCCGGTTGGGCACAGCGGGGCAGACCTCTATTCCGATGCGCCCAACCAGTTGCCGATGGGCCAAGTCCTGGAGAAGCTGAAGCCGCTTCTGGAGGACCCGGCGGTCCTGAAGATCGGGCACAATTTCAAGTACGACTGGGTGATGTTCGACAAGGCGGGCATCAACGTCGCGCCGGTCGACGACACGATGGTGATGAGCTTCGACCTCGATGCGGGGAAGAGTTTCGGCCACGGCCTCGACGAGCTGGCCAAGGCGCACTTCAATCACGAGTGCATGACCTACAAGTCGCTATGCGGTACTGGCGCAAAGCAGATCACCTTCGACAAGGTGCCGCTCGGCCCGGCGACCGAATATGCGGGCGAGGACGCGGATATAGCGCTCCGCCTCTGGCATCGGCTCAAGCCGCGGCTGGCGGCGGAGAATGTCGCGCGCGTCTACGAGAGGGTCGACAAGCCGCTGGTGCCGGTGATCAGCCGGATGGAGCGGCGCGGGATCAAGGTCGACCGCGATTATCTGGCGCGGCTGTCGGCCGAGTTCGGGCGCGACATCCAGGCGCTGGAGGAGAAAATCTACGAGGCGGCGTGCGGGCCGTTCACGATCGGATCGCCGCAACAGCTTGGCGAAGTGCTTTATGGACGGCTCGGTCTGAAGGGCGGCCGCAAGGGCAAGAGCGGGCAATATTCGACCGACGTCAACGAGCTCGAGCGGCTCGCCTCAGAGGGCGTCGAATGCGCGACCCTGGTGCTCGACTGGCGCCAGCTGACCAAGCTCAAGAGCACTTACACCGATGCCCTGCAACAGCAGATCAACGGCGAGACCGGCCGGGTCCACACCAGCTTCAGTCTGACCGGTGCGCAAACGGGGCGCCTCTCGTCGAACGACCCGAACCTGCAGAACATCCCGATCCGCACCGAGGTGGGCAGAAAGATCCGCGACGCCTTCATCGCGGACAGCGGCTACAAGCTGCTTTCGGCCGACTACAGCCAGATCGAGCTGCGCCTTGCCGCGCATATGGCCGATGTCCCGCAGCTCAAGGAGGCGTTCCGCTCGGGCGTGGACATCCACAGCCTGACCGCGGAGGAACTGTTCGGCCGCGTCGACCGCGACACGCGCAACCAGGCGAAGACGATCAACTTCGCGATCCTTTACGGCAGCTCCGCCTGGGGGATTGCCGGGCGGCTGGGGGTGCCGAAGGAAGAAGGCAAGGCGATCATCGACCGCTATTATGAGCGCTTCCCCGGAATTCGCGCGTTCACGCACAGCACGCTGGCGTTCGCCCGCGAGCACGGCTTCACGCGCACCCTGTTCGGCCGCAAGACGCATTTCGAGCCGAACATCCGCTCGCCCAACCCGTCGATCCGGGCCGGCGCAGAGCGGGCCGCGATCAATGCGCCCATCCAGGGCACCAGCGCCGACCTCATCAAACGCGCAATGGCGCGAATGGACAACGCGCTGGCAGCCAAGGGCCTCACCGGCGTGAAGATGCTGCTGCAGGTCCACGACGAGCTGGTGTTCGAAGTGCCCGACGGCCAGGAGGAGGAGGCTGGCGCAGTCATCAAGCAGGTGATGGCGGGCGCGGCCGAACCCGGACAGAAGCTCGACGTGCCGCTCGACGTCGAGGTCGGCTGGGGAGCGCATTGGGGCGAGGCGCATTGACAGAGGCCCCGCGCATCGGAGCGGTCGCGGAACCAATGCCCGATGCCGGTGGACCCGATGCCGACATGGCAACTCTTGCACGGGGCGGCCGGCTAAACATCTTCGGATTCGTGCTGCGGCTGGCGGGAATGGTGCCGTTCCTGTTCATCGGTGGACGAATTTACGGCCCCGCCGCGCTCGGCCGCTTTGCTTATGCGGTGCTGGTCGTCGAGTTTGCAGCCCAGGTCGCCGCGCTCGGTTTGCGCCGCGCACTGGCGCAGCAGCTGACCGACGCGAAGAAGCCACAGGCCTGCATCATCGCCGACGCGCTCCTGGTCGCGGCGCTCGGATCGGCGATCGGGATGGCGATCCTGATCCTGTTCCCGAAGGCGATGTATCCGACGACACCGGTCGGCGGCCTCGATCGCCTGCTGGCGATCACGGTGCTGGCGATCGCCTGGACCGATATCGCGCTCGCCGCGCTCGCCTATCATAATGACGTCGGAGCGACGGTCCGCGCCCGCTCGATCGTCCAGCCATGGACCATCACCGTCGCTGCGCTCGTCCTGTCCCTGGTGCCGATCATGGTCAGCCGCGGTGACGGACTGATCATCGCCTACGTGCTGTCGATGGTCGCGGCGCTGGTCGCGGCACTCATTCCGCTGTTCCGCTGCTACGGCATGCCGCACGATTGGAAGCCGGACCTCGGCACGTCCTGGCGCACAGCGGTTCGCAACGTGCCTGTCGCAGCAGCCGATGTGGTCGAATGGGCATCGCGGCGGATCGACCTCGCCGTGTTGGGCGCCTTCCTTCCGGCGAGCTTCGTCGGCATCTATTATGCCGCCCAGCAGGTCGCGACGCTCCCCGCCAAGCTCAAGACGAGCTTCGAGCCAGTCCTGGGACCTGCGATCACGCGCAAGCTCGCGGCAAACGACCGCGAGGGGATCGCCAAGCAGGTGCGGCAGGTCACCTACTGGATCATCGCCGCGCAGCTCGGGATCGCGCTGGCGCTCGGAATCCCCGGCCGGGCGGTGATGGGCCTGGTCGGATCGGGCTTCACCGGCGGCACGGCGATGCTCGGATTCCTCCTCGCAGCTGAGGTCATCGCCGCGATGGCGGTCGTCAGCGAATCCGCGCTGATCTATGTCGCGCGCACGCAGAACATGATGATCAGCCTCGTCATGCTGGCGCTCGAGGCCGGACTTGCGACGGGGCTGATCCTCGCAATGCGGGGACAGGGGCTGCCGCTCGCCTTCCAGGCGACTGGCCCGGCGATCGGCCTCTGCGTTGCGCTCGCCTTCTCTTCGATCGCCAAGTCCCTGTTGCTGTCGAAGAAGCTCGGCGCGGCTGTGTCGGGCTGGCGCTGGGATCTCGCATGGGCGACGTCGGCCGGCGTGCTCGTCGGCGCCGCTGTCCGCTACCTGCTTCCGCAATCGCTGCAGCTGGTCATCGGGGTTCCAGCGATCATGGCTGCATTCGGCGCGATCCTCTGGACCAAGGGCTTCGGTCCCGAGGACCGCGAGCTCTTCCGCCTCAGGAAACATGAAGTGCAGGGACTGCGCGAGGCGGAGCAGGCAGCTATGGCGCGAGACCAGATCCACGACAGCATCATCTGAATCTCTCCTTCGCGGAACGAGCGAAGGTCAGTGACGAAAATGCCTCATTCCCGTGAAGAGCATCGTAAGACCGGCTTCGTCCGCCGCAGCGATCACCTCGTCATCGCGGATCGAACCACCCGGCTGGATGACCGCGGTTGCGCCCGCTTCGGCAGCCGCCAACAGCCCGTCGGCGAAGGGGAAGAAGGCATCGGAAGCGACGGCTGAGCCTACCGTCCGCGGTTCCGGCCAGCCGTTCGCCTCGGCTGCCTCCTTCGCCCTCAGCGCCGCGATGCGCGCGCTGTCGCGGCGGTTCATCTGGCCCGCGCCGATCCCAGCGGTGACTCCGTCCTTCGCATAGACAATCGCATTGGACTTGACGTGCTTGGCGACCGTCCAGGCGAACAGGCAATCCTTGAGCTCTTGGCTTGTCGGCTGGCGCTTGGTCACGCATTTCAGCTGCTCACGCGTCACCATGCCGTTGTCGCGGTCCTCAACCAGCAGCCCGCCCGCGATCAGCGCGAGGCTGGTGCCGCCGCGCGCCGGATCGGGAAGCGAGCCGGTCAGCAGCAGGCGCAGGTTTTTCTTTTTGGCGAAGATCGCCTTAGCCGCTTCATCAGCGTCGGGAGCGACGACCACCTCGGTGAAGATTTCCGTGATCGCCGCCGCGGTCTCGGCGTCGAGTGGGCGGTTGGTCGCGACGATCCCGCCGAATGCGGAAACGCTGTCGCAGGCGAGCGCGTCCTTCCACGCGTCGAGCATGCTGTCCCGCGTGGCGACCCCGCACGGGTTCGCGTGCTTGACGATAACGATTGTGGGCGCTCCTTCGCGGAACTCCGAGACAAGCTCGAGCGCGGCATTGGCGTCGTTGAGGTTGTTGTAGCTGAGTTCCTTGCCCTGCACCTGCTGCGCTTGCGCGACGCCATGCGCGGCGGGTCCGACGGGCAGGTACAACGCTGCGGACTGGTGCGGGTTCTCGCCGTATCTGAGCGGCATCTTCAGGGTGGACGAGAGCGTCCACTTCGCGGGCCAGCGCTCGCCCTGGTCGGCGAAAGCGAACCATTGCGAGATCATCGAATCATATTCGGCGGTGAGCGCATAGGCCTTGGCCGCGAGCTTCCTGCGAAGCTCGAGCGTGGTCGCGCCGTCGTGGGCATCGAGCTCGACGAGCAGCGCGGCATAGTCCGCGGGATCGGTGACGGTCGCGACATGCGCATGGTTCTTCGCCGCCGAACGCACCATCGATGGCCCGCCGATGTCGATATTCTCGATCACGGTATCGCGGTCCGCGCCGCTCATCACCGTATTCAGGAACGGATAGAGATTGACCACGACGAGGTCGATCGGCGCGATCTCGTGCTGCTCCATCGCCGCCGCGTGTTCAGGGTTGTCTCGGACCCCCAGCAGGCCGCCATGGACCTTGGGGTGGAGCGTCTTGACGCGGCCGTCCATCATCTCCGGGAAGCCCGTGAGGTCGGAGATGTCGCGCACCTCAGCGCCCGCCTCGCGCAACTTGCTTGCGGTCCCGCCGGTCGAGACGATCTCGACGTTGTGCCGTGCGAGGCCTGCAGCGAGCTCATCGAGGCCGTTCTTGTCCGAAAGTGAAATCAGCGCCCGTCGAACCGGTACCAGGTCAGTCATCTCATCCTTCCAACTTAGCTCGTGCGCCTGAACTGCCAGCCGATCTCGCCGCCGAGGGCAGATACCTCGCCGACGACCACCAGTTGCGTCGTGTCCTGCGGGCGGCCGCGGCTGTCGATCCAAAGACTCTCCTCGACGGCGAGATTTCCCCCGCGACAGCGGAAATTCCATGGCGGCGCGCCCCGCGAGCGAAGGATCGCGCCCATTCCGTCCGCAGTGATCGTCGCCTCGACGCCAGGCGCGAGGTGGAAGCGGACAGCGTAAGGCACCGATTCGCGGATTTTCTTGCGGCCCTTGGGGATCAGCTGGTCAGCCCCGCGGAGCTCCTTGCCGTCATTTCCGAGCATCTGGCTGCGCTTGTGGATCAGGCCAAAGCCGCGGACATAGCCGTCGTGGCTGGCCTCGAGCCGGCTTGCGTCATTGTCCTCGCTGCGCTCGATCGTCACGTCTTCGACGCCTTTTCCTAGCGAGCCATTGTCGAGGATGTTGGTCGAATTGGTGTCGGCGAGGACCAGCGTGCTGTGAGCCGCGGTGGTCCTCAGGCCCTGGACCAACTCCTTCGGGAGATCGGTCGGAAAGGGCCCCGGACCGCCGCAATTGACCACCAGCCGCTGGGTTCCGTCGGACAGCTCGAACGCCAGCGTCGATGCGGATCCCTGCTCCGCCCGGTTCTGCGCCGGCGGCGGGGCAGCATCGATCACAAGGATGGTGCCGAGCGCCGACATCCGCTGATAACCCCAGCCGCGCGCCTGCCGCAGCGGCCGCGCGCGCATTCCGCACCCCTCGATCAAGGCGGTTAAGCGCGCTGCTTCGCTGGGGCCGCAGCCCTGCCAGCTGGACAGGGCCCCGTCGCCCATCATGATCCCATGAAGCGCGGCGAGCGATGCCTGGGCAGCAGCCTCTATGCCTTCGGGAACGGTCTGCTTCGCTGCCTGGTAACAGGCGCGCAGAAGCCCGAAGCGATCGACGAGCAGCATCTGCTCGAAGGGTGAGCGGCTGACCAGCCCTCCATCGTCGAACTGGGCGGAGGCGAGGGCGCGCGCGAGGCCTGCCTCGCCGCGAGCGACCCTCGGGACGCCGCCCTGGAGGAGCAGCCCGGCCGCAACGACTCCGCACCAGGCGGTGATCCGCTCGAGGCCGGTCTGAGCTTTGTCCGCATTGGCATCGACATGCCGCGCGCCGCGCGCCATCGTGTTCAGCAAGGCCGAGCGATAACCGCCGTCGCTGCTCGACAGGATGTAAGGGGCGTAGGCGGTCCAGAACAGGATCCGCTCGCCCCACAGGTGCGGCGCCCAAGCTTCGTCCGTCTTGGTGCCATGAGCGATGAGCCAGCGGCCGACCACCGCCTCGGCGAGCCGCGCCCCCTTCTCACGCGATGCGGCGGCGGCGAGGTCGCGCAGCCAGGAGAAGCCCTGCAGCTGTTCGGCAAGCGGGCCAAACGCACCGATTCTCGAAAAGTCCAAGTCCTTGAGCGGAACGGTTTCGCTCCCGACTGTGAACCGTCCCGCGAGCAGTGCGTCACCGCGTTGCCGCTCTCCGTGGACATGGTCGCGCGGCACGGCGACCAGCTTCAGGACCGGCTTCGAGCGTTTCAGGCGAGAAAGGAGAGAGCCGCGCGCAAGCTTGCTGACGACTTCGCGCTCGGCGGCCGAGCTGTCGTCGCTCACCCTGTACCCCGGAGCGCCTTGATGTTGCCCGCGTAGGCCGAAGGCCCCCCGCGGAATACGGCCGTGCCGGCGACGAGTGCGGTCGCGCCGGCGCCGACTGCCTGGCGTGCCGTGTCCGCGTCGACGCCCCCGTCGACCTCGAGCTCGACCTTGAGACCGCGCTGGACGATGGTCTCGCCGATCCGCTCGATCTTGGCGAGCTGGCCGTCGATGAACTTCTGCCCGCCGAAACCGGGATTGACGCTCATCACCAGCACGAGGTCGAGCTGGTCGAGGACATAGTCGAGGACGTCGACGGGCGTCGCCGGGTTCAGCGAGACGCCGGCCTTCTTCCCCAGAGACTTGATGTGCTGGATCGTCCGGTCGAGGTGGGGCCCGGCCTCGGGGTGCACGGTGATGATGTCGGCGCCCGCTTCGGCGAAGGCGTCGAGGAACGGATCGACCGGCGAGATCATCAAATGGACATCGAAGGGCTTTTTCGTATGCGGGCGAAGCGCCTTCACGACTCCCGGGCCGATGGTGAGGTTGGGCACGAAATGCCCGTCCATGACGTCGACATGGATCCAATCGGCGCCCGCCTCGTCGATCGCGCGCACCTCCTCGCCGAGCTTGGCGAAGTCGGCGGATAGGATCGATGGCGCGATGATCGGCATGGCGCCGATTAGACGCGATTATCCGTGATGGACAAGGCGCGCCATAAAGAAGCCGTCGAGTCCCCCTTTTTCTGCGAGGAGGCCGGGGACGCTACGAATCCAGCCCTCCGCTGCGGCGGTCACGAAAACGGGCAGTTCAGTCGGTCGGTCGATGCGGAATTCTTCATGAGAACGGAGGAAGCCGGCGATGATCTCCTCGCCCTCCTGCGGCTCGAGCGAACAGACCGAATAGACGAGCGTCCCGCCTGGCTTCACCCATTGCACAGCGCGGTCGAGCAGCTTCGACTGGAGCTCGGCATTCGCGGCAATGATACGGGGACGCGCGCGGTACAGCACTTCGGGATGGCGGCGGAATGTGCCCGTGGCCGAGCACGGAGCGTCAAGCAGCACCGCGTCGAATTTGCGATCCGGCGCCCAGGTGAGCGCGTCGGCTTCGATCAACTCGGCAGCGAGATGGGTTCGATCGAGATTCTCGCGCAGTCGTGCAAGACGACTTTGCGATGCATCGACCGCCGTAACCCTGTGAGCCGCCGCGGCAAGTTGCATCGTCTTGCCGCCAGGCGCTGCACAGAGGTCGAGCACCTCGATCGCATTTCCCGAGATCAGGCGCGCCGGAAGCGACGCCGCGAGGTCCTGCACCCACCATTTCCCTTCGCCGAACGCAGGTAGTTCCGTCACCGGCGCGCTGGCGAGGCGGACGTGCCTCGGCGCCAGCGAAATTCCGCCATTCGCGGCAGCGTAGGCCTCCGCGTCGCCATTGCCGGAAAAGGTGAGGTCGAGCGGAGGCCGTTGAGCGACCTGGCGGCGAGCAGCTTCAACGACGTCCCTGCCCCAGGCGGCGGCCCAGCGTTCTTCAACCTGGTCTGGCAAGTGCGGCGCATCGAGCGGAGGGAGGCCGCGCCGGAGTAACGTCCCAAGCACGCCATGCACGAGCCGCCGAGGGCCCCCATCGACCAGCGGAAGCGCGGTCGCGACGACCGCATGGTCTGGGGTTCCGAGCGCAATCTTCTGAGCGAGCGCGGCTCGGAGCACCATCCGCGCCTTGCTGTCGTCGGGGAGACGCTGCCGCGTGGCGCTGTCGATCAACGTATCGAGATCGGGGATTCGCCGCAGGGTTTCGCCGGTTATCGCCAGCGCCAAGCCTGAATCGGGCGGCGACAATCCGCGGATCCGAACCGCGGCGGCGTCCAGCGTCTGCCCACGCCGCAGCACCGCGTCGAGCATCTGAAGCGCAGCCCGCCGAGGACCGGTGCCGTCAGTGCTTGGCATCTCGCGCCATCATCGCCATTTCCGAGGCATGAAACGACCGAAGCACCTCGACGCACCTGCGTATCTCAGCCCCTCGCCGCCGGTTCCCCAGCCAGAGGCGAGCGACCCGACGACACCGCCCGCCGGTGAGGAGCAGCGCCTCGATCCCACGCGCTACGGCGACTGGGAGAAGAAGGGCATCGCAATCGATTTCTAGACGCCCTCTGCGCGAGGGGGCCGGCTGAGCAGCGCGTCCAGGACCTGGTCGACATTGGCGTGGCCGGCGATCAGCGCATCGACCGCATCGACGATCGGCATTTCAATTCCTTTCTCGCGCGCGACCCGCGCGAGCACCGGCGCGGTAAACGCCCCTTCGGCGACGGTCTTGCGGTCAGCCAGCAGCTCAGCCGCCGAGCGGCCCTCGCCGATCCCGACCCCAAGCGAATAATTGCGCGAGCTGGTCGACGAGCAGGTGAGCACCAGGTCGCCGAGACCCGAGAGGCCCGTCAGCGTTTCCGCGCGCGCCCCGAAACCGAGGCCGAACCGGGTCATCTCGGCAAATCCACGGCCGATCAGCGCTGCCCGGGCATTCTGGCCGAGACCCGCGCCCTCGACCACGCCGCAGGCGATCGCGAGCACGTTCTTGACCGCGCCGCCGACCTCCGCGCCGGCCACGTCGTCCGTGACGTAAATCCGAAATGTCGGCTGAGCGAGGCGGTCGCGCAGCTGCTCGGCGAGGCTCAGGTCCTCCGCCGCCAGCGTCACTGCAGTGGGCAAGCCCTTCGCGACCTCGTGCGCGAAGGTGGGGCCAGAGAGAACGGCGATGTCTGCCCGCGGGCACACCTGCTTCGCGACGCGGTGCAGGAGCTCGCCGGTGCTTTCCTCCATGCCCTTGGAGCAAAGCAGCAACGGCTTGTCGCAATTTGCGGCGTGTTCGAGGACCGAGCGCATGTGCTGTGCGGGCGTGACCACCAGCCATGCATCGCACGCCTCCAAGTCAGCCAGGTCGGATGTTGCGCGAATCTCCGGATTGAGGGCGACGCCTGCGAGAAAGACCGGGTTCTCGTGCCGTTCGTTGATCGCCTCGATTACGTCGGGCTCCAGAGCCCAGAGAAGCGTCTCCCGCCCGCCGTCCGACGCGACTTGCGCAAGTGCGGAGCCCCACGCGCCGCCACCAATGACGCCCAGCTTCACGCCTTCACCCCCGCTCCGCGCACCCTTTCCGCGCGCTCGTCGAGAGGCCAGCGCGCGCGCGCCGGCGCATCGAGGTCGTCAGTCAGTCCCGCGACGAGCCGCTCGGCGCCTGCCCATGCGATCATCGCGGCATTATCGGTGCACAGCCACGCCGGCGGCACGCTGAAGCGGCGGCCGTTCGTCTGGGCAAGATTGGCGAGCGCACTGCGGATCGCCTGGTTGGCAGCCACCCCGCCGGCGACAACAAGGGTCGGAACGTCGCTCTTTTCGAGCGCCAGCCGAGTCCGATCCATTAGGCAGTCGACCACCGCTTGCTGGAAGCCCGCGGCGATATCCTCCCTGCGGAAGTCACCCGACGCGACTACCCGTTGCACGGCGCTTTTCAGGCCCGCGAAGGAGAAATGCGGCTCGCCGGATCCAACGAGCGGACGCGGCAGCGGAACGGCTGTCGGGTTGCCGCCCTTCGCCAGTTCCTCGAGTGCGGGGCCGCCTGGATAGGGCAGGCCGAGCAGCTTCGCGGCCTTGTCGAACGCCTCGCCCGCCGCATCGTCGATGGTCGTCGCCAGTCGCCGGTAATCACCGAGCCCACGCACCTCGAGCAGCTGGCAATGGCCACCCGAGACCAGCAGCAACAGATAGGGAAAGTTGAGGTCCGGATCGGCGAGCCGCGGCGAAAGCGCATGACCTTCGAGGTGATTGACCGCGATCAGCGGCTTTCCTGCGGCGAGGGCGAGTCCCTTGCCGGCAAGCAGCGCAACCATCACTCCGCCAATGAGACCCGGCCCCGCGGTCGCAGCAACGGCGTCCACGTCGTGGATCGACATTTTGGCGTCACCCAGAACCTTCACGATCAGCGTAGGCAATATTTCGACATGGGCGCGCGCCGCGATCTCTGGGACCACGCCGCCATAAGGCTGGTGCGCGCTCGTCTGGCCGACGACCGCCTGCGCGACGATCCGCCGGTCGCCGGTCACCAGCGCCGCCGCACTGTCATCGCACGAAGATTCCAGACCAAGAACAATCATTTCGTCGCCGGCCCTTTGCCTTAACGCGCTCCGTTGCACTAGGGGTGAGGGGCATGCAGGGACTTCGCCTCGGGACTCGCGGATCGCCGCTGGCGCTCGCTCAGGCGCGCAAGGTCGCCGCGGCGATCGAGACGGCGCAGCGCTGGCCGGATGGCTGGGTCCAGATCATCGAGATCAAGACGACCGGCGACAAGGTGCAGGACAAGCCGCTCGCCGACATCGGCGGAAAGGCGTTGTGGACCAAGGAGCTCGACCGCGCGCTGATCGAGGAGGAGGTCGACTTCTGCGTCCACTCGATGAAGGACATCGAGAGCATCCGGCCCAAGGAGATCCACATCGCCGCCGTGCGCCCGCGCGGCGACGTTCGCGACCGGATCGTGGGTGCGGCCTCGATCGACGAACTCAAGAAAGGCGCAACGGTCGGGACCTCGTCGCCGCGCCGCAAGGCGCAGCTGCTTCGGCTTCGGCCGGACCTGAAGGTCGTCCCGCTGCGCGGGAATGTCGGCACGCGCCTCAAGAAGGTCGAAGCGGGCGAGGTTGACGCGACCTTGCTCTCGGCCGCCGGTCTCAAGCGGCTCGACATCGATGCAGGTACGGCGATCCCGACCGAAATCCTGCTTCCCGCGCCGGGACAGGCGGTGATCGCGATGGAGTGCCGGACCAATGACACACGCACCCAAAGCGTGCTCACAACCGTCAACAATCAGATCACTTATGATTGCGTGAGGGCGGAGCGGGCCTTCACCCGGGCGCTCGGCGCCACCTGCCATTCGCCGGTCGCGGCCTTTTGTGCGTTCGAAGACGGCGACCTCAGACTGCGCGGCCAGCTGTTCAGCGAAGACGGAAGCGAGATGGTCGAGGACCGCGTCGTGTTCGACTGCGGCGAGGACGAGCCGCCGGAAGAGCTTGCGCGGTCATTGCTCGCCAAGGCGCCGGACTCCATCCGGAGACTGTTCGGCGTCTGACATGGCACTGGTGCTGGTCCTGCGGCCGGAGCCCGGCGCCAGCGCAACGGCCAGCCGGGCGCGCGAGCTCGGGCTCAATGCGATTGCGGTTCCGCTCTTCACGGTTGAGCCGATCCAGTGGGACGCGCCTGAACCTTCAGCATTCGACGGGCTGCTGCTGACGAGCGCGAACGCCGTGCGGCACGGGGGCGTGCAGCTCGACCCGCTGCGAAGCTTGAAGGTCTACGCCGTCGGTCCCGCGACAGCCGAAGCGGCGCTCGGGGCGGGATTGGACGTGGCAGTCGCAGGAGAGGCCGGGGTCGATCGATTGCTCGCCGCGATTCCACCCGATCTCCACCTCCTCCACTTATGCGGAGCAGACCGGCGCGACCCGAAAGAGACGCGGCACCGAATCACGCCGGTAGTGGTGTATCGATCGCGCCAGATCGAATCGCCTGCCCTGCCACGAGGCGCAAGTATCGCCCTGATCCACTCGCCGCGCGCCGGTCGCCGCTTTGCCGAGCTCACGCGCGATCGAAGCTCGATCGCCATCGCAGCGATCAGCCAAGCGGCCGCAGATGCGGCCGGAGAAGGATGGAAGGCCAGGCACGTTGCTGACGCGCAGAGCGACGAAGCGCTGCTGGCCCTCGCCGCGAGGCTGTGCAACAACCCGCAGCCGAAATGAACGGAACGCGCAGCGGAATGGGATGGGGTGCGCGGCTGCTGGTGGCGCTCGTGCTGATCCTCTCCGGAGCCGCAGCGGCGGTCTGGGCTCTTGCGCACTACCAGCCGGCAGCACGTTTCCTCGGCATTGCACCAACGCAGCAGGTCATTCTGACTCCGAAGCCGGTCGCCACGGGACTGCCCCAGGCAAACGCCCGGCCAACCGGTCCGGCAGCCGACGCGGCTCAGATCGCCGTGCTCCAGAACCGAGTCGATGCGCTTCAGAACGCGACCCAGCGTGCGGAGGGCTTCGCCGGCCGCGCAGACGCGCTTGTAGTCGCCTTCGCCGCTCGCCGTGCGATCGATCGCGGAGTCGCGCTCGGCTATCTCGAGCCGCTGCTTCTGGACCGCTTTGGCGCCCAGCATCGCGCGGCGGTGGCGACGGTTGTCACCGCGTCCCGCTCACCGGTTCGCCTCGGCGAGCTCATCACCGAATATCAGACGCTGGGGCCCACGCTCCGCAGGGGCGGACCGCAGGACAGCTGGTGGACCGACTTCAAGCGCGAGCTTGGGACCCTGGTCGAAGTGCACCGTGCCGAGCGGCCGGCGGCCAACCCCGAGGCGCGCTACAACCGCGCCCTCCAGCAACTGTCCGCCGGCGACGTCGACCGGGCGCTTGCCGAGACCATGCGGCTGCCCGGCGCCGAGGGAGCAAGCGACTGGACCAACAAGGCGCGCCGCTACATCGCCGCCCATCGGGCGCTCGACGAGATCGAATCCGCCGCTCTTCTGACCGGCGCCGCGCCCGCCCGCTAGGCTCAAGGGCCGGTTCATGGTGGTTCCGCTAAACCCGCTGCAATCTTTGGACAAATCAGGGGTGAGTTGAAGGCATGACGTCAATTTGGGAGCGGGTTGGATTGGGCCTGGCGGTGGTTGCGGCGGCATCTGTCGTGGCCGCGGCCGCCAGCCACAAGCCCGCGCCGAAACATGCACGCGCGGCTGCCACCGCGGTGCACCCCGCCCCGGCGGCGCCGCAATATATCCGCGACCGGATCGATGAGCTCGGCCGCGGCTTCGACGGACGCATCGGCATTGCCGTCAAATCGATCGACGACGGTTGGGAGACCGGCTGGAAGGACCATGAGCTCTATCCGCAACAGAGCGTCAGCAAATTGTGGGTCTCGATCACCGCGCTCGACGCGGTGGATCGCGGCAAGGTGTCGCTCGACGACCCGGTCACACTGACCAGGGACGACCTCACCCTGTTTCACCAGCCGATCGCCGACGAGGTGCTGAAGGCGGGAAGCTTCACGACCACGCTCGGCGATCTCATGCTTCGCGAGATCACCCAGAGCGACAATACCGCCAACGACAAGCTGATGCGCTCGGTCGGCGGGGTGCCGGCGGTGCGCGCGATGATCGCCCGCAAGCACCTGGGCGCGATCCGCTTCGCCAACGGCGAGCGGATCATGCAGAGCCGTATCGCGGGCGTCACCTGGTCGCAGGATTATGCGATCGGCGGCAAGTTCTTCGAGGTGCGCGACGCGCTTCCGATGAAGGTGCGGCAGGCGGCGTTCGACCGCTATGTCGCAAGCCCATATGATGGCGCCTCGCCGAGCGCGATCGTCGATGCCCTGGCACGGCTGAAGACCGGCAAGCTGCTCTCGCCCAAGTCGACCGCCTACCTGCTCGACATCATGAGCCGCACGCACACCGGCCCGAACCGCCTCAAGGGCGGTCTTCAGCCTGGCTGGACGCTCAACCACAAGACCGGGACCGGGCAGGAGCTCGGGGGTGCGCAGGCGGGCTACAACGACATCGGCATCCTCACTGCGCCTGACGGCAGGAGCTATGCGGTCGCCGTGATGATCAAGCTGACCTCCGTACCGCTGCCGGTCCGGATGACGCTGATGAACGAGGTGGTCCGCGCGGTCATCGCGCAGCACGACATGCAGTACGCCCCCGTTGCCCGGCAATGACGCCAATCCCGCTGCAAGGCTGGCAGCCACGGCCGGCGTTCAGCAAGTCCCGAGCCGTGAGCTCGAGCTGTTCATCGTGCGCGGCTTCCTCGATCCCGCGACCTGCGCCACGCTGATCGAGCGGATCGATGCAAAGCGGCGGCCATCGGAGATCGCCGACGATATCGGAATCGCGAACTTCCGCACCAGCGAGACTTGCGATCTCGACTGGCGCGACCCGGTCACCGGCGAGGTCGATCGCAAGATCGCGGAATTGCTCGGTCTCGAGCTGGCGGAGAGCGAGCCGCTCCAGGGACAACGCTATGCGCCGGGGCAGGAGTTCAAGCCCCACACCGACACCTTCGAGCCGGGCGGCTACGACTTCTACCTGCACACCGCGGGAAGCGGCCAACGGACGTGGACCGCGATGATCTACCTGAACGAGCCCGAGGACGGCGGCGCGACGCGATTCAAGATGATCGGCAAGACCGTCCGGGCGGAAACGGGCAAGCTCCTCGCCTGGAACAACCTGCTTCCCGACGGGCGGTCCAACCCGGCGACCCTGCACCAGGGAATGAAGGTACGGCGCGGCACCAAATATGTGCTGACCAAATGGTTCAGGGAGCGATCGGCGGCTGCCAACGCGTGAACCGGCTCGACGAACGGCAGTGGCCTGCTTGATTCACCGAAATTGCCGTTCCATGCTTTGCCCCTAACTCGAAGGGGGCGAGTGTCATGGTCCGTTATTGCCTTGCTGCGCTGCTGGTTTGCTGCGCGGCGGTTCCCGCCGGCGCTCAGGATGCGCAGAGCCTCATCACCAAGAACCTCGAAGCTCGGGGCGGGCCGGCGGCCCTCGCCGCCATCAAGAACGTCAGCTTCGAGGGCCGGACGATCTTCCCCGGTGATTTCGAGGTCACCTACAAGGAGACGCATGCGCGTTTGGGGTCGACCGATGCGGGCCGCGTCGATTTCGGAATCCAGGGCCTCGACATCACCCAGGCCTATGACGGGCACGAGGCGTGGCGCGTCAATCCGCTCCAGGGCCGAAAGGACGCCGAGAAGATGTCGACCGACGAAGCCCGGGCGCTCGCCGATGCCGCTCTGGTCGATGGACCGTTGCTCGCGTCCCGCTCCGACGGCAGCCGCGTCGACTATCTCGGCCGCGAGGATTTCGACGGAACCAACGCCTACAAACTGAAGGTGACGCAGAAGGACGGCGACGAGTTCACCTATTGGCTCGACCCCGACACGTTCCTGGAGATCAAGGTCGACGAGACGCGGAAGATCCGCGGCGCCGAGCAGACCACGGAAACCGAGCTCGGCGACTATGAGAAGATCGCCGGAGTCTATTTCCCGATGTCCGTCGAAAGTTGGACGCAGGGCCAGCCAGCGCAGCGCCAGCGCACGATCATTGCGAGCGGGACCGCGAACAGCACGCTGGCCGCGGACTATTTCGCCGAGCCGCTCACGCCCACTCCGCCCGCCAAGGCGACCGGGCAACCGCCCGACGTTGGCAACACCAAGAAGGGCAGCGCGCCGCCGGCCAAGCCCGCGGCGACCAAGCCTGCCGCTCCAAGTCATCCGGGGAAGGGGGAGTAATCATGGTGCGTTCGATCCTGCTTGCCTCCGCCGCAGCGCTCCTTGCCAGCCCCGCGGCCGCCCAGAGCTTCGACAGCGCCGCCGTCTCGGGCCTCGGCGTTCGCAACATTGGTTCGGCCACCATGTCGGGCCGAATCTCGGCCATCGACGGCCGCCAGGAGAAGGACGGGAAGGTCACGCTCCTGATCGGCTCCGCGTCCGGCGGCGTGTGGAAGTCCGAGGATGGTGGAACGACCTTCAAGCCGGTGTTCGAGAAGGAGCCGATGCAGTCGATCGGCGCCGTCGCCATCGATCCCAAGGACAGCAAGGTCATGTGGGTCGGAACCGGCGAAGGCTGGGTCCGCAACTCCGTCTCGGTCGGCAACGGCGTCTACAAGTCGACCGATGGCGGCGAGACCTGGACCAATGTGGGCCTGCCGAACAGCGAGCGCATCACGCGCATCCTCATCGACCCGAAGAACAGCGACATTGTCTATGTCTGCGCGCCCGGCGCTCTCTGGTCGGATTCGCCGGACCGCGGCCTTTACAAGACCAGCGACGGGGGCAAGACATGGTCGCTGATCCTCAAGGGCGCGAACCTGTCCACCGGCTGCGCGTCGGTGGCGATGGACCCCGCCAACCCCAATCACCTGCTCGCCGGGACATGGGACTTCCGCCGCAAAGCCTATGAGTTCCGCTCCGGCGGGAACGGACCCGAGGCTCCGTCCGGCAGCCGCTTCGCCGAAAGCCGCGACGGCGGGCGGACCTGGACCTACCTCGATCCGAGCAATCGCAAGGGCTTGCCCAAGCAGCCGTGGGGCCGGCTCGAAATCGCGTTCGCGCCGTCGAACCCCAAGCAGGTCTACGCCTTCATCGAAAATGTCCGCCCGGCTTTGTTCGTGTCCGAGGACGGGGGCACTACCTGGCAGGAGCGCGACCGCAGCCAGTGGCAGGTGTGGCGCCCGTTCTATTTCGGGCGGATCGTCCCCGACCCGAAGGATTCCAACCGGGTCTACAAGATGGGCTTCTTCCCGATCGTCTCCGAGGACGGCGGCAAGAGCTTCTCAAACGCCGGCGGGTCGGCCCACGTCGACTGGCACGACATGTGGATCAACCCCAGCAACACCAAGTACATGGTCGGCGGGAACGACGGCGGCCTGTGGTACACCTATGACGGCGGAACACGCTGGTGGCATGCCGAGAATTTGCCGGTGAGCCAGTTCTACCATGTGAGCACCGACAACAAGGACCCGTACCAGGTCTATGGCGGCCTGCAGGACAACAGCGCCTGGGTCGGCGACCAGGAATATCCCGGCGGGATCAGCAACAGCCGCTGGGAGAATCTGTTCGGCGGCGACGGCTTCTGGGCTTTCTCCGATCCGTCCGACCCGGATTACGCTTATGCCGAATCGCAGGGCGGATTCGTCGGCCGGATCAACCGCAAGACCCTCCAGGCGCGGCTGATCCAGCCGCAGGCGAACTACAAGGAAAAGCTGCGCTTCAACTGGAATACGCCGATCGCGCTGTCGCCCAACGAGAAGGGCACGATCTACATCGGGTCGCAATTCCTGTTCCGGAGCCGCGACCATGGCACCACGTGGGACCGGATTTCGCCCGACCTGACGACCAACGACCCCGTCCGCCAGCGCCAGGAGCAATCGGGCGGAATCACGGTCGACAACTCGGCCGCGGAGATGAACACCACCATCTACTCAATCTCGGAGAGCCCGCGAGCGGCCGGCGAGATCTGGGTCGGGACCGATGACGGCAACGTCCAGCTGACGCGCGACGCGGGCAGGAGCTGGTCGAACCTCACTCCGAACCTCCGAATGCCGGCGGGCAACTGGATCAGCTGGGTCGAGGCGAGCCGCTACAACCCGGCTGTCGCTTACGTGACCGACGACCGGCACACGGTCGGGGACATGCAGCCCTACCTTTACCGCACCGCCGATTACGGCCGGACGTGGCAGCGGCTGGTCGGGCCTGGAACGCCCGGCGTGCGCGGCTATGCGCACGTGATCAAGGAGGACCGGCTCAACCCGAACATCCTCTATCTTGGGACCGAGTTCGGGCTGTTCGTTTCGCTGAACGGCGGCCAGAGCTGGGCGCAGTTCAAGCCGACCGGCTTCCCCGATGGCCTCGCGGTGCGCGACATCGCTCTCCAGGACCGCGACGACGACATGGTTCTGGCAACCCACGGCCGCGGCATCTGGGTGGTCGATGACATCAGCCCTCTGAGGCAGCTCACGCCGGCTACCCTCGCGAGCGCTGCAGTCCTTCTGCCCGGCCCGCCGGTCCAGCAGCGCATCCAGGGCAATGGTGGCTGGTCCGAGGGCGACGCGACCTATTTCGGCGACAATCCGCCAAACGGCGCCGTCATCACTTACTATCAGAAGGCGCGCCACGTGATCGGACGGATGAAGCTCGAGATCCTCGACGCGAGCGGCAAAGTCGTCGATGAAATCCCGACCTCGAAGCGGCGCGGCCTTAACCGCGTGAGCTGGTCGATGCTGACCAAGCCGCCGATCGTCCCGCCGGCTGCGTCGCTGGCGGGCTCGTCGACGCAGGGTGAACGCTTCCTGCCCGGGAATTACACGGTTCGGCTGACCAGCGCGGGGCAGGTCAGCACGGCGCCGCTGACGATCACGCTCGACAAGCGCGCGAACTTCACCCTTGCCGACCGGCAGGCCCAATATGCGGCTGTCGAGCGCCTCAAGGCGATGTTCCTTCGGATGAGCAAGATCGTCGGCCAGATCAACGGTCTGCGCGCCAAAGCAGGGCAGATCGCCCACGACAGCTCGGCGCCGCCCGACGTCAAAGGGTCAGCGGCTGCCCTCACTGCCAAGGCCGATGCGCTGCGCAAGCAGATCGTCGCGACGACCGAGGGCGGCGCAATCACCGGCGAGGAGCGGCTGCGCGAGCACACAGACCAGATCTACGGGGCGATTCTGTCGGTCGAGGACCGGCCGACCGCCTACCAGATGGCGAGGATCGATGCGCTCGACCGCGAGCTCAAGGACGTCGAGGCAGCGTGGGCGGCGATGCAGAGCGGCGACGTCGCCGCCTTCAACGCCAAGCTCAGGGCTGCGAACCTGCCGCCGCTGACGATCGCCGAGATCCGCTTCGATCCCAACGACCTTGCGCGCGGCGGACGCGCATCGGCGCTGGCGCGTGGCCTGGTCGGAACGCATTTCTACGGCGATGCCGCCTCCCTGCAGGAGACGGCTGAAAGGGACTGAGACCTATTCGGTGCCCGATCCTTCCCCGCCGAGGGGCTTCACGTGCACCGTCTTGATGTTGACGAACTCGCGGATTCCGTAGGCCGAGCATTCGCGGCCGTAGCCGGAATGCTTGACCCCGCCGAACGGCGC
>Ga0105238_10002025_pt1 | contig 20465 bp, 20 predicted proteins | sample KBSC34metaG_FD_81526 | JGI IMG/M metagenome (GOLD analysis project Ga0105238, IMG submission 81526) | Corn rhizosphere microbial communities from Kellogg Biological Station, Michigan, USA - KBS C3-4 metaG | ecosystem: Host-associated > Plants > Roots > Rhizosphere > Soil | place: Michigan, USA... | reverse complement strand
GATAGCTACGAATTCATCCTTGGCTTTTTCCAGAGCCAGCTCGTCGGAAATATCCCGGAACACTTCTATGGCGCCCACCGGTTTTGCGCCGATCAGCATCGGCGAAACCGTCAAAAAAACCGGCACTACAGTCCCGTTCTTGCGGATATAGTTAGCGCGTTTGGAGACAATTTTGCCGGTTATGAAAACTTCGGCCATCGGCCGGTCGATATTGGTGTAAGGTTTGCCGTGCTCGTCTAAAACTTTGACGACTCCCGGAAACCATTTGCCCAGCAGCTCCTCCTCTTTATAGCCAAGTACTTTAAGGGCCGCCTGATTCACCCGGCTGACCCGGGCTTGCGCATCGGTGACAATCGCCCCTTCGCCGATGCTCATGAACAGAACGTCGGCTTCGGAGGTCCGTCCGCGGAAGTTTTTTAGCCGTCGTTCCACTTTTTATCCAAGGCTTCCTGGCTTTTGCCTTGGGCGACCAGCTGCAGCCGCTTGGCATATTCGCTGACGATGCGTCCGTCGTCGGTCAATAACGTAAATGACAGCTTGAGCCAGTCAATGAGAACTTTCAGATCGGAACGGGTGATTTTATCCGGAGATTTCTTCAGATGAGTCGAAATCTGTCTGTCAATGAAACGTTCGGCGGCCGGTCCCAGGTAGTCCTGGCTGATTTCTAATATCTGGTCCTTGAGACTGCCGGCGGGCATCAGACCTCCTCGATCCGCCGCAGTTTATTGGCGCCGATCGCGATCAGCACGAAGCCGATAGCTATAAGTAGTATCAAACCGTAAACAATGAAAAGTAACGGGGTCAGGCTAAGACGGTTAAGGCCGGCTGAAATGGTGGTGATCGTCCGGGTGGCTATCGAGGAAGCTATGACCACTGTCGTTCCGCCCGCCAGATAGCTCAAAGCCGATCTGTATAGCCGGCCTTGGATATTGCGGCGATACCAGAAGATACGGAATGCCGCATTTAAACCCCTGTACCAGATATAAAGGTACGGAATGGCGATCGTGCTGATCAACAGCCATGGCGGCAGGAAATATACCCTGCGGGCTAGTGGTGTGTGCAGTGGCTGGATGACGATGAAATAACTGTAGATTGAACTGAAAATAATGAAGGCTCCTACCCAAAGATGCTCCATAAGCGATTCGTTTCCGGCTTTGGCTAGCCTAGACAGACGCTCGGCGCCAACAGATATCAGAACAAAAGCTATTCCCATTCCCACGATGGCTATGTAGTTATTGATAATGGTCAACGTGGGCACGGCTCCCGTGACATGCTTTTCAATATGGCCGAATACGTTGGCGGTCAAAGAAGACAAGGGTTGCACGAACGTATAAAGCAAAAAGCCGGCGCTGATGTAGTTAAACGCGCTGCCGTCTGACGACTTTCGGATGATATTAGAATATGCTTTCATTCGAAACGAACCGACCAAACCAAATATCCAGCTGACTGCCAGAAGTATCACCGCCGGATAAACCAACCAACGGTAGTCGCTGGCAGTAATGTGGTGCTGGGTCAAAACGGCCTTATCAGGCGCTGGAATAAGCGTTAATCCAAGGTAGGTAGCGGATAGTGCTATAAAGGCCGCTACGTATACCCATTTGAAATAAGAGTCCCATCCCCCGCTTTTCGCTCTGTGGTTTTGTGATGACATGTTTTTAGACATGCCTCTATATTACATAAGATTCAGAGTATTGTGGGCTGTAAAATAGCTAACAATAAGGAGTGCAAATATTTATGACTTATTGCATAATAGTTAAAAGCTAGGACTAATATGACGGAATTCGCTCCCCAAGGTTACCGGATTGAGGCAGTCGATGTCGACCGCGCGCGGGAGCTGGCGGAGATGGTGGAGCGCGGCGCCAGCGACAGGTTCGTCACCGACAGAGTAGAGAACGCCCTACTCAAATCAATGGTCCAGGAATTTTCCGACCAAGGCCGCCTGACGCCTCATATCGCCGAAATGTTCGCTCTTAAGCGCGCTCAAAGATCGTCCGTCCCAATCGGATATGCTCTGCGTTTAGTCGAATTCGCCATCGATAAACAGATGAGAGAAATGTATCCGGCAGACGTGTACCCGATAAATCACTCAGGGGATAAACATCGGATAGACTTCACCACTAAAGAGGGTTGGATGTCGCAGGATATTTTCGGCAGGCTTGACTATAACGATCTGCACGAAGATATTTACGGTGATTTACGCAGCAACATATCTATGGGTTATGAGATTTTCAAACTTCTGTCTTATGCGCACCGCGATCGCTGGTCTAGACCGCCCGTAGTAGTGGATATCGGAGGCAGCATGGGTTTAGGGCTAAAAAAGTGGTTGCTGCACGATAAATATCCATTCAAGCCGATAGAAGTTCTCTCAGCCCCTCGCCCCGGGCAACCTATAAGTCCGGAACTACCCCCTGATCGAACTTATCAAAGCGTTATAAATGGATTGGTAGACACCGAACCGATAATCGGTCCCGCGATCAGTTCCGACGCCGTGCCGATCATGTCCGGAAGCGCAGAAGCCATAAAACTGGTGTTCAGCCACACGTTCCCGTTCAGCGAGTCTGCCAGAAACCCGGAAGCCGTCGAAGAATTCTTCAATCTCACTTGGGAGCAGCCGGCCGACATGGTCACGGTGCAGCGATTCGGGGTTGACGCCACCGATCCAGAGTCGATGGATAGGCTAAGAACTTATCTGCCCGGTGATCAGGCTGACATTTTCTTGATGTCAGCGGTGCTTTTTGAAATGCCTCCGGAAGACTCGCTGAAAGTTATGGAAAATATACGGAGCCTCAGTAGTCCTAACGCGCTATGTTTCGTGAGCGATTTCGCCCGGGTCGACAAAAATTCGATCAACGGTCTTAACATAATCCGTCGCGACTGGTGGCACCGCCTGGGTTCCTTCGCGACATTCCAGCTGGATCCTTTCGCCTCTGAATCACCTCCGGTTGAGATATGTCGATATCTCACCAGGCGTTGCGAACAGATGTGGCTGACGCCCGATGGCCAAAAAGTCCTGGGTCAGACGGATTAGACCAGCGCTTCAGAGACTAATCGGGAATATCGTTTCATAAAATGGGTTTGGTCCGGTCCAATCTGACTGGGCTCGACGTAGAATTGAAATATTATCGCCCCACCGCTCCGGGCTTTGAGGGGATAGATATAGCTGGTGGAAATGCCCGCTCCGGCTTGATTTAAGCGTGCTTCCTCAGGTTTTAAGACCGGGGTTAGCAAATCGTTCCAGTCGGTAGTTCGTTGAGATTTCCCGCTGCTGATAACCTTATTCACTAGATTGGCCCTGTGGCCGACCGGGACCTTAAGGTCTTCGAAGCGTTTGACCGTCACGTCTATGGCGCCTTGGGCGGTCTCTGTCTTTGATATAGCGATGCGGTCGATCGTAGCCGTCTTAGGATTAACTAGCACGAGTGATAAAAAACCCAGTCCCAGCCCAGTAGTCACGGAAGGGTCGTCAAACGGCGCGTTGACAATGGTCCCGAATAAATCAGCATCATCTTTAGAGGAGGCTAGCTTATCTGCCAGTTCCTCAAAGTAATCATCGTTGCCAGAGTCTGTGGATAACATCTATGCGTATATAGCCTAGGCTAGATACTAAGTATATCAACTAATGTGATTTCAATAATCTGGCTAGGAGGAGGGATAAGACTCCCCTGTTCTTACCCCATTTTGCACGGAGTTTGTGCAAAATGGAAAGGAGGAACAATACAAAGCCCCGCTCAATTCGTGCCACTTGATTGCACGAATTGCTAGCGGGGCCGATATTAGTTCGGACGTGGCTGGGGAGGAGGGACTCGAACCCCCGAATACCAGGACCAAAACCTGGCGCCTTACCGCTTGGCCACTCCCCATCGATTATCCGTGCTAATTGTAGCAAAAACCATATCTGTTTTACAGATGAGAGCGTGGAATTTATAATGTAGACAAGATATGCCTAAAAAGAAGGAAATGGCAGACTACATCCTGCCTCTTAATATTAATGGTCTGCAGGGCCGGATGCTACGTCTGCCCGCTAATCACCATAAGAATAAGGAGATTTTGCTGATTTACGGCCACCACGCCATGATCGAGAGGTGGTGGGGTCTGGCCGAGAATCTGGCGGAGTATGGCAATGTGACCATGCCCGACCTGCCCGGCTTCGGCGGCATGGACAGCCTGTACAAAGTCGGCAAGAAGCCGGACATCGATGCCTTCGCCGATTATCTGGTCGCTTTCATCAAGCTGCGCTACAAGAACAAAAAAATCACCGTTTATGCCATATCTTTCGGATTCGTGGTAGTCACACGGATGCTCCAAAAGTACCCGGAAGTCGCTTCGAAGGTTGACATGCTGGTAAGTTTCGCCGGCTTCATGCACGAAGAAGATATCCTATACGGAAAAGCGAAACGGCGATTATACGACCGGGTAGCCAGGCTGTTCGGCAGCCGGCCGGTCGCTTGGTTCATCCGTCATGTCGGCTACAGCCGGCCGGTTCTTGTCATCCTTTATAAGACTTTCCCTAATTCCAAGCGCCGCATGATCGAGATTACCCCTGAAGAATTTCAATTATCCATTGATTTCGAACTGACCCTGTGGCGTCGTAACGATGTTCGCACCCACTGGCTGACAACCGGAGAATTCCTTAAGCTTGACAACACCGGCCGACACATCGTCCTTCCTATAATCCACGTGGTATCCAAGAATGACCACTATCTCAATAACATCGTAGTAGAACAGCATATGAGGCAGGTATTCTCCGGCTATTCGCAGTACACGTCCAGGACCAAAGCCCATGTTCCCAGCGTGCTGGCCGACAAGAAAGCCATGGCCGTGATGATCCCGCCCGGGCTGGCCGTCCGGCTCAAAGGTAAATCTAAAGTATAATGATGGTTAAGCTATGAAAATCGCTCTAGTCTGCCCTTATAACATGTTCGATCGGGCCGGTGGCGTCGGCGAGCTGGTCATAAACCTTAGGGCCGGGCTGGCCAAACGGGGACATCAGGTAAAGATAATAACGCCTCGGCCCACCAGCTTCGAGGGTGATACGCCAGAGAACTACATACTGCTCGGAACATCGGCGAAATTCAACGCCGGCCTGGCGACGGATGGTACCTGGACCTTCAACATAGGGTCCGATGAGATAAAAGAAGTTTTAGAGCGTGAAAAGTTCGATATCATCAACTTTCATGAGCCATGGGCTCCGATTCTGGCCCGTCAGATGCTCCAGCAATCGGACACCGTGCACGTCGGCACTTTCCACGCCAACCTCATAGATAGTGCCGCCGCGAAGTCATTGGTCAACCTGTTCCAACCCTACGGCAAAGGGATCGGCGAGAAGCTGGACCTCGTAACGGCCGTATCGCCGGCTCCCGCCCAGGTCCTGATCGACAAAGATTCGGACCATCGGCTGGTGAAGAATATCCGGTTCATACCTAACGGCATCAACATCAAGACTTTCGAGTCCAAGCCGCGCCTGGCCTTAAAGCACCCCAAGATAAAGACGATCCTTTACGTGGGGCGCCTGGAGGGCCGTAAGGGGGTGAAGTACTTGTTACGAGCCTATGAAGAGTTAGCTTCAAGACGAAAAGACGTCCAGCTTTTCATCGCCGGCAGCGGTCCGGACGAGGAGAAACTGCGCGAATACGTCAAGGAGAACGATGTGCCCCGCGTCACCTTCTTAGGTTTCATAACAGATCAGGACAAGGTCCATCATCTGCACCGGGCTGATGTCTTCTGCTCGCCGGCTACCCGCGGCGAAAGTTTCGGTATAGTACTGCTGGAAGCCATGGCCGCCGGCTGTCCGATCGTCGCCGGGGATAACATCGGTTATTTAAGCGTTATGAAAGGCACCGGCAGCATCTCGCTGGTCAATCCTAAGGATACGGTGGATTTCAGCCGGCGGCTGGAGATCTTGGCGTTCAATGACGATATCCGGGCGGTCTGGGTGAAATGGGCTAAACAGTACGTGCAGCAGTTCGATTATTCCAAGGTGGTTCAACAGTACGAAGAAGCCTATAAGGAGGCCATCAAGCTTCATGCCAAACGGCCCAAAGCTAAGAGTCGGTTTAGTCTTCGATGACAGCCTAGACACCAATGACGGTGTCGCGCAGTACGTCAAAACTCTGGGCGGCTGGTTAGTCAGCCAAGGCCACACGGTTACTTACCTTGTAGGCGATACCAAAGCCGGGCAATGGAAAGGCGGCAAGATAGTCAGTCTGTCGCGGAATATCAAAGTATATTTCAACGGCAATAAATTGAGCATGCCTTTATTCCCTAAGCTCGGTTTGATGGGCCAAGTCATTGATGAAGGCCGGTTCGATGTCCTGCACGTCATGTTACCCTGCTCACCGCTGATGGCCAGCCGGCTAGTCGCCCGCGCCAGCGCTAAGACCAAAGTGGTCGGGACTTTCCATATCTTCCCGGCCGGCCGGCTGTCGCGTGCTGGATCGAGACTGCTTCGGTTATTCTTATACAGGACGCTGCGGCGCATGGACGCGGTTATCAGCGTCAGTCGGCCGGCACAGGGATTCGCTGCGCGTTATTATGGAATCGAATCGACTATCCTGCCTAATCCCGTCAGGATCGCTGACTTCAGGACGAATACTATCTCGGACAAAGGGTCTGACATCGTGTTTCTGGGACGACTGGTAGAGAGGAAAGGCTGTAATTATCTTATAAAAGCTTTCAATTTGCTAAGTCAGAGTAATAAGGATGCTAAATTGATTATCGCCGGCACCGGTCCCGAGGAAGATTCATTAAAACGCGCCGTCAAAGACTATGATCTTAGCGATAAGGTTAGTTTCTTAGGATACGTCGACGAGCGGGACAAGGCCAAACTGCTGGCCTCGGCAACGGTGGCCTGCTTTCCTTCGCTTTATGGCGAAAGCTTCGGCATCGTGCTGATAGAAGCCATGGCGGCAGGAGCCGGAGTCGTGCTTGGCGGCAATAACCCTGGATACAGTTCGGTGCTGGCCGAAAAACCGGAACTGCTGATCGACCCGAAAAATACTGAGCGGTTCGCCGAAAGACTTGATACGTTACTGCAAAACGAAGGGCTAAGGGAGTCTCTGAGGGAGTGGCAGAATCATACTGTCAAGCAGTATGATATAGAGGCTGTCGGACCTAAGGTCATGGATTTATACACGAGCTCGATTGATAAAGCCCACGAAAACGGACATAATAACAGCAATGGATAGCCGCAAAGTCGTAGTGTCGGTCACCAATAAGACCATCGTCCGGACCATCTTCTGGATCGTGGCGACCATAATCCTATACAAGTTCATCGGCCGGATTTCGCATGGTCTGACTTTGATCTTCGCGTCTTTCTTCTTAGCCTTAGCTTTGAACCCGGTAGTCAGCTGGATATCGCGTCATCTTAAGATCCGCAGCCGGGTCTGGGCTACCGGTATAGCCTATTTAATGGCGGTGATCGTACTGACCTTGTTCTTCCTTTTGGTAATCCCGCCGCTGGTACGTCAGACCCGTACTTTCATCAGTACCGTGCCGGATACTATTCAGAACTTCCAGGCCCAGGATTCCAAACTGGCGCGGGCCGCCAAGCGTTATAACATCGATCAGAAGATAACCAAATCGGCCAAAGATTTCGCTTCACACTATAGTAACTATGGGAGTACGGCCCTGGATACCGGCAAAAGGGTGCTTGAAGCCGTAGCCTCCATCGTCGCCGTGCTGGTAATGACCTTCATGATGCTGGTCGAAGGCCCCAGGTGGCTGGAACTGTTCTGGGGGGTCATGCCGGCCGCCCGTCGCGAACATCATAAACGGATCGCCAACAAGATGTACCGTGGCGTGACCGGCTTCGTGAACGGCCAGGTAATCCTGGCGATCGTCGCCGGCTTCTTCGCTTTTTTGATGCTGGAGATAGCCGGGCATATCGAACACGCCAGCATAAATCCGGTCGCCCTAGCCGGTATAGTCGCCGTATTCGGCTTGATCCCTTTATTCGGCAATCCGCTGGCCGCTATTATCGTCATCCTCGCCTGTCTTATCAATACGGTCTCTATGGGTCTAACCATGCTGGTTTATTTCGTAGTGTATTTCTTCATCGAAAACCATACCTTCCAGCCGTATATCCAGTCCAAGCTTAACGAACTGACGGCGCTTACGGTTTTTGTCGCCGCTATATTGGGCGTCGGGTTCGGTGGCCTGCTAGGAGCGATAATCGCCATCCCTACGGCTAGCGCCATTAAAGTGCTGGTCGAAGATTATTTCGAGACCCACCGCCACAAACAGGCGCCTACCAAAAGTATCACCGGAACATCTTAACTATGTCTTTAGATACGGCGCCAGACAGAACCGTTCGCCGTGTCGTTTATCTCTAAGCCCTGCGATAATAGTTCCCTTCTGAGTGAGTCGGATTTTTGCCAGTCCTGTCTTTCTCGGGCCGTATCACGCTGGCTGATAAGTTCCTTCTGATTCTGGTCGATATCTTTACGATCAGATAATCCGAGTCCTAGATAAGAATCGATCTTGGCTGAATAATCTCTGATCGCGCTCGAATCCGGACCAAGTTCGTCCGCTCTGTTAACCATACCGTTAAACCAGGCCAGCGCGTCCGGCGTCGACAAGTCGTCCTCCATGGATGACACGAATTTTTTGAAGGCTTCAGCATAATTTGTCCTAAGACTTTCCGAGCTAAGATTTTGGAATTGCAGATCCGACCATGCATAGAAATTCTTTAAGCTTGTCTGTGCCGCTTCCAGATTCTCCCAGCTGAAGTTAGATTGGCTGCGATAGTGCGATTGCAAAAACAGCAACCTCAGAGATAAAGGATTGAAACTTTTTTCCTGTATATCTTTCAGAGTAAGGAAATTGTCCTTGGATTTGGACATCTTGGAGTTGTCTACGATCAAGTGTTCGTTATGCAGCCAGTAGTTCGCTAGCTCAGTGTCGTATCCCGCCTCTGTCTGGGCTATCTCGTTGGTGTGGTGGGTGCCTATATGGTCGACGCCACCGGCGTGGATATCTATCGGTTCTCCAAGCGTAGCGTGTATGATCGCCGAACACTCCAGATGCCAACCCGGGAAGCCTTCGCCCCAAGGGCTCTCCCAGGACATACTGTGGTCAGCGAACCGCCCCGTCTTGAAAAACCACAGGGCGAAATCCTGTGGGTGATGTTTATGAGCATCGACGACCACCTCGTCACGTACGCCTACCTCTTTTTCTGACAGCCTCTGGCCGGTGAGCTTGCCATAGTCATCGAGCTTGGCGGTTTCAAAGTAGATGGCGGTCTCTGTCTGATAGGCAAAGCCTTTTTCAAGCAGTAGTCCAACGAGGTCAATCTGCTCGTCTATATAATCGGTAGCCCGGGCGTACCGCCCGCCGTTGCCATTGGGTGGCAAGACCTTCAACTTGCTCATGTCATCCTCAAAGGCATCGATGTAATGCTGCGCGACTTCCCAGACCGTCTTTTTATCCCTTCTGGCGCCTTTCTCAAGCTTGTCTTCGCCTTCATCAGCGTCGCTGGAAAGGTGACCCACATCGGTTATATTCATCACATGCTTGACTTCGTAGCCGCCATTTTGCAGCACTCGCCGCAATGTGTCATCGAAAACGAAAGCCCTTAGGTTGCCGATATGCGCGTAGTCATAGACCGTCGGTCCGCAGGTGTAAAGCTTGACTTCTCCATTATGCCGGGGCCGGAAATCATCGATCTTGCGCCCAAGCGTGTTATACAGTCTAATCATCAATTTTTTCCAGTAGTTCCCGAGCTTGATCTATAGTCTCGGCCTTGACGTCCTGGAGTGACCGACCTTTCAGTATTTTGAAACCGGCGGCGTATGGATGGCCGCCGCCGCCAAAATGTTCCGCCAGCTTATCAGCTATGCCGTACCCATAGTTAGCTCTGATCTTAGCGGTGATTTTGCCATCGTCATATGATTTGAAAGCGATGGCCAGTCGGACGTCTTTCGCCAGACGCATATCGTCTAACACTAGCATCGGCGGATTGTACAGTGGGCTATATTTGACGATTTCGTCGTTTGGGATAGTTATAGAAGCGATTCTGCCGTCATCGTCGAATTCCACGCGCCGCAGAAGCTCACCTTTATAGTGAACAAGCTCAGCGTCTCGCTTCATCGTCTCGCGACGGGCGTTCTCCAGCTCGGCCATACTTATGCCGGAATCGACCAGCTCGGCGATTATATGGATGGAGCGGCCGCTAGTGGACTGCGTAGTCAGTCCCAAACTGTCGCTCAGTATACCTACAGCGATATATTTGCGGGCCTCTGTATTCAGATGCCATCCGTTTTGCCCAGCGAGCTCATATATGACTTCACATGTCGCTACCGCCGGGTGGGAGCATATTATCTCCGCGAAACCGATGGTCGGGTCGCTGGCGTGGTGGTCGATGATAATCGAAGGCTTGGCCGCCAGCCAACCTTTCTGTCCGGTTTTGTCTAACTGCTCAAGCAATAGATCGCTGCTGGTATCGACGATGATACTCAAATCGAAATCATGTGGGAGTTCTTTAACGACTCGGTCGGCACCCGACAGATATCTAAGGTGAACCGGTATATCGACGCCGCAATATAAGGAGACTTGCTTACCCTGGTCGGACAGAATTTCTTCCAATGCCAGCGCGCTGGCCACGCTGTCACCATCTGGATTATCGGCCTGCACGACGACGATGTGACGCGCGGCCTCGACGGCCTTGTTGATTCGGCCGGCTTCTGGATACTCTGACATTTAAGGTTATTTTACCATTTAAAAGCGGTCTTAAACCGCTTGCCGGCCTTCCAGGGCCCGCTTTAGCGTGATCTGATCGGCGTATTCCAGGTCAACTCCGACCGGCAACCCCCTAGCGAGGCGCGTCAGCTTGACCTTACTTTCTGATATGCGCTGGCTGATGAGTAAGGCGGTACTTTCGCCTTCCACGCTGGCGTTGGTGGCTAATATCAGCTCTTTGACATTGTCTTTGACTATCCGGTCGGCCAACTCGTCGATGTGCAGCTGTTCCGGGCCGACATTGTCAATTGGCGAGACCAAGCCTCCCAGCACATGATACGTGCCGCTAAAGCTCCTGGTCTTTTCCAAGGCCGCGATGTCGAATGGGTCTGCCACTACCGCGACTAGCTGCTTATTCCGCTTAGGGTCGCTATAAAGCGGGCTGACTTTCGCCGACGAGTCCATCAACGCGAACGTCACAGGACAGATCTTAATGTTGGCATGCAGATCTTGTAGGGCGCCAGCCAGCTCGGCGGATTTGGGTTCAGCCGATTTGAATAGATAGTATGCGTAGCGTTCCGCGGTCCGGGGGCCGACCCCCGGCAATTGTTCCAGCGATTCAATCAGTTTCGCGAGGGCGGGCGGAACGACCTGATCCATGAAGACTACAGACCGAGGTTGCCCAGCGAACCCATCAGCGGCTGCATCTTTTCAGCGGCCAGCTTCTGACTCTGGTTTATGGCTTCTTTGACGGCTTCCTCTACCCACATTTCCAACTGACCGATATCGTCCAGATCGACGAACTCGGGATCGATGGTGATTTTCTTGATTTTCTGTTCGCCGCTGATATCAACTCTAACGGCGCCGTCTCCAGCCTCCACGCTGATTATTTCATTCTGCAGTTCTTTCTGCAGCTTCCTGGCTTTCATGACCAGTTTGGCCTGATCGAATCTACTCACTTCAAAACCTCCTAATGTCTGGTTGCTATTTTATCACGTAGACCGCTTTTGTCTCTTGTGATGCCGGCCACGCGATAAGGCTGTAAGTAATGCCGTAAACCGCTTGGATGCCCACCATTGACGCCAGCAGCAGTATCGCCAGATATTTTGGAATCGGGTTCTTAGGAAAGATGCTGCGCCATTCTATATATAAATAACGCAGGCCGGCCGCCATGAACACGCCGATTGCCGGTAAACTGAAAAACAAAAGACGGACGTCGTCGTTAAGCGCAGCCAGTAACACCCCGAATATAATCGATGCCGTGAGCCACCAGGCCTTAGCTCTGGCGGCGCTGAACAAGGCGTAGCCGCCGAAGATCGCCAGAGCTATCTGGATAACGCTCAGCATCGGCGATCTTGATATGCCTAAACTGTCGTGATATGGTGCTCGGACAATCAGCGATGCGCTCATCCATGCCAAATGCTTAAAAAAATCAATCGCATTAGGAAGATACTGCGGGATCAATAGGTACGAATAAACGAAGCGCCAGTCGCGGACAAAAGCCATTATGATCGGAACTATAGTCAGCACGAACAACAGCATTCCGGTGGCCGCCGCCGGTTGGCTTATCCTTCCGGCTGTCGTCAGCAGTTTCTTACGAGCGATAACCGTTGATGCCAATATCCACCAGAAGGCGCCCGGGATGTACAGGATAGCCGCGGCGCACATCATCACAACGATCCAGGCAGTCTCCTTTTTATCTGTCCTTAGGTGCCAATAATAAACGGCCAGCAGGATTAATGGAGAGTACCTTAAAATCTCAGGTGTACTCTGGCGGGCGGTTATTATAAAGAAAGGCGATAATATGAAAACCGCCAGTGCCATCAGCGCGACTGACAGGCCGAACCAGTGCCGGCAGACCACGAAAAAACTGACGGCTATCACCATGGCGAACAAAGACGAGATTACCCTATATGCCGTCAGTGATGGTTTTAAGGATTTCGATTCGGCCAGCGCCAGAATCTTGTGCGGTGCATTGGCTGGCGCCCGGTATATCGACTTGATGTCCTGCGCCGAAGACACATAGTTGTTTTCTTCACGGCTGGCGCCGCTAGGTAAAGAGGCGATCCTGTAGAAAAAAACGAAACCTAGTATCAAGACGCATACTATAAATAACAGCCGGGACCTGTCGGGTTTGAGGCCCCGCGCGACACTCCTAAACATAAGCTTAAGTATAGCAGTTTTTACTCAAACGGCTGGTCGTGATGCGTGTCCAGATCGCGGAAACGCTGCTTATCGCGGTCAAAGAAAATACTAAGATTACGGGTAGGGCCGTTACGGTGTTTCTTAATATGCAGTTCGGTCACATTGGGGTCGGCGCTCTCGTCGTAGTAGTTAGGCCTGTAAATGAAGGTGACTATGTCGGCGTCCTGTTCTATAGAACCAGATTCCCGCAGGTCGGCTAGCTGCGGAATCGGGGGGTTACGGCTTTCCACTGACCGACTCAGCTGGCTGGCCGCCACCACCGGCACATTCAATTCTCTGGCCAATATCTTTAAACTGCGGCTGATCTCCGATATTTCCTGCACCCTGTTAGCTTGGGACGCGAATCTTGAACCGCCGCTCATTAGCTGCAGATAGTCGACGAATATGACCGCCAGCGGATGCTGATGGTGTAACCGCCGGGCCTTGGTGCGTAGGTCGCTGACCGTAATTCCGGAAGTATCATCGATGAATATCGGCGCCTCGGCCAGTTCGCCCATAGCGGAACTTAGTCTTTCGAAGTCGGAATCGGTCAGTCCTTCGCCGGTCCTGAGTTTCCAGGCGTCCACACCCGCCTCGGCCGCCAGCAGCCTGTCCACCAGCTGTTCTTTGCTCATCTCCAGGCTGAAGTAAAGCACCGATCCCTGTTTGGCTTTGGTGGCGATATCAAGTGACATATTCAACATCAAGGCCGTCTTTCCCATCGACGGACGGGCGGCTATGACAACCAGGTCGGACCGCTGCAGGCCGGCTATCAGTTTGTCTAAGTCCCTTAGACCGGTCGGGATGCCGCGCAGGCCTCCCTTATTGCGGTGTAAATCGTCCAACCGGTCAAAACTATCGCCCAGGATCGATTCGAGGCTGGTGATGTCCTGTTTGACATGCTGCTGGCTGACGTCGAACAACCGGGTCTCGGCCTCTTCTATCAACTCCTGCAGGCTCTTGTTCTCATCGAAACTGACGCTGGCGATGTCTTCGGAGGCGGATATCAGCCGTCTTCTGATAGCCTTATCGGCGACGATCTCGGCGTACTGTTCCATATGCGCCGCCGTCGGCACGGTGTTGGTCAATTCCGTCAGATAGCTGGCGCCGCCGATCATGTCGAGCCGGCCGTCGCCTTTTAGCTGCTCGCTTAGGGTCAGGATGTCCAGCGGACTGCGCTTATCATGAAGCGACCTCATGGCCGCGAAGATAAGACGGTGGCGCTCGTCAAAAAAATCGTCCGAGCGGATGCGATCACCGATCTTGATGAACGCGTCGCTATCTATCAGCAGACTGCCAAGCAGGCTGGCTTCGACGTCGATATTCTGGGGTTGCCTGGTGGGGTTCGGGCTGCGGGCCATTACTTTAAGCCTCCATCATTTCGGCGCCGCCGAATATGTTAGATATGGCGTGTATCTCATTATTGCCTGCCGATGGCTTAGCTTTTGGGAGATCTTTCACTCTCTTATTCACGATACATTCTATAGACAGTTTCCGGCCGTATAGCTCTTCTATAATACTTGCGACTAGCTCTTTGTTAGCCGCCTGATTCAGTTTTTTCTGATGAAGTGGGAAAGCGAACTCGAGGATTAGCTTATCGCCCTCTAAGGCTGGCTTAGCTAGTCTTAGAGCCGTGTAGATAGAAGCGGCTCGGCTTTTGGAAAGATCCACCACTTTTGACCATTCGCTTAAGTTGAATTCCGAAGAGCTCTTATTGGCTTCAGCCGGGTGGGCGGTCTGCTCCTTCGGTTTTTCCGGCTGACTTTCTATATTACTTTCCGTACTTCGTCCATTACCTTGTTCGGCAAAACTCTGAGTCGTCATGGAAAATCCCAAGACCGCGATTTCCAGTAGCTCTTGCGGTCTGGCGCTGCCGCCGACCCGCATCAGATCTTTAAGCAAACCGGCGTGCTCCACTTTACCGGCGCCGGAGATTATCTTTTCTCGGATAGCTTCGGATAGACCGGCGGCTACTTCGTTGGGGCTGACGCCATGCGCCTGAAAGCCGTTCAGACAGTCCGCGGCCGCCCTGACGTCGCCGGACCCCATTGCTTTTAGAAGCGATCCTATCTCCGAAGACGTTGGCATTCCAAGCACTTGCCGCACCGTGTCACCATCGATTTTCCCTTTGTAGGCGCTAAGCTGGTCCAAATAGCCGATGCTATCTCGGAAACTGCCGTCGCCGTACTTGGCCAGCAGTTCCAGCGCCTCCGGGGTTATATCTATTTTCTCTTGGCTGGCGATACTTTTAAGATGGTCGGCCATTTGCAGGGGGTTGACCGGCTTGAATTCAAAGCGCTGTGTCCGGCTGATAATTGTCTCCGGCAATTTGTGAGCTTCGGTAGTCGCCAGGATGAAAACGCAGTGCGCCGGCGGCTCCTCCAGAGTTTTTAAAAGCGCGTTAAAAGCCTCGCGGGTCAGCATGTGGACCTCATCGATGATATAGACCTTATATTTGGCAGCGGCCGGTGCTATGCGCACCCGGTCACGCAGATCACGTATCTCATCTATGCGGCGGTTACTGGCCGCGTCGATCTCGATGATGTCCAAATGGATCGAGTCATCCGTATAATTCAACCTATTGATCTCGTGAGCCAGTATCCGGGCGATACTGGTCTTGCCGACGCCACGCGGTCCCGTGAATAAATAGGCGTGGCTAATCCGACCGCTTGCTATAGCGTTCTTAAGAGTTTTGACGATGTGATCCTGAGCGATCGCCGACTTAAAATCTCTCGGTCGGTATTTCCGATATAGTGCCTGCTCCATCTACTAGGATTATACCGCTAAAACGGCGTTCAGCCTGCGGGGAATGTAAATATTACTGATATGGATTAGCCTGACGAATATTGGCTCGCCAGTGAACCTTTAGTCGCAAGATAAGCAAGTTTTTCCCGGCGATAGCAAGTTTTGCACAGCGATTCGTATTGTACGCCCTCGCCATCTATCGCCACCTGTGATCCTTCAAAAACAAACTCGCCATCGACCAACCGGGTGTTTAGCCGCGCCTTGTGGCCGCACCGGCATAACGTCGGTATTTCTTCTATCTCGTCAGCCAAAGCCATCAGCCTTTCGCTGGCCGGAAAAGGGATCGATAAGAAATCAGCCCTCAACCCATAAGCGATAACCGGAATGCCCATATCTTCGGATACTTCCCAATAAAACTCATCCACCTGCCGTGGCTGCAAAAACTGGGCCTCATCCACGAAAACGCATTTCAGAGTGTTTTTCGCTATGAATGGAGCCAACGATTCCACTATGACATCTTGCGGACCGATTAACAGATCGACTTTCCGTTCATTGCCGTTCCTAGCCGAAATCTTATCGCCGGCCTTGGTATCTATCGCCGGCTTGCTGATTACGACATTAAAGCCCTGACTTTCGTAGTTATAAGCCTCATTTATAATGCGCGAAGATTTTCCGCTATTCATAGCGCCGTACCGCAAATGCATTTTAGCCATCAGTCATTACCCTCATTGCTGAGTCTAAGAATAGCAAAAGCAAGTTAAATATATCGAAAGTGCTTTTTACAATGAAGAACTTTTTACAAAGCGGCTTCTAAAGCGGCCCATTCGGCGTCGACCGAATCGTCTTCTGGGATGTTGACGCTGACCTGGTCACCGGGTTTGGCTTTGAAATAAGTCACGCTGGCCAGCAATACGCGATATTGCTTATCGTCGACTTCTACGAAGTAATGACCGTCTTTCTGGTTAAGTACGCCGACTACCTGCTTCCGGGGGATCGGTCCGATCTGTTTGTACATAAAGGAGCCGTCATCCGCGATGGTCAGTTTGAGTATATCGCCCTGGACGAGCTTTGACTTAGACGCGTAGTTGGCCGGTACCGGATAAGTTTTACCATCCGATCCGACCATGTTCTGGCCGTCAAATACACCTTCTATGACCTTCCCAAGCGACTGGTCTTTGACGCGGTCGGTTAAAACCGGGTCCTCACCTACCAGGCTGATTAATAATTCTTTGGTGGCGGCCAAGGCAGTCTCGGCCTCGGCTATCAGAGCCCTAAGCCTTTTTATCTGCTTATCAGGGATGTCCGTCATTTGTTTTGTTTCTCCTCAACCTCTCTATAGGTATTTGTTTGCCCTATATTCATCCCAAACGTAACATATCCAAAAAGCTAAGTCAAAGATTGGCCGCTTATCTGTGGATAAAACAAAACCGCCCCGCTGTTGCGAGACGGCTTTGTCGTTTTTAGACTAGGAAAGCTCGACGGTGGCGCCGGCGTCTTCCAGCGCTTTCTTGGCTTCTTCAGCCTCTTCTTTGCCGACCTTTTCTTTGACAGCCTTAGGAGCGCTGTCTACGATGGCCTTGGCTTCGCCTAGGCCCAGCCCGGTGATATCCTTGACGGCCTTGATGACGGCTACTTTTTGAGCGCCGGCGTCTTTAAGAACGACATCGTATTCGCTCTTTTCTTCAGCGGCTTCGCCCCCATCTCCGGCGCCAGCGGGCGCGGCTACGGCCACTGCCGGAGCGGCCGCTGAAACGCCCCAATATTCCTCTAAGAATTTGACGAACTTGCTGATATCCAGCGCGCTCATTTTATCCAACTGTTCGACCAATGGAGCGAACTCCTTTGGTGTTTCTACTTTTTCGGCCTTTGTTTCGGCCGTTTCATTCTCTGCCATGTTAACTCCTTATCTTAAAATTATCCTATTTGGTCGGCGCGAGCGCTCAATACGTTCAGTACGCCGCGGACATTGCCGGCCAGAACGTTAACGAATCCGCTGATGGGCGCGCCGATAGTTCCTACGAGCTGGGCGCGCAGCTGGTCCTTGCTCGGCAGGCTGGCCAGCGCTTTTATATCTTCCGCGCTTAGCAGTTGCCCATCGGCGTTCAGGCCGCCCACGAATTCGATCTGCGTCTCGATCTTAGCGAAGTTCGCCAGGTTTTGGGCCGGGGCGACTTCATCATCGCTGTTGAAAGCGTATAGCAGCTGACCGTTGATATCGCCCAGATCCAGCCCTTCGAACTTCCCGCTCTGTGACAGAGCTTGTTTAAAAAGGCGGTTCTTGACTACTTTCACGACCGTGCCGGACTCTTTGGATTGAGTCCGCAGCTGCTGCATGGATTTGACCGTTGTGCCGGAATATTTGGCGAAAACCGTCATTTTCGAACTGTCTAAAAGTTCTTTGACCTCGCCAACTACTTCGGCTTTCTTTTCCTTGCTTAGAGCCATAGTTTTCTCCTTAAAATTGATGCTGATTGTCAAAGTCCGGGTCGCCTTGATAATAAAAAATCTTTGGCTGTCAAAACCAAAGACTTATGCCGAGAATACTGACACGGCCTCGGTAGCGGATTAAGTCTGCCTTTAGGCTAGACGGCTACTGTCTTTGGCTTAACTTGAGTTATTTTAACACTTTATATGTACCAGAACAACTACTTTTTAGGCTTCGGGCGTTTCTTGTGACGCTGGTGATAGGGTTTTATCCGGCCATTGCCGGATGGGCCGGCCGGCACGACCTGCTCGGTGATAGCCCCGGACAATATGTGCCATAACAAAGGGTGTATTTCCGCCACAGCCTCTGTTATTGCCGAGATAAGCTGACTGTAGCCTGAGCCATTTTTAGTATCCAAGGCTTTCTTTAGCTGGGCGGCATCGGTGTTAAGCTGCCAGCGGACTTTGTGACCCATCAGCGCGGCATAAGGGGCGATGTCGTCGCGGCCGGCGCTTTGCAGCAGGCTATACAGCTTGAGGCTCTCATCGAACGCCATGATATATATGTCATCTAAATTAGCGTCTTCTAAAGCCACGGACACGTCATAACCATAGCGCGGAGTGAAGGCTTGCACCGGCAGGTTAGACAATCCGGTGGCCTTGGCTAATCGCGATAGTACCAACTGGTCAGAAATCACATCCATCTTATACTGGACCTTTTTAAGGATGGCTGGCTGGCGCACGGCTTGCAAAAGGCTTTGGTACTTCTGTGAATAGGGCCAGTCGGCCACGGCGTCGGTAATCTCTCTGAGTGACAGGTTGCTAAAGGGGTAGATACTTTCCGCCAGCAGGTCGAATTCCTGCCGGGGCGAGACATCCAGTACTTTAACTTGGGCGTCACTTGGACCATCCGGCGAAATATTCTCGGCCGGCAGCATCGATAGGATGCTGTTGATGGATAAGACACTGTCTTCCGATTCAAGCGGGCGCTTAAAATCCTTGGGCCATTTCTGGCGGGCTCCGATGTAGATCTGTTTAGCCAACCACTGCAGCTCACCTGAGTCCTGATCCAGCAAGCTGGAGCTCACTTCCCGGACTTGCCGTTTATCCAGCTCCAATCTAAAGGACGTCAGGGCGAAAAACGGCGTCATGGATAACAGAATGTCAGATACGTCTATTTTTTCCGGTGGATTGGACGCCGCCTTTTCCTTCATAGCCTGATGTAGTAAAGCGATATTCTTCAGGATCTGCTTATACTGATCAAGGGTAGATTTTTCGAGATTCTCCGGACTATATACCTGATAGATGTTTTCCGACCAGCTGTAAGAGGTTGGTTTGACGGAGCCTGGCGCCAGTCGCTCTAAAAACGTCTTCAAGTACAAACTGCCGGCTTTGATAGGTATCCTCAAACGATCGTCATCTGACGAATCCTGCTCGACTGCTCGCTTTCGCTTATCCGACAAGGTAACGACTACGCTGTGCGAAGGGTGCGGCCGGTATTTGGGGAGTCTGGGTTGTATCAGTGTCCATATCTTATCGTTAAGCTTGGCTACCGATGATTTGTCCTTGCCAGAAACGTTACTAACGGACTCGAAGTCCTTAGGAAAGAGCTCGCAGATTGAATCGTAAATAGCGGTCCCGACGGATCTAGTCTTATCACTGACAGACTTCTCATCCCTGATATACACATTCAGGTCCGGTCGGGGTATTTTCAGCATCTCGAACTCCAGATTATCTTCCCAAACGAAAAAGCCCCTTTGCTCTACGGTATTCTCGAACCGGGAGCCCAGCTTAGCCATAGTGCTGCCAGTGTAGTTGGTCGATAGCACAATCTTACCCGCCTCCAAGGCGGACTCGATATCTTTAGCTACCTCGTAGCGATCCAACGCATAAAACAAAGCGGCCGTATATGGGCTGACAGTATCCGGCTGTCCGTACGTTCCGGCCTGGTACGCCTGTATAAAATGCGATGAGCCGCTGTCGTATCGCGGCATCTCGATCAAGGACACGTCGAATCCGACGGCCTTTAACCTTTCACTTAGTAGATTCAGCTGGACGCTTATGCCGGCTTTTCGGCCTTCCAGCACTATGAACAGACCTCTGTGCATAGCTCTCCTTTAAACGCTAAGTATAAAATAATATACCAGATAATAAAATTGCTTATGGATATTTTTTATGAGGTCGGTTGGTTTTTTGTAAATTTGACACTACCGGTTTGAAGCTTAGGCGTGGAATAATGGATGCACTATGGCATACGAGGCAAGGGTGTTAGCCGATTCTGTCACTGAACGCGGCGACAGACTTACTACCCTTGAAGTTATTTTCCCTCGTTTCGTGCTGGCTGAATTCAATACGCACAGGATGCTCAGCCGCAACACTGCCAGCTCTCGGGCTATACCCGTTGAAAAGCAGCTGGCAAAAGTGCTCAACGACCCTTT
>Ga0105238_10002013_pt1 | contig 20495 bp, 12 predicted proteins | sample KBSC34metaG_FD_81526 | JGI IMG/M metagenome (GOLD analysis project Ga0105238, IMG submission 81526) | Corn rhizosphere microbial communities from Kellogg Biological Station, Michigan, USA - KBS C3-4 metaG | ecosystem: Host-associated > Plants > Roots > Rhizosphere > Soil | place: Michigan, USA... | reverse complement strand
GACGAGGACGAGGACGAGGACGAGGACGAGGACGGGAAACTGGCGGACCGTCCTCGAGCCTCAGCGCAGGCGCGCGACGCGTTCCGATTGGCTGACGATATCGGTGATGCGCACACCGAACTTGTCGTTGACGACCACGGCCTCGCCGCGCGCCACCAGGCGATCGTTGACCAGGATGTCGAGGGCCTCGCCCGCGACCTTGTCCAGCTCGATGACGGAGCCAGGCCCCAGGCCCAGCAGATCCTGAATGGTCATGCGCGCGCGTCCCAGCTCGACCGACAGTTCGAGGGGAACGTCCAGCAGGAGGTCCATCCTTCGCTCTCCGGGGGGGGATTCGGCTTCGGTCGACATGCTCGATGCTCCTTTTCGAATTCGATCAGCGGGAAACGTTGGGGACGTTGAATGACTTGGCGCCCTTCTGGGGCGCCGCGGCCGCCAGACCTTTGTCGATGGCCACGGCCAGGCTTCCGCCCGCGACGCGCGGCGAGCCGGTCAGCTTGCGGCGGCCCTCCACGTACACCGGCAACGGCGACGCCTCGCTGGCTTCCAGGACCAGCAGATCGCCGACCTTCAGGTCCAGCAGGCGCGAGAAGCTGAGGCTGGTGCGCCCCATCTCGACCCGCAGCTCGACCGAGACGTTCTCCAGATCCTTGGCCAGCGCCGCCGAGAAACGCGCGTCGACGCTGCTCCCCGGTCGGGGCGGCGAGGTGAGCAGCTTCTTCACCGGCTCGACGGTCGCATAAGGAATGGCGATCTGCAGCCGGCCGTTCACGGCACCGCTCACCTCGTAGCTGCACAGAATGGCCAGATCCGACGGCGGGGCCACCATGGCCATGCGCGGATCCGACACGAAGCGCAGCACCTCGGGACGGAAGGCCAGAATCTCGCTCCAGGCGCTGGCCATGGCATCGGTGAAGATGCCCAGCAAGTGCTTCAGGACGCCGCGTTCGACGCTGGTCAGCTCGGCCGGCGCCTCGACAGCGGGCGCGTCCGCGCGCACCTTGCGGTCACCAAGCGCCCCCGACAGCAAGGCGCGTCCCAGCCCACCGTCGAGCAACAGCACGCCCAGGCCGTGTCCGGGCCCCAGCGACACCACCCACACGGTGGTGGGGGGTGAGAACATGGCGCCCACGTCGACGAACTTCATCAATGTCGATGCAGCCGGCGCCACCCGCATGTCGATGCGCGTGCGCCCTGACAGGTTCGAACCGAAGATCGAGGCCACGCGCTCGTTGATCGAGTCCAGCGTCGGCATCTGACCGCGAATGATGCGGTCCTGGCTGGTCAGGTCGTACGGGACGACCGGAGCGTCGGGATCCTTGCCTGATTCCCCCGCGACGCGGCCATCCTGGATGGCCGCCATGAGCGCATCGACTTCACTCTGATCGAGGGGCGAAGACATCCGGGGGCTCCCTTACTGGATGATGAACTCGGTGGTGAACAGGCCGTGGATGCGGTGTCCGGGGACGATCTCGTCGATCTTCTTGACCAGCGCGTCCTTCATCTGAGTGAGGCCCTCGCTGCCGCGCAGCTCGTCCTCGGTGCGATCGGACAGGTAGCCGATGACCGCGTCGCGGATGCGGGGCATGCGCGATTCGAACGCCTTCTTGTCACCCTCCGAGCCGACCTCGATCTCGACCGTCAGGTGGGCGTAGCGATCACCATCGGCGGAACGCACCTGCACGATGAAGCCGTCGAGGCGCATGGTGGGGCCGGGGCCGTCCGGGTCGGCGTGCTCGCCCTCTCCCTTTTCGCCGTGCTCGCCCTCCCCCTTCTCGCCGTGCTCGCTCTTGGCCTTCTCGCCGTGCTCGGCTTTCTCGCCGTGGTCGGCCTTGCCGGCCGCCTGCGCGGAGGGACGTTTCATGACGAACACCAGAACCCCCGTCAGCAAGAGCGTGTTCACCACCAAGATGATGGGGAGAACCTTGCTGCCCCCTTTCGCTGGCGCGTCCGCTGGTGTCTCTGCTGCCTCTTCACTCATCGATAGCCTCCGAGGTCACGGGCAAAGCAAGGCCCGTACCGGACCCCGGTCGCCTTCCAGCCGCTTGAAACCGGGTGTCTTCTGACGTTCGACCGTCAGGTCGATGACGCCCGTCAGGGCCGCGTCATTCCGTTGACGGACCGATTGAATCACTTGGAAATCTGTCGAGATTTTCTCAGGTTCGCGACGCCTTCCGCCGAAGAGCCAGCTGAGATGTCTGTCGACGAGACACCGCATTCCCACCCTGTCACGAACCCGACGCGGCAAGAGGGAGCGCCCCCCGCCCCCCGCATGAGCGGCGTCTACGGGCGCGTGACGATGGCGGTCTCGATCGCGCAGACGATCGCCGTGCGCATCGATCACCTCGCCGAGGAGATCATCAGCGACCCGAAGGCGCTGCGGCGCACGCTGCCCGACGTGGCGGCCGAGGTCATCGAGCTGTGCGGCCGTTCGAACGCGAGCGCGGAGACAATGGAGCGCACGCTCACCCGCGATCCGTTCATCAGCGCTCAGGTCGTCTCGGTCGCCAACTCGGCGATGTTCGCGCCCCGCATGCCCATCCTTGGCGTGCGCGACGCCGTGGTGCGTATCGGGCTGGACGCCGTCCGTGACGTCGTGATGATGGTGGTGGCGAACTCGACGATGTTCCGCGTGCCGGGGCTGACCGCCGAGGTGGAAGGGATGCGGAAGCGCATGCTGGCCTCGGCCTCCGTGGCGCGCCTGCTGGCGCGGGCGCTGGGCGCCGAATCCGAGTACGGGTTCCTGGCGGGGTTGCTCCACGACATCGGCAGCCTGGTGCTGCTGGAGCGCGCCGTCCACGAAGGCATCGTCACTCCCGCGATCTGGGCGGCGCCCGAAGGCGACCTGGTTCGCGAGCGCATTCACGCGCACCACACCGCCGCAGGCGCCGCCATCTGTCGGTCGTGGAAGCTGCCCTCCGGCGTGGTCGACGCGGCGCTGTTTCACCACGACTACCGCAGCGGCGGCAAGACGCACCTGGCCGCTCATCTGGTCGCGGCCGCCGACGTCGGCGCGCTGTACGTGATGCCTGACGTCGAGCCACCGGGGATCCTGGCCAGCGAGCAGCCGATCCTGGTCGAACTGGGCCTGGCCGCCGGCCCGATCGAGGCGTTGATCGAGCGCGCCCGCCCCGCCGCGCTGGCCCTGATCAGCGCCCGCTGACGCGCACAGACGGTCCGGGACCGTCGCGGACCTACCTGTAACGCCACAGGCGTACATGCCGGTCAGCGCCGGTTGATTCGTTTGCAGTCCTGCGGGCGAAATTTTGAAGAATTCGCGTGCGCGATAACACAATCAGGCTGCCCAACACCGCTTGGAGTATCGGCGCCCCTGAATTCCCCCGTTCCGTCGCCGGTCGCATTCCCCCGCGCAGGACCAGAAAGGCGATAGCCATGATGAGGCGTTTCGTTCCGGTAGTCGTCGTCGGACTCGCCGCTTGCACCGGCTCGCCCGGCTCGGTGGAGAGTGGGTCCGGCGGCGGGTCAGCCAAGGGTACGGGAGGCCACACCCAGAGCACCGGCTCGGGCGGCAGCGGACCGGCGAGCGGCTCGGGCGGCAGCGCGCCCGCGAGCGGCTCCGGGGGGAGCGGCGCCTCGCCCTATGGCTCGGGCGGCTCGGCGATGATCGATGGCGGGCCGATCACGCAGCCGCCGCAGCCCTTCGAGGCCGCCTCGGCGCAGACGGCCGTGCGCAAGGTGAAGAACCTGCTCACCGGCCTGGCACCCACCGACGACGACGTCTCGCTGGTCACCGCCATGGGCGCCGCCGGGCTGCAGCAACTGATCGACACCTGGATGACCGACTCGACGTTCCAGCCCCGCTTCCGGGACAAGATGGTCTTCTTCTTCCGCAACGCCTTCCAGCAGACCTCGTTCAGCCCGCTGGACGACTTCAAGCCCCAGCTGCTGGAGAACGGCGGGTTCGACTTCGGGCCCATCGGCGTCTCCGCGGTGGGTGACGACGCGTTCGCCCGCCTGGTGCAGAACCTCCAGGACAGCTTCGCGCTGACGGCCTGGCAGATCGTGGCTGACGGTCAGCCGTTCACGAACGTGCTGACCACCAACAAGTACATGATGACGACGGCCCTGAAGAGCCTGTACCTGCAGATCGAGATGCCGAACGATCAGCCCTACTCCTTTTCCCAGGGTAGCGGCAGCACCAAGCTGGCCTGGCGGGTGGACTACAGCGGCGCGGCGGCCATCCCCATCGAGGACGTGCTCAACCCGCAGAGCCCCAACTACTTGACGTTCGACGACATGCCTCCGGCGAACGGCTCGACCGGCCTGCCCACCGGAGCGGGCGGCTTCAACACCTGTCGCGGCGGGACGAACGGCGCCGGCGCGGCCGTCCCCTACGCGATGAACAGCGGTTACGCGATGCTGTTCCAGCGCCTGCTGGGCATGACCCCCCGCTATCCCTTCCAGGCGGTGCAGACCAGCACCTGCTTCGAGCACCCCTCGAAGCCCTACTTCACGACGTCGGACGTCTCGGACTGGACCGCCGTCACCGTCCGACCAATGAAGAGCGGCGAGAGCTACATCCAGCCCTTCGATCTGCCCACCTTGCGCAAGACGACGGAGCTGCCGCTGAAGCTGCCGCGCTTCGGCTACTACACCACGCCGGCCTTCCTGGCGCTGTGGAACACGAACGACAGCAACCAGCACCGCGTGACGGCGAACCAGACCCTGCTGGTGGCGTTCGGTCAGTCCTTCAGCAGCGCCAACTCGATCGTGCCGCTCAGCGCGGCCGGCCTCGACTCGGCGCACTCGGTGGCGGGATCGGAGTGCGTGGGCTGCCACAAGAGCCTGGATCCGCTGCGGCAGTTCTGGGCCACCCAGTTCGACTTCAACGATCGCAACGACTTCCCGGCCAAGGCCAGCTTCACCGGGGCGGCCGCCAACCCCAGGCCCTCGGCCACGGGCGGCCTGCTGGCGTTCGGCAGCGTGAACACCATGGGCGCCAGCATGGCCGATCTGGGCGGGCTGCTTCAGCAGAACGTCGACACCAGCGACCCGAACCAGAGCATCAACCGCTTCGCCATCTCCATGACCCAGAAGCTGTGCTACTTCGCGAACGCGACGGGCTGCCTCGAGTCGGACGGCGAGTTCCGGCGCGTCGCCCACGACTTCGAGGCGAGCAACTACAACTTCCCGGCGCTGGTGAAGGATCTCTTCTCGTCGCCGCTGGTCACCGGGGCGGCGAAGACCGATACCTTCACCGACGGCGGGGTGCTGGTCAGCATCGCGCGCAAGGATCAGCTGTGCGCCGCCCTGGGCAGCCGCCTGGGCGTCGACGTCTGCTCGCTGGCGGCTCCGCTGCCCACCTCCGCCCAGAACACCACCATCAAGATCGCCACCTCGATCCCCGCCGACGCCTTCTCGCGCGGCTCGGAGATCCCGGTGACGGCCACCGATCCCACGCTGTTCTTCCGCGCCGCCACCGAGATGCTGTGCGAGAACGTGGCCACGCAGGTGGTCGACTCGAGCGGCGGCAACAGCGTCTTCGCCAGCACCGATTCCCAGGGCGCCATGACCAAGATGGTCACCAACATCATGGGCTATCCACCGTCGGCCAGTCACTACGCCGACGCCCTGGCCATCCTGAAGGAGCACTACAGCGCCGTCATGAGCGCGAAGGGGACGGCGACGAACGCGCTGCGGTCGACCTTCGTGCTGGCCTGTGAATCGCCGACGTCGCTTTCGTTCGGACTCTGAGGAAGGGACAGACGACCATGTTGATGAAACGACGTGATGCGCTCCTCGGCGGACTGTTCGGGTCGGGTTACCTGGGCCTGCGGGCGCTGGCCACCGGCCTGCCGGCCTGGTTCCTGATGAACCCGCGCCGGGCGAACGCCCAGACCCTGCAGTGCATGATCGACGCGAAGGACAAGATGCAGTTCCTGGTGGTCAGCACCTCCTTCAACGGCGATCCGGTGAACTGCAACTGCCCCGGCACCTACGAGGCGACCGACGCCATCCACCCCCAGCAGGTCGAGGTCGAACAGACCTCGGTCACGCTGGGCAGCAAGAGCTACGGCGCCGCCCTGCCCTGGGCCGACCCCGCCGTCACCAGCAAGGATGGCACCGCCAAGGGCCAGCTGAAGGCGGCCACCCTGGCCCGCACGTCGTTCTTCCATCACATGACGCTGTCGACGACGCACGGTGATCAGCCCAAGGTGATGAAGCTGCAGGGCGCGACCGCGGGCGGCGAGATGATGATCTCGGCGTTCGCGAAGCACCTGGCCCCCTGCCTGGGCACCATCCAGGCCGAGCCGGTGGCGCTGGGCGCGCGCGGCAACGCGGCCGAGCTGGTCAGCTATGGTGGGCGGACGTTGCCCTCGATCTCGCCCACGCAGCTGAAGACTTTGCTCACCGGCTCGAAGACAGACGCCCTGGTGAAGCTGCGCGCGATGCGCGACGCCGAGCTGGACAAGCTGAACGCGCTGGCGAAGCAGGATGCCACGTCGGTGCAGGCGCAGTTCCTGGACACGCTGGCGAACAGCCAGACGCAGGTGCGCGCGCTGGCGGATGCCCTCAGCACCACCCTGAACGCCATCACGGCGGACGACATCAAGGGACAGGCCCTGGCGGCGGCGGCGCTGTTCTCCGCCAAGGTGACCCCGGTGGCCACCATCCACATCGGCTTCGGGGGCGACAACCACAGCGACCAGAACCTGCAGGCCGAAGCCGATCAGCACGTGAGCGGTATCGCCGCCATCCAGACGGTCATGGACGCCATGGCGTCACTCAACATCGGCGACAACGTGACCTTTGCCACCATGAACGTGTTCGGGCGCAACCTGAACGGGATCTCGAAGGTCACCTCCCGGGCCGGACGGGATCACTACGGCAACCACAACGTGGCCGTGCTGATCGGTAAGAACTTCGCCCCTTCGGTGATCGGCGGCATAACCTCCTCTTCGGGCGGCTACGTGGCCTCCGCCATCAACTCGGCCGACGGGACGGGAGCCTCCGGGGGCGACATCCCGGCGTCACAATCGATGGTGGCGATGGCGCGGACGCTGGGCGTGGGTCTGGGCATCCCCTCCTCCGTGCTGGACGGCGACTTCACGGCCTCGGCGGGCGGCAAGGTGGTCCCGGCCGCGCTCAACGGCGTGAGCTGAGCGCGAGGGCGATCGCAGAGGCTCCCTGCGCGGGCTCGCGCACGGTGGCAGGCAACTCCGAAAACGTGGCCCGGGTCTCCCCTTCGCGTCTGTGCGAAGCTGCGGGGACAGCGTGCGTGCCGTGGTCATGGGACTGGTGCTGGCAGGAGCCATCGGGGGTGTCGCGCGTGCCCAGGATCTAGGTCAGCTCCCGTCCCCGGGCCCCCAGGCCCCGCCCGCGAAGCCGGCGCTGACGAAGCCTCCGGCGCTGCTGCAGACGGTCGAGCCGGTCTACCCGCCGGAGGCGCTGGCGGAGAAGGCCGCGGCGGACGTGTCCATGACCGTCGATCTCGACGCCACCGGGCGAGTGACGGCGGTCGACGTACCCCGGCCCGTGGGGCGAGGCTTCGACGAGGCTGCGAAGGCGGCCGTGCTGCAGTACCGCTTCTCTCCCGCCGAGATCGACGGCAAGCCGGCGCCGATCCGCATCGAGTACACGCTGCACTTCGTCCCCCGGGCGACGACCGCCGATACCATCCCCGAGGCGCCGGGAGAGCCCGCGCCGGAACAGAGTCCGTCGCCCCCGCCGGCCGACGTGGTGGTGGCGTCGGGACAGATCCGCGAGAAGGGCACCCGCGAGCCGCTGGCGGGCGTCGAGCTCTCCGTCATCCCCCGGACCGCGGAGGGGGTCGAGAAGCCGGCGCTCGCGGCGGGCGCCACGGACCAGGACGGGCGCTTCCAGATCAAGGGCCAGCCGGGCATCGCCTTTCGCGTCGTCGCCACCGACCCCCGGCATCAGGCGTGCGTCCGCGACGTCACCGCCGCCGACGCGCGCGCCGACAGGCCGGCCCAGCTCGACTGCCTGGTGGCCCGCCAGCGCGGCACCAGCTACGAGACGACGGTGAAGGCCAGCCCCTCGAACCAGGCGGTAACCCGCTACACGCTGGCCCAGCCCGAGCTGACGACCGTCCCCGGCACGTTCGGCGATCCGCTGCGCGTCGTGCAGAGCCAGCCCGGCGTCGCGCGCACCCCGTACGGCCTGGGCCTGCTGGTGATCCGCGGCGCCTCGCCGCTCGACTCGGGCGTCTTCGTCGAGGGGCACTCCGTTCCGCTGCTGTATCACTTTCTGGCCGGGCCGTCGGTGCTGGCGCCGCAGCTGATCGATCACATCGATTTCTATCCGGGAAACTTCGGGGTGAAGTACGGACGCGCCACCGCCGGCATCGTCGACGTGGGGGTGAAGAGTGACGCCACCCCACGCCTTCACGGCCAGGCCGATCTGAACCTGCTCGACTCGTCCGCGTACGTCGAGGGGCCGCTGGGCGGCGCCTGGAGCGGGTCGCTGTCGGCGCGGCGCTCGTACCTCGACCTGCTGCTGGCGCGGGCGACGCCCAGCAACGCCACCGCCTCGGTGGCGCCCGTGTTCTGGGATTACCAGGCCACCGTGCACCGCGACCTCGGCTCCGGCAAGCTGGCGCTGTTCGCGTTCGGCAGCAACGATACGTTGCGCGTGATCTCGAAGGAGCCCTCGGAGGGCGACCTGCGGCTGGACTCGGCGACCGGGTTTCACAAGGTCATCGGCGTCTGGACCGCCTCGGCGCACGGCTGGGCCAACCGGCTCTCGCCCGCTTATGGCCACGAGCGCGACCGGCTGACCGCAGGCGGGATCGACATCGACGAGGCGGCGAACACGTTCGCGCTGCGCGACGAGCTGTCGCACGACTTCGGAGCGCGGTTCACCTGGCGGCTGGGCTTCGACGGCGAGCTACGCAAGGACACCCTGTTCTTCCACCTGCCGGTCGCGCCCGACTCACGCCTTTACGGCGACACGATACCCATGTTCCAGCAGCGCGACATCGGCCTTGGCACGCTGGGCGCGGCGCTGTTCACCGACGCCGTGTGGGAGCCTGGGGCGGGCGTCACCCTGATCCCGGGCTTGCGCGGCGACTACGGGCGCGCCTCCGGACAGGATCGCTTCACCTTCGACCCGCGGCTGGCGGCGCGCTGGAAGATGACGCCGACGCATACGTGGAAGGCGGGCGTGGGCGTCTTTCACCAGATGCAACTCCCCCAGCTCTTGAACGCCGAGTTTGGCAACCCCACCTTGCCCCCCATCGCCGCGGATCAATATTCCCTGGGCTTCGTGCACCAGCTCACACCCAAGCTCTCGCTCGACACCACGCTGTACTACGTGAGCCGCCACGACCAGGCCGTCCCCGTCGCGACGGCCGCCAACTTCGACGCCAGCGGCAAGGGGCGCTCGTATGGTCTGGAGCTGATCCTGAAGCACGAGTTCACCGAGCGCTTCTACGGCTGGCTGGCCTACACGCTGTCGCGCTCGGAGCAGACGGCTTACTCGATCGACAGCGCCACGCAGAGCAACGCGGGCCTGGGCACCTTGCAGACCGGCCCTACGGCCACCCACTGGTCCCCGACCGACTTCGACCAGACGCACAACCTGATCGTGGTGGGCAGCTATGCCTGGGGCGCCTGGCGCTTCGGGTCGCGCTTCCGCCTGGTGACCGGCGCGCCCGACACCCCCCTGGGCGAGGGGGCGTTCGACGCCGACAGCGGCCAGTATGCTTGCCAGGCCGGGGCCACCAACAGCACGCGCAAGCCGACGTTCGCCCAGCTGGATGTCCGCGTCGATCGCATGTGGACGTTCAGCGCCTGGCAACTGGGCGCCTACATCGACGTTCAGAACGTCACCAACGCGCAGAACCCGGAGGCGATCCTGCACGACTACCGCTGCCGCGGCTCGGCCCCGGTGCGGGGCCTGCCACTGCTCCCCGTGATCGGCGTGCGAGGGTTGTTCTGATGCGCAGGGGGGCGAAAGCAGCGATGACGTGGACCGTGGCGGCGGCACTGGCCTACGCCGGCTGCGCCAATCTGGACGACGTCACGACGGTCAAGGATCTGCGGGTGCTGGCCGTGCAAGCGGAGCCGGCCGGCTTCCTGGTCGACCTGGACGCGCCGGGCGCCGGCGCTCCGGACGCGCAGCAGGCCACGCTGACGGCGCTGGTCGTGGATCCGCAGGGTCAGGGTCGAACGGTGACCTTCACCGGCGTGGCCTGCCCCGACTACCTCAGCACGCTGCAGCCGCTGGAGGGCGAGGCGGCCCGCGTCTGCCCCGACCCGACCAGCGCTGCGGCGTTGCCGCCACCGTTCGACACCGCCCTGGCGACCACCGTCCTGGCGTCGGCGGAGCAGCCTGGGATGACCGCCCCGGCGCCCGCGTCGACCATCGAATACCGGCCCCAGGTGCGGTACGGGCTGACGCCGCTGCAGCTCGCGCTGTTTTTCTCTCCCGCGACCACCGGCGATCCCGACCTGGACGCGGCCGTCGCCTACGACCGGGACTTCGGCATGGACGCCATCGTCGATCTGACGTTCGGCCTGGGCGCCGAGCGCGCGCGCGTGCTGAAGCGCGTGGTGTACTGGCCCCTGCTGCCAGCCGCCCAGGTGCCCGCCACGTTCACCCAGCCCCAGCTCCCCAATCAGAATCCGCGGCTGGTCGATCTGCAGCTCTTCCGTCACCGCGACACCACGACCGGATACCCCGATGATCCCTACCCAGATGCCGCTCCGACGATGTCCCTGGCGGCGAAGGATCACCTGTACCTGCTGCCCGTGCCGGCGCCCGACGCCGCCGAGCGCTACCTGCTGCGCGAGCGAAACACGCAGACGAACGTCGTCGAGACGGTGGACGTGCCGCGCGAGCTGCTGACCTATCAGTTCTACGCCACCGCGGGTACCTTCTCGCCGGACAGCCGGCAGAGCGAGCTGTCCCCGATCCTCACCTCGCCCGATGGCCGGGTGCACATCGACAGCGAATACAAGCCCCCGAAGGCGACCGACCTGCCTCCCGATGGCCGCGTCACGGTGTGGGTGGTGGTCCGCGACGAGCGCGCCGGCACCTCGTGGGACAGCCGGACGTTTCTCATCACTCCGTGACTGTTTCATCACTCCCTGAATTTCTCATCACTCCCTGAATGCCCGCCACGCCGCGAACCCCGAGACTTCCGCTTCTTCCGAACGAGACCAGATGACACCACCACGCTCCCCTGTTCTTTTCCCCCTGGCGCTCGTCCTCCTGACCGCCCTCGCGGCCTGCAGCACCACGTTCGTCGAGGTCCAGCCGAACCAGCCCCTGGTGGTCACGGCGCCGGGCGTCCTGAAGCTGGAGGCGCGCCGGATCTTGCTGACCGAGGACGTGCCCTGGGGCGGTATGCGCGAGGACACGGCGCTGGTGGTGGAGCTGGACGTCACCAACCTGGGAGGCGTGCCCCAGAACGTCAACATCGCGTCCCTGACCTGCTTGCTGGAGCTGGACGCGGGAGCGCCCGGGGAGACGCTGTCGATGCCGCTCGGCGCCGGCGATCTGGGCTCGTTTCCGGGCGAGGTGGGCGAGGACACGCTGGTGGTCAGGCCGATCGTCTTGCCGGCGGGGGGAACGCAGCGGCTCTGGGCGCTGTTCCGCGGATACCGCTACGCCGGCAGCGACGTCCCGCGCCGGGTGGTGCTCACGCTGGCGAGCGCCGCGGGACCTCCCTTGCGCCTGGTGCTGGCCGATCCGGCGCGCGGCACCTTGCGCTGGACGCTGCCCACGCGCAAGGCCGGCCTGATGCTGGGGCTGGAGAGCACGTCGTTGCTGGGCGGAACGACGAAGGCGATGAGCGTGGCCTCGGAGATCACCTTCTTCCGGCGCTTCCATCAGGTGTTGCTCGATCTCGATCTCGCCTCGCCCATGGTGGTGCAGACGCAAGGCAGCCTGATGTCGCCGACCTCGTCCTTCGCGGGCAGCGGCCTGGCCGCGCACGTCGCCTATCCCTTGTTCAACTGGGGTCCCGAGCAAGACCCGCGTCGCCTGGGCCTGTACGCCGGCGGTCAGGGGCAGCTCCTGGTCTCGCTCGATCCGCCTCCCCCTTCCGGCGAGATGCCGATGCCGCACGTGTACGGCGTGCTGTCCGCAGAAGGGGGAATCGACATCGAGGTCGGGGCGCTGGCGCCGGCTCTGGGACCGTTTCCCATCAAGGCGACCGGGACGCCGCTCCCCCGCTGGTTCATCCGCCTCGGCTACACGCACTGGTTCGTGAATGGCGGCGGCGCCGACGGCTACTCCTCTAGTTTCAGACTCGCCTGGTGAGAGGTGGCCGCTCGCGACCACCGGCGGCGCGGTTGATCAGCAAGTCTGGCGCGGGCAATATCCGCGCATGAGCGCATTCGTCGGTGGGTTCGTGGCTTCGCTTCGTTCAATCGGGTTGCTGGTCGCGGTGGGCGGGCTGGCGCTGACCGGCTGTGGCCCCTCGATCGACGCGGCCGCCAAGGCCGACATCGACGGACGGGTGGCCGCGTTGCACGCGTCCGGTGAATCGTTCCCCGCGCCGACCGGTTTCGTGCCGATGCCCTTGGCCGCCGGGCAGTGGACGCAGCACAAGCTGATCAACGAGAAGGGCGAGCCGTCCTTCATCACCTACAAGATCCTGCGCCAGGACGGCGACGCGTTCGTCATCGAGACGGTGCAGGAGTCCTACGTCGGCAAGACGATGCAGCAGCTGGTGGTCGCCTTCGGCAGCCGCATGGACCCATCACAGATCGAGGTGCGGGCCATGAAGACGAAGGACCACAAGGGTCGCGTGAACGAGCTGCCGCCGGGCGTGATGCCGATGATGCAGTCGCTGTACAAGAGCGCCGTCTCCATGTTGGTGGTCAACTGGCAGGGCATGCCCCAGGAGGATGCCGCCGTGCCGGCCGGTCGCTTCTCCGGCTGCTACCGCGTGCGCACCGACGCCCAGTGGGCGGGGTTCCGCAGCGTCTCCGACTCCTGGTCGCACCCCTCCGTCCCGCTGTCGGGCATGGTGAAGTCGAAGGGCGTCGACAAGCCGACGACCATGGAACTGGTGGCCTTCGGCCTTTCGGGCGCGGCCAGCGAGTTCTGAGTCCGCCCGCGGGCAGACGCAGGATTTAGACCAAGTCTGCCTGCGAAGTGAGCTGGGCGTAGCAGGCGCCCAGCCAGATGCTGATGCGCTGGCGATCCATGCGCGTGAAGGTGTCCGCCGCGTAGTCGCGGTTGCTGGCGGCGGCCCAGAAGCTGGCGTCCAGGCGATCGATCTTCTGCATCGCCCCGGCGTGCAGCTCGGGCAGCTCGATGACGGTCGCGCCCAGCTCGGCCGCCCGCGCCCGGGTGGGCGAGCCCTCGAACAGCGAGAAGTCCTTGCCCCCGCGGCCGGCGTTCTTGACGATGCAGTACTGCACTGAACGCTCGAGCTGCGCGAACAGCCGGTCGAGCGTGATCAGCGCGTCCTTCCCGTCGTCGATCACGTGCCAGAACATCAGCCGCACGCCGTTCTCGGCGGCCAGGTCGACCGCCCCCGTGGAGGACATCCAGGCGAACAGCGACCGCTGGCTCTGCGCCGGCAGATCGACGATGACCCGCTGGTCGGCGTCGCCGGCCAGGGTCAGGATCGTATCGGCGCTCTCGAACTCGCCCAGATCGACGGAGCGCGCATAGGTGGCGTAGTGACGCGCCAGCGTGCCGTGCGATCCGTCGGCGTCGACCGCCGCGAAGGGCAGGTTCTTGTCGATGCAGTACTGACACAGGAGGCGGGCCACCACCGACTTGCCCACGCCGCCCTTCTCTCCGCCCACGAAATGAATCTTGCTCATGACGCTGGACAATATAGGAGCGCGATCGATTCGGCTGGAGTTTCCGCGCCGATTTCGGCCGTCTTGACATGATGGCCCCCGCCCCTCGACCCTAGCTTGCGGAGGATCGAGCCCGATGAACGAAGGCGACGGGAAGTCGAAGGGGGCAAGTCGCCTCGGTCAGCGCGTGGGACGCGGCCTGGCGTATCTGTTCGGCCGCCCCAGCTGGAATCCTCCCCCCTGGGCGCGCGCCCTCGGCCGTGGCGGACGGCGCGCCGGTGGCTGGGCGCGCGCCGAGAAGCCGAAGGCGCTGGCGCTGCTGCTGACCATGCTGGCCACCGTGGGTGGCGGCGTGGCCGGGATGCGCTGGTGGCAGCACCGGCCGAAGCCTCTCACCGTGGCCTGGCACCTGGTCGTGCCCGAGGTGACCCGCATCGAGGAGAAGTTGCGCCCCCGCCCGCTGCGCCTCGAGTTCGAGGACTCGGTGGCCCCGCTCGACAAGATCGACAAGCCAGTGACCGCGGGGGTCGCCTTCCAGCCGGCGCACACCGGCCTGCTCGGGGGCGGCCCGGTCAAGCTGGAAGGGACCTGGCGCTGGGTCTCGGACCGCGAGCTGACGTTCACCCCGAAGGTCGACTGGCCCATCGGCGAGCCACTGCTCATCAAGCTGGCCAAGAAGGGTTTGGTCGCGCCGCACGTGAAGCTCGAGACCTACGAGCTGCCCTTCACGACGCCGACCTTCGAGGCGCGCATCGCCGAGGCGCAGTTCTATCAGGACCCGCTGAACCCGACGCTGAAGAAGGTGATCGCCACCGTCGCGTTCACCCACCCCGTCGACCCCGCGTCGTTCGAGGGACGCGTGAAGATGAGGCTGGTCCCCGGCGACAAGGAGGATCAGCCGGCCGACTACCAGGCGCACATCTCCTACGATCGCTTCAAGGGCATGGCGTACGCCCACTCCACGCCCATCGCCATTCCCCGGCACGACGCCGTCCTGTGGATCACGCTCGCGCCCGGGACGAAGGCGGCGCGCGGCGGCCCGCCCGAGGCGCGCGAGCTGACCGAGAAGGTCGTGGTGCCGGGCCTCTACAACTTCCTGAAGATCGGCGGCGCGCAGATCAACCTGGTCGACAACGAGCGCTACGAGCCCGAGCAGGCGCTGATCGTCGAGACCAGCATTGGCGTCGCCAACAAGGACGTGGCCCGGGCCCTGAAGGCGACGCTGCTGCCCGAAAAGACCGCCGACGGGAAGCGGGCCTCCTACGGCGACGCCGCGCAGATCGCGCCCGAGGAGCTGCAGCGCGGAACGGCCGTCGCCCTGACCGCCATCGCCAGCGAGGCGGAGTTCCCCACTCAGCACGCCTTCCGCCTGAAGGTCCCCGTCGGCCGCACCGTGTACGTGCGCCTCGAGAAGGGGCTGCACGGTTTCGGCGGCTACGTGCTGGGCGAGACGTTCCAGGCCGTCATTCAGGTGCCGGCCTATCCCCGCATGTTGCGCATCCTGCAGGACGGCGCCCTGCTGGCGCAGAGCGGGGACCACAAGGTCCCGGTGCTGGCGCGCGACATCCCCGCCATCAAGTACGAGATCGGCCGCGTGCTGCCCGACCAGATCCAGCACCTGGTCACCCAGAGCGTGGGCGCGTTCGCGCGCCCGTCCTGGAACTACCGCTTCGACGACAGCAACCTGGCCGAGTTCTTCGAGGAGATTCACCCCCTGGCCGCCAACCCGGGAAAGCCCGAGTACGACGGCCTGGACCTGACGAAGTACCTGGGGGGCGGCGGTGGCGGCGAGCGGCGGGGCCTGTTCCTGCTGCGCGCGCAGAGCTTCGATCCCGGCACCAAGGCGCCGCTCGGCGACACCGACACGCGCCTGATCCTGGTGACCGATCTGGGCCTGATGGTGAAGGAGAGCCTGGACGGCAGCCACGACCTGTTCGTGCAGTCGACCCGCACCGGCGAACCCGTGGGCGGCGCGCGCGTCGAGGTGCTGGGCAAGAACGGGCAGTCCGTCGCCGACGCCGTCACCGGCAAGGACGGCCACGCCAGCTTGCCCGCGTTCAAGAACCTGCGCCGCGAGAAGGAGCCGGCGCTGTACCTGGTGACGAGCGGCAAGGATCAGTCGTTCCTGCCCATCGGCCGCTACGACCGGATGCTCAGCACGTCGCGCTTCGACGTGGGCGGCGCCAGCGAGGAGGCCACCAGCGGCGCCGCCAAGGGGCTGACCGCCTTTCTGTTCTCGGATCGCGGCATCTACCGGCCCGGGGACGAGATCCGCGTCGGTGTCATCGTGAAGAACAAGGACTGGTCGGGACGACTGGCGGGGTTGCCCCTGGAGGTGATCGTCACCGACGCGCGTGGGCTGACGGTGAAGGACCAGAAGCTGAAGCTGTCGGCGGCTGGCTTCGAGGAGGTTCGCCACACCACACCGGAGGTCGCCCCGGCTGGCACCTACGCGGTCAACTTGTACGTGGTGAAGGACGGTCACCCGTCGGATCTGCTCGGCTCCACCACGGTGCAGGTCCGCGAGTTCCTGCCCGACCGCATGAAGATCCGGACCACCTTCTCGCAAGAGAACCCCGAGGGGTGGGTGGCCCCGGCCGATCTGAAGGCCCGGGTCACCCTGGCCAACCTGTTCGGAACGCCGGCAGCCGGCCGAAAGATCCGCGCCAAGATGACCCTGTCGCCCTGGGTCCCCGCGTTCGGCAAGTGGCGCGACTACCGCTTCTTCGATCGCCTGCGGCCCAAGGAGGGCGTCAGCGAGACGCTGGCCGATGCCACCACGAACGACGAGGGCGTGGCTGAGCTCGATCTCGGCCTGAAGCGCTTCGCGAACGCCACCTATCGCCTGAACGTGGTCGCGGAGGGTTTCGAGGCCGAGGGTGGGCGTAGCGTGGTCGCCGACGCCTCGGCGATCGTGTCGCCGCAACCCTACCTGGTCGGCTACAAGGCGGACGGGGATCTCGGCTACATGAGCCGCGGCGCCGAGCGGCACCTGGAGCTGATCGCCATCGGCCCGAATGGAAAGCGCATCAAGGTCGACGGCCTGCACGCCGTCACGTTCGAGCGCAAGTACGTCTCGGTGCTGGCGCGCCAGGACAACGGCGCCTACCGCTACCAGTCCGTGAAGAAGGAGGTCGAGCTGTCCTCGAAGCCGTTCGAGCTCGGCGCCGACGGGACGAAGCGCAAGTTGCCGACCGACAAGCCGGGTGACTACGCGCTGGTCATCCGCGACGCCGGCGACAACGACCTGCAGCGCATCGAGTACTCGGTGACCGGTTACGGCAACCTGTCGCGCGAGGTGGAGAAGAACGCCGAGCTGCAGGTAGCGCTGGCACGCCCCGACGTCTCGCCCGGCGACGAGCTGGAGATGCAGATCAAGGCGCCCTACACCGGCGCCGGCCTGATCACCATCGAGCGCGATCACGTCTACGCCTGGAAGTGGTTCAAGGCCACCACCAACGCCACGGTCGAGCACATCAAGGTGCCCGACGACCTCGAGGGAGGCGGCTACGTGTCGGTGTCGTTCATCCGTGATCCCGGGTCGCCCGAGGTGTTCATGAGCCCGCTGTCGCACGGGGTGGTGCCGTTCTCGATCAGCCGGGCCCGCCGACAGGTGAAGGTGCAGGTCGACACCCCGGCCCTGGCCCGCCCCGGCGAGCCGTTCCACATGAAGGTGAAGACCGACCGGGCCACCAAGCTGGTGGTGTTCGCGGTCGACGAGGGGATCCTGCGCGTGGCCGGCTACCAGGCGCCCGATCCGCTGGCGTTCTTCTTCCAGAAGCGCGCCCTCTCGGTGAAGACGATGCAGATCCTGGACATGATCCTGCCGGAGTTCCAGCGCCTGGTGGGCGGCGCGGCCCCGGGCGGCGACGGCGACGCCGCGGTGGGGGCGAACCTGAACCCCTTCCGCCGCAAGCAGCAAAAGCCGGTCGCCTACTGGTCCGGCATCGTCGACGCGGGCCCGCAGGGGCGCGAGCTGACCTACGACGTTCCCGACACGTTCAACGGCACCCTGCGCGTGATGGCGGTGGCGGTGGCGCCCGACGCGCTGGGGGCGTTCGAGGGCAAGGCGCTGGTGCGGGGCGACTTCGTGATCTCGCCGAACGTGCCGACGTTCCTGGCCCCCGGCGACGAGACCGAGGTCAGCGTGGCCGTCTCGAACAACGTCGCCGGCTCGGGCCAGGCGGCGGTCAAGCTGTCGCTGGCCGCCACGCCCGGTGTCGAGCCGCTGGACGGGACCGAGCGGACGTTGACGATCGGCGAGCTGCGCGAGGGCAGCGCCACGTTCAAGCTGCGGGCGCGCCAGCCGCTCGGGGCCGCGACCCTGACGTTCACGGCCAGCCTGGGCGCGGCGCATTCCCGCCTGGCCAGCGAGCTGAGCGTGCGGCCCGCCACGCCTTACCTGGCCACCTTCCAGGCGGGGCACCTGCGCGACAAGCAGGTCACGGTGCCGGTGGCGCGCCACCTGTACGGCGACCTGCGCCAGGTCGAGGCGGGAATCTCGGCGCTGCCGCTGGGGCTGACGCACGGCCTGCGCGCTTACCTCGAGAAGTTCCCCCACGGCTGCACCGAGCAGATCGTCAGTCAGGCGGTGCCGCCCCTGGTGCTGGGCAAGCACGCCGAGTTCGGCTACGCGCCACCGGTCTCGGCCGCGGCCGTCGAGCGCTGGATCGGCCTTCTGCGGGCGCGCCAGAACGAGGACGGTAGCTTCGGCCGCTGGGCCGCCAACCCGGCCGTCGATCAGCTGGCGTCGATCTGGGCCACGCACATGCTGCTGGAGGCGAAGGAGCGGGGCTTCGCCGTCCCGCCCGACGTCCTGAAGTCGGCGACCACCTATCTACAAACGGTGGCGGCGACCGACAGCGAGGGGCTGCCGGCGGCCGGCGTGCGCGCCTACGCCATCTACGTGCTGACCCGCCAGGGCATGGTGACGACGGCGTTCACGTCGGCGCTGGAGAAGCACCTGGTCGCGAACCATCCACAAGGAAATGGCGCTGCCTGGAAGGGGGATCTGGCGGGGCTTTACCTGGCCGCCACCTATCACCTGTTGAAGAAGGAGGGCCCGGCCCGGGCCATCATCGACGGCGTCACCTTCGGCAAGACGCGCGTCGCGGACAGCGACTGGTACTACGACCGGCTGGCCTACGACGCCCAGGCCCTTTACGTGATCGCGCGCCACTTCCCCGACCGGGCCGGCCGCCTGACGCCCGCCGAGATCGACGCCATCGTCGACCCCATCTTCCGGGGCGCCTACAACACGTTCAACTCGGCCTGGTCGATCCTGGCGCTGGAGGCCTACGGCGAGACGGCGGCAGCCGCGCCGGGGGTGACCCTGTCGGCCGAGGAGCTGGCGGGAAGCGCGGTCCACGCGCTGTCCCTGCCCCGGTCGTTGCTGCCGGCGGTCCCCTTCTCGCCGAACGCCACCGCGATCCGCTTCGGCGCCACCGGCCCATTCGGGGCCTACTACGTGGTCAGCGAGGCGGGGTTCGACAGCGGCCTGCCCGACAAGCCGACGTCGAAGTTCGTCGAGGTCTTCCGCACCTTCGAAGGCGCGGACGGCAAGCCGGTCACCACCGTCAAGCTGGGTGAGGAGGTGACGGCGGTGGTGCGCCTGCGCGCCATCGATCAGGCGCGCCCCACCATCAGCCAGGTCGCGATCGTCGACCTGCTGCCCGGCGGCTTCGAGCCGGTCGTGCAGCAGACCGCGGCGCGCGCGAACGCAGGTGGAGACAACGACGGAGAGGGCGACGGCGAGGCGGCCGGCCCCGGCGGGGGCGCCGACGACGAAGGGGAGCAAGGGGAGGGAGACGGGGAGCAGACGGCGTCCGGCAACGGCGTGGCCGCCGCCCAGGCTTACGCGCTGCCCATCGCCCTGCCCGGCGCCACCTTCGAGCCCGAGTTCGGCGACGTACGCGAGGACCGGGTGGTCCTTTACGGCACGGCCGAATCCGCGGTGAAGGAGCTGAAGTATGCCGTGAAGGCCACCAACGTCGGCACCTACACCGTGCCGCCCATCCAGGCGACCGCGCTCTACGACAGCACGGTCTTGGCGCGCGGCACGGCCGGCAAGCTGGTGGTCGTCCCGCGCTGACCGACGGCGTCCCCATGGCGCGCTCGACACCTGACACACCCCCATCCGGCGGTCAGCCCCCGCTGGCACGGCTTCGCCGCCTGTTGATGCGGCTTCGTCCCGGCCGGCGCGCCGCCGTGGCGGCCGGGGTGGTCATCGCCCTGCGCCTGCTGCTGGCGGTGGTGCCCCACCCCGCCCTGCGCGAGCGCATCGCCCTGTCGCGCGCCGTGACGGCCGCCGACGGGACCCTGCTGCGTCTGACCCTGGCGGACGACGGGCAGTACCGGATGTGGACCGGGCTCGACCAGCTCTCGCCGCTGCTGGTCGAGGCGACCTTGCGCTACGAGGATCGGCACTTCTACCGGCATCCGGGCGTGAACCCGTTCGCGCTGGTCCGCGCCGCGGTGTCGACCTACGTCACCGGCGGGCGGCGCATCGGCGGCTCGACGCTGACCATGCAGCTGGCGCGGCGGCTGTGGTCGCTCTCCTCGCGAACGCCCCTCGGCAAGCTGCAGCAGATCGTGCGCGCCCTGCAGCTCGAGGCGCAGCACTCGAAGCGCGAGATCCTGGAGGCTTACCTGAACGTGGCGCCCTACGGGGGAAACATCGAGGGGGCGGGCGCCGCTAGCGCCCTCTACTTCCGGAAGCCGGCCGCGAAGTTGACGCTGGCCGAGGCG
>Ga0105238_10002009_pt1 | contig 20525 bp, 15 predicted proteins | sample KBSC34metaG_FD_81526 | JGI IMG/M metagenome (GOLD analysis project Ga0105238, IMG submission 81526) | Corn rhizosphere microbial communities from Kellogg Biological Station, Michigan, USA - KBS C3-4 metaG | ecosystem: Host-associated > Plants > Roots > Rhizosphere > Soil | place: Michigan, USA... | reverse complement strand
TGCAGGGCGGCAACGCCGTCGACGACGGCCTGGGCGTCGGCCACGCGCTCGGTCCACGAACGCAACGGGCGCGTCGGGGTCACGCGCGCGGCGCCCAGCTTCGGCACGTCGGAGCGAATGCTGCCTCGGCTGGCGAGCTCCATCGACAGGAACTTGTGGCCATCGGCGTCGCCGATGTCGAACACGCGACAAACGTTCGGATGAGTGATGGTGCGGCCGATGCGCAGCTCTCGTGAGAAGCGCTCGGTCCACACGGGATCGCTCGCGAACTCGGGCCGCAGGATCTTCAGCGCAACTGGCATGCGCGACTCGCGGTCGAAGGCGCGCAGGACGCGGCCGCTGCCGCCGGTGCCGATCACGGCCTCGATCTGATAACGCGAGCCCAGGACGTCGCCGCGCTCGAGCTCGCCGACGGACGTCAGCAATACGTTCGGGACGCCAACGCCGGTGACGCTGACGCTTCGTTCATCGCCGGAGTACCCGACGCTGACCGCCTCCCGCCCGTTTAACGGCTGACCCATGGGCCGGGCTGGAAATGTATCCCAGATCACCTGTCAAGCCAAGGGCCCGCGCGGCGCCATCGGAAGGTGACCCGCATCCGAAAACCGTCGTGTCGGTCGGCGGTTGGCATCGCTGTGCCTTCAGACGATCCCCAACCCAAACGTGACAATCCGGGCGGCGCCCCATCCCCGCCGTTCGTCCTGCTACCATCACGTAACCCATCCCGCTCCCCGCGCCGACATCATCCCACGCTGCCCACACTCCCCATGAAGCTCGTCATCGGCAACAAGAACTATTCGTCCTGGTCGCTCCGCCCCTGGCTGGTGCTGTCCCACGCCGGCATCCCCTTCGAGGAGCACAAGGTGAGCTTCAACGCCGCCGACTTCAAGGCCCAAGCGGGACCGGCTGGCAAGGTGCCCCTGCTGATCGACGGCGATCTGACCATCTGGGACAGCCTGGCCATCGTCGAGTACCTGGCCGAGAAGTTCCCCGACAAGCACCTGTGGCCGGCGGCCCCCGCCGCTCGGGCCGTGGCGCGCGCCATCTGCGCAGAATTTCACGCCGGCTTTCCGTCGCTTCGCAACAACCTGGCCAGCAACATGACGGCGCGCCTGCCCGGCCGCGGGTGGAACGTCGCCGTCCAGCGCGAGATCGACCGCGTCTGCGCGCTGTGGCGGGACGCGCGCGCGCGCTTCGCCGGTGATCGCGGCCCCTTTCTGTTCGGTGAGTTCTCGATCGCCGACGCTTACTACGCGCCGGTCACGCGCCGGTTCGTGACCTACGCCGTGTCGCTGCCCGACGACGCCGCCCGGTACGTCGAGACCATCGCGGCGCTGCCGGCCATGCAGGCCTGGTTGGCGGAAGCCGCCACCGAGAACGACTTCTTCGTCGAGGACGAGCCGTACCGGCTTCCTCCCTGACCAGGGGGCCGCGAAACACCGGTGGCGACGAAAAAGCCCGGTGCTATCCTGGAAACACCGCGATGGACTTCGAAGAGTTCGAGCAGCTGGTTCTCAAAGTGCTCTTCGAAACCGAAGTCCCCGTGACGGCCGCCCACACCGCCTACCTGGGCCGCCTGTCGGTCCGAAGCGCCGAGCGGCACCTGGCGCGTATGGTCGAGCAAGGCACCCTGCTCGTCCGCACGAACGCCGAGGGCGTCGTCGAGTACTTCTACCCGGGCCGCAAGCCCCTCGTCCCGCAGCCGCCGGTCGGGTATTCGGCCTGGGGAGGCCCGGGCAGCGGCGGCGGGCTCTCGGTCGGCCCTCCTTCGATCGTCATCGGCGATCCGGCGCTGCAGCCTCTGCGTAACAATCACAGCCCGGCCACGGCCGTGCTGCTGTCGATGTTGATCCCGGGCGCCGGCCACATCTACTCGGGCCGCGCCGGGACCGGCGTGGCGTGGATGGCGACCACGCTGATGGGCTACGCCTGCTGCTTCCTGCCGGGCTTGTTCCTCCACGGCCTCTGCCTGGTCAGCGCCGCGCGCATGCGCCGGGCCTGACCGGCAGCGCCACGCGCGCGCCGGATCGCGTTCAGCCCGCGATGCTGGGCGTGCTCTCCAGGCTCTCGTCCTTCCGCCGCCGCAGCTGGCGCAGCTCCTCCAGCGCCTTCTGCGCGCCGGCGCCGCCTCCCGTCTCGAGCGCGGCGATGGCGTCGCCCAGCAGCCGGGCCTCGTCCTCGGTGCGCTGCCGCAGCGCCTGGTGCATGTCCAGGAACGAGGCATAGAATTCCTGCAGCTCGTCGCCCTTGCGCAAGCCCGCCGGCAGCGGGCCGATCCGGTTATCTCGCACGCGCGCGAAGAACGAGGAGATCTTGAAGAGCGGTCCCGCGACCTTGTGCGTGATCAAGATGCCCACGGCGCCTATCGAGATGACGAGGACGACGCCGAAGCCGACGATGCCCCACAGCACCCAGCGGTCGCTCGCCGCGAACTGCGTTTGCAGCTCGTCCGCCACCGATGGATCCGCCATCCCCGACAGCTCGATCACCTTCGAGATGTCGCGTGTGGCCTGGTACATCTTGTAGCCGAGGCCGGCGGTCAGGAACACGGCGACAATGACGATCGTCATCGTGTAGCGAAGCTGCAGCCCGACGTCGAGCAGGTAGTTTCGCATGCGCCGGCGGTATTTCTGCGCGCCGGCACCGGACACAGCGCCAGCTCCGCCGCCTCCTGCTGCTCCCGCTCCCGGTGAATTCTCTGTGCTGTTCATCGTCGTTCGTCCTCCGGAGCTTCCTTATCCGCCTTGCGCCTTCAGAAACTTTGCCAGGTCCTCGGCCAGCTGGTTCGCCGTCGCCTCCAGGCACTCCCGGTGCGCGTTGTCGCGGTCGCGCTGTCGCGATCCGGACTGCACGCTGGCCTCGGCGCTGGTCCAAGAGATGATCTTCTTCGACGGCCAGGCTGCGACCATCACCTTCACACCGCACGACACTTCGACGGCGGAACCGGCGGCCACGTCGTCGAGCCGGTTGATGTTTCCGTCGATCCAGAACGACGGGCTGCCCTGCTTGGCGCCGGGGATGGCGGTCAGGCTGACGATGGGAAGCTTGCCGAGCTCGTTCTGAAGGGTGTCGTGCACGATCCGAACGGCGTCGCCGGCGGCGGACTTCACGCCGCCCGTGAAAGGTCCGAAGTTGAGGAAGATCTTCGCTCGCCCGCCCGGCCCGACCCCGCCGCCCGCCGGCCCGCCGGCGCCCGGCCGCGAGACGGCGTCGAGGGCCTTCATGGCCTGCGCCCGCACGAACGCATCGATGTCCCGCGTGGCCAGCATCTGGAGCGCCTCGGCGTTCGCCACGTCGCCAAGCTGCCCGAGCGCCTGCGCCGCCATGGCGCGGACGGACGGGTTCTGATCGGCAAACGCCTTGGTCAGGCATGTCGACGCGCTCGGGTCGTGGAGCTTGCCGAGGACCAGGGCCGCCTGGACCCGCACCTTGAAGTTCGCGTGATCGGTGAGGGTCTTGCAGACCTCCTGAACCTTGGCCCCCCCCGATCGGCCAGCGGCGAGCGCATCGCTGTCCAGACCGACCACGCCAGCCAAGCCAGTCACGCCGAGGACGATCGCGATCGAGCGCGCCGCCAGCGTAGCGCTCACGCGGGACCTTTCTCGCGGCGCGGCTCGCCCGAAGCGGTCGGGACGACGAAGACGAACGAGCTGGTCCCGTCGCCCACGATGTCCTCCTCGATCCAGATCTTTCCCCGATGGGCCTCGACGATGGCCCGCGCCAGCGCCAGCCCCACACCGTAGCCGACCGGATGATCGTCGAGCTGGACGTAGGGCTCGAAGAGCCGCCCCTTCTCCGCATTCGAGAACGACAAACCTGCGCACGAAACGCGCACCGAGACCATCCGAGGATCGTCGGACCAGACGGTCACGCGCGTCCGGCGGCCCCGTCCCCGCGTGCAGTGGAGCATCAGGTTGAGCAACGCCACCCGGATCAGGGTCACGTCGAGGGAGGCCATCGGCTCGTTGCGGCCGACGGTAACGTCGATCTCGCCGTGTCCAACTCCGGATCCGCCGCCCGGGACGGCGCCCACGACCGCGCTTGCATCGGCCGGCGCGGCCCGGAAGAGCTCGCCCGCCACCGCCCGCGCAACGTCGCTCATGCGCGCGGCCTTGGGGAGCGGGACCAGGCTGCCCCCTTCGAAACGGTCGAAGGCCAGCACGGTCCGAACGTTGTGGAGCAGCTGATCGAAGGTGGTGGCCGCGTCCTCGACCGCCTCCCGGAAGTCGCGGGCCCGCCGATCCGAGGCGGCCGGCGCGAACTGCGCCAGATAATCGACGTTGGCCCGCAACGCGCCCACCGCGCCCTGCAGATCGTGCAGCAGGTAAGAGACCCAACGCCGGCGCTCGCCGAGCTCGGCCCCCTGATGGCGCTGCTTCCGATCCAACCGCCGGAACAGCGCGCGCGTCCGCAGCAAAGCCCACAGGCGGGTCCGGCGCTCCGTGACGTCCACGGCTGGCGAGAAGACGGCGTCGGCACCGCCCGCGATGGCGCTCAGCCGGACGTGCGGCTCGTCCGACTCGGTCTGCACGATCGTCGGGACGAAATGCGTCCGCACGTTGCCCTTCAGGCGCTCGCACAGATCGACGCCGCCTGCGACGGAGACCCGTCCGTCGACGACGATGACGTCCGGGGGGTGCATCAGCGCCTCCTCGAACGCACTGTCGATGTCGGTGGCCAGCTGCACGTCGATGGCTTCCTGCCGCAAGAAGCTGACGGCCGGTTGCGCCAGTCGCCGATCGGGCGCCACCACCATGGCCTCCACGTGCGTCGGCAGCGCGAGCGCGTTGTTATGGGTCGTCCTCTCGTCGGGCAGTATCGACACAATCGCGACTCGGGGAGTCCGATCGTAACAGGGCTCGTCAACGGGCGAAACAACGGGGCCGATTGGTTCCCGCAAAAGAGCCCGCGCGGTCTTTGGCCGAGCCCTACGCGGCCGTGGTCAACAGTAGGACATGTAGGTTTTTTGACTTCATACCCATACAACGTATCCTGCGACCATGCCGATCGCCCACAGCACCCGAATGGACCAGCCCCTACCGCAACCGCCGACCCAGGGCCGTGAGGCCCTCGGCGAACATGAATCGCATGCCGCCGCCGACGCGGCCGAGGACGGTGCACCGGCGGGCGCCGCCGATCCGGCTTCGCAGGCGACCCAGCCCGTCCCGGTCCGCCGTCGCGAGCATCTCCGCTTCGACAAGGTGTTCACGGTGCGGGTCGAGTCTTTGCTCTTCGGCGACCTGGTCTGCGTCGCCCGCAACATCTCGGCGGGAGGCATCTTCCTGGAGGTGGCCGATCCGCTCCCTCTCGGATCGACGCTTCGGGTGTGTTTCCCGGTCCCGGACGGCTCAGGAGAAGTCGTGGCGGTCGGCGAGGTCAAGAACCATTACTTCATCAATTACACGAAGGACGGGGTCAACCGGTCGGTGACCGGGATGGCCGTTCGCTTCACCGACTTCGAGGCCGACAGCGGCCGCGTGCTCAACGACTGCCTGAGCCGCCTCCGCGTGCTGCACTAGTGCCCGGGGCCCGCTCGGCTCACTCCGCGGCGCGGGGACGCACCACGACCGGTTCGGCCAGGTCGACGGTCGCGCCTTCCTCGATGGGCACCTCGATCTCCCGCGGGCCGCTGGTGATCGGCAACAAACGCGGCCCGACTCGGATCGACAGCTCGTACCGGCCGGGGAGCACGCCGGGAATCACGAACGCGCCGCTGCGATCGATTTCGCCGACCGCCTTTCGCGGAAACGCGAGCGGGGAACGGCCGACCAGGACCGCACGGGCCTCGGGATCGAGGGGCAACCCGGAGGATTGAGATACGCGTCCGCGCACGCGCGCACCCCGATGAGTGACGCTCAGCTCGATGGCCTCCGCCGGCTCGTCTCCGACCTCGATCTTCTCGGGCGGATAGACCAGCCGATCGCCGTGGCGCGCCCAGACGTAGTAGGTGCCCGGGCGAAACCGATCCTGCGCGAACTTCCCCTCCGTGTCGCTGGTCCAGATTATGGGCGAGCTCCCCACGCCGAAGGATCCCGAGGGCATCGCCACGACGATGGCGCGGGCCACCGCGTCGCCATCGCTGTCGACGACGGAGCCACGGATGACGCCCGTTCGCGCGAGCCGAATCGTGATGCGGGGAGCACCGGCCACACCTTGCGTGCGCGCCGATCCGGCCAACCACCCGAAGCGCGAGGCGACCAGGAAGTACTTCTTCGCCTCGAGGCCCGTGAGCAGGAATTGCCCGTCATCGCCCGTCTGAGCCAGGGCCACCTCGGCCACGTCGTCGGGCGAGCGGAGCGCGCGCACCTCGGCCCCGGCGACGGGCGCGCCGGTGGCGTCCACGACCCGGCCCTTCTGGGTCAGCTCCGGGCCGAGGTGGAACGCGCGCTGAACGGTGGGCGGCCGGTCCAGCCTCACCTCGGCGATCTCGGTCGCGTGGCCCGGGTGCGTGATGCGGACCATGTAAGAGATCGGCACGGCCGGCAGGCGCAGGCGGAAGGCACCGTCCTTGCCGGTGAGCTCGTCGGCGATGGCGGTGCCCTGGAACCAGGCCCGGACTTTGGCGCTCTCGATTCGGCGGCCGGCTTCGTCGGTGACGCGGCCCTGCAGGACCACCTCCGGGCGATCGCTCGTATCGCGCCGGAAGATTTCGCGACGGAACTCCTCCTCCGACTCGACCACGCAGCCAGTGCCCGAAAACCAGGGCGTCGCGCATTCGGGGGCCAGGCGCGAGCAGAACTCGACGCAGTTCGCGGGATCCTTTGGATCGCAGAGAGAGGACGGCACCTCGTCGGGATCGAGGAGCGGAGGCGGCGGACCGCGACCTTCACAGAGCATGCAGCCCTCCGGCCGCTCGACGCAGCGGACGCTCTGCGGATCGGTGGCGGTGACGGTGGCGGCCGGCGCGACCTGGGCCCCGGGCGTCTGGCGACAGCCAGCCGCCCCCACCGCGGCGACGAGCAGCGCGAGGGCCTGTCGCAGCCGAGCCCGGCGCGAATGGCGTCCGGATCCGCGAGCAAACGCCACGGGTCGCGCGCCGGAGCTCCCCCCAGGGCTCCCGGAAGAGCTCCGGGAAGATCGGCTGGAGGAACGCCTGGACGAACAATCGGAGAAGCGGAGAGACCGGTGGCGACGCATGAGCGGGGGGCCTGCGGGAAGAAGCCGGCCGATGCCGCGGCGGCTATCGGACGGGAACGACTGCGTGTAGATCAGTCGAACTCTACGGCATGAGCGAGATCTCCCCAAGCCAAGCCAGCGGCGCCTCGCGCGCCCTGTTCATCGTCCTCGAAGGGATCGACGGTTCCGGGACGACCACCCAGGTCGACCGAGCGGTGGAGCACCTCCGCCGCCGCGGACGGCGCGCCCTCGCCACCCGCGAACCGAGCACGGGCCCCATCGGCCTGCTGCTGCGCCAGATTCTCCTCGGGCAACACGCCGGTCCCGATGGGACGCCGGTCGACGGGCGGGCCATGGCGCTGCTCTTCGCGGCCGACCGGCGCGATCACCTGGCCCGTGAGATCGAGCCGGCGCTGGCCGGGGGGATCGACGTCGTCTCCGATCGTTACCTGCTCTCGTCACTCGCCTATCAGGCCGTCGAGGCCGAGCGCGCCTGGGTCGAGCATCTGGCCGGCGCCATCCGCGCGCCCGACCTGACCTTGCTCCTCGACGTCGAGATCGGAGTCGCCGCGCACCGGCGCCGGCTGGCCCATCGGGATGTCGAGCGCTACGACGCCGACGGCTTTCTCGCGCGCGTCGTCGAGAACTACCGGCGACTGGCCGCCTCGCACCCCGACGTGGTGACCTTGGACGGCTCGCCTCCCATCGACCAGGTCGAGCGTGCGATCGCTGGCCGGCTCGACGCCCTCCTCGGGCTTACCTAGTCGGCTCTTTCTTCTTCTTGCTGGTCGTCGACGAGGTCTTCGCCGGCGCGGGAGATGCCTGCTTCTTCTTGGCCGGCGCCTTCCGTCTGGCGGCCGCGGCCGGTTTCGAGCTACCGCCGCCCTCCGCCTCCTTCCCGATCCCCTCCTCGCCTTTGGCGGGAGCGGGAGGGGGAAGCGCGACCGGCGGAGGGGGAGACGCGACCGGGGCGCTGGGGGTGGTCGCAGCAGCGGCCGGTTTTTGACCGTCGCCTTTGCCCTTCCCACGGACCATGACCACGATCACGGCGACCAGCGCCGCCGCCACCGCCGCCACGATCCCGGCGATCTTGAGGCGCTTGCGACCACCGATCTCGTCGATGACCTCGGTGTCGCTCATGCGCTCGCCTGGAATGCTGCCAGCGCGCGCGTTCATCGTCGCGTTGGGACCACTCCCCCGTCGCAACGAGAAGTTCTTGCGATCGTCGGCAGTCAGGGTCCCGTCGTCCACGTACCGATCCTCGAGCGGCTTCGTGTCCACCACCGCCGCGACAGAGGCAGCCGCCGCGGTGGCGCCCGAATCGGGCCCCGCCTCGCTGGGGGGCTTCTTTCCCTCGGTCTTGGCCTCCGCCATGGCCTGCATCTTGGCGCGCGCGTCCGCCACCATCTGGTCGACGTCGCCCCGCTTGAACCACAGCGTCTCGCGGAAGTTGACGGAGCCGGGCGCCGCGCCGGCCGCGGCCGGGGCGCTGCTACCAGCCGCCTCGGATGCGCTTGCGGCCGTCGAACCCGGGGCTCCCTCGGTCGTCGAGGTGACGGCCCCCCCCGGTCCGGCCCCGCCGGCGCTCCCGGGAACGGGAGCCGCGACGCCTGTGGCGGCCGGCATGGCAACCATCGTCTGCGCGACGGCGGCCCCGTGAGAGGGACGCGACGCCCCTTCTTTCGGCGCGGGGCCGGGCGTGCCGGAGGGAAGACCGGCTCCCGTCGGTCGTCCCCCCGTCAGAGGCACCGGGGTCGGCAAGCGCGGAGGCGGCGGGCCCATGCCCACCGTGGTCGGATTCGGGATCACTGCGCCCGGCCCCGCGGGCGATCCTCCCGCCGCGGCATCGCGCGCTGCGACCGCCTGGGCGACGAGCTTCTGGACCTCCTGGGACCCGCCCGCGAACATCATCGTCTTGACGAAAGCCGCTTCCTTGCCGCTCGGGGTCGAGATGGTGGTCGCGGTCTGTTCATTGACCACCAGCGCCGCGACGTCCGCCAGGAACTGCCTCAGCGTCAGCGGCCGCCGGCTCGAGCTGCGCTCGAGCGCCTTCAAGACGACGCGGTCCACTTCGGCGGTCAGAGCGCCTCCAGATCGCTTGATGCTGGGAGGAACCAGGTCGCCCTTGTGAATGGCCTCGATCGTCGCCTGGGGAGACGCTCCGACGAAAGGCGGCTGCCCCGTCAGCATGAAATAGATCAGCGCACCCAGGCTGTAGGTGTTCGAGCGCTGATCGATCAGCTTGCCGTCGGCCTGCTCCGGCGACATGAACTCCGGAACCCCGCACACCGTCTCGCTGAAGGGACGCGCGATTGCGAAGTTGATGATCCGGACCTCGTCGTCGCCCGCGACCAGCACGTTCTTCGCCGACAGGTCGCGGTGCACGACGCCGACCTTCTGCGCGTCGAGCAGCGCCTCGCCGACCTGCGCCACGATCCGCTTGGCGCGGTCGAGCGGAAACGGCCCGCTGCGCGCCACGATCTGATCGAGTGGTTCCCCCGAGGTCAGCTCCGAGGCGACGTACATCGACCCGTCGTCCGTCTTGCCGAAGTCGACCACCTTGACGATGCGGGGGCTGCTCGTTCGCTGCAGCTGGCGCAGCTCGCGCGTGGCCCGGTCCATCATGATCTGCGTGGGCAGGGACCCGGGGGCTACGGCCTTGTAGGCGACAGCGGCTCCCGTCTGCGCGTCGCTGGCCTGCCAGACCTCGCCGCTGGGTCCGCCTCCAACGCGAGACACGAGCACGAAGCGGGCAGGAGGCGCCGGCCTTCCGGGCGCAGCCGCGGCGGCGGGCGACGGAGGGCTCTCCGCTGAAGCGGCGTCCGGCGTGCCATCCGCAGCCAGCAGGATCAGCCGATGCGGCCCCTCTGGGGTGGCACACTCTTCGCGAGGGCAGAAGTTCGCGTCGTCAGGGTACTTGTTCTGGCAGCTCGCGCAGAGTTTCATCCGGCTCCTGATCGATTCGGGTCCGGCGGCGGCGGGCCGTCGCTCCCGGAGGCTGCGAGATCTTACGTGGGGTTGGTGAACCCGGTCAACCTGCCGCGCAACGCCAGAGCGCGAAGGCCCGCAATTGTGCGAAGGCCCGGCCTCGTCGACCAGTTCCTGTCGAGCTCCCCGTCGCGCGAGCTCCGGGACGGGTTGCCGAGCGGAACCGGTCTATTTGCCCGGCTCGCCCAATCCGGCGAACAACTCGACCGCGGACGGCGTCGACTTGCGGCTGTCCTTCGCCTTCCGTTTCTTGCCCATGTTCGTATGCCGACGCACGCGGCGCTTCCAGGTGATGCGGGTGTTCGAAGCCATAGCGGGCGGGTCTTTAGCAAGCCCCGCGCCCTCCGTCAAACTCCGGCCCGGTCCAGGCGCGTTTTTCCCCGCGTCACCGCCGCTCGGCGCTGACGACCCCCTCGATGGTCTGGAGGCTCCGCAGGACCTCCTTCAGCTGATCGACGTGCAGAACTGAGACCTGGAAGGTATTGACGGCCTTTCCGTCCTCCGAGGTCACGCACTTCGCCTGCGAGATGTTGACGCCCTTGTCGGTGAAGGCCCGCGAGATGGACGCGAGCAGCCCCGGTCGATCGTCCGCCTGCACCTCCACCGTCACCGGACGCAGGGTCTTGGATTCGTCGTCCCACGAGACGTCGAGGCGCCGCGCGGGATCCAGGGCCAGGGCCTTCTCGCAATCGGGCGTATGGATGACCACGCCGTGTCCGCGGCTCACGAAGCCGATGATCGGGTCGCCGCGCACGGGGCTGCAGCACTTGGCGAATTTGATGAGGATGTCGGACTCGCCCTGGACGCGGACGCCTCCGATGGCGCGTTTGTTGGCCCGGCGCAGGCCGGCCAGGGGCGCTTCGGGTCCGTCCGACGTCGGCGGGAGGACGGCCGGTTCGGCGTCGCCGCCGGACGGCTCGCGCGGCGCGATCGCGTTGGCGGCCTGCTCGACCGTCAACTTGCCGTAGCCGACCGCGACCAGCAGGTCCTCCTCGCCACCCACGTGCAGCTTCTCGGCGGCGCGCGCCACGCTGCCGTCCCGTTCGAAGTTGGCCAGGCCGAAGCCGCGCTTGCGCAGCTCGCGCGCCAGCAGATCGTGCCCCATCTGCCGGCTGCGGTCGCGCTGCTCCATCCGGATGAAGTGGCGGATCTTGGTCTTGGCCCGGCTCGTGACCACGAACTTCAGCCAATCCTTCGACGGCTTCTGGTTGGGCGACGTCAGGATGTCGACGTTGTCGCCGTTCCGCAGGACGTAGCGCAGGGGCACGATGAGCCCGTTCACGCGCGCGCCCGAGCAGTGCTGGCCGACCTTCGAGTGAATCGAGAACGCGAAGTCGATGGGCGTCGAACCCTTGGGCAGCGCCTTGACGTCGCCCTTGGGCGTGAAGACGAACACCTCGTCCTGGAACAGGTCGATCTTGACGGTCTCGATGAACTCCGTCGGGTCCTTCAGGTCGCGCTGCCACTCCATCAGCTGGCGCAGCCACGCGAAGGCCTGTCCGTCCGGCTCGCCGAGGCGCCCCTTCTCCTTGTACTTCCAGTGGGCGGCGATGCCCTGATCGGCGATGCGGTGCATCTCGTGGGTCCGGATCTGGACCTCCATCCGATCCGAGCGCGGCCCGATCACGGTCGTGTGCAGCGACTGGTACAAGTTCGGCTTGGGCAGCGCGATGAAGTCCTTGAAGCGCCCCGGGATGGGCGTCCAGGTCGAGTGCACCACCCCGAGAACGGCGTAGCAATCGCGCACGGAATCCACGATCACGCGGAACGCGATGATGTCGTAGATCTGCTCGACCTCGCGCCCGGTCTTGCGCTGCTTCTGGAAGATGGACCACAGGTGCTTGGCGCGGCCCGACACCTGCCCGGCGATGCCGGCCTCGTGCAGGACGGCGTTCAGCTTCTCGACCACCTCGGCGATGTAGGCGTTGCGGGACTCGGCGCTCTCCGTCATCTTGCCCAGCAGGTCGGCGTACGCCTGCGGCTCGACGTAGCGAAATGCCAGATCCTCGAGCTCGATCTTCATCCACTGGATACCGAGCCGGTTGGCCAGCGGCGCGTAGATCTCCAGCGTCTCGCGCGAGATGCGCTCCTGCTTCTCGCGCGACATGTACTGCAGCGTCCGCATGTTGTCGACGCGATCAGCGAGCTTGATGAGGATGACGCGGATGTCGCGTGCCATCGCCAGCAACATCTTGCGGAAGTTCTCGGCCTGCCGCTCTTCTCGGGTGGTCCACGGGATCTGGCCGAGCTTGGTCACGCCCTCGACCAGGAACTGGATCTCCTGGCCGAACAGCCGGCCGATGTCCTCGGCCGTCGCGCTGGTGTCCTCGACGCAGTCGTGAAGGAGCCCGGCGCACACCGACGGCACGTCGAGGCGCAGATCGGAGATGATGCGCGCCACGCCGACGGGATGGACGACGTAGGGCTCGCCGGAGCGTCGCTTTTGGCCCGAATGGCGCTCGGCGGCGAAGTCGAAGCACCGCTGGATGAGGCGGACGTCCGCCGCCGGATCGTACGCCGAGACGGTATCGACGATCTGGCGGACCGCTTCAGTCATGGGAGCCGGGCGAGATCGGCGTGACGGTTGCCCCCGGGCCGACCGTCGCTCCCTCGGCGAGCAGCTCCTCTGCCATGTAGCCGCCGCGAACGCGCGAGCAGCGGGTGGCCTCGACGATGGCGTTCAGCTGCTGGTGCGCGCGATCGAGGTTGTCGTTCACGACCAGGTAGTCGTATTCGCCGTAGTGCTCGAGCTCGCGCTTGGCCGTGGCGAGCCGTCGGTGGATCGCCTCGGTGGAGTCGGTCGCGCGGCGGCGGAGGCGGCGCTCCAGCTCGGCCATGGACGGCGGCAAGATGAAGATCAGCACGCTCTCGTTGGGCCACTGCTGTCGGATCTGCCGGCCGCCCTGCCAGTCGATGTCGAACAGGTAGTCGGTGCCGTCCTCCAGGGCGCGGTTCACGGTGTGAATGGCGGTCCCGTAACGGTTGCCGTGGACCACCGCCCACTCGGCGAACTCTTGCCGCTCGATCATTCGCGAGAACTCGTCGTCGGAGACGAACTTGTAGTCGACGCCCTCGCGCTCGCCCGGACGGGGAGACCGCGTCGTGTAGGACACCGAGAACGCGAGCTTCTGCGATTCGGCCAGCATGCGAGCCAGCGTGGTCTTGCCGGCCCCCGAGGGTGACGAGATGACGACCAGGACGCCGCGGCGCCGCTGCGTGGGAAAACTACCGCTCATTACTCCACATTCTGGGCTTGTTCCCGGATCTTCTCCAGTTCGGCTTTGCAATCGATGACCAGCGCGGCGATCCCTGCGTCCTGGGCTTTCGAGCCGATGGTGTTGACCTCGCGGGCGGCCTCCTGGATGACGAAGTCCAGCTTGCGCCCGACGGACCCGGCCGATCCGACCAGCACGCCGAGCTGATCGAGGTGGGCGCGCAGCCGGACCAGCTCCTCGCTGACGTCCAGGCGATCCGCGAGGAGCGCGATCTCTTGCGCCACCCTGGCTGGGTCGAAACCGGGTGCGTCGTGCAGCGCCGCGAGCCGTTCCTTCAGGCGACGCCCGAAGCGGGCCGGCAGATCCCGAGCCGCGCCCTCGATCGAAGAGAGGAGGTCGCCCATCCGTTCGAGGCGGGCGGCGAGGTCCACGGCCAGGACGGCGCCTTCGGTGGTCCGGGTCGCGACCAGCTCGTCCAGGGCCCGCGTGACAGCGCTTCGCAGCGTGGCGGCCAGGGCGTCGGGGGCGATGTCCGCACGCGAAGCGGGATCCGAGGCCAGGAATGCCGCGACAGTAGCCAGATCCACCGGCGCCGCGATGCGCGCTTCGACGCGAATCACCTCGAGGGCAGCCAGGGTATCGCGAACGCGGCTCACGTCCAGGCCAGCCGGGAGGGCTCGCTCTTCCCGGACGGCGACCGTGACCGTCCCCCGCTCGACCACCGCACGGACCGCCCGCGCGATGTCGGCCTCGAGGGCCGGATCGATGTCGGGACCGCGGACCTTCAGGTCGAAGCCGCGGTGGTTCACCGACCGCATCTCGACGATCCAGCGCCCCCCTGCGCCGGGAACATTGCGCGGGCCGTCCACGACGGCGCGCCCGAAGCCAGTCATGCTGCGCACGATCTGGTTCTAACGCACTCGTGGCGCCATTGCCCGCGGAGCGGATGACGTCCCGTCGCGGGCCGCCCTATCCACCCTCCCAGACGAGGCCCGCCCCTCAGCGCCGGGCGGCTTCCCGGGCAAAGCGGCGGATGAGCGCGTCCAGGGCCGGATCGGGGACCTCGGGGGGAGTCGAATGGGCCGCCGTCGGGGAACCCGCCGAACGGACCGGAGGCGCTGCAACGACAGTGACGACGCCCAATGTGATCCACAGGGCCGAAACCGCACCTGCGGCGAGCAACCAGAAGCGGGGCCGAGCGATGGATGACATCTTCCCACCCTATCCCACCCAGGTTCGACCGCAATTTTCTACGCTCAGGGAAGCGGCAGGCCGTGAAGACCGCCTCCGAACGGCCCCGAGATGGCGCGAGGCGGCTCGGCTCTCGCCCCCGCCTTGGTGGATCTGCTCGACCGGCCCGCGACGACCTCGACGACCGGCGTGCCCGCGCTCGAACGGGCATCGCGGGCCACCCCGTCGCAGTCATCCGGCAGCGCCGTCGCTCGAGCGGAGGGCGCGACGCCCTCGCCCGTCAAGGTCACGACCGGGATCGCCTGGCGCGAGGCGACGGCGGCCGCCACCAGGTGACCATCCTGGGCCACCCGCGCGTCGGCCAGGGCGGCGCCCGGGCGGCGCCGGCCGCCGGGCTGGTTCAACCGGTACGCGAACCCGGCCGGGGTCTGGAAGATCTCGAGGCTGCGGACATCCTCCGAAACGCGCGCCTCGGCCAGGACCGTGAGGGTGGCGAGGCTCATCTCCTTCACGACGGCGCCGCGAAGCGCTGGCGGCGCGCCGGGCGTGACGACGAGCTTCTCGGCGGTCACGTACGCGATGCGCAGGCCGTCTCGAGCGGCAGCGAACGCCAGGACGCGGCCCTGTTCGGCGGTGAGCTGGCGATAGCGCAAGGTGCGCGGGGACCAGGCGAAGACCTCCTGCCGCGGCCCCAGCACCAGCGTGCGGGCGGTCGTATCTTGACCGGCATCTTGGCCGTCATTCGCCCGCGCCGCGATCTTCAGCGGCACGCGCGTGCGGGCCACGAACAGGAGATCGCGTGTGAGCCTCTCGGTCCACCGGCGCCGCTCCTCGTCGAGCGCGGCGTGGAGCTGCTTGGCGGCGGGACCGACCTTCAGGGCGCCGAGGTCGGCGGCCGTCAGGATCTCGTCGCTCCAGGGCAGGTAGGCGCGGGCGAGCAGGCGGCGCACCTCGTCGAGCGCGTCGGCCAGACGCTCTTGCCGCACGAACGAGCACGCGACGTTGAGGGCCGGCGCCAGGAAGGCGGGATCCGCCGTCTCGGCCGCCCGATAATTGCGCCGCGCTTCGTCCCATCGCCCTTGCCGGTAAGCGATCAGGGCGTCCGCGTTCAGGCGCTTGGCCTCGTCGCTGGGAACGTGAAAGGGATCGACGACCCCCGGCAGACCGTTGTCCACGGCCGCGGCAGGTAGGCAATCGACCGGAGCCGGCTCCGCTGCGGAAGGGGCGGCCTCGGCGCGCGCGCACGCGAGCGTGAAGACGGCGCAAAGCGCGCGAGACCTGCCTTGCGACCAGAAAACCAGCGTGTTATTCAGGGCGCTTCCCGTGCCACCTGCTGCCGAGGAGACGCGCTTCATGAAACGACTCGGGTCCCCCCTCCTGAAGTCCGACAACCGTAGCGACGTTCGCCTTCCCAGCGAGACGTCGGCACCGTCGCGAACACGGCGGGCTATATATCACCTGATGGTGCCGGCGGCATTGGCGCTGCTGTCGCCGTTCGCGGCAACCCGCGCCTACGGGCAGGGACAAGAGCTGGCGCCGATCAAGGTCGACCTGCCGCCGACACCCAACTTCAACGTGAACAACGCGCCGGAGACCTATCCGACGGGTGAGCTCTCGATCTTCGGGTTGCGCAAGCACATGGCGCAGAACCTGGACAAGGACGTCCAGGTGAAGGCGTACCTGATCGAGATCTACGAGTGCCCCGCCGAGCAGCGGAAGTGCAACGACGCCCTGAACGCGAAGGACAAGAAGGAAAAGATCAAGGCGGCCAAAGCGGCCGCTCACGGCAGCAAGAAAGGGGCGCCGCCTGCGCCCGCTCCCGAGCCGGCCAAGGCGGCGGGAGCATGCCGTCCCTGCGACCAGCCCCACTTCTTCATGTCCGACACGCCCACCGGCAAGAAAGAGCGGGCGCTGCTGGTGGCCGACTATCCCATCAAGGATTGGAAGACCGGCAAGCCCAAGGCGCTCGTGACTCCGGTGGGCAAGCAGTACGTCGTGACCGGGACGTTCGCCATCAATTCGATCGGCGGCTTCGGCGCTTCCGACGGCCTCATCATCCACAAGAAGCTGGTTGACGAGACCGGTAAGGTCATCACCGAGGGCAACGCGGTCCTTCCGCCTGACGCACAGGACATCAAGCTCGCCGGCAAGCCCGCCGAAAAGGTCGGCGGCGCCCGCCTCGACTCCGAAAAGAAGTAAACAAGCGCAGGGGGGCGTTGCCCCCCTACGTGACCCCCCCAGAGATCTCAGCGCGTCGCCGGCGCGGCGAAGCCGCGCCTCCCGATGGCTTGGACTCGCTCGCTACGCTCGCTCTGACGTTCCACCCGGAGGCGGGTTATTCGAGACCGCGGTCGCGGAGGGAGCCGTCGTCTTCGCCGCGGAGGTGGCCGAGCTCGTGGAGGAGCGTGCGGCGGATGGCCTCGTCGAGAGCTGCGGCGTCGCGGACCGAGCGGAGCAGGTTCCGACGGTAGAGGACGATGGCGCGCTCCGAGGGGGCGCATTGCGGGCGTTCGGGCTGAGCTTGGGCCTGCTCGTCATCGGAGCTCGTGGCCGGCGCGCTGGCGGTGGCGGGACGACGGCCTTTGGCTGCGCGAGCGGCCTGTGGGCGCCGGTTCGCGTCGCCGTCGAAGCCCATGGGTAGACCACGGAACAGGCCCAGGATCGTGGGCGACAGCGGAGGTTTCTCGGCGATCAGGTCGTCGAGGGCCGGCAGGTCGGCGGTCTCGAGCTCGGCGTGAGAGAGATCGGCGCGCGCATCCTCGGGAAGCTCGGACACCACCCGACGCACCCGTTCGGCGAACTCGGCGGGCCCGACGACCGGGGGCTGCGGGAACGCGACGGGATCGCGAGAGGTCGCCTCCGCGAAATGCCCCTGCGCGGCGTCCTCTTCGTCTTCGCGCTCCTCGATGAGCCCCAGATGGTAGAGGGCGTGCGCCCGATCGGAGGAGGACGCCGCGACCTTCTGGAACGCCCGGCGCGCCTCGATGAACCGACAGAGCTCGAACAGGGCTACCCCCTTCTCATACTGAGCAGCGTCGAACTTGGGAGACAGCTGCAGCGCGACGTTCAGGCGGCGCACCGCCTCCTCCGCCCGCCCGAGATCGATGAGGGCCTGCCCTTCGAGGAGCGCGAGCCGAGAGGCCCGCTGACGATCGTGACCGCTCGCGCGCCGGAACGCCCGCCGCGCGTGCTCGAGCCCGATCGCCGAACGATCGGCCGAGGCCGAGAGCTGGTTGATGTAGAGATCCGCGCTCGCCTCCAGGGTCTCGGTGTCGTCGGGATCGAGGGCCAGGGCCAGCGCCAGGGCGTCGCGAGCCTCGTCCGTGCGCCCGAGGTGCAGCAGGGCCGCCGCTCGATCGTGGTGCGCTTCGACGGAGCGAGGAGCTTGCCGAGCCGCTTCCTCGGAGCACGCGAGCGCCCCTTCGAAGTCGTCGGCGTCGAAGAGCTTTCCGGCCCGATCGAGGAGGTCGGCGACGGGAGCCTCCTCCCAGGCGGGTCGATCGGAGAAACAGCGCCGCAGCGGACGCGGCGCCGGATCACCGGGGGCGTCGTCGTGGGCGACCGTGCTGGGCGGTATGGCCGACGGAGCGGGCGTTGTCGCGGTCGGGGTCGGGGTCATGGTCGTCGGGGCCCCGTCGGCCGGCGCGCGCACCGATTGCCGACAGCCGAGCCCCACCCCCGTGCCCAGGACGACTAAAGAAAGGGCCAACGACCAAGCCCGCGTCATTCGTCGCTGAATGATATACCGGTCGAGCCAGGGACGCGACCGCAGCTTGCAGGGCGCCCGCATTGTCATCCGTGCGCGTCGGCCCAGGTCGCCCCTGCACCCACTTCCACCACCAGCGGCACCTTGAGTGTGAAGACGGTCTCCATCTGCGCCTTGACCCAGGGCGTGAAGACGCTGACGCGATCCTCGGGCACCTCGAACACCAGCTCGTCGTGGACGGTTAGCAGCAGCTCGGCGCCCGCCGCCGCCTCCTCTCCCCGCTCGATGGCGGCATCGATGCGAATCATCGCGATTTTCAGCAGATCCGCGGCCGAGCCCTGGATGGGAGAGTTGCGCGCGATGCGCTCGGCGTAGTTGCGATCCTGGACGCGGGACGAGTGGATCTCCGGCAGGGGGCGCCGCCGGCCGAGCAGCGTCGTCACCTCGCCGGTGCGCCGCGCCTCCGAGATGGCCCGGTCCATGTAAGCCCGCACGCCCGCGTACTGCCGGAAGTAGCTGTCGATATAGGCCCGCGCCTGGGCCCGGGGGATGCGCAGCACCTGCGCCAGGCCGAACTCGCCCTGCCCGAAGACGAGACCGAAGTTGATGGCCTTGGCGATCCGCCGGTGCTCGGCGGTCACGGCGTCGCGCGGCAACCCGAACACCTCGGCGGCGGTCCGGGAGTGAATGTCCTCACCCGAATGAAACGCGTCGAGGAACGCCGGATCCTCCGAGAAATGAGCCAGGATGCGCAGCTCGATCTGCGAATAGTCCGCCGACAGCAACCGGAACCCAGGCCGCGCCACGAAGGCGCGGCGGATGCGCGCGCCAAGCTCGGTGCGAATCGGGATGTTCTGCAGGTTCGGATCACTCGACGACAGTCGGCCTGTGGCCGCGACGGCCTGGTTGAACGAGGTGTGCAGCCGCCCCGTGTCGGGGTTGACCAGCGCCGGCAGCGCTTCGATGTACGTCCCCTTCAGCTTCGTGAGGCCCCGGTACTCGACGATCTTGGCGGGCACCGGGTGCAGCGCCGCCAGCTCCTCCAGGGTCTCGGCGTCAGTCGAGGGGCCGGTCTTGGTCTTGCGGATGACGGGCAGCCGCAGCTTGCCGAAGAGGACCTCGCCCAGCTGCTTGTTCGAGTTGATGTTGAAGGGCTGCCCGGCGAGCTCGTGGATCTCCTTCTCGAGCCCGACGAGCGAGACGCCGATCTCCTGACCCAGGCGGCGCAGGTAGTCGCTGTCCAGCTGAACCCCGCGCAGCTCGATGCGCTCGAGCACGCGCGCGAGCGGAAGCTCGAGGGTCGTGAGGAGCTCGGACAGACCGCGGGCGGCGAGGAGGGGCGGCTGAATCGCGCCCAACCCGCGGACGGCGGCCGCCTCGGCGGCGACGCGCCGGCCGGCCTCTGGGACGTCGACGTCGCTCCCCGGGCGCGCGCCCTTGCCCGAGCCCTGCCAGGTGGTGCGCAACGCGACGTCGGTGATCCCCTGCCCGCCTGCGATCTCGGCCAGATCGTAGCGCGACCGCGTGGGATCGAGGACGTAGGCGGCCAGCATGGCGTCGGACACCACGCCCTCGAGACGTAAGCCCGCCCGCGCGAGGACCGTCCCCGTCACCTTCAGATCATGAACGTGCTTGGCGATCCCGGGATCGGCGAGGGGCGGCCCCAGGTGGGCAACGAGATCGGCGCGCGCAGGGGCCGCCGGCGCGCCGAGATAGCGGTGCGCGAGCGGCAGATAGGCCCGGTCACCGTCGGGGAACGCGAACCCGACGCCGACGAGATCGGCCCTGACCGGCGACGTCCCGTCCCAGAGCAGCGCGATCCCGACTGCGCCCGCCGCGGTGAGCTGGCTCGTCAGCGCCCGCAGCGCGTCCGGATCGCCGGGCACGATCCGCGCCGGCGGGGGCTCCGTCGCGCGCGGGGCGGAGGTGGGATCGGCCGGCGCGGCGCCGGAACCGCCGGCGGGCGTCTCGCCTCTCGCCATCGAGCCCGACGAGTCCGGAGCGGCGCCGTCCGCGGTCGCCGCCGCCCGGGCCGCCATGGCCGCGTCCTCCTTGGCCAGCTGATCGGAAAGCCGCGTGAACTCCAGCTCGCGGAACAGATCGCCGAGGCGCGCCCTGTCGATCTCCACCCGGTGCAGATCGTCGAGGCCCTTGGGCAAGGGGACGTCCTCGCGCAGGCGGACGAGCTCGCGCGAGATCCGCACCGACTCGCGCGCCGCGACCAGCGCCTCGCCACGCTTGCCCTTCACCTCGCCCGCGTGCGCCAGCAGCTCGTCGAGGGAGCCGAAGCGGTTGATGAGCTCGGCGGC
>Ga0105238_10002006_pt1 | contig 20530 bp, 17 predicted proteins | sample KBSC34metaG_FD_81526 | JGI IMG/M metagenome (GOLD analysis project Ga0105238, IMG submission 81526) | Corn rhizosphere microbial communities from Kellogg Biological Station, Michigan, USA - KBS C3-4 metaG | ecosystem: Host-associated > Plants > Roots > Rhizosphere > Soil | place: Michigan, USA... | reverse complement strand
GGCTGCATGGCGCGCAGCAGGCGGAAATAGTGCTCGGCGTGCTGCAGGTAGTTCTCGCCCAGCACACGGTCGCCCGCGGAATTCGCATCGCGCGCCAGCTGCTGGTACTTCTCGAAGACGTGCTGGGCGTTGCCCCGCACCTTGATGCCTTCGGGGCCGTTGCTATCGAACGCCCGGTTGGCGTTCTGCTGCTGCGGCTTGCCGCCCCCGCCGCCGCCGCGATTGCGCCCGCGTTGACGCTTCATACCCTTGAAATCTCTCATTATTCTGAAACCGTATCTTTCGTGTGCCTCGCGACCCGTTCGGGTCGGCCTGTGCGCTGCCTCAGCGGGACCCTCAGTCTGGGCCTTTCTCGAAGACGCTAATGTTCCCCGTCTTCCGCCCGGATGCCCTTGAACGTTTTGGCTTTTGAAGGAGCCGTCACGCCCTGTCGGGACTGGCGTGCGCCCTTCTATGGACGCCTCTACCGGAAGCCGACGATTGGGTGGAGACAGGGAGACAAGTAGCGATTCAGGGGCGGTTTTCCAAGGGCTTTTTCGCGCCTGCGACAACCCTGTCCCGCTCGGCCAGGTCGGGGATCGTGGTTACCGAAACGGCGCCGGCCTCGCGGAAGAGGGCCTCGACCGCGGCCTTCTGGTCGTAGCCGATCTCCACGGCGAAGCGCCCGCCGGGCTTCAGCACCCGCAGGATTTCGGGCGCGAGGACCCGGTAGTGGTCGAGCCCGTCGGCCCCGCCTTCCAGCGCCAGGCGGGGCTCGTGGTCGCGCACCTCGGGCTCCAGCGTCTCGATGACGGCGCTGGCGATGTACGGCGGGTTGGAGACCACCAGGTCGAAGGTCGCTTCGCCCAGACCGGTGGTCCAGTCGCTGCGCAGCAGGGCCAGCCGGCCGGCCAGGCCCAGCGAGGCGGCGTTGTCGCGGGCGACCGCCAGGGCCTCCTCGGAGATGTCGACGCCCAGGCCCCTGGCGGCCGGCCGGTCGGCCAGGATGGCCAGGAGGATCGCGCCCGACCCCACGCCCAGGTCCAGCACCGACCACGGCGCGTGCTCCGGGAAGTCGCGCAGGACGTATTCGACCACCGTTTCGGTGTCGGGCCGGGGCGTCAGCACGTCGGGCGTGACGCCGAGCATGATCTTCCAGAAGCCCTTGCGGCCCAGGATGTGGCTGACCGGCTCGCGGTGCTCGCGCCGAGACAGATAGCCCTCCAGCGTCGCTTCCTGCTCGGGCGTCAGCGCGCGATAGGGATCGCCCACGATGTCGGCGCGGGTGGCCTCGGCGGCGGCCTCCACCAGCAGGCGCGCGTCGATCACCGGGCCGGCGAGGCCCGCGGCCTCCAGCCGGGCCTTGGCGCCCTGCCAGGCCTTCAGCAGCGTCAGGCTCATGATGCGCTTTCGGCGGGCTCCCGCTCGGCATGCGGTGCGGTGGCCGCATCGCCCAGGCCCACTATGCCGGGGGACGTCACCCGCACGTAGATCCCGCAGTGCAGGTTGCCGAAGTTGTCGAACAGCGCCTTGGTGACCTCCTGGTCGCGAAGCGCGGTGTCGGGGTTCACGTGGGTGGCCACGCAGCGCACGATCGGCTTGAACACCTCCGCCCGGGCCCAGCCGACCATCAACGCCTTGCCCTCCCAGTCGTTCTCGGCCCAGGCGGGCCAGCCCTCGACGTAGAGGTTGGCGCGGAACCGCAGAGGGTCGAGCTCGACGCCCATGCGCTGGGACAGGTCGCGCACGCTGGCCAGGTTGATGATCGACACCTGGCCCTGCGGATGGTCGGTGAAGCGGTGTTGCGGCGGCGCCTCGACGACCTTCAGCGGGCCCTTGATGTCGTCGGCGTCGATGAGGCGGTTCAGCCACGCCTCGAAGGCCGCGCGGCCGTCGGGGTCGCCGAGGCGCACGACGATCTCGCCGGCGCCCGGCGCCGCGGCGTGCAGCGCGCCCGCGGCCTCGTCCAGCCGCGTGCGGGCGGCGGCCACCTTGGGAATCTGCGCCAGCACCGTGAATTTCGACTTCGAGATCCACGCCGGCGCGGCGGGGTCGAATCCCGACGGCCCGTTCTCCACCGCCCAGACGCGGTCGAACGGGAAGCCCTGGCCGGGGGCCAGGCTGACGGCCTGCAGCGCCTCGGGCGTGAAGCCCTTCACCGGGTGGCGGAAGATGCCGGCGACGTGTCCGCTCATGGCCTGGGTTTGACCCCAAGCCGGCGAATTCCACAAGCGCCCGGCTGGCGCGGACGTCGACGGACGCTAGTGTGGGCGCCGATCAGTCGAGGGGGAGTTCCCATGCGTTGGATGATGACGGCGGCGGCCGCGCTGGCGGCGGGTCTCGGGTTGGGCTCGGCGGCGCTGGCGGCGGAATTCACGATGCCGCAGGCGCTGGCCTATCCGTTCATCGACCACCTGACGGCCGCTCCGCACGGCGGGCGGATCGCCTGGATGCGCAACGTGGGCGGCGTGCGCAACATCTGGGTCGCCGACGCCGCGTCCGGCTGGACGCCGCGGCAGGTGACCCAGTTCAAGGCCGACGATGGCCAGGAACTGACCCAGCTCACGTTCTCCGACGACGGGACGACGCTGCTCTTCGTGCGCGGCGGCGACCACGACGCCAACTGGCCGGCCAAGGGCAACCTGCAGCCCGATCCGACGTCGAGCCCGATCGAGCCGAAGGTCGCCGTCTGGCGCGCCGACCCGACCGGCGCCGGCCCGGCCGAGCGCCTCTTCGACGGCGACGCGCCGGTGATCTCGCGCACCGGCGACGTGGCCTTCGAGCGCGACGGCCAGGCCTGGATCTCCCGCGTGGGCCAGGTCCCGCAGCGGCTCTTCTTCGACCGCGGCCGGGACTTCGAGCTCGCCTGGTCGCCGGACGGGACCAAGCTGGCCTTCGTCTCCAACCGCGAGGACCACAGCTTCATCGGGGTCTATGCCGGCCCCGACAGGCCGATCACCTGGCTCGCGCCGTCCACCGGCCGCGACAGCGACCCGCAGTGGTCTCCGGACGGCAAGGCCATCGCCTTCACCCGCCGCGCGGGCCTGGGCGGGGCGCCGGAGTCGCAGCTGGTCGACCACCCGACGCCCTGGGCGATCTGGACCGGCGACCCGGCGACCGGGGCCGCCAAGGCCCTGTGGAAGAGCGGCAAGGGCCCGCGCGATTCCTACGCCGGCGGCCGCGGCGAACCGATCCTGTGGTGGGGAACCGGCGGACGGCTGACGTTCCTGTCGGCGCAGGACAACTGGCCCCACCTCTACGCGATCGGCCCGGGCGGCGGCGCGCCGAAGCTTTTGACCCCCGGCCCGTTCTGGGTGGAGCACGTCACCGCCTCGGCCGACGGCGACACGCTGGCCTATTCCGCCAACACCGGCGGCGCAGCAGGGGACGACGACCGCCGCCACGTCTTCAAGGTCTCGGTGAACGGCGGCGCGCCGATCGCGCTCACCAAGGGCGACGGGCTGGAGTGGACCCCGGCCATCGCCGGTGGCGACATCGCCTATGTCGCCGCGACCGCCAAGGACCCGCCGGCCGTGGCGGTGGCGGGCAAGGTCCTGGCGGGCCAGGCGCCGCCTGCGACCTACGCGGGCAAGGACTTCGTGGTTCCCAAGCCGGTCACCTGGAAGAGCCCGGACGGGGCGCTGATCCACGGCCAGCTGTTCGAGGCGCCCGGCGGTCCGGCCAAGAAGCCGGCGGTGATCTTCGTCCACGGCGGGCCGCCGCGGCAGATGCTCTTGGGCTGGTCCTATATGGACTACTATTCGAACGCCTATGCGGTGAACCAGTACCTGGCCAACCACGGCTTTGCGGTGCTGTCGGTGAACTACCGCCGCGGCATCGGCTACGGCTACGACTTCCAGCATCCGGAGCATGGCGGCGCGCAGGGCGCGGTGGAGTATTCCGACGTGCTGGCGGCGGCGCATTACCTGCAGACCCTGCCCGGGGTGGACGGCGGCAGGATCGGCATCTGGGGCGGCAGCTACGGCGGCCTGCTGACGGGCCTGGCGCTGGCGCGCAACTCCGACGTCTTCAAGGCCGGCGTCGACCTGCATGGCGTCCACGACTGGTCCCGCGTCTTCGCCGAGCAGGCGGGGTATCCGCTGCCCCGCTACGAGCGCGGCGACTGGGAGGCGGCCGTGAAGCTGGCGTTCGAGAGCTCGCCCGACGCCGACGTGAGCCACTGGACCTCGCCGGTGCTGATCATCCAGGGCGACGATGACAGGAATGTCCGCTTCAGCCAGATGGTCGACCTGGTCCGCCGCCTGGACGCCAAGGGCGTCGACTACGAGGAGATGGTCCTCCCCGACGAGATCCACGGCTTCCTGCGCAACGCGAGCTGGCAGAAGGTCGACGCGGCGACCGCGGACTTCCTGGCGCGGAAGCTGAAGCACTAATCCGCTCGTCCCCGCGAAAGCGGGGACCTAAGCTGACGCCGTGGTGTGGCGACGCCGCTTGGGTTCCCGCCTGCGCGGGAATGAGCGGTGACCTAGTTGAACTCGTCCTCCAACGCCGCCAGCCGCGCCGCCTGGTCCTCGGCGATGAGGGGGTTGATGACGTCGTCCAGGGCTTCGCCCTCCATCACCTTGGGCAGGTTGTAGAGGGTGAGGTTGATGCGGTGGTCGGTGACCCGGCCCTGCGGGAAGTTGTAGGTGCGGATGCGTTCGGAGCGGTCGCCTGACCCCACCTGGCTCTTGCGGTCGGCCGCGCGGGCCGAATCCAGCGCCTCGCGCTGCTGTTCGTAGAGCCGAGCCTGCAGCACCTTCATGGCGCGCGCCCGGTTCTGGTGCTGCGACTTCTCCGAGCTCGTCACCACGATGCCGCTCGGCAGGTGGGTGATGCGCACGGCCGAGTCGGTCTTGTTGACGTGCTGGCCGCCGGCGCCGGACGAGCGGTAGGTGTCGATGCGGATGTCCTGGTCGCGGATCTCGATGTCCACGTCCTCGGGCTCGGGCAGGACGGCGACCGTGGCGGCCGAGGTGTGGATGCGCCCCTGCGCCTCGGTGTCGGGCACGCGCTGCACGCGGTGGACGCCGCTTTCGAACTTCAGCCGCCCGAACACGCCGTCGCCGGTGATCGAAGCGATGATCTCCTTGTAGCCGCCCATGTCGCCCTCGGAGGCGCTGTCGACCTCCACCCGCCAGCCCTGGCTCTGGGCGTAGCGCTGGTACATGCGGAAGAGGTCGCCGGCGAAGAGCGCCGCCTCGTCGCCGCCCGTACCGGCGCGCACTTCCAGGATCGCCGAGGCGTTCTCGTCCTTGTCCTTGGGCGCCAGCAGCAGCGCCACGTCGCGTTCCAGGGCCGGCAGGCGCGCCTTCAGGCCCTCCAGCTCCTCGCGCGCCATGGCGGCCATGTCGGCGTCGTCGGAGGCGGCCATCTCCTCCAGCTCCGGCGCCTCCGAGCGGGCCTTCTCCAGGCTCTCGACGGCGTCGACCACCGGCTTCAGCTCCGCGTGCTCCTTGGAAAGCCGCACGATCTCGGCGCCGTCCGTGGCCGCGCCCATGCGCGCCTCGATCTCGCGGAAGCGGTCGCGGACCTGGTCGAGCCTTGCCTGGGGAAGTCGCAAATCAGTGGACGCCTTGCTGCGGAGGGAGCTTGCTCTAGAGCAAGTCTGGGCCGGATGGGAGGGCTCCCATGTACCACGAGGGCAACCGCGCGCTGCAGGACGCATTCGGCAGCCGCGCGCTGGCCGACCGGCTGGAGGAGAAGCTGCGCCGCGACCGCTTCAACGACGACGATGCCGCCTTCGTCGCCAGCCTGGGGTTCTTCTTCCTGGCCACCGCCGACGCGCAGGGCCGCCCCGACTGCTCGTTCAAGGGCGGGCCGCCGGGGTTCGTCCGCGTGGCCGCGCCCAAGCTGCTGATCTTCCCCGACTACGACGGCAACGGGATGTTCAAGAGCCTGGGGAACATCCGCGCGAACCCGCACATCGGCCTGTTGTTTCTGTCGATGGGCGAGGCGCCCAAGCGCCTGCGGGTGAACGGCCGCGCCGAGGTCACGGGCGACGACCCGCTGATGGCCGACGTCCCCGGCGCGCAGCTGCTGGTCAAGGTCACGCCCACCGACATCTTCCCGAACTGCCCGCGCTACGTGCCCAACATGGCCTTCGTGGAGGCCTCGCCCTACGTCCCGGCCGCCGGGATCCCGCCCGTCGAGCCCAAATGGAAGAGCTTCGAGATCTTCGCCGACGTCGTGCCGCCGCGGCGGGCGTAACGACCCAAGGCCTCCGGAACCTCTGCAAAGCCCCGCCCGTTGCGCCGGCCGGGACTTTTTGGAGACCACCATGGCGACCGAACGAGTGACAACCCGCGAGGACGGCGCGCCCGAACGCGTCGTGGAACGCGAAACCTATGTGGACGGCGGCGGCGGTGGCGGGGGCGTCGGCGGCGTGATCATCGGCATCGCCGTCCTGGCGCTGGTGGCGATCGTCGCCTTCTTCCTGCTGAACGCCAACCACAACGACGCCATCCGCACCAACGCGACGACCAGCGCCGCGGCCTCGGTGGCGAACTCCGCCGACAACGCCGCGAAGGATGTCGGCAACGCGGCCAACAATGCCGCCAACTCGGTGAGCAACGCGGCCGACAGCGCCACGCCCGCGCCGGTCAATCCGCGCTAGGGCGACGGCTGGAACGACAAAGGCCTCCGCCGTCGACGGCGGAGGCCTCGCCTTGTGCGCTTGCGCGCGGGTTCCTTAGGCGCGGACGCCGGAAAGCGGGGCGTTGCCGAAGGCGCCGAGCTTGACGTTGCCCTTCATGCTGTCGCCGTCGACCGTGGCCTCGAATTCGAGGGTCATCGGCATCGGCTGGGTGATGTTGGCGCTCCAGGTCAGCGTTTCGCCGCTGACCTTGCCGCTGATCTCGGAGTCGCCCATGCGGCCCGAGGTCTTGCCGGTGAAGGTGTCGCCGCTCGTCTGAATGGAGGCGGTCACCTCCTGGGCGCCCATCGGCGTGTTGATGGTGATCTTCCAGTTGCCGTCCGCAGCCGCCATGACGTCCTCCGTGAATGGGGTGCGCCACCTAAGCCCGGAAGGCTTGGCCGCGCAAGAGTGACGCGGGCGTCACTTTCCAATCTTCGGTTTGCTCTCCGCCGGCTCGTCGAGCGAGAGGCCGGCCTCGTGCAGCCGCTTCATCATCAGCCGGGCGCGCGCGTAGGTGGCGCTCAGGGTCTCGATGCTCGCCATCCGCGCCACGACGGCGGCGGGCACGACCAAGCCGCTGTCCAGGGCCTCGACCATCCCGATCTCGATGAGCTCGCGCACGTAGACGGTCACGGTCGACCTGGGCAGGCACAGGTTCCGCGCGAGGTCTTCCTCCGAGATCGGCGTCCGCACGCTGTCCGGCGGGATGTCGCGGACGTCGGCGTACCGCAGCGCCGGTCGCGGCGACAGGCGCGCGACGTTCGCCGTCCAGATGCCGGTGAACACCAGCACCGCGATGACGTCGGTGTCGTAGGCGCGCGCGAGGTCGGTGAGCGCCGAAAGCAACTCCTGGCTGAACAGGCGCACGACGAGGCGGCGGGTGTCGCGCGAGGCGGCAGGATCGGCGCTCATGGAGCCACCCTAGCTCCGTATCGATCGGAGGTGGATACCGCGCGGTTGCGCTATTCCGCCGCCTGGAGCTCCGCGGCGGCCTTCGCCTGCAGTTCGGCGGCCTTGGCTTCGACAAGCTCGACGATGTGGTCGACCATCTTGTCGTTGTCCATCTTGTGGTCGGGCTTGCCGGCCACGTAGACCATGCCCGCGCCCTTGCCGCCGCCGGTGAAGCCGAGGTCGGTCATCAGCGCCTCGCCGGGGCCGTTCACGACGCAGCCGATGATCGACAGGCTCATCGGCATGGCGATGTGGGCCAGGCGCTGCTCCAGCGCCTCGACGGTCTTGATCACCTCGAAGCCCTGCCGTGCGCATGACGGGCAGGCGATGATGTTCACGCCGCGGTGGCGCAGGCCCAGGCTCTTCAGGATGTCGAAGCCGACCTTGACCTCTTCCACCGGGTCCGCGGCCAGCGACACGCGGATGGTGTCGCCGATGCCGGCCCAGAGCAGCGAGCCGATGCCGATCGAGCTCTTGACCGTTCCCGTCCGGGTCGCGCCGGCCTCGGTCACGCCCAGGTGCAAGGGGCAGTCCACCGCCTCGGCCAGCTGCTGGTAGGCGGCCACCGTCAGGAACGGGTCGGACGCCTTCACGCTGATCTTGAACTCGTGGAAGTCGTGATCCTGCAGGATGCGGGCGTGGCGCAGGGCGCTCTCGACCATCGCCTCGGGGCAGGGCTCGCCGAACTGTTCCAAGAGGTCGCGCTCCAGCGAGCCGGCGTTGACGCCGATGCGCATCGAGCAGCCATGGTCCTTGGCCGCCTGGATCACGTCGCGCACCCGGTCGGGCGAGCCGATGTTGCCGGGGTTGATGCGCAGGCAGGCCGCGCCGGCCACCGCGGCCTCGATGCCGCGCTTGTAGTGGAAGTGGATGTCGGCCACGAGCGGGACCTTCGAGGCCTTGGCGATCGCCTTGAACGCCCTGGTCGAGTCCTCGTCGGGGCAGGAGACCCGGACGATGTCGGCCCCGGCCTCCTCCAGCTGGCGCACCTGCTCGATGGTGGCCGCCGCGTCGGCGGTCAGCGTGTTGGTCATCGACTGGACGGTGATGGGCGCGTCGCCGCCCACCTCGACATTGCCGACGCGGATCTTGCGGCTCTGGCGCCGGTCGATGGCGCGCCAGGGGCGCACGGCGGTGTGGGCTTCGGTGGTCATGGTTGGGGAAAATAGGCACTTCGCGCGAGAACTTGAAGCCGGCGTTTCAGCGCGCCCTGCGCGGGGCCCGCGTCTTCCAGTCAACTTCGACCAGGTCTAACGTGCCGGTTGAGTGCTCTGGGGGGAGTGATTCATGACGACACGACGCGAACTGATCGCGGGCGCGGGCGTGGCCGCGCTCGGGCTGGCCGCATGGGGTCGGGCCTGGGCGCAGGGCCAGCCGGCCGCGGCGGCCAAGCCGCTGGACACGCTGGACTTCTACCTGGCGCCGGCGACGCCGGACTTCGCGCTCTCGCCATCCGGCAAGCGCGTGGCGGTGCTGCGCAACAAGTTCAGCGACAAGGGGATCGTCTCCTCGATCGACGTGATCGACACCGACAACGCCGCTGCGCCACCGAAGTCGATCGCCATCGGCGACCACGAGGCCAACGCCGTCGCCTGGGCCAACGACAAGCGCCTGCTGGTCTGGATCGTCTTCGACGTCACCCACAAGGGCTACGAGACCGAGGAGATCGTCCGCGTCGTGGCGCTGGACGCCGACGGGACCAACCCGAAGGCGCTGTTCGGCAACCGTAGCGAGTCGCTGGAGTACATCCACAACCTGGGCGCCGTGATCGACTTCCTGCCCGACGACGACGACCATGTGCTGATGGGCGCCTGGGAGCCGCTGAAGGGCCTGCCGGCGCTCTACAAGGTCGACGTGACGACCGGCGACGCGGTGGTGCTGGAGTACGGCGAGCCGCGCACCTCCACCTGGCTCACCCAGAAGGGCGTGCCGATGATCCGCTTCGACAACGACCGCGCCTATGGCTCGAAGATCATGGCCCGCGCGCCCGGCGAGAAGGACTGGAAGTTCGTCCACTTCTTCCGCAACGACCAGGACCCGGAGTTCTCGATCCACGGCGCGACGGCCAAGCCCGGCATCTTCTACGGCTCGGCGCGCAAGGACGGCGAGGACAAGATCACCGCCCGCGAGATCGCGCTCGCCAACCTGGAGCTCGGCCCGCCGATGATGACGCCGGAGCGGGTGGACGCCCGCGGCGTCTGGCTGGACCAGCGTGGCGCCCTGATGGGCGTGACCTGGAAGGACGACAAGCGCGCCTACGACTTCGCCGACAAGGCCCTCGCCCCGCACTACGCCGCCATCGGCAAGTACTTCGGCCCGGACCTGAGCGTGACGCTGCATGACGCCGACGCCGACCACCAGCGCTTCCTGGGCACGGCGTCGGGCCCGCGCCAGCCGGGCGTCTACTTCCTCTACGACCGCAAGACCCATGCGGTGACGGAGCTCGGCTACGAGCACCCGCACCTCACCGAAGACCGCCTGGGCCAGTCCCACGTCCTGACGGTGAAGACCCGCGACGGCGCCGAGATCCGCGCCTACCTGACCCAGCCGGCCTCGGGAAAGCCCGGCCCGCTGGTGGTCATGCCGCACGGCGGCCCGGAGTCCCGCGACGACTGGGGCTACGACCCCTGGGCGCAGGCGCTGGCGGCGCAGGGTTGGTGGGTGCTGCAGGTGAACTTCCGCGGCTCCGGCGGCTATGGCCTGGCGTTCGCCGAGGCCGGCTGGAAGCGCTGGGGCGACCGCATGCAGGAGGACGTCGAGGACGCCGCCGACCAGGCCATCGCCCAGTTCAAGCTGGACGCCGGTCGCGTCGCCATCGTCGGCGGCAGCTACGGCGGCTACGCGGCGATGATGGGCGCGGTGCGGCGGCCGGACTTCTACAAGGCCGTCGTCTCGATCGCCGGGGTCAGCGACCCGATCGACATGCTGAAGTGGGAACGCTCCGACGACGGCACGCCGGTCAAGTACCACTACGAGTTCTGGAAGAAGCGCATCGGCGATCCCGACGCCGACGCGGCCGCGCTGACCAAGGCCTCGCCGCGGCGCCGCGCGGCGGAGCTGAAGGCGCCGCTGTTCCTTATCCACGGCTTCCTGGACGAGACGGTGCCGGTCAACCAGTCGAAAGACATGGTCAAGGCGATGACCGCGGCGGGCCACAAGCCGGAGTACTGGGAGATCCCCAAGGAGGGCCATTCGGCCTCCACGCGCCGCCGCGACCGCGACCGCCTGGACCGCGTCATCGCCTTCCTGAAGCCGCGGCTGGCTTAGCGATTCCGCCCCTTAGTGCGGCGCTTCGTCCGGCGCCGCGGCGGGTTTCGGCGGGGCGATCCTCGGCGCGGGGGCCGCAGGCTTCGCCACAGGCGCCGCGCCGGCCGGCCGGGACGCGGCCGAGGCGACCTTGGTGACCGCCGCGCCGCCGAGGGCCAGCTGGGTCAGCGAGGTCTGGGCGGCGGGCAGCACGCCCTTCGACTGGCCGTTCACGAACACCTGGAAGTTGGACGCCTCGGAGACCTCCGCGGTCAGCCCGGCGACCGCGGGCGCGCGGAACGCCTCGCCCGGTTGGAACTGGCGCGCGAAGTAGATCGACCCGTCCGCGCCGCGCACGATCAGCGAGGCCGACTTCAGCGCCTGCAGGGTGACGCTGGAGGCCTGGCCCTGGGGCGCGCCATAGATCTTGCCGGTCGCCACGAACACCGGCGACAGGGTGGCCGGATCGACCACCGGCTCGCCGTCGGGCCGCAGCGCCAGCTTGTTGCCGTAGATGTCCTGCGGCTGCGGAGCGCCGTCATCGGGCATGCCGGGCGTGTGGTAGAGCGGCGGCGTCGTCGATTCCACCGGCGCCGGCAGCGGCGCGCCCAGCTTGAAGACCGCCGGCGGCGGGGTCGCCAGGGCCATGGCGGCGGCGTGCGCCGAGGCGGTGGGCGGCGGCGGGGCGCCGGCCATCATCGTGCGCTGGGCCACGTTCCACAGGATGATGGCGGCCAGCATCACCACCACGCCGGCGACGATGGCCGCGATCCGCGGGTCGCGCTCGGCGCCGACGCCGACCGGCGCGCGCAGCGGCTCCTCCAGGTCCGGCTCCTCGGCCTTGAAGCGCTCGGCGGCGGCCTCGCCGTCAAGGCCCAGCGCCTCGGCGTAAGCGCGGATGTAGCCGGTGGTGAACGGGCGCGAGGGCAACCGGTCAAGCCGCATCGCCTCGATGTCGGCCAGGTAGGCGCGGCGCACGCGGGTGGCCTGGGCCACCTCGTCCAGCGAAAGGCCCCGGTGTTCGCGGATGGCGCGCAAGGCCCCGCCGACGTCGGCTTCGGACTGCAGGGTCGGGATCGCAGGATCGGCGCCGCCGTCGTCGGACGGAAGCTGGCGGTCGGCGATCCGGCCAGTATCGAGCGGCACGACCTTCACCATGCGCGAAGCCTGTTGGGGCTTAGCGGGTACCACCCTGGGTTTGGGCTCTCAATGCGCCGTTCGGTCACGCAGGCGACTCACGTTGCCTCAGATCGCAACGTACAGTTTGCGCGCCAGGGTTTCGATCTCGTTGCGCACCGAGCCGGCGCCGCTCTTCAGCAGCGCCGAGACGCCGCGGCGCGCCGCCTCGCGGTCGACCGAGAGCACCATCTGCTTCACCGGCCCAACGCCGGCGGGCGGCATGGAGAGCGCCTCGAAGCCCAGCGCCACCAGGGCGAAGGCCTCCAGCGGCCGGCCGGCCATCTCCCCGCAGACGCCCACCGGCGTGCCGGTCTCGGCGCAGGCGCGCTGGATCTGCTCCAGCGCCCGCAGCGCCGGCGGCGACAGGGGATCGAAGCGGTCGGAGGTGCGCGGGTTCCCGCGATCGGCGGCGAACAGGTACTGCATCAGGTCGTTGGTGCCGACGCTGACGAAGTCGGTGAGCGGCAGCAGCGCGTCCAGGTGCCAGACGACGCTGGGCGCTTCGATCATCGCGCCCACGTCCAGGCGCGAGGGCGCCGGGCGGCCGCGGCGCTGGGCCCAGGCCACCTCGACGTCGACCAGCCCACGCGCGGCGCGGAACTCGTCGACGCTGGCGATCAGCGGGAACATCACCCGCAGCGGCCGGCCGCGCGCGGCGATGATCAGCGCCCGCAGCTGCTGGCGCAGCAGGGCCGGGCGGTCCAGGCCCATGCGGATCCCGCGCCAGCCCAGCGCCGGATTGTCCTCCCGCTCGGCCTCCATCCAAGGCAGCAGCTTGTCGCCCCCCAGGTCGAGGGTGCGGAAGGTCACCGGCCGCTCGCCTGCGGCGTCCATCACCCGCTCGTAGAGGGCCGCCTGGACGTCGCGCCTGGGCATTTCCTCGGCGACCATGAACTGGAACTCGGTGCGGAAGAGGCCGATGCCCTCGGCGCCGGTCTCGGCCAGGATGTCCAGGTCGACGTCGAGGCCGGCGTTCATGTTCAGCGCGATCTTCGCCCCGTCGCGGGTGAAGGCGGGCGTGTCGCGCAGCTTGGCGAATTCGGCGCGCTGCTGGCGGCGCACGTCGATGCGGGCCTGGATCGCCTTCACCACGTCGGCGCGGGGCCGCAGGTAGGCCTCGCCGGTCTCGGCGTCGACGATCACCATGTCGCCTTCGCTGACCTTATCGCGCAGGCCGGGCAGGCGGCCGACCACCGGGATGTCCAGCGCGCGGGCCACGATCGCGGCGTGGCTGGCCGCAGAGCCCTCCTCCAGCAGGAGGCCGCGCAGCTGCTTGCGGTCGTATTCGAGCAGGTCGGCGGGGCCCAGGTTGCGGGCGATCAGGATGGCGTTGTCCGGCAGTTCGCGGGCCACGTGGCCGTCACCGGACAGGTGGCGCAACAGGCGGTCGTTCAGGTCCTCCAGGTCGTGCAGCCGCTCGCGCAGGTAGGGGTCGCGCGCCTGGCCTATGCGGGCGCGGTGCTCCGAGCGCACCCGCTCCACCGCCGCCTCGGCCGTCAGGCCGTTGCGCACCGCGTCCTCGAGGCCCCGCTGCCAGCTGTTGGAGTGAGCGAACATCCGATAGCTCTCGAGCACCTCGAAGCTGGCCTCCACCAGGCCCGCCTGGCCCTCCAGCATCTGGTCGATCTGGGTCTGCAGGCTGGCGATGGCGCTCTTCAGCCGCGCGTCCTCGGCCAGGACGTCGTCGGCCAGGAGCTGGCTGGGGGCCACCGGCGGCTCGTGCAGCACCGCCACGCCATAGGCCAGGCCGTCGCCGAACCGCGTGCCCTTCAGCCGCTCGGGGCGGTGCGGAGCGATCTCGACGCCCTTCAGCTCGGCCTCGGTGATCAGCTCACCGCCGGCCACCATCTCGGCCAGCACCATGGCGACGATCTGCAGGTCCTCGACCTCGTCGTCGGTGTAGATCCGCGCCGTGCGGTTCTGCACCACCAGCACGCCGATCGAGCGGCCGCCGCGCAGCAGCGGCACCCCCAGGAACGCGTGGTAGGGGTCTTCGCCGGTCTCCGGGCGGTACGAGAAGGCCGGGTGCTCCGGCGCGTCGGCCAGGTTCAGCGGCCGCCCGCCCTTCATGATCTCGCCGACCAGGCCCTCGCCCAGCTTCATGCGGGTGACGTGGACGGCCTTGGGGTCCAGGCCCTCGGTGGCGAAGAGCTCCATCTCGCCGCTCGCGCGGCGCATGTAGAGCGAGCAGACCTCGGCGACCATGGAGCGCGCGATGATGCGCACCACCATGTCCAGGCGCGACTGCGCCGGGCCGCCGCCCGCCAGGGCTTCCCGGATTTGGCGCAGCAGGCTGCGCTGACCGCGTATGGCGACGCCTGGGACGGCCATCGGCCGCGATTATCCTCCCTCTCTCACGACCATTTCCTAGCAGGTTTGGACGGGGAATCGCACGCGCAATGGTCCAGTTCCGCCAAACGTGGCCATTGCCGCGCAATCGGGCGCCTTTGCTGTGCGGCCGTCACGCCCCGAGGCGCTCGCCTTCCCAGACCACGGTGCGCGCCATGGCGTCGGTCGGGTCGACGACCTCCGAGAACCCCAGCTCGCGGCGGATCCTGCCGGTGTCGGCGACCATCGGCAGCGACAGGTCCATGGCATCCAGGCGGGCCCGCAGCGGCGCGGCGACCTCGCGGCGGGGCAGTTCGTCGAAGCCGCCGCCCCAATCGATCACCGCGGCGAAGCGCTCCGCCCAGTGGGCGTGGTCCGGCGCCTCTGCGGCGCCCAGGTTGTAGGTCCCCGCCGCGTCCGGGTGCGTCGCGCAGAGCGCCAGCCCGTGGGCCACGTCCTCGACGTAGCCGTAGGTGGCGCGCCAGGCGGCCCACGCCGCGTCCATCTCCAGGCGCGCCACGTTGCGCAGCATCGGCTCGATGCACCAGGCGAAGCGCCGCTGGCGGTCGCCCGGGCCCCAGACCATCGGCAGGCGCGCGATCACCGCGGGCAGGTCGGCCTGGGCCCGGGCCGCATCCTCGATCGGAATCTTGTCGTAATCGTCCATCCAGGCGGCCGGATCGCCGGGCGGACGGCGCGGCTCGGCGCGGTAGGGGAAGCGCGTGGCGCGCAGCGGCGCGTCCTCCGCCAGGCGCCGCGCCGGCTCCGGATCAGGCTCCTTGCGGGTCAGCGCGCCGTAGCGGCGGTAGACGTCGCCGGAGCTGGCCAGCACGTATCGGCCGACGTGGCCGCCCAGCGCCGCCAGCAGCGGCTCGGTCGAGGCGGCGGTCATGGCCAACAGGTCGATGACCACGCTCGCACCCTCGGCCACCGCCGCCCGCGCGACCGCGCCGGCGTCGTTGCGGTCCAGCGCCAGCACCGGCAGCGCCCGGCTCTGCGCCCCCTGTCGCGCCACGCCCAGCGGATCGTGCCCCAGCGCCGCCAGCGCGCGCATCACCGCCGGCCCGATGAACCCTGTCGCGCCCAGCACGAGGACCTTCATGGCCGCCAGCCTAGACCGGTTCCAACGACGCCGCGCCCTGTTCGGTCTCCGAACAACATCTCCTGAGAGGGATTTCAGGGTTTCACCCGATATTGCCCATCGGGCGATGCCTTACACAAATGCCGCCCCGCGAGGCGGGGCGAGGGGAATCGGTCGAGAGACGCATGAAGCTGTGGGCTGTGATGCAGCGCATAGAGCGCTGTCGATACCAGGCGGAGCAGGCGGAGGCGCTGGCGCGAGATTGCTCGCCCGAGACCCGCCAGATCCTGGAGATGATCGAACGGCAGTGGTTGGAGCTGGCCGCGCAGGCCCAGGCGCTCCTCTACGACCGCGAGCCCGGTGTCGCTCCGGTGGAGATCAAGGTCCCCGCGAACCAGCCCTAGCTTGAGCTTTGCCGCGGCCGGACGCATCGTCCGCGCAACGACAGTCCTTGGGGAGGGGCGCGGATGCTGCGGAAGTGGGGCTTCTTCATCCTGGGCGTGGTGCTGATCCTGGCCGGATCGCTGCTGGCGCACGCCATCGAGACCTCGGGTGGGGTGGCGCTGCACGACGTGCGCTTCCCGGGCGACAAGGGCGTCACGCTTTCCGGTCTGATCTATCAGCCGGCCACGGCGACGGCGGCCCATCCGGCGCCGGCGGTCCTGGTCAGCCACGGCTACATCAACACCCGCGAGATGCAGTCGCCGTTCGCCATCGAGCTGGCGCGGCGCGGCTTCGTGGTGCTGGCCATGGACATGGAGGGCCACGGCTACTCCGGCGGCTCCGTGCGCTTCCCCGGCAGCGACCTCGGCGGCCCCGCGGCCCTGCGCTACCTGCAGAGCCTGCCGTTCGTCGACAAGGCCAACATCGGCCTCGAGGGCCACTCGATGGGCGGCATCCCCATCGCCACGGCCGCCGCCGCCCAGCCGGACGGCTACAAGGCCATCGTCTTCGAAGGCTCGACGCCGGCGTTCCTGGGCGCCAAGGCCCCGCCCGCCTTCCACAACCTGGCGATCGTCTACGGCCAGTACGACGAGTTCGCCCCGCTCATGTGGGGCGTGCCGAAGGGTTCGATGATCGCGGGCTCGAAGAAGCTTTCCAAGGTGTTCGGCGAGCCGTCCCCGATCCTGGTCGGCAAGATCTACGGCGACATCGCCGCGGGCACGGCCAAGGTGGTTGAGAACCCGCCGGTCACCCACCCGTGGGAGCACTTCAGCCGGGCCGGCGTCGGCGGCGCGGTGGACTGGTTCGAGAAGACCCTGAAGGGCGAGGCCAACCCGCTGGCGCCGGAAGACCAGATCTGGCTCTGGAAGGAGATCGGCACCGGGGTCGCGTTCGCCGGCCTGATCTGCCTGCTGCTCGGCGCGTTCGAGGTGCTGCTGACGCTCCCGGCCTTCGCCGCGCTGGCCCAGCCGATGCAGCCCGCGGGCGAGCGGCATGGCTGGAAGTGGTGGCTGGCCGCCCTGCTGACCGCGGCGATCCCGGCGCTGACGTTCTACCCGTTCATGAAGTGGGGGAACCTGTTCATCCCCATGCAGCTCTTCCCGCAGTCGATCCAGAACCAGCTCCTGGTCTGGGCGCTGCTGAACGCACTGATCACGCTCGCCCTGAGCTTCGTGCTGCGCGGCGGCAAGCCGGTGTTCACCCACGACTGGGTCCGTTCGGCGGGCATCGCGGCGGCGACCATCGCGGTGGGCTACCTCAGCCTCGTCCTCGTCGACGCGACGCTGAAGACCGACTACCGCTTCTGGGTGCTGGGCCTGAAGCCGCTGGATGCGCGCCACGCGCTGATGGCGATCCCGTACTTCGTGGTCTGGGCGGTCTACTTCCTGATCGCCAACCGGGCGATGAGCGCCAACCTGGGCGTCAAGGGCGAGGGCTTCCTGTTCCACGAGGGCGCCTGGAAGCTGGCCGCCTGCCTGGGCTTCGTCGTCCTGCTGCTGGTCGAGTACGGCACGCTGTTCCGCACGGGGCTGCTCTACACGCCCACCGAGCCGCTCAACACGATCGTCGCCATCCAGTTCGTGCCGCTGCTGGCCAGCTTCGGGGCGATCGCGGCCTTCACCTACCGGCGCACCAACAGCTACATCCCCGGCGCCCTGATCTGCGCCCTCCTGCTCAGCTGGTACGTGACCGGCGGCACCGCCACGCACTGGTACCCGGGCTTCAAGCCGCCGCCGGCGGCCGGGGCGCGCCGATAACCCCACTTTGCGAAGGGTGGCCCTGCCACCGCCATCCCCCTATCTGATGGCTCCGCTTCGGGAGGATTTGGCGTGGCGACGGCGGAGGCGAGCGGCGCGGAGGACAGGACCTGGCGCGACCTGCTGGCCGACGGGCGGCTGCCGCGGTTCGCGCTGATCTGCCTCGGCGTCTGGCTGAACGCCGCCGACAGCCTGGTCACCTCGACGATCATGCCCAGCGTCGGCGCCCAGCTGGGCGGCTACGCCTACTTCAGCTGGGCCACGGCCGGCTATTTCGTGGGCGCGATCCTGGCCGGGGCCAGCGCCGGGCGCCTGTCGGAGGTGTTCGGCCTGCGCCGGGCCACGACCATCGCCGGGCTGATCATGGCCGGCGGTTGCGTGATGAGCGCGCTGGCGCCCGACGTCGGCGTCTTCCTGGCCGGACGGCTGATCCAGGGCCTGGGCTCGGGCTGGATCAGCGGCTTCTCGATGGTCGCCATCGCCTTCCTGTTCCCCGAGCGCCACTGGGCGCGCGTGTTCGCCAGCGTGACCTTCATCTGGGGCATCGCCACGATCCTGGGGCCGCTGTTCGGCGGCGTGGTCGTGCAGACCGGCAGCTGGCGCAACGTCTTCTGGCTGTTCGCCGGCCAGGTGGGCCTGTTCTGCGCCGCCGCCCCGGTGCTGCTGGCCGGCGCCAGGCGTTCGGACGGCGGCCCCGGCATTCCCTGGACGCAGCTCGGCGTGCTGGGCGTGGGCGTGGCCGCCATCGCCGTGGCCGACGTGGTCAAGCAGCCGGTCCTCTCGGCCGGGCTCGTCGCCGCCGGCCTGGTGGTCCTGGGGCTGGTGCTGTGGCTCGACGCGCGACTGCCGATCCGCCTGCTGCCGCACCGGGCCGCGGACCTGACCACCGTCTGCGGCGCCGGCTACTTCGCCATGTTCACGCTCACCGCGGCCTCCATGGGCTTCTCGATCTACGGGCCGCCGATCCTGCAGGCGGTGCGCGGCTTCTCGCCGCTCTGGGCGGGCTACGCGATCGGCGCGGAGTCCATGGCCTGGACGGTGGCGGCGATGTCCGTCGCCCATTCCGGGCCGGCGTGGGACGCGCGCTGGGTGCGCTTCGGCGCGGTGCTGCTGACCGTCAGCCTGGTGGTCCTGGCGCTCACCATGGCCGACGGGCCGCTGGCCTGGATGCTGATCGGCGGCGCGCTGATGGGCGCGGCGTTCGGCTTCTCCTGGGCGTTCATGAGCCGCCGCCTGCTGGCCGCGCTCAGCGACGAGGACCGCGCCATCGGCTCCTCCGGCATCACCGCCGTGCGCCAGACGGGCGCCGCGGCCGGGGCGGCGATCAGCGGCGTGGCCGCCAATCTGGTGGGCTTCTCCGAAGGCCTCAGCGTCGCCAGCGCCCGCGCCGCTTCGGTCTGGGTGTTCGTCTCGGTGATCCCGCTGGCGCTGGTCGGGGCCTGGGGCGCGTTCCGCCTCACCGGCTCGGCGGCCAAGGTCTGAGCATGGTCGACATCCGTATCCTGGGGCCCGGCGACGAGGACCTGCTGGTCGCCGCCGTCGAGCTGGCCGGCGAGGGCCCACTGAGCCGCGAGCGCGCGACCGGGTTCCTGGCCGAGCCCGACCTCGTCAACGTGGTCGCCGTCGACGCCGGCGCGCCTGTGGGCTTCATCTACGGCTTCGTGTTGCGCCGCTACGAGGCGGTGAGCTTCTTCATCTACTCGGTGGACACCGCGCCCAGCCACCAGCGCCGCGGTCTCGCCAAGTCCATGCTGGCCAGGCTATCGCAGCTCGGGCGATCCGGTCGCTGGGACGAGATGTTCGTCTTCACCAACGCCTCGAACCCGCCCGCCATGGGCCTCTACGCCAGCGCCGGCGGCGTGCGTCCGCCGCCGGACGACGTGGTGATGTTCGACTTCAACTGACCGTTGCGGCGAGACGCTAGAGCCACCGCTCCCAGGCGCGGGCGTAGATCTCCCTCGCCCGGTCGCGCAGGGAACGTCGCGACCAGGCCTTGCGGTCGATGGCGCTGGCCGCGGCGCGGTCGTCTTCGAACATGGCTTCCAGCTCCCTCGCGGTGTCTGCGCCCAACACCACCGCGTCGACCTCGTCGTTGAAGATGACGCTCCGGTGATCGAAGTTGGACGAGCCCACGACCGACCAGACGCCATCGACCACCACCGTCTTGGAGTGCAGCACGAGGTCGTGGGTCTCGTAGATCTTCGCGCCGGCCTCGAGCAGGTCGGCGTAGTGGGCGTGTCCGAGCGCGATGGAATTGGGGGAATCGCTTTTGTCGGGCAGCAGCAGCCGCACGTCGACGCCGCGCCTCGCGGCCTCGGTGAGGGCGTCCATCTCGTCGCGGGTCGGCACGAAGTAGGCCGCGCTGGCTGTGACGCTCTTCTCGGCGCTGCGGATCGCCGAGATCACGGTGACGTAGTAGCGCGGCGTGTCCCGGTCCGGCGAGCTGCCGATGATGCGCACCGCCGCCCCGCCGGTCGGCGTAAGCGCTGGGAACCAGCCGAGGTCGGCCAGCGCCGGCCCGTGCTGCTCGCGCCAGTGGTCGAAGAACAGGGTCTGCAGGCGCGCGACCGCCGGGCCGGTGATCTCCAGGTCCGTGTCGCGCCAATGCGCCGCCGGCCGACCGGGCGGACTGCCGGATTTGCCGGACGGGTGGACCTGATAGGTGGTGCTGAGATTGACGCCGCCGACGATCGCGGTGGCGCCGTCGACCACGAGGATCTTGCGGTGGTCGCGGTCATTGAGCGAATAGGCCTTCTTCGACTTCAACGGGTTCATCGGGTTGAACTCGACGACGTTCACCCCGCCGGCCTTGAGCCGCTCCAGGAAGGCCTTGGGCGTGTCGCTGGACCCGAAGCTGTCGTAGATGACGTTGACCGCCACGCCCTCCTGCCGCTTGGCGAGCAGCAGGTCTCCGAGACTGACGCCGTC
>Ga0105238_10002005_pt1 | contig 20531 bp, 16 predicted proteins | sample KBSC34metaG_FD_81526 | JGI IMG/M metagenome (GOLD analysis project Ga0105238, IMG submission 81526) | Corn rhizosphere microbial communities from Kellogg Biological Station, Michigan, USA - KBS C3-4 metaG | ecosystem: Host-associated > Plants > Roots > Rhizosphere > Soil | place: Michigan, USA... | reverse complement strand
TGAGGAATCTTTCTATCGCGCGCGTGGTGTGGATGCGGAGTTTGTGGGGCATCCGCTGGTGGCGATGGAGATGCCAACAGAGTCGCGGGAGGAGTATGCGAGGCTGCATGGGCTTGATACGGCAAAGCAGTGGATCGCACTTTTGCCGGGAAGCCGATGGAAGGAAATCAAGTCCAATCTAGGCCCAATGATCGATCTTGCTGTTGCGGCGGCTACACCTGACAACGGCGATCTTTCGGAGTTATTTGGATATGGGAAACCGGGCAGACCTTCAGATCACTTCCTGGATACGGGTAAATACGAATTCATTCTGCCTGTGGCGTCGACGATTTTAAAAGATCGGCTAGACGACGAAGTGTGGCAGCGCATTATTCGCCTGACGAGCTATTCCGAATCCACAGATAGGGGTTTTCGCGTGCACCTTGTTACTGATGCACGCGCCGCGCTCTATCATTCCCGCGCTGCAGTGGTAGCCAGTGGCACGGCGACGGTGCAGGCGCTGGCGATGGGGAATCCCTTTGTGGTGGTGTATCGCGTCTCGCCGCTGACGTACAAGATTGCGAAGCGGCTGGTGCGCTATCCGGCGGAGATTCCAGCCGAGGTGGATGCCGACGGCAATCTGCCGATTGCCATGCCGAATCTCGTCGCAGGGCGGAGGATTGTGCCTGAACTGATCAATGATCGCTTTACGGCGGAGAATGTGGCTGCCGCTCTTAAGCCGCTGCTGGAGGATGGGCCGGAGCGGGCGAAGATGATCGCAGACCTAACCGAGACGCGAGCGAAGCTGGGCGGGCAGGGAAGTGATCCCATCGCCCGGGTATGCGATGCTGCGGTGGAGCTGATCCAGAGGCGGCCAACTAACTACAGAGAAGTAGCCCGAAAGTCCGCTGCGAACGTCTAACTCCTTGCTATGGAGTCTTTGAAGTTCTTTTGCCGGAGGCAATCGCGCGAAAGCACCTTCCGGCCTTACCATTACCTCAGAATGGAAACCGCTCGCATGTCCAACCATAGAAGCCTCGCAGAAGGCGCAGGAACCGTGCGTCTCCTCCGCCGTGCCCTTGTGGCGCTCAGCGTATTCGTGCTGGCTTCAATGCCGGCGATGGCGCAGCGCAACCGTCCGCAAATCAACATCACAGGCTATGTCATTCATGCAGAGCTTGACCCCGCATTCAACAAGTTGACCGCGACGGCCGACGTCACCTTCACCGCGTTGGATGATCTGCCTGCCGCCACCTTTGAGCTGAACAACGGCCTCAACATTACTAAGCTGGTGGACGCGAAGGGCGCGGCGCTGAACTCCGAGCGACTGAGCACCAACTCCACCGTGCGCGTGACCTTCCCGACGCCGATTGCCAAGAGTTCTAGCAGCACCATCCACTTTGAGTATTCCGGTACGCTGACCGGCTCGGACACCAGTCCGGTGGAGGGCGTGAAGCTCGCGGCCATTGCAGACCCGGTAAGCATCCTCCTTTATCCCGGCCGCTGGTTTCCCATGGCTGGTCTCTACACCAATCACTTTACCGCGCAGATGGCGATCACGGTGCCTGCGGGTTACACCGCTATAGGCAGCGGAGCACCCAAGCAGACCTCACTGCCGGGCAACAAGACGGAGTTCGACTTCAACTGGACCAAGCCCGGTTTTCCGGGGACGATCATCGCGGGCAAGTTCCTGCCGCCGGTGCATGGCGGGATGAACAACATCAACGTCTATGTAACGCAGAAGCATAAGGATGGTGCTGCCGATTTTGCCACGCTGGGTGGGCATGAGTTTGAGTTTTTGACCAATACCTTTGGGCAGGGCGAATCGAGCCGCATCAACATTGTGGAGACGCCGGATGACACAACCTACTCCTACTGGGCCCCGGAGATCGCTGCCATCCCAGGCAACCGCATTGTGGACCGTACGCCTGCATCGAGCCGTCTGCTGACTAATATGCTGGCGCATCAGTGGTGGGGTTCGGAGGTGTCTCCCGCTACTTTGAACGATGCGTGGATCACCAACGGCATGTGCCGCTATGGTGAGCTGTTGTACGTGGAAGAGAACGCCGGCAAGAATGCCTTCCAGAGCGCTATCAGCGACGTCTCGGCCGGCGCGCTGGCCTATGACACAGAGCCGCTCTCCACGCTGGGCCGCCTGGACACCTTCTCACCGCAGTTTCAGGAGATGACATTCGAGAAGGGCGCAATGGTCTTCCACATGCTGCGCTGGGAGCTGGGCGATGAAGGCTTTACGCGCTTCCTGCGTGCCGTGCTCTCGCAATATACCGACAAGGGCGTACGCACACAGGACGTGCAGAAGATCGCCGAGGCGCAGACTGGCACCCAGCTGACTGCGTTCTTTTCGCAGTGGGTGGATGGCACTGGGGCGCCCGCATTCGTCAACAAATACACGGTCTACCGGCTGGGCTCGAACAAGGGCTTCCGTACCGTCGGCTCCATCTCTGAGGACCTCGACCTCTTCCGCATGCCGGTGCAACTGCGCATTGTGACCGACGGCAAGACGGAGGACAAGCGGATCGACGTCTCCGGGGCGGATTCACCTTTTTCCGTTGAAACGTTTGGCCGTCCACGCAAGATCGAGATTGACCCGCAGAACTGGTTGCTGAAGAGCACGCCGGACCTGGCGGTGCGCGTAGCCGTGCTTCGCGGACAAACGCTGTATGCGCAGGGCGATTACAACGGCGCCATCGCCGAGTATCAGAAGGCGCTGGACTCAAATAAAAACTCTTCGCTGGCCTCCTATCGTATGGGCGAGGTGTTTTTCCAGCAGCGCAACTATCAGTCTGCCGCCAATAGCTTCCGCGATGCGCTGCGTGGCGATGACGATCCGCGCTGGACCGAGGTCTGGAGCCATATTCAGCTGGGCCATATCTTCGACGTGACCGGGCAGCGCGACCGGGCGGTTAACGAGTATCGCCTGGCCGTCCAGACAAATGACAATACGCAAGGCGCCATCAACGAGGCCCGCGCGCGCATGCAGGCGGCCTACAAGCGGCCGACAGAGAATTAAGCGGCGTAAAAGAGTCTTTGCAGACGGATTTGGCGTCTGTTCAAGTAATACCCTTGTCCATCCTTCCTTCACATGGAATGTTTCGGTTGTCAGGAGCCGTGTCTATGCAGTGCTGTGCCCGCGCGCTTGTTTTTTTCTCTATCACCTCTGCCTGTTTTGCACAAAGCGTTGCACCAACTGCACTTGGCGGCTCTCAGCCACCGAGCGCAGATGACAAGGCTGTTCCTACGTTGCGCGCAACGAGCCAGTTGGTCGTCGTCGACGTCGTAGCCACGGACAAATCAGGCAAGCCGGTCCATGGGCTTCAAGCCTCAGACTTTACTGTGATGGAGAACAACACGCCGCAACGGCTGCGCAGTTTTGAGGAACACAGCACGCTCACCAATTCTGCGCCGCCACCGCCTCCACTGCCTGCTGGTGTATTCACTAACCAGCCTGAGGTGCCGCCGGGCGGTGCGGTTACGATCCTTTTGCTTGATTCGCTTAACACGCCGATCACCGATCAAACCTACCTTCATCAGCAGCTCATGGCCTATCTGAAGTCCGCACAGCCGGGACAGCGCACGGCAATCTTCGGCCTGAGTGATCACCTCATTCTCTTGCAGGGCTTTGCGGCGGACCCTGCGCTGCTGCGCAAGGCGATGGAGAATATCAAGGTCAAGGCGTCGACTATTCGCAGCGATGTAATGGGAGGTGGTGTTCAGCAGAGCGCTGCAGACACGTTCCAGGACGCAAATGACCCTCTTTTTGCTGAGCTGGCCGCGAACCTCCGCCAGTGGGAGACCCAGCAGCAGAGCCTGGAGTTGCAGATGCGTGCCAAATACACCATCGATGCCTTCAATCAGCTGGCAGTGTCGCTGTCTGCGATCCCAGGGCGTAAGAATTTGATCTGGCTTTCTGCTTCTTTTCCGTTGAACGTGATGCCAGATACCACTAATAACCTGGCCACCGACTCTTCGACTCCTGCGAATGATAATTTTCTGAATGCCTTTGAAGGCGAAGCAGACATGCAGGACCTGTTTCATGCTGCGATCACGCGGTTAAGCCGCAGCCAGGTGGCTGTGTATCCCATTGATGTGCGCGGCGTCACGCAGAGTCCGGTATTTTCAGCGGACTCCACACGCAACTATACGGGCGCTCGCGGCGCCCAACGCATGTCCGCCGACCAAAACCAATTCATCAGCGATACTGCGGCTGAGAACGGGACCATGCTTTCCCTGGCGAAGGCGACGGGGGGGCGTGCTTTCATCGGCACGAACGACCTGGCCAGTGCAGTGAAAGAGTCTGTTGACCAAGGATCAAATTTTTACAGCCTGAGCTACTCGCCAACGAATACCAGCATGGATGGCAAAGCGCGCAATATACGGGTGCAGGTTTCGCATACCGGCTTGACGCTTGCCTATCGAACCACCTATTACGCTGTCCCCCCGGATGCGGTGAAGACATCAGGGTTGATTACTCAGACTGGTTCCAGTTCGAACAACGATCCCGCTCTCGTTTCTTTGCGCAGGAACCTCAGCCTGGCAATGGCTCGCGGCGCACCGGCGCCGACCGACATACTCTTCCGTGCTGGCGTCGTGCCGATTACTCCTGCGGACAAGCCGGAGGTACAGATTGGGCACAATAACAAAGCTGTAGGCAACGCAAAAGGCCCGTGGCGACGGTACAGCGTAAATTATCAGATTGATCCCGCCGGCCTGGTTTTCTTCCGCGGCACTGACGGAAAGGTCCATGCCGACTTTGAATTGCTCGTATTCGCCTTCACCGCGGACGGTCAGAGAGTAGACATGAGTCAAAATATTCGTAGTTTTGTGGGGGATGATGCGCAGGTGCGTGATTTCTTCCAGCATGGCCTTATTCAGCATGTGGAGGTCAGTGTGCCTGCGAAAGGCGAGCACTTCCTGCGCATTGCGGTGCACGATCTGCACCGCGACCACTATGGCGCGATCGAAGTTGCAACGTCTCAAGTGAGTAATCTGACCCCGGTCGACCAGACCGTTGCTCAGGCGCCGGCAGCTGCAGTGAAGTAGAGCGGTTACTAGAGGGCGAGTAGAATCGAGCCAGACACGGCGTCATTCTTCGCGCCTCGATTACTTTGTTCCAATCATTGCGATCCGCGGCCTTCTTCCACATCAGCCGCAGGTCCCTGCTTCGCGGAAACCTGCTGGTGCTGGGCAGCGTGGCGCTCTCATTTCCTCTCGTCGGGTTTCCCGACACACGGCGCGATCCCTTCATGGTGTTGCCGCTTCTGCTGGCGCTCTACGGCACCTTTGACACGGTGCGCTGTGTGCGCCCGCGATGGGACTTTTACCATGCTGGTGTAATCCTTCTGCTCTGGATGGACATGATGGCCGTCTGCCTCATATCGTTCTTTTTCCTTTCACCGTATGTCTTCTAGAAGCTGGTTCAGTTGTACGCCGGCTGGGGTATACTCCTGCCCTGTAACTTGATTTCCTAGGAGCTGCACCTATGCTGAAAGGCTTTCGCGATTTCATTCTTCGCGGTAATGTCGTCGATCTTGCAGTCGGCGTGGTAATCGGAGCCGCGTTTGGCGCGGTTGTTACGGCATTCACCAAAGGCATCATCATGCAGTTTGTTGCGGCGATGGTGAAGATGCCGGACTTTGACAAGATGGCGTTCGATCTCAACGGCACGCCGATCACCTACGGTCCGTTCATTACTGCTTCCATCAGCTTCCTCATAATCGCCGCTGTTATTTACTTCATGGTGGTTCTGCCGGTGAACTACCTGATGTCGAAGTTCAACAAGCCCATCCCTGCGGAGCCGCCCGCCACGAAGGCATGCCCGGAGTGCCTCTCCGACATTCCTGTCGCCGCTAAACGCTGCAAGGCCTGTGGGCAGCCTGTCGCCTGAACACATCCCATCCGTGAGGGCCTCGTCTATTTCAGCCAGCTTGCGCAACGGTTTTCTTCTCTTCACGTTCGCAGCCGGAGTTCTCATCGCCCAGCAGAAAGCCGCGCCTGCCGCGGCGCAGCCCGGAGTCGGGACCCAATCTTCACTCGTTGGTTTCCGCGACTCCGGTCGCCAGATCGCTCTGGACCGTGAATTCCTCGCCGTCCCATCTGCCGCACAGGCCCGTCAGCACCTCAAGACCCTGACCGCTGCACCGCACTGGGCCAGCTCGCCCGAAGACTATGCGACTGCGGTATATGTTGCCGACCGCTTCAAGGCGGCGGGCCTGGTGACCGAGATTGTGCCTTACTCCGTCCCGCTGTCCCGGCCGACTTCGCTGCTGGTTGAGGCATTCGATGCATCGGGCGCAAAGATTTTCTCCGGACCAAGTGCCGAATCTTCGCAGCCCGATCCGCGCACCCTCCTGCCTTTCCATTCCGCTTCGCCATCCGCTGACGTTACCGCGCCTGTCATTTATGCCAACTACGGCCGCAGGGAAGACCTTCAGCGTTTGTCCCGCTTTGGCATCAGCGTAAAGGGCAAAATCCTTCTGGTCCGCTATGGGCAGATCTTTCGCGGCACCAAGGTCTATCTGGCACAGCAGGCCGGCGCGGTGGGCGTGTTGATCTTCACCGATCCCGCCGATTCTTCTCCAATCGCATCGCGCGCGTACCCGGATGGTCCAAACCCGCCGGCTACTGCGGTGCAGCGCGGCTCGGTACAGTTTCTGCCGATCTATCCCGGCGACCCGACGACGCCGGGCATTGCGTCCACTCCGGGGTTACGCGAGGCAGAACGCATTCCCACCAACAAGCTGCAGTACGACCTGCCATCCATCCCCGCACAGCCACTCTCGGCGGCGGATGCCGTGCCTATCCTGCGTGCGCTAGGCGGGCCAACCGCTCTGCGCTCCTGGCAGGGCGCGGACACTGGTGCGGCGTATCATCTGGGCTCTGGCGATGTCCCTGTCACCATTCATATGCGCCTCGCCTTTGACACGCGCCTGCGCACCATCTGGGACGTGATCGGGCGCATCCCCGGCACAAGCGAGCCCCAACAACTCGTCATCGCCGGCAACCATCGCGACGCATGGGTATATGGAGCGGCTGATCCCTCCAGCGGCACTGCGGCGATGCTGGAAACGGTGCATGGCCTCGGCGTTCTGATGAGTCACGGTTGGCGGCCACGCCGGACCATCGTGTTTGCAAGCTGGGATGGGGAAGAGGAGGGGCTGGTCGGTTCCACGGAGTGGGTGGAGCAGCACATGACAGAGCTTGCCAATGCAGCGGCCTACTTCAACGTCGATGTCGCGGCCTCCGGGCCCGGCTTCGTCTCCGCCGCAGTGCCTTCGCTGCACCGCTTCGTGCGCGAGATTGCGGGTGAGGTGCCATCGGCCACAGGCCACGGAACTGTGTTGCAGGCATGGATGGAACAGACAACCAGTGCGGCATCCGCTATTCAGGGGCCGTCGGCTGCCGCCGCCAATGCGCCTGCGGATCAGGCGCGTCCAGTCGCTGAGTTGCCACACTTTGGCGATCTTGGCTCCGGTTCGGACTACTCCCCATTTCTTGATCATGCCGGCGTGCCCGCTGCCGACATCGGCTCCGACGGCCCCTTCGGTGTCTATCACTCCTCGTATGACAACTTTGACTGGTTTACCCGATTCGTTGATCCCGACTTTACGATTACCATCCAGCAGGCCCGCCTCTTAGGGATTGAGGTGCTGCACATGGCAGACGCCGATCTGCTGCCCGAAGATGATGTGACGTATGCCGAGACCATTCGCGGCTACATTGATCAGGCAAAGGCGCGCGCGAGATCACGCGGCATGCAACTGAACTTTTCCGCCGCGCTTGATGCTGCCAACTCCTTTCTTGCTGCTGCGCGGGCGGTTGAGACGCATCAATTGGCCCTGCAGGGCAACATCACCCGTCTGAATGCCGCGCTAGTTGCCGCGGACCGCGCATTCCTCCTCCCAGAAGGGCTTCCCGCTCGGCCGTGGTATCGCCACGCTATTTATGCGCCAGGCCTGGACACCGGCTACGCACCGGAAGCGCTGCCCGGCGTGAACGACGCGATTGATGCCAGCGATGCAGCACTCGCCCAGGCGCAGCTTGACGCTCTGGCTGCGGCGCTCTCTCACGCGGCCCGGACGCTTGACTTGGCTGTTCGGTAACGGTCCGCCGTACAACTTGCGTGTCAGCCTGTCGCCGCTTGTGCTATTCACCGCAGTGCAACACAGCCGGATGATGCACCTAGAGGCGCATTAAGACGCCTGCAAGGAGCATTCCTGATGTCGCACGACCTTCTCTTCGCCCTGGTATTCCTCATCATGATCACCGCGCCGGCCCTGGTCACCACTACGTCCGACCGCGATGAGAGGGACCCGTTATGATCCAGCCGCGTCCGCTCCAACCCGCATCCGATCTCTGCTGCCTGCCCTCGCCGCATCGCGTGCTGCAGGGCGTAGCCGGCATGGCCTTCAACTTCTCCAGGATTGAGATATCGCACAGCACTTCTACGCGAAAGCTCGCGCGGCAGCACGAGAAGACCCAATCGCAGAAGGAATTCCTGACTGCACTGCGCGGATAGAGTTGTTGCTTGCGCTAAAGCAGGGCGGGCAGTACCGTCCTCAAAAATTCAACCGACGTTCGCCGGCAAGACAAGCGGCGCCACAAAGCAAACGGGCCGATACTCCAGGAGAGTGTCGGCCCGTCTTTGCATGGGGTGGATTCAGTCAACCGTGATGGAGCCTGAGCCGGTGCTGGCGCGGAGGGTGGGCCCTCCACCATTGACAGTGCCGGCCACGTGATGGTGGTTGAGTGAGCCCTGCATAACGATGGGCTGCGAGACGTGAATCGAACCGGAGCCGGTGCCAGCGTTGAAGTTGAATCGCGCATTGTCCGGAAGTTTGATGCGGATGCTGCCCGAGCCGGTGGTGAGGTTCCAGTCTGTGCCGACGTTCCCGGCCACTTCGATGGAGCCGGAGCCGGTGCCGGCGCGCAGTCCACCGATCGCCCCTTCCACATGGATAGAGCCTGAGCCGGTGTGCGTGTGCACATCGCCCGAATTGGCAAGGGAGAGATGCACAGAACCGGAGCCGGAGTCCGCCGTAACGGCGCCGGAGATGCCATCGATCCGGACCTCGCCTGAGCCGGTGTGTGCTGTCAGCAGCGTAGAGCGCGGCGTGGAGATGTCATAGCTGATAGAGATGTTGTTGAAGAAGCTGGAACTCTCCATGCGGCCAATGGTGATGATGTTTCCCGCTTGTGTGATGGGCGGATTGGCGATGATCTGCTTCACTGCGGCATCAGGATTGCCCGAGGACAGCCATCCTGAATTGGCGCGGACATGGCCCACGATATGGAACTGATTGTCAGACCCCGGGCTCACGTGGATGTATCCGGATCCGGTGGAGACTGAAATGGTCGGCGTACCACTGAAAGAGAAATTCTTCTCGAAGGTATCCTCTGCGGCGAACGCGGAGGTCGCGGTTATGGAGAGCGCGGCTGCTGCGAGTGTGGCGAAGAGAGTGCGGCGAGTCGGGTGGAACATAGTGCCTCCTGCGAATCGGATGAATAATCCACAGCAAATGGACGCCGCGGATGAGGGCCTGCCCATGGATACGCAGGCTGTCGGCCCGCAGTTCGCAAAATCTTTTGAAACTGCCATAGCTTAGCGAATAAACCCGTTGGCCTGCATCCATGCCAGGAACTCCGGCATAACCATGGTGGAAGTTGTGCCGGGCAAACCAATGCCAAAGGCGTGTCCGCCGCGCTGATAAGCATGAAGTTCGACCGGCCGACCCGCCTTGTTCCAGCTGTCGACCAGAGCGAACCCTTTCCCTCCGAAGGCAGGATCGTTCATCGCCAGCGCCGCAAACATCGGGGGCGCATCCGACGGCACGGTGAACTTCCCCCTCGACCCGTATTGAGACGAAACCGAAACCGCATCCATGGGCCCGTATATGTACCCGAAGAAGTTTGGCAGGTCCGCAGGCGCTGCTTTGACCACTGCCCCCATGACCGTCATGGCGCCGGCTGAGAATCCGATCATTCCTACACGCGATGGATCGATGCCCCATGTGGTGGAATCTGCACGAACCGATTTGAGGGCTGCGATCGTATCTTCGACTGCGAAGGGTGCATCGGTATCCGGTGGCGCGGGCTTGGGTCCGTTCTCACTTGCGATTTCCTTATTTAGCGCCGCCGCGAACTCGTCTTCGTCCGGGGGCGTCTGTCTCAGCCGGTACTTTAGGACGAATGCCGCAATGCCGTGATCGGCCAGCCAATGCGCGACGGTCCAGCCTTCGATATCCATCTGAAGCAGGGTGTAACCGCCGCCCGGAACAACGACGACTGCCGCACCGGTCCGCTTGTCCGGTGGCGGAAGAACAGGAGTCAGCGTGGGATGTGTGACGTTCCTGACGACACGAAAGCCGAAATAAATCTTGTCCCACACCTCGGCGGAGGTGTCTCCTGCGACGTTCGGATAGAGTGCAATCGCGTCAGGTTCCGGCACCTTTGGAATACGCGTGAAACTGATACCTGCAGAGGGCGCCTGAGTGGAAGGATCACTCTTCGTTTGTGCGTGCACTGCGGTTGCCAGGAGTGGGGCGGCTGTAAGAGCCAAGAAAAGGGTGCGGCGGATTAAACGAGACAAGTGCGTCTCCTGCGAGAAGGGATGCCGAGAGGACGTGACCACCGAGTACCTCGGCACCTGAATATACGGAAGCAGCCAGCCGCCGGGATGCAGGATTGTCATCCGCTGATCAAGCGGTGACTGACGAAGATTCGATGGGCGCGGAAGGCTCACCGAGCTGCTGGTCGCGGTACTGGAGTTGATAGAGCTTCCAATACAAGCCGCGCTGGGCCAGCAGCTGCTGATGCGAACCGCGCTCGCGCAGTGTGCCCTTGTGCATCACGAGAATGGTGTCGGCAGACTGGATGGTCGAAAGCCGATGCGCGATCAGCACGGAGGTGCGGCCGGTAATCATGCGCGAGAGTGCCAGCCGGATGCGGTGTTCGGTATCAGTGTCGACCGAGCTGGTGGCCTCATCGAGGATCAGGATTGCAGGCGCATGCGCCAGTGCGCGGGCAAAGCTGATGAGCTGCTTTTGCCCGGTGGAGAGTGTCGCGCCGCGCTCGCGCACGGGCTCAGCAAACTGCGCTGGTAACGTGCGGATGAAGTCGGCAATATTCACCTCTTCGCAGGCGCGCTCCAGTTGGTCGTCGGTGATCCAAGAGGACCCGAGACGGACGTTGTCGGCAATCGTCCCGGTGAAGAGGAAGGGGTCCTGCAGCACCACGCCGAAGCGACGCCGCAGAACGTTGAGGTCCTGCTCGCGCACGTCCACGCCATCGACGAGGACGGAGCCGGCCTGAATGTCGTAGAAGCGCATCATCAGCGCGGTGATGGTGGTCTTGCCGGCGCCGGTATGGCCGACGATGGCAGCTGTCTCTCCCGGGGCGATTGTGAAGGAGACGCCACGCAGCACCCACTCGACATCGGCAAGTGGACCGGATGTGAGCGCGGCATCCTGCTGCGGGGCAGTGTTCAGATAATTTTGCTGCTCGTCGGTCAGCAGCTGGTAGGTGAACCAGACGTCGCGGAACTCGATGGAGCAACTGCCGTCGCCCGCAATCGGATGTGTTGGAGAGAGTATCGTCGGTTCCGTGTCGATCAGGCGGAAGACGCGCTCGCTGGCTGCCATAGCAGCCTGCAGGATGTTGTACTTCTCGCTCAGATCCTGAATGGGGCGGAAGAAGCGCTGCGCATATTGGATAAAGCCGATTAGCACGCCAATGCTGATGGTTCCGAAGATGCCAGCGGCGTGGTTCGGATGGAGCCCCGCTGCGGCAGCGGCTCGCAGAAAGGCGTCATTCTGCAACACGGCGCGTCCACCCACCCAGATCACCAGCGCAATGGCCGTTGACGAAAGAAATTCAACCACCGGGTAGTACCACGCATAGGCAAAGATGGCGTCAGTCCAGGCCTGCTTGTTCTCGGCGTTTACGGAGGAGAAGTCGTTGAAGGCGCGCCGCTCGCGATTGAACAGCTGCACGATAGACATTCCAGACACATATTCCTGGGTGAAGGAGTTGATCTTTGCAGTGGCTGCGCGCTGGCGGCGGTAGCTCTCACGCACGCTGGCGCGGAAGATGCGCGTCACGAAGAGGATGGCCGGGATCACGGCGAGGGCCAGCAACGCCAGCGGCCAGTTGATGCTAACCATGATGCCCACGATGAAGGTCAGGGTAAAGACGTCCTCGAAGATGGCCAGCACGCCGGCGGTGAACATCTCGTTCAGCGCGTCAACGTCCGAGGTGAGGCGCGTGACCAGACGGCCTACTGGATTGCGGTCGTAAAACGCGGGCGCCATGCGCTGCAGGTGGCGGAAGATCTGGCTGCGCATGTCAAACATTACCTTCTGGCCCGTCCACTGCATCAGGTACGTCTGCAGCAGCTCCAGCGCAAAGGTAAAAAGTAGGCAGGCAAGGTATAGCAAGGCGATCTCGGTGATGCCCTGCGCCGCGCTGGCCGGATGCAGATGCCGCGGAAGCCATGCGCGCAGACCGGTACGGGCTGAGGCGGTTCCCGTCACGCCGGATATGTAGGTGTCGATTGCCACGATTACCAGCAGCGGTCCCGCTGAATCGCTGGCGGCCTTGAGAACAGTGGCGACCGCCGAAATTCCCACCTGCAGCTTGTAGGCGTGCAGATAGGTGAGCAGGCGACGCATCAGCCGGCCGTCATAGGCCTTGCCGGCGACGTCATCGTCATGGGCGCGGGCGGGTTTCGCCGGCGTCGGCTTTTTGGTGGAGTCGCTTGTCTTTGAATCGGACATTCGAGGAATCAGTGCAGGAATTGCTGCACTGATTTTAGATGGTATGGAGCGGTGAAGGATTCGCCGGGATCAACGCGATGCAGAGCTGACAGCGCCCAGGATGGCCCCTTGCCCCGGCTTTTGCGCAAAGACTACAACGGCGAGATTGGCCGGGTCAGCCTTTTGCGGCAGAGTGAGCGAAAATGTGTGCGCGGCTGAGACATTGCCGATCTTCTGCAGCGCCAGAACAGTTGAGACGTGGTGCAGGGTGCGTCCGCCGTTTTCTCCGCGCCCCACATTGGTGGAAGCGGTCTTCTGCACCAGAGCGGCGTACAGATCGGCATTCGGGTGTTGTCCCGCTGCTATCTCCGCGGAGACCGTACCCGTCGCATGTGCGTTAGCAAAGCTCACCGAGGATAGCGTAAGCATCAGCTTGGGAGCGTGGGCAGCCGTGGAGATAGCCCGCGTGGCCCGTCCGGAATCGCTGCCGACGAACTGCTCGACGCCGTCAACGATCATCTGCGGGGTGTAGTTATCGTCGAGATGGAGACGCACGGTGTATGCATTCTGACGTGCGGTAAGGTCGTGCGACGAAAAGGGATCGCGCCAGCCCAGGTGGTCCCAGTAGTCGACATGCTCTTCGAGCGCGATGACATTGGCGGAGGGGATTGGCTGGTCATGCTGCAGGCGCGCCAGCAGCGCATCGGCGGGCGGGCAGTCGGAGCAGCCCTCGGAGGTGAAGAGCTCCACCAGAACAGGAGAGGCGGATGGTCCCTGTGTGTGGGGCTTTATCCGCTGTGCGAACGAGGGAGCGGTAATTGCTGCTGCTGCAATCAAAAACAGCGTCCGGCTTGATTGGAGAAGAGGCATACGAGTTACAGATTAGACGGGAAGGCAGGCGAAATGACGTGAAAGAATTGTAGTCGTGAAGGATTCGCTCGGTATCTACATCTCGGTGCCGTTCTGCAAGGCGAAGTGCACCTACTGCAACTTTGCCTCCGGAGTGTTCGGCGCAGAGCGAATGGACGCTTATGTACAGCGTGTATGCGCAGAGATCCGCAGTGTGCACGAGCGGGTGACGAAATTCAGCGCGCTCTGTGGTCGAAATGTTGCAGAGCTCGAGTTGCCCAAGCATGTAGATTCAATCTATCTGGGCGGAGGTACGCCAAGTTTGTTGAACGCAGAGCAGACGCAGGTTTTATTTGCTGCGCTTCGCAATGAGTTCCCCATAAGCAGCGGTGCGGAGATCACGCTGGAGTGTGCGCCGGGGCAGTTGAGCGATGAGACGCTGGCGGCGATGCTGCGTGTGGGTGTGAATCGCGTGAGCTTCGGTGTGCAGAGCTTTGTGGACCAGGAAGCTGCTGCGGTGGGGCGGCTGCATACGCGAGCGATGTGTCTCGAAGAGATTAAGCGACTGCGCGCTGCGGGCGTCACAAATCTAAATGTGGACTTGATCGCCGGCCTGCCGTGCCAGACGCACGAGAGCTGGCACGAGTCGGTGGAAGTAGCAATTGCCAGCGGCGTGCCGCATGTGAGCGTTTACATGCTGGAGGTGGACGAGGACTCGCGGTTGGGGCGCGAGGTGCTGGCCCACGGGGCAAAGTACGGCGCTGATAAAGCCCCGAGTGAAGACGAGACCGCCGAGTGGTACGCCGAGGCGTGCGGGTGGCTAAATGCCGCTGGAATCCAACAATATGAGATCTCGAACTTTGCATGCCTTGGACATGAATCGCGGCACAACATCCGTTACTGGAAGCGCGGGCCATATCTAGGCTTCGGCCTCGACGCGCATTCCATGCTGCGGGCAGGTGTCGGCGGAGTGCGTTGGGCGAATGTGGATGATCTAGACAGGTACGACCGTCAAGGTTCACGGTCCGAGCGGAGCGCGAGTTCCAGGAAGACGGGCAGTCTTGGCGCGCTGAGTGTGCTGACTTCGGATGTCGAGAAGCCCGAACCAGAGTGGATCGACCGCTCGCAGGCCTTTGAGGAGTCGCTGTTTCTTGGCCTGCGCATGAATGAGGGCGTCGATCTCGAAGCGCTGCGTGGGGAGTTTGGCGCGGAGTTGGTGGCGGTCGCGATGGCTGCGGTGGCGGAGATCGAAGAGGCTGGGCTGCTTGAGCGTACATACACGCGCCTGCGGCTGACGGATCAAGGCCGCATGGTCTCGAACGAGGTCTTCAGCAGGTTGCTGATGACTGAATCGGTCAAGGAGGCAGTGTGATTGACCTGCGCAGCGACACGGTGACCAAGCCAACGGCGAAGATGCGCGCTGCGATGGCTGCAGCTGAGGTAGGCGACGATGTCTGGGGAGAAGACCCCACCGTCAATCGCCTCGAGGCGCGGGCGGCTGAGACGTTCGGACGCGAAGCGGCATTGTTTGTGCCAACCGGGTCGATGGGCAATCAGATTGCGAACCGTCTGCACGCGGAGCATGGTCGCGAGGTGATCTGTGAGGCACGAGCGCATGTTCTGGATTGGGAGATGGGAACTGCTGCGGCCTTTTCCGGCTGCACGCTGCGTGCGGTGGAGGGCGAACGCGGCATCCTGACGTGGGAGCGCATTCGGCCGTCGATCTATCGCGGCGTGCGCTTCCACACCGAGACCGCTTTGATCTGTATCGAAAACACGCACAATATGGCGGGCGGCACGGTGATGCGTCCGGCAGTGGCACGCGAGATCTGCGAAGGCGCGCATGCGATGGGGCTGAAGGTGCATCTGGATGGTGCGCGCATCTTCAATGCGGCGACAGCACTGGGCGTTGGTGTGCGCGAGCTGTCGGATGGCTTCGATACAGTGATGTTCTGTCTGTCGAAGGGGCTCGGCGCGCCGGTTGGCTCCATGCTGGTGGGCAGTGCTGAGGACATGAAGCGGGCGCGGAACTTCCGCAAGGCCTTAGGCGGCGGGATGCGGCAGGCGGGCGTGCTGGCGGCGGCGGGGCTGATTGCGCTCGAAGAAATGCCAGCCCGGCTGACCGAAGACCACGCTAATGCGCGCCTGCTGGCGGAGGCAGTGGCTAGACATGCGACCGCCGAAATTGACCTGGCAACGGTTGAGACCAACATCGTGATCTTCACGCTGCGGGTGGGAGGCGATGCGGTGGCGTTCTGCGCTGCGCTGAAGGAGCGTGACGTGCTGGCAGCCCCGGTAGGAATGCGTTCTGTCCGGCTGGTGACGCACTATGACGTTAGTGCAGAAGACTGCGTGCGCGCTGCGGGGGCGGTCGAAGAGTTGCTATCGGCGTGGAGCCAGCACTAGAAGGCGACAGGAAGCGTGCGCCCCTTGACAGAGGACTCGCGTGCCAGCTCTAGCAGCTTCGCCACCTGATAGGCCGCCTGTGGCGTGACGGCAAGCGCGGCGGTGCCGAGGATGGCGTCGCGGACGTTGACGTAGAAACTGCGGTAGTCGCCGGGCTCTGTGCGGATCTGTTTTTCGACGAGTGTGGTCGGGTCATCGGGGTTGGGCGCGATGGCGAGCTTGCCCCAGGCAGACTCTTTCTCTTCCAGCCATGCGTCGGAGGCTGGTGAACCAGGCTGCAATCTTGGCACCTTTGCTCCTCCAACAAGCGCAGGCTCCTGCGGGTCGAGACCCCACTTCACAAAGCTGCCTTTGGTGCCATGCAGGGTGAAGCGGGGTGCGTTGAGGCAGGCGAGGTAGCTGGTGCGGCAGTGGACGAGCAAGCTCTTTGCGTTTGCAGCGGTTCCGTTTTTTGCTGGGTAATACAGCGTGATGTCGAAGGCGTCTTCCACATCGGTCACATCGCGGTCGGCGCGGACAGAGGCTGTGATGGCCGCAGGCGTGCCGAAGAGAACGAGCGACTGATCCACAAGGTGCGGACCCAGATCAAAGAGCATGCCGTGGGAGGGGTCGCCTGCTTCCTTCCATGTGTTGGGGCGCGGCGTCGGGCGGAAGCGATCAAAGTGCGACTCAAAGGTGACGAGACGGCCGACAGTGTTCTCGGCCAGCAGCTTTTTGACAGTGAGGAAGTCGCCATCCCATCGGCGGTTGTGGAAGGGAATTGCGTGGACACCCTTGCGCTTCGCAAGATCGATCAGTGTGAGGGCATCAGCGCTGGTGGCCGTGAACGGCTTGTCGATGACGACGTGCTTGCCGGCCTCAAGCGCGCGCGTGGCCAGCGAGAGATGCGTCTCATTCGGGGTGGAGATGACGACGAGCTCGATGGACTTGTCCGCGAGCAGGTCGTCCAGCGAGCGGTCGATGCGGGCATGAGGATACGCCCGCGCTGCTTCATTGCCTTTGCGCTGCAGGATGGAGGCCAGCTTTAATCCCGGCACGGCACTAACGAAGGGCGCGTGAAAGACACGCCCTCCGAGGCCAAAGCCAATGACTCCGACGCCGATCTCACGCGGCATCTACGCCGCTCCGATCTGCTTCAGCGCCGGATACATCTTGCGATAGTGAGCGTAGCTCTTCTCCATCGCAGCTGCCTCCCTGGGCGCGATGGTCTCAGCGACTTGGATCGTCGCCGCACACGCGGCTTCAACCGTCGGCCATTGACCTACGCCAACGCCTGCGAGCAGCGCCGCGCCGAACGCACCGCCTTCATCTGCAGCGAGCAGTTCTACCGGATGGTTGTAGGCGTCGGCCTGGATCTGCCGCCAGAGCGGACCGCGTGCGCCGCCGCCGCCGAGGCGAATGCGGTTGACGGGAATCTCCAGCTCAGCGAAGAGGGAGAAGGTGTCTTTCAGGCTCATGGCGACGCCCTCCATCACGGCGCGGACAAAATGCCCGCGGCCGTGCGAAGCAGTGATGCCGGTGAAGGCAGCGCGCGCGTCGGGATCAAGATGTGGCGTGCGCTCGCCGAAGAGATACGGCGCCCAGAGCATGCCCTCGCATCCGGCGGGGACCTGCGCGGCGGCCTTGGTCAACTCGTCATAGGCAACGCCGCTGGCGAAGGTGTCGCGCAGCCAGCGCAGCGAAAGACCCGCTCCATTCGTCACGCCCATCACATGCCACAGCCCTGGTGCAGCATGGCAGAAGGTGTGCAGGCGACCGAGGGGGTCGAGCGTCGGCTTGGAGGTCGATGCAAAGACCACACCGCTAGTTCCGATGGTGGCCGAAACAGAACCTGGTCCGACGATCCCCATACCAACCGCGCCTGCGCCCTGGTCGCCTGCGCCGGCAGCGACCGGAGTGCCTTCGGCGAGGCCAGTAGCGGATGCGCCGGCAGCGCTGATCCGCGCGCAGATCTCGGGGCCTTCATACAGCTTGGGCAGCCAACTCATCGGAATGCCTGCGGCCTCAGCCACCTCCTGCGACCAGCGGCGATGCGTTACGTCCAGCAGCAGGGTGCCGGAGGCCTCCTGCATATCGATGGCGTACTCGCCGGTCATGCGCAGGCGGACAAAGTCCTTGGGGCAGAGAACGTGCGCGATCTTCGCGAAGAGGTCCGGCTGGTGGGCTCGCACCCACAACAACTTCGTCAGTGTGAAGTTGGGCAGCGCGGGATTGGAGACAAGCTCGATCAGCTTGGAGCGGCCGATCTTGGCTTCCAGCCAGTCGCACTCGGGCTGGGTGCGCTGGTCGCACCAGATGAGCGCAGGGCGGATGACCTTGCCATCGGCGTCGAGCATGACGCACCCGTGCATCTGTCCAGTAAGGCCGATGGCCTTGATGGCGGAGGGCGCAATCTTTGCTTGGCCCAATACCGCACCAATTGACTCTCGGGCAGCGCGCCACCAGTCTTCGGGGTCCTGCTCGGCCCAGCCGATGTGTTCAGAGTGGATAGGTGCGTGCTCGGCTGAAGCGGAGAAGAGGACGCGGCCTTCGGTGTCCGCGAGGACCGCGCGCGTGCCGCCGGTGCCTACGTCAATACCTAGAAACATTTGGGTCTCCAATTTTTATGTGCTGAAAAAGTGTATCTGCTTTGGGTGACTGGGCAAAAAAGCGGCGGCATTGCAAACCGGTGTCACATTTCATAAATCCTGGCGATCTTTTTGCACTCTTCCGCTATTTTGGCGCATCCAAAACTGGGACAAGATTTGGTGAGTGAGCAATTTGCAGCCCTCCCTCGCGGTACGGTTACGATAGAGACAATGGCACAGAGAAGAGCGACGAAGACCGTGGGCAGCATCCTGACTGCGGCGGCCCTTGCTGTAGTGCTGGCTATGCCCGCCGACGCGCAGGGACCAGGCGGCAGCAACAATAGCTACAGCGCTCCCGGCGCGACCACACCCGCGCAGGCTCGGACAGTGGAGAGCGGGCTGCAACAGCTGACGCAGCCCGGCGGACAGAATCCCGCGGCAGCTACGCCGGACTCATTCAAGGGATCGCTCGTCACCGGTCAGGCAACCGGTTCCATGATGGACCTAACTTTGGACGACGCGATCGCGCGCGGCCTGCGCCAGAACCTCGGCATTATCCTGCAGACGACAGCGCAAAAGAGCGCGCGCGGCCAGCAGTATCAGATGCTGCAGCCTCTGCTGCCCACCATCACCGGCGACGCGTCGATTGAAGTGGAGCAGGTGAACCTCGCGGCTTATGGTTTGAAGTTTCCCGGCCTGAACCCAATCATCGGGCCGTTTCAGGTGGTCGACTTTCGTGCCTACCTGACACAAAGACTTTTCGATGTACCGTCGCTTGAGAACTACCTCGCAGCGAAGCACAACTTCCGCGCAGCCCAGCTGACCGCCGATGATGCACGTGAGATGGTAGTGCTGACCGTCGGCAATGCATATCTGCTCTGTATTGCGGATGCGGCGCGCATCGATGCCGTCAACGCGGAGCTTGCCACCGCGAAGGTCTCGCTGGATCAGGCGACTGCCGCGCATGATGCTGGTATCAGCCCGCGGCTTGACGTACTGCGCGCACAGGTTGACTACCAAAACACACAACAGACGCTGATCTCCGCGACGAACCAGCTGGCGAAGGATAAGCTGGCGCTCGCCCGCGCCATCGGCCTGCCTCTGGACCAGCAGTATCAACTCACCGACAAAGAGCCTTACGCAGCGCTCGATGCTCTCGACCCGCAGGCCGCATTCGCCGCCGCGCTCAAGAATCGTAAAGACCTCGCCTCGCTGAACGAGCAGGTGGAGGCGTATCGCAACCAGAAGACGGCTGCGTGGGCCGACCAGTTGCCGACGGCGAAGGTCTCGGCCGACTATGGCGACATCGGTGAGACGGCCGGTCACTCGCACGGCAGCTATACCGCGACCGGTAAGGTGGAAGTGCCGATCCTGCAGATCGCCAAGACCAAAGGCGAGGAGACCGTCGCTGATTCAAACTACCAGTCGGCGAAGGACAAGCTGGCGGACCAGGTGCAGCAGGTGAACGCGGACATTCGTGACGCCATCCTCGACATCCAGTCTGCGGAGAAGCTGGTGGATGCCGCAAAATCGAACCTCGATCTGGCGAACGAAGCTCTGAGCGAAGCGCAGCAGCGCTTCAAGGCTGGGGTGGCGGACAATCTGCCCGTCAGCCAGGCGCAGACGACAACAGAACAGGCCAATGAGCAGTACATTGCAGCTGTCTATCAACACAATGCCGCCAAGCTCTCGCTCGCACGCGCTACTGGCGTTGCTGAGCAGCGTTGGAAAGATTATCTGGGAGGAAAGTGACCGTGGCAGACGAGCAAAATAAAGAACAGGCCCAACCCGAGCCAAAGAGCGAGCCCGCTCCGCCTTCTAACCGCCGTTTCATCGTCATCGGCGTCATCGTGCTGCTGGTGCTTGCCGGCGTGTTCTTCTACTGGCGCTCCACCTTTACCGAGGATACGGACGATGCGCAGGTGGATGGCAATCTCTACCAGATCAGCTCGCGCATTCA
>Ga0105238_10002003_pt1 | contig 20531 bp, 17 predicted proteins | sample KBSC34metaG_FD_81526 | JGI IMG/M metagenome (GOLD analysis project Ga0105238, IMG submission 81526) | Corn rhizosphere microbial communities from Kellogg Biological Station, Michigan, USA - KBS C3-4 metaG | ecosystem: Host-associated > Plants > Roots > Rhizosphere > Soil | place: Michigan, USA... | reverse complement strand
TGAAGGAGGATTATGAGGGCGCCGCTTTAAGCCCGCGCCAGCAGGAGTTTGTGCACGAAATCTATCGCAACAACCACCGCTTGCTGGAAATTACCGATCAAATGCTCGTTACTATTCAAGCTGATTCGATGCACGACCAAATAGATATGATGCCAACGGATTTAGTGGTGTTAGCTAAGGAGGTGGTGCAAAATCTGCAGTCGGTTTTGGACGGCCGTCGTCAAACGCTTAAACTTCGCGCCCCTCGCCGCCTCATCGCCGATGCCGATGCCGAAAAAATGCACGTTATTATTGACAACCTATTAAGCAATGCCAGCAAATATTCATCAGCTGGCGGCATCATCACATTGGCGCTCAAGTCGAGCGGTTCTAGCATTGTAATTGAAGTTAAAGATTCCGGCGTAGGGATCCCCAAAGCTGAGCAACCGAACATTTTCGGCAAATTTATCCGGGCCTCCACCACTCTCGACACCCAAGGAACGGGGCTGGGACTGTATCTGGTAAAGCGAATGGCCAAACTCCACGGCGGGAGCGTGAGTGTAACTTCGACGCCGGGGAAGGGCAGTCGCTTTTCTGTTAAAATACCAAAAGAGCATAAGCGGACAGCAGTACCCGGAGCAAACTATGGCCAAAGTCTTAGTGGTTGAAGATGTTGAAAGCCTTAACAAGGCCTATGCCTATGCCTTAACCAAGCGAGGACACAAAGTGGTTTCGGCAGCCAATGGCCGCGACGCAATTACACTACTCCAGAAGGATGCGGTCGATATCATCCTCTTGGATTTATTGATGCCCAAGATGTCGGGGCTGGATTTTCTGCGCCAAATACCTACTACTAATCGCCCTAAAATTCTGGTATTTTCAAACGTCGATACCGACGTAAAATCCGCTTACGCCTTAGGCGCCGATGCGTTTATGTTGAAATCCTCGCTCAACCCCACCGCAATGGTCGAGTGGGTAGAAGAAAATTTAGCCATGATGAAATAAGGCAGTTCTGAAGAAGCCTGGATATCTAGCTTGGGGATTACTCGTGGGGTTATTGTGGCTGCCCGCGACGAGCTTCGCCCATACCTACGCCTCGGATGGGCCGATTCGAGTATTACTGCACACCGACCCCGATGACAATCCCCCGACGCATAATCCAACCGAGCTGAACTTCACCGTATTCGATGAGACAAACCAGTTTCTGGGTTCAAATTGTAATTGTGTGGTGACGGTCACAGATGGCGGTACGACAATTCTTAAGCAAACAATTTTTAGGGATAACAGTGCTGACAAGAATGTGGCTGCAGTGGCGGTCACGTTTCCCCAACTCGGCACCTATAACGTCAACATTTCGGGTCAACCCAAGCCGGGGTCAAGTTTTCACCCCTTTAACCTAAACTATCGTGTTCCGGTGAATACGGAGGGTGCCGGGAGGGGGAGTGCGGTGGCCTCGAGCAATATTTTCGCAAACGGATTAAAACTACTGGGAATTTACGCCGCCGCCGCCATAGTCATCGTAGCTATAGTGGTAGTGAGCGCGCGGAGGAATCGCAAAAAGCCGCTATCGTGATTTGGCAGAGTGCGGTCATGTGACTACATGCTAGACTGCAATTATGAAAGGCGCGCGCAAGCAACCTGCCAACCGATCGTTTTTGCGGCGACATCGTTGGGCCCGTTACAGTCTCCTGGGACTGGTGGTCTTAATCGGGATAGTGATTGTGCTCGGGGCGGTGGTTAAAATCCGGTCCGACCGGCTGCAAGCTCGGTTAGCGCCGTTTTATGTTACGACTGGCCTACATACTGTAGGCGCCCCAGGTGAGATCGTGCGTCATGAGCCGTTGGGCTCCAGCGTACCGGGCGGCTATGGCGTACGAATTTTGTATCGAACCCAGCGGGCCAACGGCAGTTACACCTTTTCTTCCGGCATAGTGTATATTCCGAACCGCTTGGCGGCGGGAAAGCCAGTAGTGGCGTGGGCGCATGGCACGCTAGGGTTAGGTGACCAGTGCGCCCCGTCGCGGACCAGCAACCCGCCCGCCACCATGCCGGGCTTGGCTGCGATGATGCAAAAAGGCTGGGTGGTGACGGCGACCGATTACGCCGGCTTCGGTACACCGGGCGAACAAGGTTACTTGGTGGGGGGCGATGAAGCTCGCGATGTGCTGAATAGTGTTCGGGCGGCTCGCCAACTAACCGGTGCCAGCGCCAACGTGGCGGTGTGGGGGCATTCGCAGGGAGGCAACTCAGCGCTGTTTACCGCCAATCAGGCCGTTAGCTATGCGCCGGAACTGCGGCTGGCGGGAACGGTGGCCTCGGCGCCGGCGGCCGAGCTCATTCCCCTATTGAACGAGCAGTACGGTACGGTGGCCGACTGGGTGATCGGGCCATTGGTGGCAACTTCTTGGCCGGCGGCCAATCCGGCATTGCATGCGGACGACATTTTGACACCGCTGGGGCTGAGGACGTACCCAACCATTGCCAACCAGTGTATTCTGCCGGCCACGATCGAAGGGTTGGGGCGGAGCGTGCTGGGACAAACATTTTTTGCCAAGAATCCCATCGAGGTTGCCTCGTGGCGAGGCATGGCCCAGCAGCAATCAGCGCCGCATTTGGGGCCGTTGCAGCCGCTCTTGGTGGTGGAGAGCCAGGCCGACCAAGTGGTACTTCCTAATACGACGGCGCTCTACATTAAGCAGGCTTGTGAAATTGGCACGAATCCTTCGACGCTGTGGTTGGAGAAGGTTGCGCATCAGGACATTCCGGACAAGAGTGCCGCTCAAGTAATCGGCTGGATTGGTGATCGGTTTAGCGGAATGCGCTACGGTTCGGGATGCAACCAGCCACTGCCGGTGGCACCGTATAGTGGCTTGGGTTCGTAGCGTCCACTAGCTAAAATGGATGACGATAAGGCTTACGAAGACCACTAGCCCCAGCAGTCTTCGGAAGTAGTTTACGCCTTGGTAAAGCTCTAAAAAGGCCCACGTGAATAAAAAAGCGGTAGCCAGCCAGGCGATGGCTGGCGAATGAACACCATAATTAATCACCGTCAAAATGAACCACGCCACAATCGGCGGATTGGCGGCCTGGGCTATAACCACATTGCCGCGCCGGTCTTTAAAAAAATTGCTAAGAGCTTTCATCCTAAAATAGTACGGGCTTTAGCTGCAGTAGGCCGTTGGCGTTCAATTTTCGTCTGGAATAAGCGGCGGTACAGTCGGCCTGATAAGCGGATGGCTGGCTCGTCGACAAAGTGGTCGAAGACATGGGCAGCTAGCCAAATCAACAGGGCTGAAGGGATCAACATTACGATGAAGCCGGTGCGGTAGCCCATCCACGGCGCAATCTGGGCGAATACGTAGCTCGAGAATGATCCGATAACATACAGATGCGTAAGATAGAGGGCAAAGGAGATCTTGCCCAAATACAGCATCGGTTTGGTAATAAGGAGGTGCTGAAGAGCCGGTGCGTACAGGATGACCACTATCAATCCCAGGGCTCCCAGGATGTGGCTGGTAACAGTGACCGACATGGCGAGGGGCATGTGCCCTTGGACGTAATGGAATAGGGTGCCATCGAGAGTGCCGACCGGGCAACTGGCCAGAAAAATACTAACCAAGATCAGGGGTACCCACAGGCTCCAATGCATGCGGGAGCGGGAAGCGGTGCCGCCCGAAAAGTAGCCGTCGCAGAGCGCAATCCCCAACACAAACGATACGTAGTAGGTCTTAATCAGCAGTAGGCCGAGCAGGACGTATACCAGGTAGCGATACCGAAATTTCCCTGCCAATAGCAAAAAGCCAAAAACCAGGAACGAGCCGATCAACTCGGTTTTCATGGTCCAGAGCACGGTATTGTAGTCGCTCGAACCCTTGACGAAGGTGCCGATGGTTCCCTGATAGAGCGCATTAAAAAAATTGGGATGAAACTGCCAGAATTCTCCCAGCCACGTACTGCCAGTTACGCTAGCGGCCTGGACGTTGTAAAAAGTCTGTGTTGCCATCAAGAAGAAGGCCAGCAATACGCAACCCAGCACCGGTAACATCAGGCGAGGGTAACGTTTGATGGCACTGGCAATGACAAACTTTTTCTCGCCGCTGCGAAAAAACTTGGCGCTGAGAACGATGCCGCTGAGGATAAAAAAGACGCAGACGGAAAAATTGCCCGAAACCAGAATATGCAGCGGGGTGGCTTCAATTACCGATTCAAATGCACCATGAGTAAGATGGATACTGCCGTCGGTGGCGGCTTGGAAAAAACCGATGGCGAAGTGGTCGATCACTACGATCAGGGCGGCCAAGCCGCGCAAACCATCCAAGAAGCGAAACTTCACGCGTTACTCGTTTGCGACCGTTCTCTCGCTCGGGCTGGCTCCTCGATATACCGCCAGAGTATTCCGACAAACGTGAATTGGTAAACCAGCTGCCCCACGAATTCCCGATGCCACACATCAAACAAGGAGAACAAAGCCGCCCCGCCAGCCAAAACCATCAACGCTATCAGCAAGAGGTCGCCCCGACTACGCCGACGAGTGGCGAGCCAGAGGGCCACAACCAGCTGGGTGCAAAACAGCGCCGAGCCGAAGGTGTCGTGGGCAGCATGAACCGGGACACTTAAGCTGTAGGGAGTGATCGCCAGTAACGCCAAGCACAAATTCATGAGCACACCAGCCTTTTCCACTTCCGGCTTGGCATACTGGGTGGCCAGCAGGCGAGTTGCGTAGAGGAGGGCAACGGCATAGAGCGCCAAGGCGCTAATGTAGGGGAGGACGCTCACCCAGTGCACGCCATAATAACTCAGCCCATCGTTGGCGAGTAAGCCAGAAGGCAGCAAGGCGAAGCAAATTAACACCAATGTGCAACAACCGATGAGGGCATATCCGACGTGGGTTTTGGAAGCTGGTCTGGTCATACTTCTCGATTGTATACCAATTGTAGCGATTTTGGATGGGATAGTCTCACAGGTATAATGCAGCTATGAAGATCGTCGTCATTTCCGGGCCGTCCGGAGTTGGGAAAAATACGGTAGTGGCGGAAGTGCTGAAACTGATTCCGGCATTGCGGTTGGGGTCATCGCTGACGACGCGGGCAGCGCGGCCGAACGACGTACCCGGTAAATATACCTATGTCAGTCGTTCGGAGTTTGAGGAGCGCGCAAGGAGGGGAGAATTGCTGGAATGGGCGGAGTACAACGGCTACCTATATGGCACGCTACGCCCGTCCGAAGACCGGCCGGCATTGTTGGAAATTGAAATTCAGGGAGCCGCCCAGATAAAGCGACTGTATCCTAACGCCTGCTTAATGTTTATGGTGACACCGGGTCGGGATGTGCAAGAACAGCTCCAGGTTCTGGCTGAGCGTTTGCGAAAACGCGGCACCGACCAGCCGGCGGCTATTCAAAAGCGGTTGGTGCGGGCCGAAGAAGAGTTGCGCCAGGGCCAGTCCCAGTCCGACATAGTGATAGTGAATGACAATTTGGCGACCGTCGTGCGCCAAACGACGGCCAGTATTCAGGAGTATTTGGCCACAAACTAATTTTCTCAGCAATATTTCATCTTTATTTAATATTTGGTCAGTAATCTAGAAGTTATTGATCAATAGTGTCATATCAATAACGAGGTTTGAGCATGAAAATATTGCTTGTTGAGGATGACGCCGCCATGGTGGCGTGTCTGCGCCGTTGCTTGCATGAGTCTTACATTATTGACGCAGTAACGACGGGGGTGGAGGGGCTGCATGAAGCCGAAGTCGGAAGCTACGACGCAATCGTATTGGATTTAATGCTGCCGGATATGTTAGGGGTGACTGTCTGCCAGCGGATGCGCCAGGGCCAAATCGTGACACCGATTTTAGTGTTGACTGCCCGTGCCGAGGTAAATGACAAAGTTTTGGCCCTCGATGCCGGCGCCGATGATTATTTAACCAAGCCATTTAGCTTAGAGGAGCTGCGCGCCCGCTTGCGGGTGCTGGTACGCCGTCAACCCCAAGCCGTTCGAACCAGCCAGCTGCGGGCTGGAGACCTGACAATCGATCTCGCCACGCGCCGGGTGAGCCGCGGCGAGGTGTTGATTAAACTCAGGCGTAAAGAGTATGCATTGCTTGAATATCTGATGCATAATGCCGGCATTGTGGTTACCCGGGCGATGATTGTCGATCACGTCTGGGATGCCGGTGACAGCCTATGGACGAATGCGGTCGATGTCCACGTTAAGTATCTACGGGATAAAATTGACCGTCCGTTTAATACCTCCCTTATCACCACGGTACATGGCGTGGGCTACATGTTGGAAGCGGCGCCGACCCCGACGCCTGCTAAAAGCTTATCCGATAGCTAGGTGGATCGGGTTTGCTCTTGTCGTTCCTTGTCGGTGGATTGTTTAGGCAGCTGTTCAGCCGATCCGGCTAACTGTTCGCCGAACTGACTGCGCCGGCGTCGATTTTCGGCCGATTTTCGGCCTCCAAGTTGCCCGGCCTTGGCGTGCCCGGCGGAATTACCATGCCATCCTCGTGCCATATATCTATCTCCTCACTTAATGGGAGCAATAATACCTAATCGGCTGGCCCGAGGCCTTGGCCGTATTGGCGGAAATCTGTGGCTGCGGGCAGTGTGATTCGGTGACGGTCGGCTTGGAATAGGCGACTTGGCTCTTGGGAACGCACAAAAGCCGCTTTGTGCTAATTGCTAAAGTTGTGTCGCGGGCAGGGCTGCGTTGTGAAGCGCCTGCCTCTCCGGTACAATGGGGGCATGATACTGGTTGTGGTTGCAATAGCACTGATTGTGCTGGCGGCCCTGTTCTCAGGGCTCAACCTGGGGTTAATGAGCCTCGATACCTATGAGCTCAAACGCAAGGCCGACCTTGGTGATATTAACGCCCAAAAAGTCTACGCCATCCGCCATCGCGGCAACCTCCTTCTGGTCACCCTGCTAACCGGTAACGTGGCGGTCATTTCGGCACTGACCTTGGTATTGAATTCGGCTTATCACGGAGTAATAGCTGGGGTTCTCACCACTGTCCTCATCACTATTTTCGGCGAAATTATTCCCCAAGCGATTTTGGCGCGATATGCGTTGCGGCTGGGGGCTCAACTCGCAAACATCGTCCGGGTGGTCATGATTCTGCTCTATCCCATTTGCGCGCCGGTAGCCTATGTGTTGGATAAGGCCTTGGGTGATGAACTCCCCACGGTCTACAGCAAGTCGGAACTCACGCGCCTGGTGGAGGACCACCGCCACTATGTGGGCAGTGGCGTGGATAAAGACGAGGCGCGGATTGTGCGGGGGGCGTTGACCTTTGGTGACCGCACCATCAGCCAAATTATGACGCCGCGCAGTGTAGCCGAAATGGTGCCATCAGACCTGGTTTTGGGCGAATCTGCCATTCGTCGATTGAAGGGGAGTGGTTTTTCGCGCATCCCCGTGTACGCTCACGACAAACCTAATGACGTTGTGAGCATTCTCTACGTCAAGGATTTGATCGGCGTGGTGCCGGGCAAGAAAACCGCCGGCCAGCTAGCGCGGCCGAAAGTGCTGTTTGTCAACCTCGATGATAACCTCGATGAGACGCTGAACGCCTTCCTTAAAACCCGGAACCACCTGTTTATAGTTATTGACGAGTTCGCCGAAATCCAGGGCATTGTGACGATTGAAGACGTGCTGGAAGAGATAATCGACCGGGAGATTGCCGACGAGTTTGATCGTTACGACGACATGCGACAGGTGGCCCGGCGGGTGAAACGGCCAATGGCGACCCGCCGCTAATCAACCCCGAATTTTGCCGCCGGGAATAGCCGGAAATTTCTCCTGGTTCTCCTAAGCGTAACTGGTATAATGTAGGTAATTATGCCTCATTATACCTACATGCTGGTGAGAGCCTTGGGGATAGCCCGGAAAATCCGTGCCGTTGCGGCGTTCAAAGTCGCCGTATCGCTGGGGATTTTGGTGGTCACAATCAGTTTGATGAGCTTCGGGGCTCAGTCGGCCGCAATCAGCCAGGGGTATAAGCCCGATGGCGCCTTGGCGCCGGGGGCTTTGGTCGCGATCGAAGCGGCCCAAAACGCGGTAACGGCTGCCGATCCCGCAAACAGCAATGGTTTGCTCGGCGTGGTGGTGGGGGCCGACTCGGCTTCGTTGGCGGTCAACAATACCGACAATATGGTGCAGGTGGCTACCAATGGAACGGCTCAGGTGTTCGTGAGTGATCTTAATGGCCACATCAAGACCGGAGATCAAATTGCGCCTTCGCCAATTCGAGGAGTCGGCATGAAATCCGAGGATAGCGGCAAGGTTATCGGAGTGGCGCAAGCCGATTTCGATGGCTCCAGCTCGATTAAAACCACGACCGTTCCCACCAACGGCGGTAGTGCCCAAACTGCCCATATTGGCGTGATTCCGGTTGCGGTTCAGGTGATATACTATACCGTGCCAGCCAAGGGGGCAGTGCCGGCATTCTTGCAGCAGTTCGCCGTGTCGGTAACGGGTAAGACGGCATCGGTGGCCCAATTGGTGATCGTACTGATTATCGTAGCAGCGGCACTGATAGTGGTTGGATTCCTGATGTTCGCGGCCGTGCGCGGATCGATCGTATCACTGGGACGCAACCCGCTGGCCGCCACCAGCATCTACCGCGGCACCCTCCAGGCCGTGGCGGCTTCAATGACGATTCTGGGCATAGCAGTGGCCGGAGCTTATATGGTCTTGCGGTTTTAATGAGAGGTGAATATGGGTATGTATGAATTGATTGGAATCGGATTACTGGCGCTAAACCTGGTGGTACTGACAGTAGTGGCTACCCGGAAGTCACCGCCGCCTCCCCCGCCGCCCGACCCGCATCCTGAGTCAGTACCCCAGCCTCAACTGTCGCCGGAGGTACGCGGGCGCCTGGAGCAGCAAGCAGCAGCTACTTTTGAGGCAGCCATTGCCAAAGCTACCGGGCAGTTTGGTAAGGATTTGGATGCCACCTCCAGCCGACTGAATGCGTTAATCGTGAAGCTGACGACCGAGATCGTCGAACGCGAACTGAAGGACTACAAGGAGGGGATTGAGGCCGCCCGCCAGGCGGCGATTGATAGCTTGGGGAAGGTTCAGGCTGAAACCATGGAACGCCAGAAATCGCTGCAGCGGGATATTGAGGCCGAGCTGTCTGAGCGACGCAAGCAGCTTATGGAGCGAGTGGATCAGCGTTTAGGCGAGGCGGCGGTCGCCTATATTGTGGAGAGTTTGGGGCAGGGCGCCGATTTGGGGGCCCAGCGCAACTGGTTGCTGGACAGCCTGGAGCGGCACAAAGCCGATTTAAAGAAAGATTTGGCCGATGAAGCCTAAGCTGCCAGACAGCCTCTATTCGGTTGATCAGGTCTTGGCCGTGGCCGAAGAGTTGCATCAGTATGGTCGACAGGTGGCTGGCAGGGGTTCTAAAGTCGACACTAAAGAGCTGTCCCCCGCCGCCGCAGATCTGCTGGCGACATTGCCGGCTGGACAACGGGACGAAAGCCCCGCAATCGAGGAGTTACGCGAGGGGCTGGAAGAGTTGGCGGCTACGGCAGCGGTCATAACGTTGGTGCTGGCGGCATCGCCATCGGCGCAGCTCAAACAGGAGTTAACTAGCTGGTTGCGCACGAATGTGCGGCCGCGGTTGTTGGTCAACTTCCACGTTGATCCGGAGATTGCCGGCGGTATCGTGATTCGGAGCACCAATCACATTTTCGACAATTCTTTTCGATCGGCATTGATAGCCAACCAAGCCCAATTTACTAAGGTGTTGGGTCGTGTTTAAGAACCAATCATTTGCCAAATTGGTGGCTGCCAATCAGCCGACTGGCGAAGTTGTTTCGGTCCAGGATCTCCTAGTAATTATTCGAGGGTTGGAGGGCGCCAGCGTCGGTGGCCTGGTACTGTTCGAAAATGGCGACCGGGGACTGATTCGCGCTATTCGCGATACCCAAGTGGAGGTTCTCACCTTTGCTCAGCGCGAAGCGGCCTTGGGAGAGCTGGCGGTATTGGAAAGCGACGTACTCGAGGTCGGTGTCGGTGAGGGTTTGATTGGGCGAGTAGTTAACGCCATGGGCGAGCCGCTGGATGGCAAGGGAGCAGTGGCCACAACGGCTAAAGCCGAGGTGTTCGCCACGGCGCCGGCTATTGTTGAACGCGAGGCCCTCAGCGATCAACTCTCAAGTGGGGTGGTTATCGTCGATGCACTCTTCCCGATTGTATTGGGACAGCGGATTGCCATCTTGGGCGATAGTAAATCCGGTAAAAGTACCTTTTTGCGCCAGCTGTCACACAGCCAGACTAATGCCGGTCAGATTATTATTTATGTTCTGATCTCCAAACGCCAGGTGGACGTCGATGTCCTTATTAGCGAGCTCAATGCCAACGGCGTGATCAAACGGACGATTGTGGTAGTGGCCTCAAGCTTTGACTCGCTCAGCCAGTCTTACTTAGCACCGTATGTGGCCTGCGCTATGGGCGAGCATTTGTGGAAGGCAGGCAAAAACGTGGTCATCATTTACGACGACCTTAGCAATCACGCCAAAGTTTACCGTGAATTGAGTTTACTAGCGGGCGTATCGCCGGGCCGCGATTCCTACCCCGGCGATATGTTTTATACGCATTCTTCGCTGCTTGAACGCGCGGGCAAGTTGAAGGACGGCGGTGGTACGCTCAGCGCCATCCCGGTGGTTTCCACGCCCAATGATGACATTACCGCCTACCTCTCAACCAGTATCATGTCGATTACTGACGGCCAAATCGTATTTGATTTGGCCTCGTTGCGCAAAGGGGTGCGGCCAGCGGTTAACGTCGGTTTGAGCGTATCTCGTGTCGGTGGTTTAGTGCAAAATCCGGCGTGGAAGGAGGTTACCGGCCAGCTGTTCCGAAAACTGTCAGACTACCGCCAAGCCTCCGAATTTGCCCAGTTTGGCTCCGAGCTGGCACCGACGGCTCGTGCCGATTTAGAACTGGGCCGCCAAATTTACGAGATTTTTAAACAGACGCCCGGTGAACTCTATGACGTCAACACTCAGTTTTTGATGCTGGCGACGGCATTGGCGGGTGGCGGTCGCAGTTCGCTCAACATCATCTTGCTCAAGCAGGAGGCTGTCAGTCGAAGCCACGAATTGGCAGGCGGCAGTGATCCGGCACCCCTGGTCCAGGAGTTGCTCCAAAAAGTCATGATCCAGGTGGTGCGGTGAAGCGTCCCAGCATTATCAAACGTGATTTCGAGCAGCTGCGTACGATCGAGAACCTCGCCTCGATATTTGAGGCCATTGCCAGCATCCATATTTCCCAGGTTCATGATAAGGTGCTATCCTCGACAGCTTTTTTCAATGAATTGTGGGCAATCTATAGCCAGTTACGCGCCGACACCAAAGAGGCCAGCGCATTGAGCATCCAGCACAATGGCAAAATGGCATTGGTGGCGATCACATCCGACGGCGGCCTCATCGGAGACATCGATGAGCGGATTGTTCACGCCATGCTGGAACATCCGCATGAGAAAGAAGTGGATTTATTTTTGATCGGTACTCACGGCGCCTCTCTCCTGGCGCAGCGCAATATCCGACCGCTGAAAGTCTATAACTCACCAGATCTGGAAAAAGGGGACAATGTGCGGAGCCTGGCCAAGCTACTGGGCTCGTATAATCAAGCCACAGTGTATTACCAGACCTACGTTTCGTTAATGCATCAGGATGTTGCGCGGATTGACCTGTTCTCGGCCGTCCAGACGTTAGGCGCTGAAACCGCCGAGAGCGACGACGTGATTGCGAGCTCAACATACATACTGGAGCCCTCGGCCAAGGAAATCATTAGTTTCATGGAGTCAGTAATGGTCGAGATTGCGCTGAGCCAAGTGGTGTTGGAATCGCGCCTGGCCCAGTACGCCAGTCGGTTTAATGCCATGTACGCGGCTAAATCCAAAGCCGGCGAGCTCAAAGACGACCTCGGATTGGAGCTACACCGGACCGAGCGGGCCACCAGCGATGCCCGAACCAAGGAAGTCTTCAGCGGCATGAAGGCGAGTCGGCGGCGCGGTAGCATCACTGCTGGATAGCGTAAGGGTTTTATGCCACAATGAACCATATGGCAACTAAAAGTTACGGTCACATTCGAGCGATTGACGGCATGACTACCGAGCTGGTTTGGACCGGTGAGCGGCCGGCCCCGCGCGACTTATTGTGCCTCCAGGGCCATCCGGAAACGTTGTTCGAAGTCCACTCGATTACCAAGTCGTCACAGGTCATCTGCATTAACCTGACCACTAACCCTGCGGCTGTGCGTGGCGCCATGGTACAACCGACAGGGACTACGCTTTCCGTGCCGGTGGGGGAAGCAACGCTGGGGCGCATGTTTAACGCTCTCGGCCAGCCTGTGGATAACTTAGCGGATTTAGAGAAACTGCCGCGTAAATCAATCTATACTCCTACGCCCCCGAAGACTACCACCACTGCATTTAAGCCCGAAATCCTCGAAACCGGCATTAAAGTCATCGACTTTTTCACACCCTTTGTGAAAGGACGTAAGATCGGTATCATCGGGGGTGCCGGTGTTGGTAAAACCGTGCTGATGATGGAGCTGATTAACAACATCACCCACGAAGGTAAAAACCTGGCCTTTTTCACCGGCATCGGTGAGCGAATTCGGGAAGGTCACGAGCTGTACCAAACCTTGCTGGAAAGCAAATTGCTCAGCAAATCGGTGATGTTTTACGGGCAAATGAATGAAACTGCTACGCTGCGGGCCAGAGTCGGCCTGGCGTCGGCGACGCTGGCGGAGTATTTCCGCGACACCGAGCATCGCGACATCCTGTTTTTTGTCGATAATATCTACCGGTATTTGCAGGCCGGTAACGAACTGGCGACCAGTCTTGGCCAAATCCCCAGCGAGGGCGGTTACCAGGCAACGCTATTTTCGGACTTGAAGCAGCTAGAGGACCGCTTGTACTCAAACGAAAACGGGTCGATTACCAGCGTCCAAACCATCTACATCCCGGCCGATGACCTCAGCGATCCGGCTGTGGAGGAAATTCAAGAGCAGCTTGATTCGGTGATTGTACTCAGTCGGCAAGTGGCTGAATCGGGGATTCGCCCGGCGGTGGATTTAATCCACACTACCTCGTCTCTGCTTACACCGGATGTCGTGGGTGACCGTCATTACCTGCTTGCCACTACCATCCAGGCGATTTTGCAAAAATACGACAACCTTAAAAGTATTATCGCCATCATTGGAGAAAGCGAATTGAGCCTGACCGATCGTGTTGATTACCAAAAGGCTAAAAAACTGATCCAGTTCTTTAGCCAGGACTTTTTCGTGTCGTCGAAACTGACCGGCCGCCCGGGCCAATATGTACCATTGGCAGAAACGCTGACGGGACTCGAGGAAATCTTAATTTGAATCGCCATGGATAGCCAAAATCGCCTCAAAGTAAAGGTGTTTTCGCCGTACGAAACCTTTTTTGAAGGCACGGCGGTGTCGTTATCGGCCAAGAATAAAACCGGACCGTTTGACGTGCTCTTCGGTCACACTAATTTCTTTACGCTGCTGCAGGGCGGCCGGGTAAGCGTTGATACCGGCTTCAACTCGGTTTTAATCGAAATTGACAGCGGACTGCTTCGAGTACATGACAACGTGGCGACGCTGTTTGCCAACGTTTGATATTTTCGCTGTATGTGGTAATAATCGTAATCTAGCATAACAGGTTTACAGACCCGAAGCATAACCGGTATAATGATTGCATGCCGAAGTGTGTACATTCGACGGGGCAGACTATAGCTATTGGGGGCGTACGTGGACGATAATCCAACCACCCCCACGCCATCAATGCCCGAGTCAATAGACCCAGCCTCCGTGCAAGGTCAGGGCAGCGTCGGGCCAACCCCCGCGCCATCGACCGAGCCGATAGCCGTTCCGGCAACGAGCCCAGCTCCAGCCGGCGATCCGGCCGCCCCCGGAGTAATTGCCCCTGCAGGCGGCAGTGGCGGAATTCGCTCACTCGGCCAAGTGGTCGGCGCTACCTCTGGCGAACCGGCACCGGTCGCAACCACCTCGAGTCGAGTGACCATCGGGGCACCAAGTAGCCGACCCAAGCTCACCCAACAATCAGCGGTGCGTCAACGTGCCCGCTTGATTGCTATCAGCGTCGTAGCGGTGATGGTAATCGGCGTTGTAGCCTTGGTGGCATGGTACCTAACGGCTCGCAACAACACAGCGACGAGCTTGCGCAATAGCCGCAGCTATGTCACTACTTCGGTGCCGTTAGCCGAGTTGCGTAGCCAAGAGCTCGCACTTGATAAAGCCTCTCAGCTCAGCATTAACGGCCAATTGCGCATTAATAACTCTTTTGTGCTGACACCGAGTGATACACCCGCAAATCCGCTTCTCGGCCAATTCTATCTCAATGGCCAGAACAAAGATTTGTACTACTACAACGGCAGCACCTTTGTGAACCTGGCGACCGGGAATGATATTGCCAACATCAACACTACCATTAACGGTTTGGGCTCGGTGAGTAAAACTACGCCGGGAAGCGGTTTGGCAATTTCCGGCAACAAACTCAACAATACCGGCGTGCTTAGCCTGCAAGGTACCGCCAACCAAATCAATCTCTCTGCCAGCACGGGGAACATCACCATCAGTTTGCCTCAGGATATTGCGCCTAGCTCGTCGCCGACATTTGCCGGCGTCCAGGTTGGCAGCCTAACTGCGCGCCCCAGTGACAGCGGCCTCAATATCGGGAGTGCCACCAAAGACCTGACGCTGCAGGGTGCAAATACTTCGATTACATCTAGTGCCAATGGCTTCACCACCACTTTAGCGTTTGCCAACCCGAGCAGTAATAACACGCTGATTGTCCCGGACATTGGCGGGACAATCTGTACCACCGTGGGCAACTGCGGTGGCGGGGCTTCAGTGTCGCTGCAGCCAACATCTCCAGGCACTGCCCAAACCGGCAACGCCAATCTGACGGGGACGATAATTGCCGGGCAGTTTCAGGGGGATGGTTCGGCGCTCACCAACGTGAATGCAGCGCTATTGAACGGGCAGCCCGGCAGTTTCTACCAAAACGCTTCCAATATCAATACCGGCACTCTCGCCGACGCCCGTCTGAGCGGCAACGTCACGCTCAAGGGAAATGCATTCAATGGCGCCAATGAACTCGTACTGTTAGACGGTTCCGGTGTGCTGCCGGCACTTTCGGGCATCAACCTCACTAACCTCAACGCCAGCAACATTGCCAGCGGGACCCTCGATAATAATCGGCTCAGTGCCAGCGTTACCCTCCAGGGAAACACCTTTAATGGGGCTAACCAACTCGTCCAGCTCGATGGTTCCGGTGTACTGCCGGCACTTTCGGGCATCAATCTCACTAACCTCAACGCCAGCAACATTGCCAGCGGCACATTGGCGGTTGCGCGAGGAGGCACCGGCGCCGGGGACGCCGCCAACGCTCGCATCAATCTCGGGGCGGCGGCCAGCGGCGCCAACACCGACATCACCAGTCTGTCACCGGCTAGTACCTTAACCATCGGTTCTACTGGCCAGCAGTTGGTGCTCCAAGGCTCAATTACCACTATCCATGACACCGATAGCGGTAATACCACGGCGTTGAACTTTACCACACCAACGGGCAACAACACCATCACTATCCCCGATGCCAGTGGCTTCATCTGCTTGAGCAACGGTAACTGCTTGGGCGGGGGCGGAGGAGGAGCCAACACCTCGTTGTCGAACCTTTCGAGTGTGGCACTCAACGTCGATTTGCAACCGGCTGCCGACGGTCAAACCAACCTCGGTACAATCAGCAAAGGCTTCGGCAGCTTGTATGTCGCTGACTCCACCAATAACTTCACCTTCCGCTTCACGGGCGATGCCCTCACGGCTAACAAAACCATTACACTGCCGAGTTTCACCGGGAGCAGCGCCGAGCTGTGTTTGAGTACCGGCAATTGTGCTGGCTCCGGTAGTAGCGTCACGACCACACCGGGAACGGTGGGCACCATTCCGGTCTATACTGGCGCCCAAACAATTGGCAATTCGATAATTAGCCAAGACGTCGGAGCGACTACAGTAACGATTGCAGGCGCTCTGACAGTCAATAACCAACTCAATGCCAACGGTGGCATCGTTACAAACAACGCCAACATCAACGCCGGGACTGGCACAATTACGGGTAATGGTTCGGGGCTGACAAACCTGAATGGCTCAAACATCACCACCGGGACAATCAACGACTTACGGCTGAGCGGGAACGTAACCCTCCAGGGTAACACGTTCAATGGGAATACTCAGCTGGTCCAAACGACGGCTGGCGGCCTGCTCCCCGTCATTTCCGGACAAAACCTTACCAATCTGAATGCGTCCAACTTAACCTCAGGGACCGTCGCCGATAACCGGTTGAGTGCGAATGTCGCTTTGCTCAACGGTACCAACGTCTTTACCGGCACCAACAACTTTAAACCCACCAGCGATAATGCCGCCGCCTTCCGAATCCAAAATGCGGCTGGTTCTACGACGCTATTTAACGCCGACACGACCGGTAGTGGCGCGCTGACATTTGGCGTGCCTTCGACCTTTAGTTCAACCGTAACCTTAAACTCGTTGGCCTCTGCTGGCAGTACCGCACTTTGCCTTAATGGCTCCCAAGTCGCCAGCTGCACGAGCAACCCCAACGGCGTTACGCTGCAGCAAGCCTACAACGCTTCGACATCGCCGCAAATCGTGCTCTCCTCTGGCGGCGGCGGTTTGCTGGTGCGAGATGCGGGCACTCCTATTGGCGGCACTCTGTTTGCCGTCCAAAGTAACGGCGGCACTGGCTACCTAACGGTCACGGCTACCGGAACTACCGTGGGAGGAACCCTTACCGCAAACGGCAATGGCAACGGGAGTACCATTGCCGGTGCATTGTTCAAAAACGGTACCGACTCCACAACGGCGTTCCAAATCCAAAATGCTGCCGCGAGTGTGCTATTTAATGCCAATACCACGAGCTCGCGGATTGGGATTAACACCTCCACCGGCTTTGCAAAGCTGACCGTCAACGGCACAGACTCTGATAACCTACTGCAAATCCAAAGCAGCTCGACAGCTGTGGCCACGGTTACCAGTACCGGCGCCACCACGTTTAGAAATAGTTCTAACTCCACCGCAGCATTCCAGGTCCAAAATTCGACGAGCGGCACTCTCTTGAACAGTGATACTTCCAATATGCGCGTAGCGGTTGACGCTACCTACACCGCCCTGGCCGCTCCTGTTCTGTCAACCGTAACGAGACAAAATGGCGGCAGCCTCTCTAATGGAACCTCATATTTCTATGTCGTTACCGCAGTTGATGCGGCCGGCGGAGAAACTGTAGCCTCTTCCGAGGGTAGCGCAACCGCAAATGCCTCGAATATGACGATGCAAATAAAATGGAGTCCTGTGACTAACGCCGTCGCCTACCGCATTTATCGCAGCACTACAACGGGAACCGAAGCCGGATTTTTCCAAACGACTGGAACAGTCTCCGGGAGTTTCTTAATCTACCTTGACGACGGCACAGCTACCCTAACCAGCGGCAAAGTTCCGCCAACAGCCGGAACTGCCTACAGCAAAAGCACCACTCAAACTAACAATAACCTCCAGCTGACGGTGGGGGGAAATGGTACGCCTACAGGTCAAGTGTATGTAAGCGGTACGGTGCCCTCGAGTCCGACTGCAACCATAAATACGAGCGACAACACGCTGGGAATAGCCTCACAAGGTCATTACGCCTACATCCTCGGCGCTTCCAATCTGCACATTTATGATGTCACCAATCCTGTAACCCCTGTCAATGTTGGGAATGTTACCACTGGGAGTTCGGCATTTGGTCTAGTCGTACAAAGCCATTATGCGTACGTTACCAATAATTCATCGAACACTCTGCAAATTATTGACATCAGCAACCCGGCCAGCCCAACTACTATAAGTACGACCAGTACAAACAGCCTGCCTAACGGTATTTATGTGCAAGGCCGCTATGCTTATATCACGAATGCAGGCAGCAGTACAATGCAAATCTTCGACATCAGCAACCCGGCGAGTCCCATAAATGTCGCCACTGCAACTACCGGCACGACTCCAGTGGCCGTGTTCGTGCAAGGCCGATATGCGTATGTCATTAACAATATAAGTGCGACCTTGCAAATCTTCGACATCAGCAACCCTGGCGCTCCTGTTACTGTCAGCTCGGTCGCTACCCAGTCCGGCCCATTTAGCATTTTCGTCCAAGGTCGCTACACCTATATTGGTACGGCACCGGGTATATTCCAGATCTTCGACACTAGCAACCCGGCCAGCCCAACAAGTGTAAGTACATTCACACTTCCAGCGAGCTCCAGCGGAAATCGAGTCGTCGTCCAGGGTCGGTACGCCTATATTGCCGAGCCAGGAGGAAGCAGCCCGGGCATCCAAACATTAGATATTACCAATCCGAGCGCTCCTTTCAGCGTTGGAGTTGTACCTACCGGTGTCGGCACAAGCCCAACTAATCTCGTAGCTGCCGGACGCTATGTTTATGCTGTGGGGAACGGCAGTAAAGCATTCTACGTGATTGACATGGGGGGCACCTACACCCAGACATTGGAGGCCGGAAGCACTGAAACTGGGAATCTGCAGGTGGATTCAAGCGCTAGTATTTATGGCGATACCAGCATACAAGGCGCGCTGAGCCTAGGATCAACTTTACAAGTTGCGGGCAATGCGGGGATTAACGGAAGCTTGACGCTGTCGGCGACGTCGATAAGCGCGCCTTCCGCGCCGACGTTGACTTCGAGCGCGAGTGGGGGGACGTTGGCGGCTGCGACGTACTATTACAAGCTGGCTGCTACAAGTGCCAATGGCACCACTGCCGCCACGACGGCCAGCCCTGCCTCCGTTAGCACCAGCGGATCCACCAGTTCGAATACCCTTACCTGGTCGACCGTAACAGGCGCAACCGGATATGTGGTGTACCGCTCTACCGATAACGTCAACTGGACATCAAACGGATTCAGTTCATCGACTACATCATTTGTTGACAATGGTTCGACCTATACCTGGACCAACACCGCCACCCCGCTAACTACTGGTACTACGGGTGGTAATCTAACCGTTGGCGGGAGTGGCACGGTCGCCGGCACATTCAGTGTCACCGGTGCACTCACGCTGGGCGGGGGAAGTACCGGAACCTTGCAGAGCTCATCGGGGGCGGCGCTTAACTTGACTTCGGATACCACCGGCGCCATCACGGTGGACTCAGGGACCACCGGCAATGTAAACATTGGCACCGGCGCTAGCTCGAAAGCGGTGGCGATTGGTAATAGCCAAAGTGGCACGACTGTTACGACTACCGCGGGACAAACGACCCAAACACTGAACACTACTGGCGAAACAGTGAAAGGCTCGAATAGCACGCAAAGCACTGGTGCTTCGGGTTCTACTGCCGCTTTCCAGATCCAAAATGCCGCTGGCGGTAACTTGTTCCAGGTGGACACCGCTAACAACAACATTGTTCTTGGCGGCAATAACTCCGGCACACTGCAACCTTGGACGACCAATAGCACGGCATTAGGGTGTCCAACAATATGCCCCAATGGACTAGTTTCTTCCACCGCTGTCGTCTATGGCGGATACGTGTATGTGGTGGGAGGTATAAATTCATCGGTTGTCAATCAAAACACGGTTTGGTCTGCCCCCCTCAACTCAAATGGCTCAGTTGGCAACTGGACAGCCAGTAGCAACACCATACCAAACGTTCGTGCCCTTCATTCCTCGGCCGTCGTCAACGGATACCTGTATGTGTTCGGGGGGCAAGATGCAGCCACTGCTAACTCCACAGCATATTATGCTCCTTTGGGGCCGAATGGTACCGTAGGTAGCTGGAACAATACCACGAGCATGGGTACTACCAGGGCATCCACTGCTTCTGTGGCTGCGAATGGGTACGTGTACGTGATCGGCGGTTACGATAACGGTAATAACATAAAAAATACCGTATTGTACGGGCAAGTGGGCTCGAATGGTGCAATCAGTAGCTGGACGACGAATGCATCGAATCTTCCTGGTGCTGTATATGGGGCATCTGCAGTCGTAGCAAACGGCTACTTATACGTGATTGGCGGGAATAATCCCACCACTCAGAGCACGGTCTATTACGCTAAGCTTAATAGTGATGGCAGTACGGGGGCGTTCAGTACAAACAGTTTTGCGCTTGGCTGTGCTACTGCCGGCTGTGGCTCTCCAGCCGCCTTATACGCCACTACTGCCGTAGTGTCCAACGGATATGTATATGTGATGGGTGGCAATAATTCTGGTGGTCAAGTCAATACTGTTTATTATGCAAAGCTAAATGCCGATGGCAGCACTGGGGCCTGGAGTACCAATTCAAATGCACTGCCCCAAATCGTATCCTCGGGTGAATCCGTAGTAGCGAACGGCTATATTTACTATATTGGCGGAAGCAATGGTTCTTCGACACTCTCTACCATTTATTATTCTTCTACTCAAAGAATTCAGGTAGGCGGGTCGCTTGATTTGGTTGGGCTGGCGGGTCAAACTCTGGC
>Ga0105238_10001998_pt1 | contig 20557 bp, 9 predicted proteins | sample KBSC34metaG_FD_81526 | JGI IMG/M metagenome (GOLD analysis project Ga0105238, IMG submission 81526) | Corn rhizosphere microbial communities from Kellogg Biological Station, Michigan, USA - KBS C3-4 metaG | ecosystem: Host-associated > Plants > Roots > Rhizosphere > Soil | place: Michigan, USA... | reverse complement strand
CCATACCCTATACGCATCGGTTGCGAAACCCGTACCCATTATGAAACATACCCACGCCCGTCCCGGATTGGAAAAACGCGCCCTGGTTGTCCGCTTGCGGAAAATCAAGGGCCAGATCGAGGCCATCGAAAAGATGGTGGAGGCGGATGCCGATTGCTCCGATTTGCTGATGCAAGTCGTCGCCTCGCGCCGAGCGCTGAAATCTTTCAGCGAGGAGGTGTTGGAATCCCACATGCACTCGTGCATCGAACGGGCCGCCACCCCGGCGGAAGGCCGCGCCCACCTGCGCTCGTTGATCACGGTTTTGGAGCGTTACGTCGCCTGATTCTTTACCTCAAAACACGGCGTAATCCCATGAGCATGAGTTTAGAGCATTTTCAGAAAAACTGTAGCCGTTCGGTTTGGGAAAGAAGTGAGGGCGGTCTTTTTGGGTTTTGGCTTCGTTTCGGCTCAGTCACAGGTTATGCAAACCTGCTCCTTCGCCAAAGGCCGATGATCGGCACCGCTCGCCAAAACCCAAAAATCCTCGCTCCGAACGGCCACAGTTTTTCTTCAAACGCTCTAGGCGGCATGTTGAGCAAAGAGCAGATCATCCCCAGCCTGCGGGCGACCAACCGGTGGGAGGCGATTGACGAATTGATCGCCAATCTGGTTGCGACCGGCAAGTTGAAGCCGGAACACCGTGAGGCCGTCACGGCGGCGGTCAGAAAACGCGAAAATTCCATGAGCACCGGCATCGGCCGGGGCATCGGCCTGCCCCACGCCTCCACGGATCTGATCAGTGAAGTGACCGGCGCATTTGGCCGTTCATCCCCGGGGATCAACTTTGACGCCCTGGACGGCCAGCCGGTCAATCTCGTCGTCCTTTTTCTCGTTCCCCAGGGTCAGATTCAAAAGCACCTGCACGCCATGGCGGACATCGCCCGGCTGTTGCACAAGGCGGATTTCCGTCAGGCGCTTGACCAGGCTCCTGACGCGGATGCCATCCTGCAAATCATCCGCAGCCGCCAAATCCTTTGACCCATAAAACAATTTTATGCCCGTCGAAAATCCAAACGGCCAGCGCATGGCCGACCTTTTGCGCGATTCGGCCACCCAGGAAGTCGCTGAAACTTTGAAACGGCTCGACACCTCGCTGCAAGGCTTGAGCGAGGAGGACGCCGCCGAACGGCTGGAAGTTTTCGGCCCGAACGAGGTCGGGCAGGAGCGGAAACACGAGTGGATCCACCGCTTCTGGACCGCCATCCGCAATCCGCTGGTGGTGCTGCTCACGGTGCTGGCCACCATCTCCTATGCCACCGGCGACATGCGCGCCGGCAGCGTCATGCTCCTGATGGTCATATTGGGCGTCTCCCTGCGTTTCGTGCAGGAGACCAAGGCGGACAACGCGGCGGCCAAGCTCAAGGCCATGATCAAGGTCACCGCCACCGTCATCCGCGATGGCCAGGTGAAGGAAATCCCCCTGCAACAGCTCGTCCCGGGCGACATCGTGAAACTTTCCGCCGGCGACATGATTCCCGGCGACGTGCGGCTGATCGCGGCCAAGGACCTGTTCATCATCCAGGGCACGCTCACCGGCGAATCCCTGCCGGTGGAAAAATCCGAGGCGTGCGACCTGCGGCCCAACGTCTCCTCCATCGAGCACACCAACATCTGCTTCCTCGGCACCAGCGTGGAAAGCGGCGCGGCCACCGCCGTCATCGTCGCCACCGGCGTGCAGACCTATTTCGGCAAGATGGCCTGCAGCCTCGCCGGCCAGCAGGCCGAGACCGCCTTCGACAAGGGCGTCAAAAAATATGTCTGGCTGATGCTCACCTTCATGCTGGTGATGGTGCCGATGGTTTTCCTCATCAACGGCCTGTTCAAGCACAACTGGAAGGACGCCTTCTTCTTCGCGATGGCCGTGGCCGTGGGCCTCACGCCGGAAATGCTCCCGATGATCGTCTCCGTCTGCCTCTCCAAGGGCGCGCTGGCCATGTCCCGGAAAAAAGTCATAGTCAAGAAGCTCAACTCCATCCAGAACTTCGGCGCGATGGACGTGCTGTGCACGGACAAGACCGGGACGCTCACCATCGACCACGTCATCCTGGAATTGCACGTGGACGTGTTCAAAAATGAAAGCGAGACGGTGTTGCGGGATGCCTATCTCATCAGTCATTTTCAGACGGGCCTGAAAAACGTCCTGGATCGCGCCGTGCTGAAATACAAGCAACTGCACGGCGAACTCGGCATCGATAAATACAGGATGGTCGATGAGATCCCCTTCGACTTCTCGCGGCGCATGATGTCCGTCGCCATCGAATGTCCCAACGGCGAACGCCAGCTGCTCACCAAGGGCGCTCCCGAGGCGGTCTTTGCCAAATGTTCGCATTTTGAAAGCGACGGGGAAATCCTGCCGATGGAGCCGATCCTCGTCGGCGACCTGGTGCAGCAGGTGAATGATCTGAGCGAGGACGGTTTCCGGGTGCTTGCCGTGGCCACCAAAAAGCTTGGCGCGCAGCAAACGACTTTCTCCAAGTCGGATGAGAACGACCTGGTGCTGGCCGGCTATCTCGCCTTCCTTGATCCCCCGAAAGATTCTGCCGCCAAAGCCATCACCGCTCTGCGGCAGAACGGCGTCACCGTCAAGGTCCTCACCGGCGACAACGACCTCGTCACCCGCAAGGTCTGCAGCGAGGTGGGCATCCACGCGGAAAAGATCCTGCTCGGCGGCCAGGTGGAAAAAATGACCGACGAGGAACTGGCGAAAGAGATTGAAACCACTGATGTCTTCGCCCGCCTTTCGCCCGCGCACAAAAAGCGCGTGGTCCAGGCGTTACAACGCAACAAGCACGTCGTTGGTTTCATGGGCGACGGCATCAACGACGCGCCCGCGCTGCGGGCCGCCGACGTGGGCATCTCGGTGGACACCGCCGTGGACATCGCCAAGGAATCTGCCGACATGATTTTGCTGGAGAAGGACCTGATGGTGCTGGAGGAAGGCGTGCTCGAAGGCCGCAAGGTGTTCGTGAACATCCTGAAATACATCCGCATGGGCGCCAGCTCCAATTTCGGCAACATGTTCAGCGTGTTGGGCGCGAGCGCGTGGCTGCCGTTTCTGCCCATGCAGCCGATCCAGGTGCTCTCGAACAACCTGCTTTATGATTTCTCGCAGGTGCCGATCCCCACGGACAACGTCGGCTCGGCGGTCATCTCCAAACCGCGCCCATGGCACATGGGCGAAATCACCCGTTTCATCCTTTTCATCGGGCCGATCAGTTCCATTTTCGATTACACCACCTACGCCCTGATGTATTTTTTCTTCAAATGCAACAACCTGCTGCTGGCCGCCCCGGCGGAACTCGCCGCGCGCTACGCCAGCCCCATTGACACCGACCACACCTACGCCGCCGCCCTGTTCAGCACCGGCTGGTTCGTGGAATCGCTCATGACGCAGACGCTCATCGTTCATGTCATCCGCACGAACCAAATCCCGTTCATCCAATCGCGCGCGAGCTGGCAGTTGACCCTGACCACGTTCGTCATCATGGGCATCGGCGCGTTCCTGCCATATTCGCCGCTGGCGCAGTATCTGGGCTTCGTACCGCTGCCGTGGCAGTTCTGGCCGCTGCTCGCTGTCACTCTCGTCTGCTACGTGGCGCTGACGCAGGTCATCAAGACCTGGCTGCTCCGCAAAAAGTGGATCTGATGCCTGCCTATGGAAAACGAATACAAACCGCCACGTAAGAAGCCGGTCGGGATCGCTTTCCTGCTGGCGTGCCTCGGGCTTTTATCCCTAAATTTCGCCATGGGTTTGTTAACCTCAAATAAAGCGAGCGGACCGGGCTGGGCTTTCATGGTCATCGGCGTTGCCTTGATCCTGCTGGCCATATTTTGGGGGGCGGAACGAGTCTGAAACGATATGAAAACAATCCTGCTGCAGGCCGGGGCTTTCGACATTGGCTTGCTCGTTTTTTGTACCGCCACGACGCCGGTCATGGCAGCGGATTCATCCGCGAATTCCACGCCAACAATGGAAAAATCCGGTGAGGTTCAACCGCAAAACTGGAACTGGCACGTCCAGAACACCGACATCGTCCAGGGCTACCCCGGATTTTCCGCGAAGTATTCCGGGCCGAACAGCCTGCCGTCCGGCGGCGAAACGCGCGAATCGGTTTCCCTGGATCTGATGGCCGGAGTCCGGCTCTGGCCGGGGGCCGAGGCGCACATTGACGGGATGATGTGGCAGGGGTTTGGCATCGGCAACACGCTCGGCGTGGAGGGTTTTCCCAATGGCGAGACCTTTCGCCTCGGGGCCGGGGTTCCCAACGGCAACATCACGCGCCTGTTCATCCGCCAGACCATCGGCCTCGGCGGCGAACAGGAGGACGTGGACGATGACCAGTTCACCCTGGCCGGCAAACAGGACATTTCCCGCCTGACGTTCACGCTCGGGCGCTTCAGCGCCAAGGATGTTTTTGACGGCAACGCCTATGCGAACGACCCGCGCACGCAGTTCATGAACTGGTCGTTGATGGCGAATGAAGCGTGGGATTACCCGGCGGACGCCATCGGTTACACCACCGGGCTGGCCGTGGAATGGAACGAGCCGAAATGGACCTTGCGCTACGGGTTTTTCCAGGTGCCGCGGGTCTCGAATGGTTTGACCGAAGATGACCGGCTGCTCAAGTGGCCGTATGACGGTTCGGCCCATGACGGCCCGTTTTTCCTTGCCTGGGGCATGGTGACAGAACTGGAGCATCGCCACACCTGGCAGGGACATCCCGGCGCGATCCGCCTGCTCACCTATTTGAACCGCGCCAACATGGGCAGCTATCAGGCGGCCGTTGACAGCCCGACGCGCCCGGCCGACATCGTGGCAACGCGGGATTACCGCTACAAATACGGCTTCGGGCTGAATGTGGAGCAGGAGGTCGCCAAAAACGTTGGCGTGTTTTCGCGCCTGGGCTGGAGTGACGGACGCAATGAAGGGTGGGTTTTCAGCGATGTTGATTATTCGGCGTCGGCGGGCGTCAGCATCAAGGGTGAAGCGTGGCGGCGGCCGGATGACACGTTTGGCCTGGCGGGTGTGTTAAACGGCATTTCCAAGTCGCATCGGGAGTTTCTGGCGGCGGGCGGCCTGGGCATCCTGGCCGGTGACGGCAACTTGAATTACGGCTGGGAAAAAATCATCGAGATGTATTACGATTTCAGGGTTTGGAAAACCGTCCATACTTCCCTTGATTACCAATTCATCAGCAATCCCGCCTTCAACCAGGATCGCGGGCCGGTATCGGTCTTTGGCGCCCGATTGCATTGGGAATTTTGACCTGGAATCAACTGTCCCGACAAGGACGGGCGGAAGCCAGCGTCCAGCCACAAAAAGGCATGGTTTCTTAATTGGGTTTTTGGATTTTACGGTTTTAGGCCGTGAATGGCGCATTGTCTTCAATGTTTATGGTCTATCTGTGAGTTTTTAATTTTTTGAAAAAAAGTGCGAGTTTCACCTTCGGTGGGAATTAAGGTTTTCAAGGAATGTGGCATGCTTGGGTAAAAAATGACGAATGGACGAATGAACAACAGAACGGCAGGGAAACATTCAACGCCCAACATTCAACGCTCAACGTCCAAGGAAACGGGAAGGCAATGAGTGAATCAATGAATGAACGGGTGGACGAACGGGGCGCAAAATTATTTTTTGGGTTGGACAGCCATTGTCCAAGCGACCTATTAAAATTGGGGGCAGGATGAATGAAAAATTTAAAATTAAAAATGAAGGATGGGGAGAGTTCCGAGGGTTTGGGGTCTGGCGGATTGGGGGCAGGAAACGCTCCAAGCGTCCAAGCGTCCAAGCTCCAACATCCAGAGAAATTTCAAGCACCAAGGGGCGCGCATGCCTGGGCGGAGGGTGACCTGGCTAAAAAACATGAAATTACGAAACGAACCCATTTTAAAAATGCAGGAATCGCCTGATTTTACCGATGTGAAGTGGCGATTTTGGCGATAAAAAACGAACCCATTTAAAGCCAAATAAAGCCATTTCAAAGCCAATTTTAACCACAGATGGACACGGATGGACACAGATCAGGTCCGAGCCGAGCTGGTGCTCGGCGTTCCAATGGGACCGGTTCTCCGGCAATATCCGCCGATATCCGTCAATATCCGACCATAGAACTTTGGTCCGATGCCGGACTGGCAAGGGCCCGGCACTCCGAACAAGGGGGAAATTTGGCCAAATTAAAGTGAATCAAGGTTAATCAAGGTGAAATATTTTTTAAAAAATGAGGGGGCGGGTTGTTTGGCCGATTGTGGGGACGGGCCGTCCCCACCCCGGAGGCACAGGTTTCCGGACAGTCCTTGCGGACGGCTACCATGGAGACGGGGCGACTTGGCGGGATCCGAGCCGGACTGGCAGTGCCCGGCGTTCCGGACGGGTGGGAATTTGGGCAAATTAAAGTGAATCAAGATTAATCAAGGTGGAATTTTTTCTGAGAAAGAGGACGGGGACAATTAATATGGAACATATCGAAGATACACAATGGCTTGGGTTGAAACTGGCGGCGGGGCTGCGTATGCTCGCGGGCAAATCCATGAAAAATCCTGTCATCCTTTTCTGCCTCGGCTTCTTCCAGATCATTTCCATCACGGCACAGGAGCCGGCGGATCCGCTGGCGGCGGGGTTTGAATCGCCGCCGGCCTCGGCGCGGCCGCATACATGGTGGCATTGGATGAACGGGAACGTAACGAAGGAGGGCATAACCGCCGACCTGGAGGCGATGCAGCGCGTGGGCATCGGCGGGGCGCAGATCTTCAACGCGGGCGAGGGCATCCCGGCGGGGCCGGTGAAGTTCAACAGCCCGGAATGGCATGAGATGTTCAAGTTCGCGGTACAGGAGGCGGACCGGCTGGGGCTGGAGCTGTGCATCCATAATTGCGCGGGGTGGTCGAGCAGCGGCGGGCCGTGGAACACGCCGGACCATTCGATGATGCATGTGGTGACGAGCGAGACGAAGGTGACCGGCGGGCAGAAATTTTCCGGCGTCCTGCCGCAGCCGCCCACGAAATGGGATTATTACCGCGACATCGAGGTGCTGGCGTTCCGCACGACGGACGGGGAGGGGGCACGCGTGAAATCGCTCGCGCCGAAGATCACGGCGAGCGTCAAAAAAATCGACGGCGACGTTTTGTTGGACGGAAAGCTGAACACCACCGTCAGCCTGCCCACGAACCAGTTTCCGCAGTTCATCCAGTTTGAATTTGCGCAGCCGTTCGCGACGCGGTCGGCGTCGCTGAGCTTCGCGCAGGAAACGGGCGACATCAAAGGCGTGATCCAGGTCTCGGACGACGGCAAGACGTTCCGCGACCTGCGGACGTTCATGACGCCGCGGCGGCCGACGCGGCCGCTGAGTTTTTCGCTGGGCAACACGCCGGTTTCCGCGCGGTTTTTCCGGGTGACTTTCACGGGCATGACGGCGCGGACGCGGGGGTTGAGCGTGGCGGACATTGATTTGAGCCCGCGCCTGAGCATCGAGAACGTGGAGACGAAAGACGGCGACACGGGCGGATTCATCGCGTCATCGCCGGCGGAAAGTTCGGCGGACGACAGTCTGCTGATCAAACGTGATGAGATGATCGACCTCACCGCCAACCTGACCGCGGATGGTAACCTGGACTGGGATGCGCCGGCGGGCAACTGGACGGTGTTGCGCATCGGCTACACGCCGCAGGGCCGCGAGAATCATCCCGCGCCGCCGGAAGGCACGGGGCCGGAGTGCGACAAGTTCAGCCCCGAGGCGCTGGATGCGCACTGGGCGGGCTTTGTGCAGAAGGCCATCGAGGATGCCGGTCCGCTGGCGGGCAAGGGCAAGACGTTCAACAACGTGTTGATCGACAGCTACGAGGTCGGCGGGCAGAACTGGTCGGCCGATTTCCGCGCCGAGTTCCAGAAGCATCGCGGCTATGATCCGTTGAAATATCTGCCGGCCTTCACGGGCCGGGTGGTGGACAGCCCGGAGATCTCCGAGCGCTTCCTGTGGGATGTGCGCCGCACGATCGCGGACCTGTTCGCGGAAAAATATTACGGCCACTTCACGGAATTATGCGATGCGCACAACATGCTGGCGTCGATCGAGCCGTACACGGGGCCGTACGAATCGTTGCAGTCCGGCGCGCCGGCGGAAATCCCGATGGGCGAATTCTGGGTGGGGAGCGGCGTGATGGACCAGTCATTGAAGCTGGCATCATCGGTGGGCCACATCTACGGGCGCAATGTGATCGGCGCGGAATCGTTCACGGCCGCACCGGGCGAGCATGGCCGCTGGCAGGATGATCCGTATGCGATCAAGGCGCTGGGCGACCGGGTGTTTTGCCAGGGCATCAACCGGTATATTTTTCACCGTTACGCGATGCAGCCGTGGACGAACCGCTGGCCGGGGATGACGATGGGCCAATGGGGCACGCATTTCGACCGGACGAGCACATGGTGGGAACAGGGGCGCGCGTGGTTGAAGTATGTCGCGCGCAGCCAGTATCTGTTGCAGCAGGGCCGTTTCGTGGCGGATGCCGCATATTTTGACGGTGAAAATTCGCCGGCTGAAACGCGCGATGGCGTGCCGGCGCTGCCGCCGGGCTACGACTTCGATGATGTGGGCGCAACGGTGCTGGCAGACGCGACAGTGGAGGATCATCAACTGGTTTTGAAAAGCGGGATGCGGTATCGCGTGCTCATCCTGCCGCCCTCGGACCGGAACATGACGCCGAAGCTGCTGAAGCAGATCGGCGCGCTGGTGGAAGCAGGATTGACGGTGGTGGGTGCGCCACCGGAAAATTCGCCGAGCCTGGCGGATTTTCCGAGCTGCGACCAGGAAGTGAAATCGCTCGCGACGGCGATGTGGGGAAATTGCGACGGCACAAATGTGACCGAACACGCGTACGGCCAGGGGAAGGTCGTGTGGGGCCAGCCGCTCACGAATGTTTTTGCCGGGCTGAAGACGCCGCCGGATTTTGAATTTGCGAGCGGGGGCAAGGCGCGGCTGACATACATCCACCGGCAGGCGGGCGGCGCGGAGATCTATTTCGTCTCCAACCAGCGCGACCGTTTTGACGCGGTTGAAGGCACGTTCCGCGTGACGGGCAAGACGCCGGAATTGTGGCATCCGGACACGGGGATCATGGAACCCGCGCCGGTCTGGCGCGAGGAAAACGGACGGACGATCGTGCCGCTGCAATTTGATCCGGCCGGGTCGGTGTTCGTGGTCTTCCGTCAGCCGGCGCGCGGCGATCATGCGGTGGCGGTGACGCATACGGGTTTTCTTCCGGTCAAGATGCCTTCGCCGCCCGCGAAGCTCGTGATCAACAGCGCCATCTATGACGCGGCCGGCGCAAACAGTCCGAAGTGGGTGGATCTGACGGCCAAGGTGAAGGCGCAAGTGGCGGCGGGGCAGTTGGAGGTTGATGCCGGCAATGATTTTGCCGGGGAGGATCCGGCGCCGAACATCGTGAAATCGTTGCGCGTGGAATTTAGCGTCAACGGCGAGCGGCACACGGCTGAGGCGGCGGAAAATGAAACGCTCGATTTGCCGGCCGGCGCGAAAGTCATCCGGGCCATATACGGCAACCTGCCGGCGACGCCGGCCACGGCATCAAAGCCGGTGGACGTGACGCGCAAGCTTTCCGACCTGGTGGAGGACGGGGCGTTGAGCGTGCAGGTGGGAGGCCAATTGGCAGGCAGTGACCCGCGCTATGGCCAGCCGAAGGAATTGCGCGTGGAGTATACGCTGAACGGTGCGCATCGGAGCGTGGTGGTGCCGGAAAATGAAACACTGAGCATCGGGAAACCGGCAACGATGGGTGAGCCGCCGCTGTTCGGCCTGCACGCGGACGCGGCGGGCAATGTTTCCGTGGCGGCAGCGTCACCGGGCAAGGTCGAGCTGACCATGGCCTCGGGGAAAAAACTGGCGGCGAAAGTCAGCGGCGTTCCCGCGCCGCGGGAGATTTCTGGCGCGTGGGATTTGAGTTTCCCGCCGAACTGGGGTGCCCCGCCGCAGGTGAAATTGCCGGCGCTGATGTCGTGGGCGGATTCCAAAGACAAGGGCGTGAAATATTTTTCCGGCACGGCGACGTACACGAAAGAGATCGAGATTCCGGCAAAGGAGCTGGGGGCGGGCCGTTCCTTGTGGCTGGATCTGGGCCGGGTGAAAAACCTGGCGGAGGTTTCGTTGAACGGAAAACCGCTGGGCATTTTGTGGAAGCCGCCGTTCCGCGTGGAAATCACCGGCGCGGCCCAGCCCGGCAAAAACAAACTGGAGGTCAAGGTCACGAACCTGTGGCCGAACCGGCTGATCGGCGACGAGCAGTTGCCGGCGGACCGCGAGTGGGAAGGCAAGCGGCTCAAGGCGTGGCCGCAATGGGTGCTCGACGGCAAGCCGAGCCCGACGGGGCGGTACACCTTCACGACGTGGCATCACTGGACGAAGGATGAGCCGCTGCTGGAATCAGGGCTGATCGGGCCGGTGCGGATGATCGGCGCGGAACAGGTTGCTGCGAAATAAAAAATTGGTGCGCACGAGAGGACTTGAACCTGCGAAGGCCGGAAAATTGACCGCGGCATCCGTGCCGTTTATTGCAACTTGAGGCGGGCGGTGACGTTTAAACCGGTGTCGTTTTGTGCCACCTGGTGCCGCACCGGGGGTGGCTGATTTCTGCGAAAACCATCAGTCCTGATGTCGCGGCTGACATAGCTCACCGTAAAGAGGTTGAGTTGACCAAGAAATACGCGTTTGACGTGTATGAAACCGTGAAACGAATTCATGGCGGTTCAACATCGCCGAGTTGTTGGCCAAACAACGGGGTAACGAGCAGGCCGGCATCAAGCTGCAGATTGAGGAGGTCACCGCCGACGCGACCGGTGATGTGCGGAGCCGATGGCTAAATGGTCCGATGAAAGGCGTGGACCTTTGGACGGAAAGTCATTGTCGCGCAATGCTGCTTTACGTGCGTTGGAGTGATCAAGCCCGGAGGCCGGCACAAACTTTTTAACTGGCCGAGCAGTTTCCAATGACGCCAAGCACCAGCCTAATATCACCGATTCAGGTGAGTCCGGCATGACTGGTTTAAGCGATATACAAACGCGGTCTTTCGCCTATCTTGGATTTTAATCATTCTGATGCTGGGTAAAATTGTCTGATGAGTGTGCTGAAACAGCCATGAATTTGCCTTCAGTTTATCAATGAAAATCAGGCTGTCAGGACATTGTTTGCGGATCACGCTTTTTTTTGCCAGCGTCTGCGGTGGCAATATCGGCGCTGCGCTTCCCATTGTAACTACCAACACCCAGCCTGTGACCGCCACGGATACGGTTGGCGATCAGATCGTCTTCAATGCAGCTTTTGGCGGTACCAGTCCTATTTTCTATCAATGGCAAATCATTGCCGGTGGCGTGACGAATAGTATTCCGGGAGCTACCAATACGGTACTGGTGCTCGATAACCTGCAGCTAACAAACACGGCCTCCTACCGGCTGCAAGCTTCAAACAGTTTTGGAGTTGCTGTAAGTGCCGCGAGCTCGCTGGCGGTTACTTCAATGGCTCCGCCGGTAAATAACATTATCACCTCGTTTGCCGCACAAACCGGCCTTGGCAGCACTCTCATCAATTTTATCCCTACTTGGATTCTCGCGCCTGGCAGTTTGATTGCAGGGCAGGCTCCCGGTAGCGTCGGCAGCGGCAATTTCAACGATCCAAATGGGGGTGGGGCGGGTGTGGTATCGGTGCTTACTGATGGCAGCTTTGGCTGGCTCAATTATTGGCCGAATGTGGGTCATAGCACCACCGAAGTCGCATGCGGCACCGTTGGCGGCGGGGCGGGACAGTCGGTGAGATACACACTTACTGGTTCAGCCAGCGGATATAATCTCACGAATATCACGGTTTACGGGGGATGGGGAGATGCGGGACGGGATCAGCAGGCCTACACAGTTTATTATTCCACCGTGGCGTCACCCACGAATTTCGTCGCGTTGACCAGCGTCAACTATAACCCCGCAAATCCGGCCAATGTGCAATCCGCCACCCGCACGACAATCACCTCAACCAATGGCCCGCTCGCCACCGGTGTTGCCGCCGTAAAATTCGACTTCACGTCTCCGCCGGGAGAAAACGGATATTCTGGCTACTCTGAAATTCAGTTTTTTGGGGCTTCATCGGGCGCGCCCCCGGTTGCCAGTCTGCCCACTTGTTTGCCGAATTCGCCCGTTAATGCTGGAACCCTTGTGACGTTCAAGGAAACCGCAACCGGTGTGCCACCGTTGCAGTATCAGTGGCAGTCAGATAACGGCAGCGGTGGTGCCAATTACACGGATATTGCGGGTGCCACCACCACGAACTATGTGCTGAACACAACGAATTTCGGCAACTTCACTCTCAACTTTCGCGTACGCGTCACCAATCCCAATGGATCTGCGACCAGCCCGGGGCTGCAACTTGTCGTTACCAACGCCAACAATTACCTGTCGCCGGCAACTGTGGGAAACTTGCGATGCGAGCATCTCCAAAATCCTTTGGGCATTGACGTTCGCAACCCGCGTTTGAGCTGGATGATGAGTTCGGCGCAACGCGGCGATCATCAAACAGCCTTTCAGATTTTAGTCGCATCATCACCGACCAAGTTGTCGCAGGACCAGGGCGATCTATGGAACAGCGGCACGATCGTCTCTGATCAGTCGGTGCTGGTGAATTACGCGGGCCAGGCGCTGGCTTCAGGGCAGATGTGCTATTGGAAAGTGCGGGTTTGGGACGCGAACGGAAATCCTTCATCATGGAGCTTACCTGCGATTTGGAGCATGGGGTTGCTCAACAACTCTGACTGGACTGCCCAATGGATTGGGATGAAAGAAAACACCAATATTTCTCCTGCTCCGCCCAGCCCCATGCTGCGGAAGACCTTTTCGATTAACAAACCAGTGGCGCGTGCCACTGCCTACATTTGCGGGTTGGGTTATTATGAACTCCAGATCAACGGGGCAAAAGCCGGTGATTGTGTTCTGGAGCCGGCCTGGACACTTTACAATGACCACGCGTATTACACCACCTACGATGTGAGTACGAACCTCGTTCAGGGGTCAAACGCCTTGGGAGTGCAATTGGCCAATGGTTATTACAATCAATGGACCGGCGATGCTTGGAACACCTTTACCGCCCCGTGGCGTGCTTTGCCGCAGATGATCTTGCAAGTGGTGATTCAATACACCGACGGCACCAGCAATGTGGTGGTCAGCGACCCGTCCTGGAAAGCTTCCACCGGGCCGCTGCTTTTAGACACCACCCGGCTCGGTGAGGTTTATGATGCGCGCCTGGAAAAAGCCGGCTGGTCAACGGCAAACTACAATGATTCGGCGTGGACCAACACGATTTTGCGCGAAGGGCCTGCCGGTGCGTTGTCGGCCCCGGACGCCGAACCCGTAAAGATTTTTCAAACAGTTTATCCCACCAGGATCATCCCCGTATCGGGGCAGCCGGGTGTTTACACCTTCGATTTTGGGCAGAATTTGGTGGGCTGGGGACAATTGACCGTCAACGGTCCGTCGGGAACATCCGTGACCATGGTTTACGGGGAAAAGACCAACAGCGACAGCTCGGTGGACCAGGGCAACATCAATGTTTATGTGAACCTTAAGGGCTACTTTCAAACGGATACCTATATCCTGAAAGGTAGCGGCATTGAAACATATGCGCCGCGGTTTACCTACCACGGCTTCCGCTATGCGCAGGTCTCGGGACTCCCGTCGGTTCCGGCGACCAACACGCTGGTGGCGCAAGTCGTTCATACAGCGTTTGACCCGGCCGGAAGTTTTTCATGTTCGAGCGATTTGCTCAATCGTATCGAAACGAACACGCTCTGGTCCTACCTTGGCAACTTTGTGGGTATCCCAACGGATTGCCCGCACCGGGAAAAGAACGGCTGGACCGGCGATGCGCAACTGGCCTGCGAAATTGGATTGACTCATTTTCACAGCGAGGCGGCCTACAGCCGATGGATCAAGGAATTCAGACCAGGCCAACAGGCCAATGGGGTGTTGTCTGGCGTCTTTCCAAACGCCGGCTGGGGTTATGCTGAAGGCCCGGCCTGGGAGTCGGCATACTTGTTAATTCCATGGTTTGTTTATCTACACTGCGGTGATGCAGCCATCCTAACCAACAATTATACGGGCATGAAAGCCTATGTAGACTACGAAACCAGCGTCGCTTCGGGGAACATTGTCAGCTATGGTTTGGGCGACTGGGAGCCGGCCAATACGGTAACCCCGGCGTCATTGACTGACACAGCTTATTACTATCAAGACGCCCTGATCATCGCGCAAACCGCAGCGCTTATGGGAAACACTTCAGATTCACTGCAATACAGCAACCTGGCTGCGCAAATCAAAGTGTCATTCAACAGCTCGTTTTTTAACCCGATAACCAGCAAGTATGCGGGGGGGACACAAACCGCCCAATCCTGCGCCTTATATCAGGGGCTGGTAGATACCAATCAGATTTCCGCCGTGGCCAATACGCTTGCCGCCAGCGTTCAACAAAACAACAATAACATGGACACGGGCATCCTTGGCTCCAAATATTTGCTGCGTGCATTGTGTGACAGCGGACGCTCCGACACGGCTTTCGCGCTGGCGACACAAACTTCGTATCCTAGCTGGGGCTATCAGATTGCATCCGGGGCCACCACTCTATGGGAGACATGGAGCGGTGCCGGTTCAATCGATTCCTTCAACCACGTCATGTTCGGCGACATCTCGGCCTGGTTTATCGAATACGTGGCCGGCATCCGTCCGGGGAGCCCTGGCTATAAAATTGTCCTCATCAAACCCGATGTCATGAACGGACTGACTTGGGCGCAGGCAACCCACGATTCACCTTACGGGATTATTTCCAGCGCATGGCAGATCAACGGACTGTCGGCCAATTTGAACATAACCGTTCCGCCCGGTGCGACAGCGATGGTTTATTTGCCCATGCTGGGAGTGGCCATGACCAACGTGGTGATCCAGGAATCCGGCAATATAATCTGGCAGAATGGTGCAGTCACCAATAGTGACCCCGGAGTGGCATTTCGCGATTTTGAAGGTTTTCCATCGCAGACTTATTCGGTATGGACTGTGGCGTCGGGAAGCTACCAGTTTGGCTGGCAGATAGCGGCGCGCGCGCCAAATGGGTTGACAGCCAGCGCAGGCAATGAGCAAGTCAGCTTAAACTGGAGTTCTGTGGCGGGCGCAACGGGTTATAATGTCAAACGATCTACAACGAGCGGTGGAAATTACACAACCGTGGCCAGCCTGACAGGCAGCAGTTATGCCGACGCAGGTTTGCTCAATGGGACGAACTATTACTATGTTGTCAGCGCGGTGAGCACAAGCGGTGAAAGCCAGAACTCACCGGAGGTGAGCGCAACGCCTGCTTTTACGGTGAACCTTGGCTTTGAGGCTCCCAGCGTTGGCGCCTATCAATATAATCCTTCCGATGCATTTTGGACATTCAACGGTTCAAGCGGAGACGGTTCCGGTCTTATTGCCAACGGCAGCGCCTTTTTAAATCCAAATGCCCCGGAGGGCCTTCAGGCGGCATTTGTTCAGAGCCATGGAAGCATTTCACAGATGCTATCCGGTTTTACCCCGGGCACAAATTATACCATCACTTACTCCGCCGCACAGCGTTCAGGCGACAATCAACATGGGGGTGAGTCATGGAATGTCATGATCGATAACACTGTAATCAAGACGAACGGTCCTGGCGGAACAAGCTATGCTGACTACACTGCGAGTTTCATCGCGACAGCGACAGCCCATACTCTCAAATTTGTCGGAACAGACCTGGCGACCGGCGATAACACTGTCTTTCTTGATAACATCAGGATTTCTCCGTCGATCCAGCCAGCGTCAGCATCAGTGGCATTGACAAGTCCTGCAAATGGAAGCAACTTCGCCGCACCTGCGACGCCTAACCTTGTGGCAACTGTGTCAGCAAATGGAAATCTTGTCGATAACGTCCAATTTTACGCGAATAATACGAATTTAGTGGGCCAAGTTGCATCCGCACCATATACCTACATTTGGACCAATGTCAGCACGGGCCGGTACGCCGTGCGCTCGCGCGTGAATTTTAATGGCACCCGATATGCGGATTCTGCCACCATCAACTTTACCGTCTCCAACCTGCCGCCAATAATTCAAGCCATAGCAAAGACCTCGGGCAATTTCACCGTGACAGGAACCGGCCAAATCGGGCAGGCATATGTTCTTTTGTCCGCCTCAAGCATAACGTCGCCTCTGGCATGGATACCCGTGCTTACAAACCAGTCTGACGGAGTCGGCCGGTTTGCTTTCACCAATGTGCCGGGTACAAACACGCAGCAGTTCTATCGTCTATTCACACCGTAAAAACACCATGGTTTATAAATTTTTTCTGATATCGGGGTGATCTGCCATGAGCCGCTTGCTTCCCCATCACCGAAACTGGTGATAGCAATTTAACCGTGTTTGGGGATATGCGGCTCACAGTTCTCCGCTATATTTACACATGATTCACACAACGCACCAAGCCTGCATGAAACTGAATTTATTGCAGTCATATTGATGGAAAACTGTTGTGAATCGCCAGAATGCGAAATGCCGTAGGTTAACAGTCAATCCGATCCAAAAACTCCGTCAGAACAACGCGGAAAGTCCCAAGCAACCCAGAAAATCATCATGAACAAACCTCAGCTTACCAAGTGGAAATTCATAGCGGGCCTAGTTTGCGCCGCTGTATTAGTGTTTGCCAGATCGGTGCCAGCAATGCTGGTGACTGCAACTGATTCTCAGCAAGGTTCCTCCACTGTATTCAGTCCTACCTGGGTGCCAGATGCGGCCAACAGTCTAATCAATGGCCTGGCCCCGAGCGCTACGGCGGGCAATTTTAACCAGGAGAACAATTGGGGCGACCGGAATGTCACAAACTTAACCTACTCCAGAGTTGGCTGGCTTGATATTGCTGCCGGGCATAACACCGGCAATGACACAACGACAAACAACTATGTAGCTGTGGGGCAAAATGGTGGCAATTCACTGGTTTACACTTTGCCAATCACCACCTACGGGTACAACCTCACTAACATCACTGCTTTTGGCGGGTGGGCCGATGGTGGCCGTGACGCGTTGAGGTTCAATGTATCGTATGCAACCGTATCCGACACAAACACATTTATTCCTCTGACCTATGTTAACTATAACACTTCAGTCATCGGCAAGCGGCCAAACCGGATCGAATTTAGCGATTCAGGCAATTCATTCATTGCACCCAATGTCGCCATGGTGAAATTCGATTTTACTTCTCCCAGCGCGGAAAACGGTTGGGAGGGGCTTGCGGCGATAACGATCGGCGGAACTGCAGCAACCGGTCCAACAAATCTGCCCCTGGCAATCACATATTCAAACTCAACTGCGCCTTGGGCGATTGAAGGTGACAGCTTGATAGCCGGGCAGGCTCCAACGACGGCCGCGGGCAATTTTACGCAAGAAGGTGCAACCGGCATCTCTGCCCTGACCGACGGCGCGTTTGCAAGTGTTACTGGCGTGGGTTCTTATGCCACATGTGGCAATAACGCCGGACAAGTTGCGGTTTTCGCGGTGACAAATTCAGTAAATGGTTCTGATATCACAAACATCATAGTCTACAGCGGCTGGGGAGATGCCGGCCGTGACGGGCAATTCTACAATATCAGTTATTCCACGCCTGCGGCGCCCGTAACGTTTATTCCCCTGGTGAGTATTTTTTATAATCCTTCCGCCGGAAGCCCAAGCGCCAATCGTGTGGCGATTCACCGGCTAAACGGCGGTCCGCTTGCTGTCAATGTCGCCAATATCAAGTTTGATTTCACACCGCAAACCGGAGAAGTGGACAACGGCTATTCCGGTTACGCCGAGATCATTCTCGAAGGAACAAATTCATCTGCCGAGACCGTCGCGCCATCACCATATTTGATTTCGGACACCCTGCCGGGCACGGCTTCCGACGTTGTTGGCGGCAGCATTTCGTTCTCGGCGGCTTTTAGCAATTCTCCGGCGGCAACATTTCAGTGGCAGTTCATCAGCGGCGGGGTCACAAATGATATTGCCGGTGGAACCAACTCGACGCTGACCCTTAACAATCTGCAGTTAGCCAACACGGGCTCCTACCTGTTGAAGGCGATCAATGCGACCAACAGCACGGGGATTGCGTATAGCACGGCAAGCCCGCTCACCGTAAGCAGCGTCCCGTCGCCGGTGAATAACATCATAACCGCCGCCGCCAGCCAGACCGGCCTTGGCATCAACGGTGTCAGCACGAATTTTTATCCCACGTGGACCGTTCCGGCCAACAGCTTGCTCAATGGGTTTACCATTGGAAGCCCTGACGTTCCTGGACAATTTGTGCCGGGTTCAGGCAATTACGGTCTGGCCAATGCAAATCCGGACCCCACTATTTTGACCGATGGAGCCAATGGCTGGTATACTTATTGGCCGGGTTTTGACAGTAGCGTCAACCAAAATACTTGTGGCATCAGTGGAGGTGGCACCTCGCTGACATATACGCTTGATACCAGCTCCGCCGTCAATGGTTTTGACATTACTAACATCGTTGTTTTTGGCGGATGGGGCGTGAATACCCACGACCAGCAAAAATACAGGGTGCTTTTTTCGACCGTGGACTCACCGACAAGTTTCCAGTCGATGGAATTGGTGGATTACACCCCGGTGACTCCTAATGGCGTGCAGTCGGCAACACGGGTGACCCTGACTCCGGCGCCTGGAGTGGCCGCACTTGCCCGGCATGTCAAGGAATTGAAGTTCGATTTTAACCAATTGCAGCCGCCAACGCCTAAGGGTGGTTATGAAGGATACTCCGAAATCATTGTAGCCGGCACCTCCACGCCTCCAATCCCAAGCATAACCACGAACATCACGCCGCTGGTCGCCTCGGATGTGGTCGGTGGCCAGATCACCATCTATGCCGGGTTTACCGGTGCAACCAGCCTGCAATGGCAGAAAAACGGAACCAACATCCCCGGAGCCACAACGGCGGCGCTCACGATCAACAATCTGCAGTTGACGAATACCGGCAGTTACCGTCTGGTGGCATCCAATTCGTTTGGCACGGAAACCACCCTGGCCTGTGCATTGACGGTGAATCCTGTGCCCGCACCGGTCGCCAATGTCATCACCGCTGTCGCCGCCCAGACTAAAACCGGAGGATCATTTGGCGGCACTTGGGACAACACGGCGCTCAGCTCCAGTTTGATTTACGGAACTTCTCCCAGCAGTTCTGGCAACGGCGATTTTTCGGCGGCATTCAACAATGAAAGTGCGGATGGCCCATCAGTTCTGACTGATGGCAGCTTTGGAACCATTGATTTTGCCCAAAGCGGCAGTCATTCGAGCTTCACCTGTATCGGATCGGACAGTCAGGCGGGTAACTTTGTCATCTACACGCTCACCGGCTCTGCAAATGGATATGACCTCACCAACATCGTGGTTTCTGCCGGCTGGAACGATGGTGGCCGCGATCAACAAGCTTACACTGTTTATTATGCCACCGTAGCGAACGCCACCAACTTCATCCCGCTGACAAGCGTTAATTTTAACCCGGTGAATCCAGACGGAATCTCCCTCAACAAAGTGACGCTCACACCTGCAACCGGGGTGCTCGCACAAAATGTCGCCGCGGTAAAGTTTGACATGACTTCCCCGGCCGGTGAGAACGGCTATTCTGGTTACAGTGAAATAGCCGTCTATGGCACTTCCTCGGCAGCTCTGGTGGTGGCGCCGCCGATCGGTTCGGTCACGCAATCTGGTGGCAACCTGATCGTGACGGGCACTGGCGGATATCCTCCGGGCGGCGGCTATACCTGGCTGACAACGACCAATCTGTCGGCCCCGATCGTTTGGACCACAAACACTACCGGTGTGCTGGATGGTTCGGGTGCGTTCTCGAATTCCATCCCGATCAACCCGGCCAATCCGGCCAGGTTCTTCCGGTTGCGTATGCCATGAACCCGGTCCAGGCTAAAATGTCAAAAGCCCGGGGATCCAGATCCCCGGGCGATTGGCTCAAAAAACGAACGAAAGAATATGATAAAGACTCTGTGCCTGGCGCGGTCTGCATGGAGAAAGCCGGTGCAATCGTTAAACTGTAATTAAATGAATACGAACAGATCAGATGTGGGTGATCAAAGAGGACGCCAGCAGGGCAATGGATTTACGTTGATTGAATTGTTGGTGGTGATCGCCATCATCGCGATTTTGGCTGCGATGTTGTTGCCGGCATTGGCCGCGGCCAAACAAAAGGCGTACAGGATCCAATGCACCAGCAATCTCAAACAGTGGGGGCTGGCCATCGTCATGTACGTGGGTGACAATAAAGAGCGTTTTCCCGATCTCACCGCGGGCAATCCCGATGCCGCCGGAGCTCATGACTTGGCGTGGATGCCGTATAAATTCAACACGACTTTTTACCCGGATTATCTGTACAAACGCAGTCAGATTGGCAGTGATAGAGGCGCGAATGATGTG
>Ga0105238_10001996_pt1 | contig 20559 bp, 15 predicted proteins | sample KBSC34metaG_FD_81526 | JGI IMG/M metagenome (GOLD analysis project Ga0105238, IMG submission 81526) | Corn rhizosphere microbial communities from Kellogg Biological Station, Michigan, USA - KBS C3-4 metaG | ecosystem: Host-associated > Plants > Roots > Rhizosphere > Soil | place: Michigan, USA... | reverse complement strand
AGCGCGTTGCGCCGCTTCAAGCGCAAAGTGATGACCGAAGAGATCATCAAAGACGCGAAGAAACACGCGTTTTTCATTCCCCCTGGTCAGAAGGCGAAGTTGAAGTCGGCGCTGGCCCGCAAACGCAATAAGAAGAAGGGCCGGATGCGCATCCCTCGCGACTAAGTATCTCCTGCACAACTACAGGCCGTCGTCTTATCTCACCAGTCGTCTTTAACCAAGGTTCAGAATCGGACGCTCCTGAGTGAGCGAGCCGCCGAAACTGGAGTGTGCAGCGCGGCTTTACGTATGACTCGGATCTTAGTCACAAACGACGACGGTATCCATTCCGATGGGCTCATCAAACTCGAGGAGGCCCTGAAGCAGATTGGTGACGTCTATGTCGTGGCGCCCGCTTCGGAAATGAGTGGCGCTTCACACAGTCTTACGCTCGCCCGTCCGCTTCGTATCCGGCAGCTCGACGAACGTCACTGGGCCATCGACGGCACACCCACTGACTGCGTCACGCTCGCGCTCAATAAGATTCTTTCCGACGACCAAAAACCACACATCTGCGTCTCCGGTATCAATCACGGCGGGAATCTGGGTGACGACGCGACGTATTCAGGCACAGTCGCCGGCGCACTCGAAGCGACGATTTTAGGCGTTCCGGGTGTAGCACTTAGTCTCGTCGCGCGCGATAATTTCAACTTCGAAGAGTCAGCCGCGCTGGCAGTCGTCGTCGCAAAAAAAGTTTTGGAAGAAGGTTTACCGGAAGGCACGCTTCTGAACATCAATATTCCTCAGGGCGAGATCAAAGGCGTGAAAGTGACGCGCCAGGGAATCAAGAACGCGCGAACAGTGATAACAGAACACATCGACCCCCGCGGCAAACCGTACTTCTGGATCGGCGAAGAGTATTTCAATACGAATTCGGTCGAGGGGACTGATTATTACGCGGTCGGACAAGGTTACGTTTCCATAACGCCGCTTCGCAGCGACATGACAGACCACAATGCGTTAACGGCGCTCGATACCTGGAACTATCTGAAAGACTCCGAACTACTCCAAAAGAGTTAAGCAGCAGAATCGCTTCCGGTGCAGCCAGCAAACAGACATCGCTCCGGTCCGTTCCAGGAATACTCCATTCCACGAGAGCGCATGGTCGGCCGCCTGCACGATCATTACGGCATCCGCGATCCGAGAGTACTCGAGGCGATGCGCACTGTGCCGCGTCATCGCTTCGTGCCTGAAGCGTTACAGAGTCGCGCTTACGGCGATCATGCTTTGCCGATCAGCGCCAACCAGACGATCTCCCAACCATTCATTGTTGCAAAGATGACCGAGCTGCTTGAGCTTGGCCCCGATAGTCGTGTGTTGGAGATCGGCGCGGGTTCCGGATACCAAACTGCGGTGTTATCGAGAGTCGCAGCTCAGGTTTATTCAATCGAGCGTATCGGCGATCTCGCACGCGAGGCGCAGGCGCGCATCCGTGAGCTCGGGATCTACAACGCGACGGTCAAATGTTTTGACGGCACACTCGGCTGGGCCGCAAACGCGCCTTACGATGGAATACTGGTAGCTGCTGGTGGCCCAACAATCCCGGAACCGCTGATCGCGCAATTGAAGATCGGTGGTCGATTGGTTGTGCCGGTGGGAGAATCACGCGAAAGCCAGCGTTTGATTCGAGTAATAAAAACCGAGCAGGGCCGGAAGGAAGAAGATCATGGAGGATGTGCTTTCGTGCCGTTAATCGGACAACACGGCTGGTCCGATCGGTAGGACAGTTGTAGACAGGATTTACAAGATGAAACAAGATGTACATGTTAATCCTGAACAACCTTGTAAATCCTGTCTACAACTGACGTTAATTACTCGAATATGATTGCCAAAATCATCACCATACTTTCCGGTTTTATCGTCGCCACAATTTCAACACTCGGTTATTCGGGCATCGTACTTTTGATGGCCATCGAGTCAGCCTGCATACCTTTGCCATCCGAGATCATCATGCCGTTCTCCGGCTATCTCGTCTCCACGGGCGAGATGAATTTGTGGGGCGTGGCAGTGGCGGGCGCGGTTGGCTGTGTGTTGGGTTCGCTCGTGGCGTACTGGGTTGGCATGTATGGTGGCCGGCCTTTCATCGAGAAGTACGGGCGCTACATTCTCCTTTCGCGGCACGATCTGGACATTGCTGATCGTTGGTTTGCGAAGCACGGCGAGATCATCGTGTTCGTGAGTCGACTGTTGCCGGCGATTCGCACGTTCATCGCCTTTCCGGCCGGTGTCGCGCGTATGAACCTGCCGCGTTTCGTGATCTACACGTTTGCCGGATCATTACCATGGTGTCTGGGGCTGGCCTATGTGGGACAAAAGCTGGGCGAGCAGTGGGACAAAGACGACACGCTAAAGACCTGGTTTCATCGCTTCGATTTTTTGATCGGGATCGCCGGCGCACTCTTCATCATCTGGTGGGTCTGGCGTCACATCAAACACTCCCGTCCAACGGCGCATTGATGTGTTTTTATCCGCGTAATCCGCGGTTAAAGAAGCGCATCATCGACATGAATCCCAGGATAAACTTGTCGCCCCAAACTGCAGCCATAATACCCACACCCATCACAAACACGAGATCAACAGGAAAGCCTATCCCGGCCCACATCGCCAGACCCGCTGCGAGAATAACGCCGATAATTACTCTTAAGAGGATCGTCACAGGGTTCATAATCTGTCAAATTTAGAAGACAGAATTACAAGATTAACAGGATTTACACGACATCCTCAATTCTTAATCCTGCGATCATGTAAAATCCTGTCTAACTGATTCCGTTACCAGTTGACCCGAATCAGAATGCGACGAATGTCACAGCCGATCCTTGTTCTCCTTATACTCATCACGTTCGGCGTCTGTGTTGCTCAGGACACCGAGAAGTTTGCGGTCGAATTAACCTCTTCATCCGCTGCAAAACGCAACGAGCTGCTCGCCGCACATCCCGAGCAGATCACGATCGCGTTGCGCAAGGAGTTGATCCAGCACGGTAACTTGCGCTTCGCGTCGACGGACTACGCGCGGGCGCTCGAAATCTATCAGCTCGTCGAAAGAATTGCCGCACAGATCGATGATAAGGAAGGCCTCGCGTCGACGTGGCTCAATATGGGCAGCGTCTATTACTTCCAGGGCGAATACAATCGCGCCATCGATCATTATCAAAAGGCGGAAGCGGCGTTCGTCGCACTCGGCAACCGTCTTGAAGTCGGCCGGTGTCGCTTCGGAATCGCGCTCACGTACCAATCACAACGAAAACCAAACGAAGCACTCAAGACATTCCAGGAAGCGCTAAAAGAATTTGAAGCTGCTCGCGACACAGCGGAGATTGCGAACACGGTCGCCAGCATGGGTGGTTTGCAGTACGAGCTGGGCCTCTACGAAGACGCGCGCACCTCATTTCTGCGAGTCGCGGAAGGGAGCCCGGGCGGCGAGAGTCTCACGCGAGTCGCTGAAGTATTTTACGCACTGCATGACTACAGTCAGGCCTTAACGTATTACCTGCGCGCACTCGAGTACCTTAAGCCGCGAAACAGTTTCGGAGGAATGATTGCGGCGTACAGCGGTGCGGCTAATTGTTATTACTACCAGCGCAATTACGATAAGGCTTTGGAATTCTACAACCTCACCCTCGCGATCGATCGAAAGGTCAACGATCCAACCGGCATCGCTACCCGCCTTCAGAGCATCGGCAACGTGCATCGTCTGCGCGGCGACTATGCGTCGGCGCTCGAAAGTTACCTGAGTAGTTTGTCGATCGCTGAACAATCGCCTCCGGGCGCGACTGTCGCGACGACGTTAGGTGGCATCGGTCTCGTACGCGCATTGCAGGGAGACAACGCTCAGGCAATCGAGTATTTCGACAAGAGCCTCGCGAGATTTAAAAGAGACGGCGATCAGGTCGGGATGGCGCGGATGTTGAGCTTGATCGGCAACGCGCGTTTCGTGCAGGGACAATACGATCTCGCGCTCGAGGCTTATGAGAAGAGTCGCGAGATGTTCGAGAAGCGCGAGGACCATCTCAATCGCGCGCACATTCTGGTCGGTATCGGCGCAGTTCACCTGGCCCAACGAAATTACACGCTCGCGTTGAAGAGCTTTCATGAAGCTCTGACGTTCTACACGACGGCGGGACGAAAGGCTGACATGGCCGACGCCCTCAGCCGGCTCGCGACTGCTCATCGCGAGCAGGGCGACAATGCGAAGGCGCTGGAGTTTGCGCAGAGTGCGGTTAGGGCAGCAAAAGAAGCTGAAGTGTTCTCGCTTGTTTCGTATGCGCTGACTGAAGCCGGTAAAGCGCAACGCGGTCTTGGACGAAAGACAGAAGCGTTGAGCTCTTTCGCGGAAGCCATACAGGTGCAGCGATCCATTCGTCCGGAAACTGGTCCGGATGGAATAGAGACGGAGCGAAGCGGCGTGCTTCCGTATCTGGGTGCGATGGAAACGCTCATCGACCTGGGCCAGGCAAGAGAGGCGCTCGTTCGTGCTGACGAGGCGAAGTCGCAGTTGCTTCGCGAGGTGATTCAACGTGGCAATTTCACGATTACGAAGGGAATGAGTGCTGCCGAACGGGAGATGGAGTTGCAGCATTCAGGTGAAGTAGCGACTCGCAAAGTACAGGTGTACGACTCGCCGGATTCAAACTTAAAGCAGAAAAATGAGCTCAAAGCTAAACTGGTTGCGGCGCGCGAGACGTACGAAAGGTTTCGGAAAGATCTTTACACGAAGCATCCGCAGTTGGCGATCAATCGTGGTGAGCTGGCGACCTTGAAGATCGAAGAGCTGCGTCCGTTTGTTAATAGCAATACGGCGCTGCTTCAGTATGTAGTGACAGACGAGAAGGTGTTTCTGTTCGTCGTAAGTGGCGCAATGTTAGATGTCAAAGTCTACGCGCTCGACACGCCGCGCAGCGAGATCGCTGAAAAGATCGCGAGCTTTCGGCAGTCGATCGACGACCGTTTAGCTGCGCGTGAGCTTTACGACCTGCTGCTGAAACCTGCCGAGTCGCAGATTGCGCAACGATCGAAACTGGTTATCGTTCCGGATGGAGTGCTTTGGGACGTGCCGTTCGAGGCTTTGCAATCGTCGGATGATCGTTACGTGATCGATCACGCTTCTGTTTCGTATGCAATCTCGTTTTCCGTGTTGCGAGAGATGCGAAAGCGGCGAGTGCCGATTACGAACAGGCGTTTAACGACACTCGTCGTGTTTGGAAATCCGTCATTCGGAAACGATGTGCTGGAACGTATGCAACGGACGTACACGGGTCTAAAGCTCGCGGAGACTGGGACGAGCGAGGTCGACAAGCTCCAAACGATCTACGGTCCGGCTCGCTCACGCGCATACACAGCCGCACGCGCGTCAAAGGAACGGCTGAAAACTGAAATGAATGCTGTGAGTGTCCTTCACCTCGCGACGCCCGCAATCCTGGACCAGTCAGTTCCGATGTACTCAATCTTCTTCATGTCGCCGGATGCAAATGATGATGGATTGGTGAAGTTGGGGGAGATCACGAGTCTAGACTCGAAGGCGCGCGTCGTGGTGTTGCCGCACATCTGGACCACTGGGCATTCGCAAACAGGCGCCGCCGTGATTGCCTTGAGTTGGGTGTGGTTTGTTGCAGGCACTCCGAATGTGGTGCTGAATCGTTGGGAAGGGAACTCCGCGGAGTTTCTTTCAGAGCTACACCAGCGACTGAAGACGACGGAACCCAATGCGGAACAACTGCGACAGATAATGTTAAAGCTCAGGAGAACCGCTATCCCATCGTACTGGGCCGGCTACATGTTTCTGGGCAATTAACCACCTTCGCAATAACGCCGAAGGCGTTCGCTAATTTCAGCCCAGGGTGGGAGCGTCAGCGACAACCCTGGGTTAGCAACCAAGAAACACAAAAATAACCCTGAAAGGGTTCGCCTTAAGGCAAACCCTTTCAGGGTTCATTTTATTATTTAATTGTTAACCCAGGGTTCTCGTTCCTCGAACCCTGGGCTGAAATTAGCGAACGCCTTCGGCGTTAACAAATCCGTGACGCTGGCCACGGAGACGCAATTCTACGGTTTTGGAGGAGGTTCTGATTGCTGTGATTGCGTCTCCTGCTGAATACTCTCCAACTCCTTCTGCCTAATCCGCCCACGCCGCACCGTATCCTCAAACTTCGCCGCTAGCGTCTCGTTCTTGTTCTCGCGCAGCAATACTACATACTTCTCGAGATTCGTCAGGAAGTTGTCGAGTTTCTTTGGATCAGGCGTGGCTACCGACGTGCTGATGAAATTGAACACCTGCGCATACGCAGCGAGCGCCGCGGCTTTATTGTTCTGTTTCAAATAGAGATTGGCGACTTCACCCGCTGTTTGAGCGTATGGATACGCGAAATGCTGATACTCAGGCGAGCGTAAGAGCGAGCGAAACGCATCGCGACGCGCCGTCATCGCCGCAAGCTTCTGGACGTACATTGGTTGCACGTCTTTCTGTTGCTTGCGATAGAGATTGATCAGGTCGTCGTAGATTGCACCTTCGTCATCCCACGCGAGTCGACCCTGCACCGGCTTGAGGGCTACGAGCGCCTGATTCAATAGCGCTTCGGCCTCAGTTAATTTATTCAAGTCGTTCGTATAGAGCTCAGCGAGTTGTCGTAAGCCGGTAACGTACTGCGACAACGGATCGTCTGGCCCAAAGAGATCACCTTTAACATTCCTGCGATTATCGATGAGCTTTTTGTAGTAACCCTCGGCCTTCTCATAATCCTTGTACTCATCGCGGTAGAGGTTGGCGAGCTTCAAATAACTGATAGCGAGCGAGCCATTCTCGGCCTTTACGCCTTCTCTGATCCCGAGCGCGTTCTCATATGAGCGCCGGGCTTGCGCTACACGTCCGAGCTTTATGTAGATGTCTCCCATGTGATCCAGATCGTCGTCGAAAGTTGCGGCCGGATCGTCAGGCGAGAGCGGTCCTTTCTTTTTCCGTTTGAGTTGCAGTGACTGGATTGTTTTTACGAGCTCGAATGCAGCATCGCCCCGATCTTCATCTTTCATGGCGATGTAAATCTGACCTAACTCGCTGTAGTTGTCCGCGAGTTCACGAATACGCTGCGGCTCGGGGTTATCATAAAAGTTTGCCGCGCTTTCATAGAGCTCGATCAGCTCGCCGTACGTCCGCAAAGCATCTTCAAACCGGCTGCGGTTGCGATAAAACTCCGCGAGCTCCTTGAGCGCGCCCTCAACACCTGCTCCGGGGTAATACTCGACCGTTTTGTAAGCATCGACGACGGCCTTCAGACTCTGCTCAGCGTCGTCGTACCTGCTGATATCGAGATAAAGCTGCGCGAGGTTCTTGAGACTGCCGACGGTAAGTAGCGGATTGTCTGACTTAATCTTCTGCTGATACGCCGCGGCCTTCTTGTAATACTCTTCGGCTTTTGTTAACTGCTCCGCGGCGCTATACGAATTAGGATTCGTACTGACCTGTCGACCAGCCGTTATCTCAGTCGCGTTGTCGTGATAGGCGCGAGCGAGCCCGTGATACGTTTCGAAAAGGATCGCGGCCGGCTCGTCCTTCAAAAGCGGTTCAAGGATCGCGCGACTCTTTTCGTAATGCTCGATCGCCTTCTCAAATTCGCGTAGCTGGTGATAAGTAGCGCCGAGACGCGACATGGTCCAGCCATAGTCTCTGGTGGCCTGTCTCGCTTGTTGGGGCGTAAAGTTCAGGGAGCCGTTCGCGCCAGGTTGCAGACCTCTTAGTTTCTCTTCCAGCCTCTCAAAAGAACTACGTGCCAGATTGTAGTCTTCACGACGATACGATTCGAGACCGCTGCGAATTAGCTCGCCACGCTCAAGTGCGCTGGCTACCTGCTGGGCGCTTCTTTGCGCCTCAATGGTGGCTGCGTTGGCTTTGGCCGTCGCGACTTGTGCCGCGTGCAGGTTCTCTTCGGCTTCCGCTTTTTGTTCGGTAGCGAGTTTAGCGGCGGCTTCTGCTCGTTCCTTTTCATCCGCCGCCACCTTCTGAGCCGCCAGCGCTTCCTCTTTACTATTAACGGCCGCGACTGCCTGGTCCTGCGCATAACTCTCCGCGTGGCGGGCCGCTTCAGCAGATAGCTCCGCGTTTCTCCTGGCTAAATCTGCCGCCTCGCGGCTTTGTAACGCTGATGTCCTTTGGTTCCACGCAAAACCGGCGGTTGCGACCGCGAGCAGCAGGATCACACACAGCGCTGCGATCAGCACACGCATTCGACGTGCGGCGCGTTTTTGCAGCTCGACGAACCCTTTGGCTTTTTCCAGTTCTCGTTTGTCGCGTTCGATCTCTTCATTGCGCTTCTTCTCTTCGGCGGCGACTCTTTCTTCACGAGCAATGCGGCTTTGATCGAGATACGTCATCGCCGTTTCGAAGTCCGGATGGTACCGCTCGCCCCACGCTTTAGTCGGATGCGACTTATCGCGCCAGTCGAGTGCGAATGAGAGTGCGGGCTCCTGCATCAATGCCTCGCTGCCCTCACGATGCAGCACGGCAGTTTCCGCGACGCGACGGTAGATTCTGACTGACGATCCCTCTTCGTTCACCCAGTCTTTGAGTCGTTGCCAGTTGCGAATCAAACTCTCGTGCGAGATGTCGATCACGGAATCGGCGTGCAACTCCGTTCCAGCCGGCGGCATGAGAAACGAACGACCACCACGACGAAAGACATCGATAACAGCGATCACTTCCGCGGGGCTCGCGCCGGTGATCTCGCAGATCGTACTGAGTCGAGTGGGACGACGGATCTCGCGATTGTCCGCGCCGCGTTCGCTGAGCGCCTTGAACAGTACCTCCGCGATCTTGCGGCTGCGATCATCCGGCAACTCATTGAACGCCTCGTCGGCGTGACGCGAGAGTGCGTCACTCATCGTGCCGATCGCTTCGTAGTGTTCGAGTCCGATCGGCTCGCCGTCGCGTCGATTCGTCTGCCAGTGTTCCCACGTGCGCATCAACGCATGTTGGAGAATCGGCAGTTGATCGGGATTGTCACCGACGTCGTTCAGCAGGCGATTGATCAGCGGCTCGCTGATCTTTCCGCGCGTGACGCCAACCGGTCCGGTGACTGCGAACCGACGCTCGTCGCGCGTCATGCGCGGTATCAGATATTGACCGTCGTTGATGGCTTCCGGCAGTCCCTGAAACTGCGCGCAGTCGCCGAGAAAGTCAGAACGCATCGTGAGCACGATGTAGATCGACAACTCGCGTTGTTGCGCGGCTTCGAGCAGGAGTTTTACGAAAGCTGACGCTTCGTCGACGCTGCCGCCTTCGTGTGTCGCGCGGAAGCGAAACAGCTCTTCAAACTGATCAACTACGACGAGCAGTTTCTCATGCTCGCCGAGTCGAGCTTCGCGAGCAACGTTCAGGATACCGAGCGAACCACTTCTCAGCGTCGCTTCGATTATTGCTTCTGACTCTTCATCTGACAGACCCATGCCCGCTTCTGAAAGCACGTCTTTCTTCGCGAGCTCAGCGGCGAGATTTCCGATCGGATTGCCGCCCGGCCTCATTACTGCAATGCGCCAACCCGAGCCGGCGCCTTTCATCATTCCGCCACGCAACGCCGGCATCAAACCGGCGCGAATCAATGAAGACTTACCACTACCCGAAGTGCCGACGACCGCGAGAAACCGTGCGCGTGAGAGACGCGAGATCAACTCGTCCGCTTGTCCTTCACGACCGAAGAACAAACGGTATTCGTCTGTTTCAAATGGACGCAGACCGGGGAAGGGATTTTTGATCGGTTTCGATCCCATTATTGTTGACCTCCTTCCGAGGAATTCACGGCGGTGACGAAATCGCGCAAGTCCTCGGGATCGAACGACTCATAATTGCGAATCACGTAAGGCACGAGGTGCGTGAGGAAGTCTTCCTTCTGATCGCTCTGCGGCGCGCCGACGTAAACTGCGCTCGCGCTCCAATCGTCCTCGCGGCCATAGCCGTATGCTTTTTCGAGGTCTTCGAGGTTCTTGCGCACCCACGGCTCATCGCCGTTGCCGAAGTAGACGAGTGCGGCGTCGCATTCGCGCAGGTTCTTGTGATGGTAGTCCATGAGTGTTGCGGCGCTGTCGCCGTCGAACCAGGTAATCACCTCGATGTTCTGTTTGAAGAGATATTCTTTGATTGGCCGCACCAGACTTCGATCGCGGTTTTCGCAGATCAGATAAACCTGCTTCAGTTTTGAGCGACCGTTTTGTTTTGACGGCGCTGCAGCGGCTTTCGCCGGTGGATTGAGCTTTTCGATGATGCGCGTTTTCAAGTCTTCGACGCTTGTTTGCAGCAGCTCGGCGCCACAGCCGATTCGTTGTTGGAGATTCGTGATGAAAGTCTTTTGACGTTCATCGGTGACTTCGAGTGCGGGCGTCATTAAGCCTTGCGGCATCCACAGCAGTCGTGTGAACGAGGAATCGCGTGAACAACGTTGCGCCGAGAGTTCTTCCTGAATCGAAACGATCGAGCGTGGGTCGTCTTCCGGTGCGGCGCCGTAGCGTTTGCCGATCAGGTGAACGGAGAGAATCGAACGTCCGAGCGCTTTGAGTATCGCTGCTTCAGTTTCCTTCAACTCCTCTGTGGGCAGTTTCTCCTGCGGCAGCACGCCGTAACCGCGTTGTCGCAGCTCGTCTCGGACAAGGTCGCGCTCCTGGGTCAAGTCGGAAGTTGTTTCGGCGAGGTAGATAAACTTCTGTGGACCTTCTGTCGGCAACTCCTTAGTCGCACGTTTGTCAGACTCCTTCACCACAGCGAGCAGCGTCGACATGTCCCACGCGAGTCGTCGTAGCACGGTCCAGTATCTTGGATCTTTAGCTGGTACGACGTCGGGACTGAACTCCACCGGCATGTCGCCTTCCATTTCGTAGAAAGCGTAACCGATCAGCTCGCGGAACTGTTCCGGCTCCTTCTTCGCGAGATTGAAGAGCAACGGCGTCTTGATTATTTTGAAGATTCGCGAACGATGCGCGGGCGCGTTGGGGAGTGGCGGGTTTTTGGAGAATGCTTCCAGCTCGCGCAGGCACCAGTCTGACTGCACATAACGTGGTGAAACGATCGGGACGAACAACAACGAGTTCGAGATGCCTTCTTCGATTGCGGCGCGCAGGAGAGCGTCCCCGGTGAGACTGCGTTGGTCGCGCCACACCTTTGGTACGTAGCCGAGAGTGCTGGCGATCAGACGTGGCAGGCGTTCGACGAGCAGGTCTACCCAGCCTTTAACGTCGCCTGCCACATCCTCGTCATCGAGGTGTCCATAGCTGATGAAGATATCGTATTTAGACGGCATAGCGTGTACTCAGGAGACGCGGAAAGATGAAGTCAAACCGAAGGCGTGTCGCGAGAAAATCATACACGAAACCAGCCATAGACGCACAAGAAAGCAAGTTGTCTCTGCGGCGGTCTGCGTATCTCTGCGTTCTCTGCGTTAAAGGGCCATTTCAACGCAGAGGGCGCAGAGATACGCAGAGAACCGCAGAGAAGACTCGTGTGCTTTTTGTGCCCTTAAGTCGTCGGCGAACAGATGCGGCATGGTTTGAAGCCGTGCGATAGGGCTTCTGAGGCTGTTGAAAACCCAACCCGATTTTTGGTCGAGATGTGATCGACCCAGTCGCAGTTCTCCACGTGATAAATCCCGAGCACGATGTTCCCGACGAACGGATCCGAAATCGTCGGAGTAACGGCCGACGGTGGCTGCGTCGCTGGCGGCGGAGTTATCTGCGGCGTTAACGAAAGTGAAAACTGCTGAGGCGGAGGCGGCGAAATCGTGGGCGGTTGCCAACCTGGACCTAGCTTCTTTGCTTTGCGTGATTCCTCTTCCGCTTTAACGCCACCGTACGCAAGGCAACCAATCAGCATGCAGATTAGCGCAGCAAACAACGCGATTCCGAAGTCTAATCCAAGGCCCCGCAGCGCAGTGTAACTGGCCCAGTACCAGAGCAAAAAGTACTTCCGCAAAAACTCTTTCGAAAATATGACCGTGTTGGCGATTATGTCGTTCGGATCCTTGATCAGCGGGATCGGCGCCGGCGTTGGTGAACTAAAAACCGACTGCAAAAACGGTGAACCAGGCGTTGTCGGAAGCGGCGTGCCCCGACTCTTCTCCTGCCACGATACCCAGCGAACCGGTTCTCGTTCTGTCGGACGTTCTGCTAACACGACCTCGCGTGTTTTGGTCGTCGCATCGATATCGACGGGCGCTGTCATCCACGACGGAAGTTTTGACTTGGCCTGTACCAGGTCGAGCAGTGACGGAACTTCATCAGGCGCCCCCGTCGCCGCACCCGCGAGCACGTCGGCAAGCCGCTCATGCTCCGGTCCAAGCTCGCGGATTTTCTTGAACAGCTCAGACGAAGCCGGATCAGCAAAATCCGTCTTTGTGAACAGCAGGTTCTCATCGTGATGCTCCTGCCACAGAGCAGGCCGCTCTGCCACCGACAACAAAGACAGGTAGATCACGAGTGAAGAGAAGTTATCGAGATTACTGTCAAAGTGCGCCGCCGTTCGGCGCGGGTGCTGGTAGTGTTGATGTCCAACTTCGCTCGCTGTCCATCCAGCCATCGCAGGCACAAAGATTCCGTCGTGATCGACCAGACGCAAGTGCCCGTGTTCGACGATGATGTTGCCGTGTTGCAGATCGCCGTGCGCAATACCTGACGCTCGCAACGCTCCCAGCAGTCGTAACCACTCTTCCGAGAGATGCAGCAAGACGTCCGGCCGGTTCAGCATTTCACTGATGTAGAGGTCGAGCGTCGGCCCTTCGATCCAGTGCATGAACAGAATCGGAAATCGAATGCCGCCGACGAGAATCCCCTCGGGCGCGTAAGTGAACTCGGACAAATACGAAACCGGTGAGTTTGCAAGATGCGTCTGGATGGCCCGGTAGCGCTGATCGCGATCGCCGAGATAGCCACGGAAGCAACGTACGGCGAAGTCCGTGTCGCCGTTCATCGAGTTGAGTTTGTAGACGTAGGCAAACTGGCCCGAGGTTACGAGCGGCATCCCCAGTCGATCGACAGCCGGCAGCGTGTTGCGCAGGTGCGGGTGTGCAAAACAGATCGAGGGGCACTGGATGGCTTCAGTGAAATACCTTGCAGAAGGCCAATTCCTCGGGACTGCACCGGGTTGTGAGGACGGAACTACCACTACTCAATTCTCCGCTTGATTTCGATTCGGACGATGGCGAGATCGTCGTTTCGTATTCTGCCAGCTTGTCGCTCGCCGTCAAAGAAACGGCGTAGCTCCTCGTCGTCTTTCCCAGTCAAAAAGTCTGTATCGAAGTCGCCGTTTTCGAAACGCTGCAAACACCATGACGCGGCTCCGTCTGACATCAGTAACAGCACGTCGCCATTCTCACAAACTCCTGAATCGACCACGACTGATGACATTGTGCTTTCGTGTAACGCTGCATTCGACGCGACCAGAATCGGGTTTGAATTGAAACTCTCGGAGCGCGAGAGCGGGAAACTCTTCAAAAGCGCACTGCCACGACAGTGCAGCAGACACGTATCGCCGAGCGCGATCGCTTGCCACGAAGGCGTGCTGCTCTCGAGATCGAATTCGACGCCGACGAACGCCGCAAACGATCCCGTGCGTGCTTTTTCTTCGGAGTACCACGACAGGGTTAGACCGTTCCAGGAGTCGTGAAGTTCCCGGCCTTCAGCCGCGACCCATGTACGAAACTCTTCGAGCGTCAGCGTCCCTTCGTTTCGCACCCAGTGTTCGGCGAGGTTCCTCGCCCACTGTTGCGCGTGGAATGCTTCAGTTGCGCCGTCAGTAACAGCGAAGCGAGCGGTTTGGACGTCGAAGGCGATCGAGTCTTCGCACTCGGAGGCATCGTGATCCAGCTTCGGCAGCAGCAACTGCCGGAGCTGCAGGTCCCACGTCGTGGTTTGTTTCGCAGAACTCAAGACGTCTCCGTGTGATCCATCCATTTGTAGGGAGTCATGCCGGTCAGGCTGGTGCCGATTTCGTAAAACTGGACGATCGACGATGGATCTCCATTGAACACAAACCCGCGCGAACCGTCGACTGCGTGGACGCCGAGTTGCGCCGCTGCGGCGAGAAAGTTGGTCGGCAATGGACTCGAGATCGCGTACAGCGAGCGCGCAAATCCGTCGGGAAGAGAAGTTTCCGCGGTCGGATACTCGATCTTTGCTGAGCGTCGTGTCGAGATATGGCAGTTAAATAAAAGGACGTGGCCGTCGTCTGTTCCGAGTGACATGATCTGCCGGCCGACCTCGTCGGGCTCGCCGTCACTCGATTCGCCGTCAGTGAGATGAAGAATGGTCGGCGGAAAACCGCGCGGGTGTTCCGAGAGCCAACGCTGGAGAATGTCTTTCACTCGCGTCAGCGCCTCGCACATCGGGGTCTTTCCGTCAGCGGTGGGATGAATCCAAACCGGATAACGCACGGGTATCTCCACCCAACTCCCGGCGCCGTCCGAGACTCTCTTGTAACTACTCTTCACCTGCAAAGGGTAATCAGCGACCTCGGAGATCGGCACCAGGTCGCGCGCCGCGAGCGGACCGGAAAAGCAGGTCGACACGTTGCGTCCATAACCGACGACCGAAACGTAGTAATAATTCCTGACTTCCTCGGTCTTGGTGCAGCGGATTACAAGATCGTGCAGGGTATGATTGACGACCTCGGCAACGAACTCCGCCTTCTTGCGGACGGAGTCGCCACTGAACGAGTCGCCCATCGATCCTGACTGATCTATCAGAAGAATAATGCACGTGGGGTTTGCGCGAGTGATCTGGGCGGAGTACATTGCGGGCTATTTTATTACTGACAGGGCGTTACGCACCAGAGCCTTGTGGGGATGCGCGCCATAACACCCATTTTATGGACAACGAAGCTGTTGATGCGAATGCTATGTTCCTGCTGAATATAAATGACTTCGATATTGCCTATCCAATGAGCGCGAAAATCTTAGCGCGCACATCGGCCAGCTCATCGGCAGATGCCGCCCCCTTGCGCGTGGCTTTTCGCACACGCCAATCAAGACTCTTTATCTGATCCGCGAGCACGACACTTGAGGGCGTCGTACCCGCAAGCTGTACTTCGAACGGATAATTTTTTATCTGCGTTGTCATCGGACAGCAGATCATCAGGTTTGTTTTCTCGTTGTAGGCGCGTGGGCTCAACACTAAAGCTGGTCGGTGTCCGGCTTGCTCATGACCAGCCTGCGGCGTGAAGTTTAACCAAACGATATCACCGGCTTCCGGTACATACTTCCGTGCCATCACCAGATCTCTCCACCGACAGCCGGTCCAAAATCAACCGCTCGATGCTGATTCTTGTTGTTTATACCCTTTAACAGTTCTGATAGCTCATATCTCTTTGGTGTTATTCGCTCAATCACAATTCGACCGCTATCCTCACGCACTTCAACCACCTCATCGAGCTGAAGTTGTGTTGCCTGCATTACCGAAGCAGGAAGTCGGACAGCGGCGCTGTTCCCCCATTTCTTTACCGTCACTCTCATTTGCTCGCTCCCTCTGTCATTAATGGCGCTACTATGCCAGCTTGTAAAGATACGTGTCAACAATGTAGAGACGGGTTTTAAGCGACAACGGATGCGTAAGCGTCGGCTACTATTTCATAAGCATCCTTGACCGTGCCGCTCAGACTGGACATTTCATTTGCTAATTGCACCGGACATATCATGTGCTAACGACGAATCCTTTATTAAACCTTGACTACGGCCTCACATTCTATTATTAACCTCGCGACTGTTCGCTCATTACCCGTCTTATAGTCAGCCCATCCCGAAAAGGAGTCCCCCATGGCCGACAAAGAAACTACTGTCGCGGTCAATTCAGGCGCCAGACAAACTACGGCAGCGTCCGGGAATGGGAATAAGCCCCACCCGGTTCAGCACGCGCTCATTCCCCCGCGCGATAGCAAGATCGTCAAACAGGCGTTGCTGATTCTCCGCGGTGGTCAGGAAGGACCGGAAAAGATGCTGGAGCTCGCCATGAAACTGAAAGGCGAGTTGCGCTTCACTTACGCACGTCGACTGCTTCTGCGCGCCAGTAAACACAAAGACACAGCACTCGATCGCAACCTCCGCGAGAAGATATTTCAACAGCTCGCGCTCTGCACTTACAAAGACGAGGATCTGTCCGCAGATGAACGACTCGATCGCGCCCTCGAAACATTACGCGAGATCGCTGACTTCAAAACCACGACAGTCCAGGAAACGCTCGGTTTGATCGGCGCGATCTACAAACGGAAATGGGAGCTCGACAATCAGCGCGAGAACCTCGAACAGTCTCTCGTTTACTACTTGCGCGCTTACGAACAGGGACCACGCAACGATCAGGGATATACCGGAATAAACGCCGCGTACATTCTCGATCGCATCGCCAACATTGAAGAAGCGCAAGCAAAAAAAGCCGGTCGCGAACTGGTTGCTGTGGAGGCCCGCGAAAGAGCACGTGAGATCCGACAAAAGGTCGTCGACGAGGTGGCGCCACTCGTCAACGATCCCGAACTGCATGACAAATGGTGGTACTACGCGGCCGTCGCCGAAGCCCACTTCGGACTGCAAAACTACGACGAGGCAGTTAACTGGATAAACAACGGCCACGCGAACGCCAAAGAAGTTTACGAATGGGAGCTCCAAACCAGCGCGTTTCAACTCGCTTCCATCGCCCGTCTTCAGCCCGATAAAGATCTTGGACCAGCATCGGACGCTCTCATCCGTGCGTTCGGTGTTGCTGCGGTGCCGCGTTCAGCTTTCACAGGAAAGGTCGGACTGGCTTTGTCAGGCGGCGGCTTTCGCGCCTCGCTCTATCATCTCGGCGTACTTGCGCAACTAGCTGAGCTCGACATGCTGCGCAACGTCGAAGTCTTGTCATGCGTCTCAGGCGGATCGATCGCAGGCGCTCATTACTATTTGAAAGTACGTCACCTGCTGCAAACAAAAACGGACGCCGAGATCACTCGTGAAGACTATATCCAACTCGTCGGCGAGATGATCGATGAGTTTGTTACGGGTGTGCAAAAGAACATCCGCACACGCGTGGCAGTCAATCCATTGAAGAACTTTCGGATTTTCTGGAGCGATGCGTACTCACGAACATTCAGAGCAGCGGAATTGTACGAGCATCACCTTTATTCAAGAGTGAAGGACGGGCACACCACCGGCCCGCGCTGGCTGAATGACTTGACGATCTCGCCGCAAACGAGAATCAATGGAGAGGTTTTCAACGACTCATCGTTCTCGCCCAAGTATCAAAACTGGCGACGCGAGGCGAAAGTGCCGATCCTTGTGCTCAACGCCGCCACACTCAACACGGGCCACACCTGGCAATACACCGCTACGTGGATGGGCGAAGCGCCGGCAGGAATCGATAGCGAGATCGACGGTAATGAGCGGCTGCGTCGCATGTACTACTGCGACGCTCCTGACGACCACCAGAAAGTACGGCTCGGCGAGGCAGTCGGCGCCTCAGCAGCAGTCCCCGGAGTCTTTGAACCGCTCACTTTGGACCATCTTTTTCCGGATCGCTTAGTCCGGCTTGCGGATGGAGGTGTCGCTGACAATCAGGGCGTTGATACATTGCTCGAGCAGGATTGCAAGGTCATGCTCGTCAGCGATGCGAGCGGGCAAATGGAATCGCAACCTGCGTCGAGCAACAAGATCCTCGGGGTTCTGCTGCGCTCGAACAGCATCTTTCAGGCGCGAATTCGTGAAGCTGAATATCACGACTTGAAAGGCCGTCGGCGTTCGAACCTTTTGCGCGGATTCATGTTCGTGCATCTGAAAGGCGATCTCAATGTGGATCCGGTCGACTGGATCGATTGTTTAGATCCTTACGATCCATATGAAGACGTGCGACCGCAATGGCGCCGCGATCCCTATACGCGCTACGGCGTTGCCAAAGATGTGCAGGAGCTTCTTTCCGCGCTGCGTACGGATCTTGATTCTTTCTCTGAAGCGGAAGCTTACGCACTAATGACGAGCGGCTACCGCATGACGGAGTTTCAGATCAAAAAAGAGAAATGCGTGGAAGACTTTTTTGAACCGCCGCAGAGTGAGCCGTGGAAGTTTCTGGAGATCGAAGAGTTCATGAGGGATTCGGGGAAGGGAAACAAGTACCTGAAAAAACTGCTCACTGTCGGCAGCAGCAACGCTTTCAAAGTTTGGCAGATCGATCCGGTATTGAAGAACGCGGCGCGTGTCGCGTTGTTGTTGATAGCGATTGCCATCGTGGCGGCGGTCTATGTTTGGTGGGAGGCGCCTTTACCCGAGTCAGCCGCGCATCGAGTGACGAATTTGGCGACCTCTTCAGTAGAGACTGTCAAAGGGCTTACGTTCCGGAAGATCGTGACGTACATTTATGATGCGGTCGTGATGATGATCGTCTTTGCCGTGCTGGCCAAAGTCCTCACAGCATTGTTAGGCACATTCGTTTCCAAGCACGCCATCGGGTTAATACGCTGGAAAGATTCTTTGAAACGAATAGCGCTGGGGCTCATCGTGAGCACGATCGGCTTCGTCGCCGCCGTGTTGCATGTCTACATCTTCGACAAACGCTTCCTGAGCCTGAGCACGTTGCAAAAAGTCAAAGACAAGAACCGATAAACTAAAGCGCAAGCCCGCGAAGCGGGCGAAAGCATAAAGCCTGGGGCGCGAGCCCCAGGATCTGATCGATAAACACGATCGAGCCCGCGAAGCGGGCGACAGCCCAAAACATTAACGGCGCTGTCGCCCGCTTCACGGGCTCACTTGGTTTTTCTGATCATGATCCTGGGGTTGGCGCCCAGGCTTTATGCTGACGTCCGCTTCGCGGACTCGTATTTTCGGGTAGTGGGTCAGTTTGAAAATACGCCGAAGGCGTTGGCTAATTTCAGCCTAGGGTTGGAGCGCAGCGACAACCCTGGGTATAGATTCAAAATATACGCTATACCCTGAAAGGGTTAGGCGTTTGGCGAACCCTTACAGGGTTCAAATGATCGTTAACAAGAAACCCAGGGTTCTCGCTGCGCTCGAACCCCGGGCTGGAATTAGCCAACGCCTTCGGCGTATTTCAAACTGACCCATTACTTATTTTCGCAATTCGGTGACGGCCAATGAACTTCTGACCTATAATCGCCACTTAGTTCCGTCAATACTCAGTCTGACTCGTGCTCGCGACCTCGTCCAACTCCATAGGTACAGAGGTATAAATTCGAAGGAGGATCGACATGTCTCTTTGGGGCCATTTGGAAGATAGATACGCTACAGACCGGCCACGAAAGCTGCTCGCGCTCGACGGCGGCGGGATTCGTGGGGTGCTTACGTTACAAGTCCTTATACGAATGGAAGAAATGCTCGCTGAGAAAAGCGGGCAGGGTGATAACTTTCGCCTCTGCAATTATTTCGATTACATCGGCGGCACCAGCACCGGCGCAATCATCGCCGCGGGTCTCGCTATCGGCAAATCAGCGCGCTTCCTCTCCGACTTCTATCAGGAAGTTGGACCAGCAATGTTCGAGAAGGCTTTCATCCTCCGCCGTCTCAAACACCTCTACAAAAGCGAGCCGCTGACAGAGAAGCTCAAAGAAGTGTTCGGCGCTGACACGACGCTCGACTCGGACACGCTGAAATCGCTGCTGCTCGTTGTCACACGCAACGTCACGACCGACTCACCCTGGCCCATCAGCACCAATCCGTATGCGAAGTACAACGCTCCCGATCGCGCAGATCGAAATACGCAGATCCCGCTCTGGCAGCTCGTGCGCGCCAGCACCGCGGCGCCCGTGTTTTTCCCTCCCGAAGTCGTGCAGTGGGATGAAAACGATCCATCCAAAGCATTTCTTTTCGAAGATGGTGGCCTGACGCCTTACAACAATCCGGCGTTTCTGATCGCGCGTATGGCGACGCACCCGGCGTACAACCTCAACTGGCCCACTGGCGAAAAGAAACTGTTAGTGATGTCAATCGGCACAGGCTCCGCGCCGACCGTCGATGGTGATGTTTATAGCGGTGGGAAAAACGCTTTCTCAAACCTCGTAAGTTTTCCCGGCGCGTTGATGTACGGCTCCGCAGTCGATCAGGATATCAACTGCCGCATAATCGGGCGCTGCATACATGGTGGTGAGTTCGATAGAGAACTCGGTCGTTGCGACACTGCGATCGATAACGAAGTCGACGACCTGGTGTATCGCACCGATCCGATTCCGGATGATTTAGGCCGGCAGTTTACTTACGCGCGTTACAATGCGGAACTGTCGAAGAAGTGGCTCGAGAAGCGTGGACTCGGAGACGTCGAACCAGCGAAAGTGTCGCAACTCGATTCAATCGAGGCCATCCCTGACCTGATCCGCGTCGGTCAGGCGCTCGCGAAGGAAGTCAGCCTCGATCATTTCCGCCTCGATCATTTTGGGCAGTTCTACCAGTGAAGTGAGGAGTAACAACCATGCGTGCGTTCATCATCCGGCCTTTCGGCACGAAGAATGAAATCAATTTCGACGACGTCGAGAAAAACCTGATCGATCCGGCGCTCAACCGGTTGGAGGTCACTGGCCGGACGACGATGGAGATT
>Ga0105238_10001995_pt1 | contig 20562 bp, 13 predicted proteins | sample KBSC34metaG_FD_81526 | JGI IMG/M metagenome (GOLD analysis project Ga0105238, IMG submission 81526) | Corn rhizosphere microbial communities from Kellogg Biological Station, Michigan, USA - KBS C3-4 metaG | ecosystem: Host-associated > Plants > Roots > Rhizosphere > Soil | place: Michigan, USA... | reverse complement strand
TGAGCCCGCTTGGATCGAGCGTCCGTTTTCGGTCGGGTAGCGTTGGCCACCCGGAATTCTGGAGCGTGATGGCGAAGAAGCTAGAAGGTCTGGCAACAAAAACCATGCAGGAGCGAATCGTCGAGCTTCGCTCCCGGCGCGCAGAACTGGAGCTTGGCGGCGGAAAAGAACGCATTGAGAAACAGCATGCTTCCGGCAAGCTCACGGCTCGCGAACGCGTGAATGCGCTCGTTGATAAGGCAAGCTTCGAGGAGATCGGTCTATATGCTTTGCACCGCGCGACTCTGTTCGGTATGGCGGGCAAGGAAACGCCGGCTGACGGAGTGGTGACGGGTGCAGCCACTATTGATGGGCGCCTGGTGCACCTGGCGAGTCAGGATTTCACAGTTCTTGGCGGGGCCGCCGGCGAGGTGCACTGCAGCAAGATCGTCGAAATGATGATCATGTCTCTCAAGACCGGAACGCCGTTCGTTTTTATCAATGATTCGGGCGGGGCACGCGTGCAGGAGGGAATCGACAGCCTTGATGGATATGCGCGCGTTTTCCATCGAAACGTTCAGCTTTCCGGCACAGTGCCGCAAATCGCGGTCATCTGTGGTCCGTGCGCGGGGGGAGCTGCTTACAGCCCCGCGTTGACTGATTTCGTGATTCAGACGCGGCAGGCTCGAATGTTCATCACCGGGCCGCAGGTGATCAAGCAGGTGACTGGCGAGGATGTGACCGCAGAAGAACTAGGTGGACCGCAGTCTCAGATGAACCGTTCTGGTGTGGTTCATCTCATCGCTCAGGACGACAAAGAAGCCCTCCAGCTTTGCCGGCGGCTTCTGAGTTTCATGCCATCGAACAATCTCGAAGATCCGCCACGGATGCCGTTCAACTCGCGCATCAAGTCCGACTCGGAGATGAATTCGGTTATACCCGTCGATCCGAAGATCGCCTATGACGTTCGATCAATTGTGACGCGGGTGGTCGACTATAACGACTTCCTCGAAATCCAGCCTGGTTTCGCTCCGAACATTGTTATCGGATTTGGGCGGCTGCAGGGCCGGCCGGTGGGTATTGTCGCGAATCAGCCAAGCATCATGGCGGGTGTCCTGGACATCAATGCCTCGGACAAGGCGGCGCGGTTCGTGCGGTTCTGTAATGCATTCAGTATTCCCTTGCTGACATTTGTGGATGTTCCTGGCTTCCTGCCGGGCGTCGAGCAGGAACGCGGAGGCATCATCCGGCACGGCGCCAAGCTGCTATTCGCATACTCGGCGGCAACCGTGCCGAAGATTACGGTGGTGCTGCGCAAGGCATATGGCGGCGCCTACATTGCGATGTGCTCAAAGGGGCTTGGGGCAGACCGCGTGGTTGCGTGGCCCACAGCAGAGATCGCGGTTATGGGTGCGGAGGGCGCGGCGGAGATTGTTTTCAGACACGAGATCGAAGCCGCTCACGACCAAGCCGGCCGGAGACAGGAACTCGTAGAGGAGTACCGAGAAACGTTTGCGAACCCTTACGTTGCGGCGGGACGCAGACTGGTGGACGAGATTATTGAGCCCGCAGAGACGCGCAGATACCTGGCGCTCGCATTGGAGTCGCTGCACGGCAAGAGGGAACTGCGGCCAGCCAAGAAACATGGACTGATTCCCCTATAAGGAGCGTCTTGTGACATTGCATGGAACAGATCTGCTTGTCATTGCGGCGATGATTACAGCTGGATTCGGCGCATGCTACGCGGTCTTGCTCTGGAAGCTCCGAGCGACCGAGACGGATCGCCGACTGAAAATCGCAGACCAGATCAGGGTGCTCGAAAGGGCGATTCGCAATCTGGACAGACGACTTGCGGAGAGTCAGGATCTGCAGGATCCCGAAGCGTCACCTCGGGTCTCAAGTGAAACCGAGGCAGGTGGGGAGCGAGGTATTTCGGATCAAGGCGAAGAGGGACGCGAGATTGTTCCAGAAATCCAGGCGGCAATTGCCGCGGCTGCAGTGGCCGTGCTGGGAGAGAACGCTGTTGTCCAATCCGTGAAAGCTGTTCCCAGCGCGTGGACGCAGCAGGGCCGCGTTCTCGTGCATGGCGGCCATAACTTGCGTGTACGTCGGTGAAGAGGAGAACGCGTTGAAGCTTCGGATACAAATCGACGGCAAGACATATGAGGCCGAGGTTGAAATCCTTGATTCTCAGGAGAGCGCACCGGAGTATCCACCGTATCCACCGGTGCAGCAGACGTTTGCTCCGGCGGCAGTGCCTCAGCAATCGATCAATGTGCAATCCGATGGCGACGACGAAAAGGAATGCCGCAGCCCGGTTGCCGGAATGGTGACGAGAGTAAATGTCGAGGCAGGAGAAGAAGTACAGCCTGATGGGGTTGTCATCGTGCTCGAGTCAATGAAGATGGAAATGCAAATCACGAGGCCGCAGGGAGGTCTCGTCAAACGAGTGCTGGTCGCGCCGGGTTCTGCGGTCAGAGTGAATGAAGTGATGGTGGAGTTTGCATGACTGAACGGTCGGCGTCGAACAATCTTGTGGTCGAAGCGATAGATCCTTCGAGCTCTTGTGGGCTTCCGGGCATTCAGTTCATTGATCATGTTGCGATTTCTGTCCCGCCTGGAGAATTGAACGGTCAGGTGAAGGCTTACGAGATGCTGGGATTTCGCGAGATCCATCGTGAAGAGGTTTTGGGATCGGATCAGGTGCGTGAAGTTTTACTACAGATGGACGCTGGTCCGAACTGTATCCAATTGCTGGAGCCGCTCAGCCCAAATTCCCCAGTGGCAAAGATGATTGCGAAGAACGGTGGACGGGGTGGGCTGGCACACATTGCTTTTCGGGTTAGCGACGCACGAGCTGCGTTCGAATCCATACGGAGAAAGGGCTTCAGGATAATCGATAGCGCTCCGCGCCCTGGATCTCGAGGCACAACAGTCTTTTTTGTCCACCCAAAATCGAATGAGCAGAGCCCATTGGGAGTGTTGATCGAGATTGTGGAAGAGTCGGCGGGGAAATAGACATGGCAGGCTCATCTCTCCTCACAGATTTCCCCGCAGTTCCAACCGAAGACTGGGAGAGCGCAATTCGTGCGAGCGTGGCGGGGGCGGACTATCCAGCAAAACTGATATGGAATCCCGAAGAAGGGCTTGCGGTCAGGCCGTACTACCGGGCCGAGGATCTTGCGGCAGTGAGGTTTTTGGACGCAGCACCGGGGAAGTTCCCTTACATGCGCGGTTCTCGCGCAAGCGGTGAATGGCGGATTCGGGAGGAGATTGGTGGCATAGAACCAGAGCAAGCGAATCGATGCGCGGTTGAGGCCGTAGCAGCAGGAAGTGAAGAAATTGAATTTTGTCAGCCGCGCATTGCAAGCCATTCGGATCTGGCGCTGCTGCTTGCAAGCCTGAGCGAGATTCCCCTGAAATTTTGTGGGTTGAGCCATGAGTCCGCTCTAGTACTTGCGGAGCGATTTCGCGAACGACCTCACGGATCCCATATCTCAGCTGACATCGATCCCTTGGCTGAACTTAACTTTTCTGAGGCATTACTTCGTGGATCGCCTTGGAACCGCCGGATGTTTACTGTCTCCGCTGAGGACTATGAGGAGAAAGGTTGTGGCGCGATCGAGCAGGTTGCGTTCACGCTTTCAGCTGGTGTTGAGTTTCTGGCTGCGATGCTCGAACGCACAGTTGATCTCAACTGCTGTGCAGGTTCACTGGCATTTTCGTTTGCGATCGGGCCCCAGTTGTTGCTGCAAATCGCGAAACTGCGTGCGTTCCGCCTGGCATGGGCGCAGGCAGCGCAGAGCTTTGGGGTTAGTGCTCAGGCCGCCAAGCCGGTGATCTACGCGCGAGCGGCGCACTGGAATGAGACCATCTACGATCCTCACGTGAACATCCTGCGCGCGACCACAGAGACGCTTTCCGCAGTACTGGGAGGCGCCGATTCTGTTTCCGTGATTCCGTTCGATGTCTGCTTTCGCAAGCCAGACGAGACGAGCCGCAGACTTGCACGGAACGTACAGCTGATCCTTAAACAGGAGGCTCATTTTGCGCGGGTCGCCGATCCCCTCGGTGGAGCGTATGCAGTCGAATGCACGACCGATGCGATTGCCACCAAAGCATGGAAGGTATTTCAGGAACTTGAAGCGGCGGGGGGATTTTCGAAAGCCAAAGCCGACGGAATAATTGACTCGGTGCTTCAGAGGCGGGAAGCGAGTCGGAAAGACTCAGCAAACTGTCGCCGTCTTGTGTTGACCGGGACGAACCGATTTGCGGCTACGAGCGAGAGAGCGGATGGGAGAATCGACCCGCTTCACCGGCGGAGGGGTCACAGTGGAGCGGCGCAAGATTTTGAGGAGATCCGACTTCGAAGTGAGCGCGCGGCATCGCAAGGTGAATTGCCCAAGGTACTGATTGCAGAATTTGGCGACGCAAAGATGCGCACCGCTCGGTCGCACTTCGCGACGGAATTCTTGGCCTGTGCAGGTCTGCCAAGTAACACCAGGACATTCGTCGATCCCTCAGAAGTAGCCGAAAGCGATGCCGATTTGATCGTGCTGTGCAGCTCAGATGCGGAGTACTTGCAGTTTGCTGATGCGTTAATGCCCTTGCTGAAGCAGCGCGGAAGCGAGGTTCAGGTTGCGGTTGCAGGGAACCCGCAAAGTGCTAAGGAGCTTCAGCGGGAGGGCATTGCGGAACTTATTCACTTGCGGAGCAATGCTGTCGAAGTGTTGGCACGTCTCCAGCAGAAGCTTGGGATTGGTGACAGGTGATGCGTCCGAATTTTTCTGAGATATCGCTCAACCCTGCCTCAATTGGCCGAGAGTGCCTCAATCGTGAAACCTGGGTTTCACCGGAACATATCGCTGTAGAGTCGATGTATTTGCCGGAAGACCTTAGTGGCCTTGAACATCTTCACTATGCGGCAGGCATTCCACCGTTTATCCGTGGACCATACAGCACGATGTACACGTTGAAGCCGTGGACGATCCGACAGTATGCGGGATTCTCAACGGCAGAAGAATCCAATGCGTTTTACCAACGCAACCTCGCGGCCGGGCAAAAGGGACTTTCTGTGGCATTTGACCTGCCAACGCATCGGGGCTATGACTCTGACCACGAGAGAGTACGAGGTGACGTTGGCAAAGCTGGAGTTGCAGTCGATTCTGTCCTGGATATGAAGGTCCTGTTCGATCAGATTCCATTGGATCGAATGTCCGTGTCGATGACGATGAATGGGGCCGTTCTGCCGATTATGGCTTTCTATATCGTAGCTGCGGAGGAGCAGGGAATCGCGCCGGAGCGACTTAGCGGTACCATCCAGAACGACATCCTGAAAGAGTTCATGGTCCGCAATACCTATATTTACCCTCCCACTCAGTCAATGCGAATCATTGGAGATATCTTCCGATATTGCGCTGAAAAGATGCCGAAGTTCAACTGCATCAGCGTGAGCGGATATCACATGCAGGAAGCGGGAGCAACTGCCGATCTCGAACTGGCCTACACGCTTGCGGATGGATTGGAGTATCTGCGAACAGGCATCAGAGCTGGATTGAGCGTGGATGATTTCGCACCTCGCATTTCGTTTTTCTGGGGAATCGGCATGAACCATTTTATGGAGATTGCCAAGTTGCGCGCAGCTCGATTGCTGTGGGCCAAGATTGTCCGGCAATTCAATCCTCAGAATCCGAAGTCTCTGGCGCTGCGAGCGCATTGCCAGACCTCGGGATGGAGCCTTGCGGCTCAGGACCCTTACAACAACGTAGTTCGCACATGTGTGGAGGCGCTGGCGGCCGTACTTGGTCACACGCAATCGCTCCACACGAACGCACTGGATGAGGCATTGGCGCTCCCGACGGAGTTTTCTGCTCGTATTGCTCGCAACACGCAAATTTACCTGCAGCAGGAAACAGCAATCACGAGAGTGGTGGATCCATGGGGCGGGTCCTACTACGTTGAGCGTCTAACGCACGAACTGATGCATACGGCTTGGAACCTGATTGAAGAGGTGGAGCAACTGGGCGGAATGACCAAGGCGATCGAAGCCGGCATTCCAAAGATGCGTATTGAAGAAGCGGCAGCACGCAGGCAAGCAGATATCGACTCGGGCAAAGAGATGATTGTCGGCGTCAATGCGTATCGGACCGAGGAGAAGATGAATATACCGGTCCTCGCGATCGACGACACACAGGTTCGAAGTGCGCAGATTGCTCAATTGCAGCAACTGAAGAGCGAGCGGGATTCGGCTGCGGTGAAGCAGGCCCTCACGGACATAGAGAATTGCGCTGGGTCGGGAAGCGGCAACCTTCTAGAGCTTTCGGTTGCAGCGGCACGGGCACGCGCGACGCTTGGAGAGATCTCCATGGCTCTCGAGCGGGTGTGGGGACGTTACGAGGCGGTGACGCGAATCATTTCTGGCGTCTATTCTGCAAGCGCTGCTAACAGCGAAGAATTCCAAAAAGCTCGTTCCATGGTGGTTGAGTTCGACAAACAAGAAGGCCGAAGACCGCGAATTCTAATTGCAAAAATGGGGCAGGATGGACACGATCGTGGCGCGAAGGTCATTGCCACGGCTTTGGCCGACATCGGTTTCGATGTTGACATCGGCCCACTCTTTCAGACCCCTGAGGAAGTGGCGCGGTTCGCCGCAGAGAGCGATGTGCATGTTGTGGGTGTGTCATCACTGGCGGCAGGACATAAGACACTTGTGCCGGAACTCATCAAGGAACTTCGCAAAGCTGGTCATAACGACATAGCCGTGGTCGCGGGAGGTGTCATTCCGCCGCAAGACTATGAATTCCTCTACAGTGCAGGAGTTTCGAAAATCTTCGGTCCTGGAACGGCCATTCCGATTGCCGCACAGCAGATTTTAGAAGCCATTCGTATCACAGCGCATTGTTGATTAATCTTCTTTGATCGAAAACGTGGAGGTCGTGTTCGGCGGTGGACTATGTTGCAGGAATCCTGAACGGCGATCGAGCAATTCTATCGAAAGCTATCACGCTTGTTGAGAGTTCGCGCGAGGTTGATCGCAGGTTGGCGGATGACATCGTTGATAGCTGCCTGCGTGTCTCAGGGGATTCGATAGTGGTTGGCGTGACTGGAATTCCGGGGGCCGGCAAGAGCAGCCTGATTGAGGCTCTTGGGAAGCACATCATTACAACCCAACGCGCAAAGGTCGCTGTGCTTGCTGTCGATCCAAGCAGTCGGATCAGCGGGGGAAGCATCTTGGGCGATAAAACGCGAATGTCGTTTCTTGCGTCTAGTGCTATGGCATATATTCGGCCCTCCCCGACGAGGGGGATGCTGGGGGGAGTTGCCCATCGAACCCGTGAAGCAATTGTGCTCTGCAAAGCGGCTGGATATCGTTACGTGTTTGTGGAGACGGTGGGGGTTGGACAGTCAGAGACTACCGTGCGCGATATGGTGGATTTCTTCTTGATGGTGGCGCTCGCAGGCGCGGGGGACGAACTGCAAGGGATCAAGCGTGGCGTAATGGAGATGGCTGACGCCGTAGTTGTGAACAAGGCGGACGGCGATAATCTCTGCGAAGCCGAGAAGGCTCGTGCAGAGGCTGAGCGCGCGCTGCACTTTCTTCGTCCGTCGCTCTCAGGCTGGGTTCCGCGGGCCATGATCTGTTCGGCTCGCACCGGTCTTGGAGTCGAAGAGATCTGGTTATCGATACTGGCCCACCACGATGTTCTTCGAGAGTCTGGGAAACTGGAACAGTCATGGCGCGATCAGCAGTTGCATTGGCTACACGAGAGCGTCGAAGAGGGTCTAATGCAGCTTTTCCTGGCTGATCCTGTAGTCAAAGAGCGATGGACGGACATCGAGCAGAAAGTGGCAGCAGGCCAGATCACTGCATTGAGTGCCGCTCGCTCGCTCCTCTCCTTCTACGAATCAGAGCGGAGAGCCCTTCGGGTTGAGAGCGGTCCAGATTCATAGCGATTACCCTTCCGTCTCGGCCCATCATTGTTGGTCAATTTCGGATTGTGGTGAGGGAATGCTCACCTTTGCGCTGCCAGGCGATATCCGTCCCGGGTTCGTACATGGTACTTCTGTAGATTTTTCCCGACCAACCTCACTTTGATTGAGCGCCATCCTCGATTGGGGTTTGCCTGAGGATAGTAGCTCACGGAGTAGAGGTGGATGAGATCTTCGCGGATTGAGGCGAAGGCCTTTTTCTCATCGAGCCAATTCTTCGCAAAATATGCCTTTCCGCCTGAAACCTTGCTCATGCGCTCGAAAGCAGCGGCTGAAGCAGGGTCCTCCTCCGCCTGCCGGGTGCTAATGATGTAAATGATCGTTCCAGTCGACTGAGCTAGCTCAGCCACATCTTCCGGCGGTACCGAACTCGCGTTGTCTGGACCATTCGAAAAGACAACAATTGCTTTTCTCCCCTTGAGCGGGGCCGCATCCTTCACTGTCAGCAGCAGGCTATTGTAGAGCGCTGCGTCATCTCCCGCGACGGTACTGCGCACAGCATCCAAAATGCGGAAATGGTCCGAAGTGAGTTGCATTGCACGGGAGAGATCTCGGCAGTATGAGTAGAACGCAATTTTGCCAGGACTATCCATGGATCGGATGAAATCCGCAATCGCGTCCTGGGCAAACACGAAGCCACGATACATGTAATTGCTGGTATCAAAGAGCACAAAGACGCTTGCCTGAGTTCCGCGTGATTCGGGATTTGCAGGTTCCACGACCGGAACAGACTGGGCCTGACGCTCTCCTTCGGAAACTTCTGAGCGCGGAATATCGTCCGAATTTGCAGGATTGCTCGGATTGCCCGTTCCGCCTGATCCATTGCCCTCCTCAAAGCTGGAAACCTTTTGCGGTATGTTGTCTTCGACAACTTCGAAATCCTCCGGGTGGAGCCCATTCACGTAGTTCCCCTTACTATCAGTAACCGCGATGCTGAGCTGAACCAGAACGACGTTCATCCGCAGATGCGTCTGGTCTTCCTGAATTGAGGATTGTGTCCTCGCGGCCGGGAGAAGGAAGCAGGAAACCAAACCATAAGTTGTTAAATGCAGTTTTCGCATGTTCCAATCCGTGGATCCGATGGCTTGTTGTTCTCTATTCCGCTGAACTCACCAGTGCAGTCTGGTGGTCGATCTTGCCCGTGCGGAACTCTTTGCCCGTTGCCTGCATAGCGCGAAGTAGTGCAGGCCAATCATCAGTGTTGCTCGCGAAGATATTGCTGATCATGTTCCGAGTCAACTCCGGAACAAGAAGGTTCATTTCGACTGGTGGATAGCCCATCTCGTCAGCGATTCTTGCCCAATAGAGATTATTTGACTCCCAGGATTCCGCGAAGATGCTTCCGGAATTTCCTCCAAAACTTGAGATAGCCTTCAGATTGAGCAAGGCGGATGAATTGGTGAGGACGAATGACGGATGAGGAACTCCGAAATCTGCCGATAGACGTTCCCAACTAGAATCGGAGGGGTATTTCGCACATAGTGCATCCAGCTCCCGACCCGCTGTGCCAGATAGTCCTGCCGATCCGGGGTATCTTTGCCGGAAAGTAAATGCCAGGTAGAAGAAATCGATAGGCGGTATGGCAGAAGAAACTTCACCAGCCTCATTTTTGCGCTGCAAGGCTGTCGAGAGTTGCTCGATTCGCACCGAGCTCATCCGCTCTGCGAGAATGCCGATCACCTTCGAACGTAGCTCCGGACTTTCCCCAGCAGCTTCGACGAGTTCCTCGCCAACCCTCTGATAGAGTGCCGCGATATGCAGTTCGTTCTGACTGACATTCCACCAGCGCGGGAGAGTGCCCGCGACTAGCAGATTCGGAACTACCTCACGCCAGATTAGCGCCTGTACATTCTTGGGCACGATGAAGTCTTCTTCGGTCATGGCGAGGGCATAAGGCAGATCCGCCAGAGAGCCAAGCAGATATGCGCCCCCACCTGCGGTCACGCCGACTCCCACCAGCCGAGGATTGTCCCAAATCTCCGACACACCCTGGACCGACATGGAAGAAAAGTCGTGGGAGCGAACCAAGAGTGGATTATTGTGGAGAACCTCAGCACCTGGCGGTTCATAGTAGGCGTAGTTAAGGCCTACGAGAGTGTCGCGTAAAAATGGCGTCAGTTGCCCGCGGGCGGCTTCGAGTTGAGCTGGGGTTGAAGGAGATTTCAAAATCCTGGTGAGATCGGTTTTCACCTGTAATTCGGCGTGCCTGCTGGTGTAAATGATGGGAGCCCAGGTACTCCTTTCGTTACCTGTGAAAATGGGTCGAGGCATCTCAAACTCTCGCAAAGACTCTGCAAGAGGCAGTAAGGAGTTCCCGACTGCAACTCCGTGGGCCATCTGAGCCATTCCGTCCGAGAGTCCAAAAAGAGAGTCGATGGATGCGAGCCGCTGGTCATCGAGTACAGCGCGGATTCTGTTTGCGATTTCTTGATGCACGCGCTGGCTATCCCGATCTTGTTGTAACGGACCGGCAAGCAAGTCGACGATCTGATCTTGAGAGAGAGCTGCGTTCCCGGTAGCTGCGCGCAAGCTCGACTGCAATCCTGCACGGGCAGCATCGAAGAGTTGAATCGAAGAAGTAACTCCGAGGAAGGGCCGCACTACCTCGAGCCATGAGGAACTCAGTTGATCGTCTGCTATCTGATGTTGCCGCGCCAGAATCTCCCAAAGTCCGATGTCAGCTTGGAAATCACCGAGCGCGTTGGCACGCAGGCTTGTGTTTGAGATTCTGTCTACCTTGTCCGCCGCGTTGACGAATTCGCTTATAGCAGGATCGGTGAGGGCGGGGAACTCGGCAAAGATATGGAACCAGTGACTAAACTGCGGAAATCGATGGGCAATGAGCTTTTCGGTATCACCCGACAACCGCCGCTCGGGTGGCCTTGCAGAGTCTATTGCGCTGAGCATCAGAAAGGTCTGGACTGGTCCAGTCTCAGATCGCAGGTTTGAGGATGCAATCAATGTCTCAAGCAACCGTCCGGAGGTATTCCAGTCATGACTACGTCCTAACCACGGCCGTATCGCCTTGGATCTGGCCATCTGCGAAAAGATGTCGTTCCAGGTCGCCACATCTCCGGGGATGGCTACATCCCCGTCGGGCTGCCACCTCAGCGATGCGAGAAGAATGAGCAGATCACCATTTCTTGGATAAACTCCTTTGGACGCGTCGGATCGGATTGCCGTGGAGCGGTACACGTTGTAAAAGCGCTTGAGTCGGTTCCCTTCGGTGAAGTGCGCCTGCTGCGACTCACTCAATCGGCTCAACGCATCAAAATAAGCCGCCAACCACCCGCCGTCCTTGGACATGAGGCCAACGACGAATTGCCCGGGTGAGCTGGGGCTCTCCCCGGCAAGCTCTTCCCAGGCTTTGTCATTGCTTCCTGGTACGATTGCATGCCCAGACTTGATGCTGATCTGGCTTCCATATAGATCGATCACTGCTGCCAAGGACATCAGCCTAGACAGCCCTGGTGCTCCGTCTAGAGACAGACGCGTTTCACCGTCGCATTTCGCAAGGGCTGAATAGAGTCGGTCGAGATCCTGATCGTGCAGCAGAAGATCGAGAAGAGTGTCGACACTATTGTGCTTCCGATTTGCTGCGGACAGCCAGTCTTTTTCCGGCAAAATCGTCGGCACTCTCGATGCCGGAAAGAGATATTGGAATGGAGCATCTTTTTGCAGCGCCTTTTCAAGGGTGGAGAGAGGGAAGCCCGAGTCAACCGTTAGAAACGCGCGCTCCGCATTTGCTGTCATCAGCGCGGCGTCCCGCTGCCCACAGCTCTTCTGTAATTTGTAGCCCAGCGCATTCAACAGCGCGTTTGCATCCTTGCAGCCACTGATCCGAATCGTACTTTCAGAGTCGGTGAGGTGTTGAAGATCCCGCGCAAAGCGCACGTACCGGTCAAGAAGGATCAAGTATTCTTTGGGGGTCTTACCGCTATAGCCATATAGTGAGAGGTTTCGCGCCAGCATGGGCAGCACCTCGTCTGACCTCACTTCCTGGCTGATGCCGGCCATGCGCAAAAACGAGCGAAGAGGGCCAGGGATGACAATGGAATCAGCAGAGGCCTCTGATTGCTGCGCCTCGCTTGACCTCGAGCCAGATCCGTCAATTGACCACGCTTGGACCGGGGAGCAGGCGCAGAGAGAAAGAAAGGCAATGCGGAGAAACAGTTGCCGAGGGAACCTCATTTGGACACCCCTTGAGCCAACCGGCTTGGCCGGACCCTATTACCTCATCGTGCTGTGTGCCAACAAACTGGGACTGGCGTCCGCGTCGTGGGAAGTAACTGACCGGACTCCCTGAAGTTGACCATTGTTGCAGGGGATGAGGAAGGGGTTGATGGCCTCCGTCGGGACAATAGCTAATTGCGCGCGCCAACCTCGAGAGCGATGCGTATCGAGGCGTGCCGGAGCACCATCATCGCAAAACTGTGGCAGTCCGGCACGTTGTATTGGAGCCGGTTTTTCATAGCGCCAATTCCGATGAGGCTCATCCTTGAAGATTTGAGCGGTCTAACAAGGGCGGGGTTTGGAGTCCAATTGCCTGGATTGGAGGAGAATCGGGTTTGTGTAAGTTGAGGCGCTCGCTCGATCTTTTCACTGGAGATGAAGAAGTGGCAGAATGACGAGGGAGAAGCTTGATGTCATTGAGCGAGTTGAGGATCAGAGAGACAATTGCTCAGGTAAGGAGCGGTACGGACGGAAAATGAGCGAACACTCTATGCGATTCCGGTTCATGGCCTTTCTTGGTTTACTTGCGCTCCTGGGCTGTGCGTCTTCTGCACAAATCAAGTTGGAGGCCAGCTCCGCGATCCTCGGCGCAGTTCATGACGGCTCTGGGAAGGGCGTTGCTGAGGCATCGGTACGTTTGCAGGCTCGTGGGCAGAGCAGGGTCGAAGAGCGGAAAACGGACCCAACCGGCAATTTCGGATTTTCAGAATTGAAGACGGGAATCTATGTTTTAAGCGCATCCAAAGACGAACAGCATAGCAACGAGGTGACGGTCAGCATTACCACTGCGGGCGCGGTTCAACGAATCGAATTGACTCTTTCGAATTCGGCGCAGTCTAGTTCGAGCGGCACACTCCAGCAAAAAGAGATGGAGTTCTCCGATGCGCCGAACTTCACGGTTTCGGCCGTAACAGACTGGACGGCTGCAGGAGGGCATGGTTCCGATACGAGCCTCCGAGCAAGCGAGGCGCTCACCCGACAGACGCTTGCGCTGCGGCCGGATTCGAATGACACATCCTGGGTTCAATCACATAGCACCGCCACGGAACAAGCACTGCGTGCAATTCTGGAGAAGTCGCCGGGGGACTTGAAGGCCAATGAGGAGCTGGGGCGGTTCTACCTGGAAACAGAGAGGTACTCGGACGCAGTTGCGCCACTCCAGAAGGCTTACGAAATCGATGGAAGCCTCAAAAACGAGTACAAGCTCGCGTTCGCACTCACCCGCAGTGGAAGCCTGGCGAGCGCCCGTGAGCACCTTCTGCGGTTATCTTCGCAAGCGAATAAAGCGGAATGGCACGGCTTGGCGGGAGAGATCGCCGAGAAATCTGGCGACCCACTGAATGCGGTTCACGAGTTCGAGAAGGCAGCGAAAGCCGATCCCAGCGAGGAGAACTACTTTGCGTGGGGTTCCGAACTGCTGGAACATCGGGCAATCTGGCAAGCGGTCGACGTTTTCGAGTCAGGTGCGCGGGCATTTCCCAAGTCCTCACGCATGCTGACTGCTCTGGGAGCGGCGCTGTTTGCGGGCGCGATGTATGAGGAAGCAGCACGGCGCTTATGTGCCGCTTCAGACCTCAGGCCAGAGGACCCTGCGCCCTACCTGTTTATGGGCAGGGTGGAAGTTGCGGCACCAAACTCTCTGCCTTGCGTGGAATCCAGACTTTCACGCTTCGTGAGAACGCAGCCAACAAATCCGCTCGCCAACTTCTACTACGGAATGTCGTATTGGAAGAAGCGCGGAAAGAGAGTTGACGGCCAAACTTTTGGGCAGGTGGAAACTTATCTGAACAGGGCGGTAGCAGCCGATCCCAAATGCAGCAGCGCTTATCTTCAGTTGGGAATACTGCGGGCTTCGCGAGCAGATTTCAAAGCGGCTTCCGAGTTTTACCAGAAAGCGATCGCAGCGGATCCACAGTCGACCGAGGCGCATTATCGGCTTGGAACTGCGTATGACCGTTTGGGTGAAAGGGCAAAAGCTGCAGAAGAGTTCAAACTCCACGATCAACTGGAAAGGGAGCAGGCAGCAGTGGTTGATCGACAACGGAAAGAGGTGAAACAATTCCTCGTTCAGGTGGGGGGGAGTGAGCAAGACAGGTCAGCGCAGCCGTAGTGGATATTCACGCAGACACTTTTGGGGCGATAATCCCGTCGCCTTCGCGAATCGTGAGAATTTGATTCACTTTTACTTTTTCGAACCGTTCCATCTTCTGAGTTGTGGGCCATTTGACCTCAATTGCATCCACCACTTTGCTCGCACCGACACCGAAATGAAGCCGGAGGTCATTCTGCGACATAACACTGGCACCGCTCTGGACCTCCGCCATTTGGACATGTTTGCCCGTAATTACACGTGCGCGCGCGCCAATGGCTGTTCGATTGCATTTTGTGCCGATTAGCTTCAGCTTGATCCAGTTCTGCTTGTTTCCACCGATGTTTCGCAGCAGGGATGGCACTTCGTTCATGTTCAGGATCAGCATGTCCATCCCGCCGTCGTTGTCGTAGTCTCCGAACGCAGCGCCACGGCTGGAGTGGCGCGCTGTGATTCCGGGACCCATGATCGCTGAAACGTCTTTGAAGTTGCCATTACCTAGATTCTTGTAAACGAGACGGGGGTTTTTGAAGGCTTCGCCGAAGTTGTATTTATCGATTTCTGGATAAACGTGACCATTGATCTGGACGATGTCGGACCACCCATCATTGTCGTAGTCGATGAATCCGCAGCCCCACCCGACGAAAGTGTTATTGATACCGACGCCTGAGTTGAACGAAAGATCACTGAATGTGCCATCGCCATTGTTGTGGTACAAGTTGCTGGTGTCGTCTGCGAAGTTGGTCTTGAAGATGTCAAACCAGCCGTCGCAATCGTAGTCTGCGACTCCGAGGCCCATACCGGCTTGCTCGTGGCCGTCCGCGTTGTACGCACATCCTGCGATCACGGCGATATCGGTAAACGTGCCGTCGTGGTTGTTTTGGTACAGGATGCTAGGCATGGAATCGACTGCAACATAGATATCGGGCCAGCCGTCATTGTCGAAGTCACAGCAAACCGAAGTGATGGAGTACCGAGGCCCGGGCTTCAAAATGCCAGCCTTCTCCGAAACATCACTGAATGTTCCATCACCATTGTTGTGATAAAGGATGTTCGTGTCGCCAGGTAGTCCACGTGGTCCACACATCGTTGGAACACCCTTCCACTGGCAGAAACTCGCGCTATCGATCGAAGGAGGGGTGTCAGGATCGAGGTGCACGAAATTGCAGACGAATAAATCGAGATGGCCGTCGCGATCGTAGTCCAGAAAGCTGCAGCCCGTGCCCCAACGGCCTTTCGCCTGCTTCAACCCCGCCTTTTCCGTAACGTCGGTGAAAGTTCCATTTCCGTTGTTGCGGAACAGAATGTTGTGTCCCCAGAAAGTGCAGAAGAGGTCGTCCCAGCCGTCGTTATCGTAATCGCCCACGCAAAGCCCAGTCTGCCAACCACTGCGGCCGATGCCCGACTTCTCCGTGACGTCTGTGAAGGTCCCGTCTCGATTGTTCTTGAAGAGGTGGGTTGTGGGTGAGGCCCCGGCGGGCCACTTGGAGTCGAGCCGGCTGCCGTTTGTGAGATAGATGTCGAGCCAGCCATCGTTGTCGTAATCGAAAAACGCGATGCCGCTCCCTTTCGTCTCGATGATCACGCGTTTATGTTCAATACCGCCCCAGACATTTGGAATTGTGAGACCCGCTTGTTCCGCCACATCAATGAATTGCACGGGAGAGGATGGGCTCGAAGCGACGGCGGCCTTAGTCTGCGCCAAGCCTCCGAACCTCCATAGCGGCGTCGTGAGTCTGTCGAGCAGCGAGTTACCGAAAAGGAGGGCCGTGGATCCAAGGAAGCGACGACGAGGAATAATCATGAGATTCCGCAATTATAGAAAGCTGTAGATCAGATGGGAACTCATCTTAGGCGGAGAAGCAAAAACGGCTCACTTCGGCTTCACCTTTGGAAAAGAATGAGGAACTATACCGACGCCTTCTTTTACAGCGATGACGCTGTCAACTGGGACGTCAGTCAGTTTATCTACCTTGCCGCTGGGCCATGTGATCTGGAGCGAGTCAATCTTGCTTCGCTTTCCAAGACCGAAATGGATCCGAGGGTCACTGGCAGACATGTAGCTGGTGCCTCCTTTCGATTGGTCCACCTGTACCACCCCTCCTGAAGACAGCTTGAGGAGCGAGCCTATGCCGTCGCGATTGGATTTCGTGCCGATGAGAAGCACCTCGAGCCAATGGTTGGAGGTGCCCTCATTTCGGAGGATCACCGGAGAATCTCCACGGCAGTTGACCGCAATCCCAATCTGGCCATCGTTGAAGAAATCGGCTGTGGCAAGCCCCCGTCCTACCATCGGACGATTGAAGTCGGGGCCCAGCGTATCGGAGGTCTTTTCAAACTGGCCATGGCCAAGGTTCCGGAACATGAGGAGCGGCTCCTTGTAGGTCACCAAAGTATGGTAGAGCTGCACGTTATCGACCATGGCTCCATTGGCCTGGAGGATGTCGGGCCAGCCATCGTTGTCGTAATCAATGAACTTGGCTGCGACGCCGCTGAGCAGGATTGCTTTATTGCCAATGCCTGAACTGTAGGTGGCATCAGTGAAGGTTCCGTCCCCGTTGTTGTGATAGAGACGATTCAACTCGAAATCCAAGTGGGTGATATAGATATCGAGGTTCCCGTCACCATCAACATCTGCCGCGTCGATGCCCATGCCGGCTTCGTAACGTCCGTCTTCGCTCGCTGCTAGTCCGGAGATGAGCGACACATCGCTGAACGTGCCGTCGTGATTATTCTCGAACAAGAAGTTCGGCCAGGTATCGTTGGCTACGGCAATGTCGGGCCAGGAATCGCTGTTGAGGTCCGCTAAGACCATGCTCATGCCCTTTGACTCGGGTAGGCCGACACCGGATTTGTCGCTTACATCGGTGAAGGTGCCATCATGATTGTTCCGAAAGAGCTTAGTCTTCTGGCCGCGATAGTTATTCGGGTTGCAGTACGATCGGTATCCCGGCTTGCGCTCTCCACACCAGAGGTTGTTCTTCGGAGACCAATCAATGTAGTTGGTCACAACAAGATCGAGCCAGCCATCCTTGTCGAAGTCGAACCAACCGGCGCTTGTTGACCAGTTTTCGCCGTCTACCACTCCGGACTTCTCGCTCACATCAGTGAATGTGCCGTCGCCGTTGTTGAGATAGAGAATGGCGCGACCATATCCGGTGATGTACATGTCAGGATACCCGTCGTTGTTGAAGTCTCCCACAGCGACCCCTTGGCCATAGTGCCCTTCTCCTCCGACGTGGGCTTTGTCCGTCACATCGGTGAAAGTCCCATCACCGTTGTTGTGATAGAGAGCAGAACGCAGTGGATGCGCAGGCTTGTAAGCATCCGTTGCGCCGGATTGGACAAAATACAGATCCATCAGGCCGTCTTGATCGTAGTCAATCCAGGCCACACCCGTGCCCATGGTTTCGAGGTAGTACTTCTCCTCAGTTTGTGTGGAGTCCTGAACAAAATCGATGCCTGCAGATTTGCGAATGTCAGAGAAACGGATCGCGGGGTCGGATTGAGCCAGCTTGGATGAGGGCTTGGATCCTTGTCCGAACGCTGCGGCAGTTGAAACCAGGACGGAAACAGAGGTCGCGAGCGCCCAGCCCGCAGCGAACCGGACACTAAGAGTCATAGGGTTCGATCCGCTAGAGAAAGGGCGAATTGGAGCAGTTGCTGCTTGTTTTCAGGGCTAAGGCTCGCCCCTGTCGCTATTGCGGAATCGGGAACCCGGTTGAGTACTTGTTCAATGCGGCTGATTTCGAGACTCGGGCTCGCGCTGCTCTCTTTGAAGCGATTCAGGACCTCTCTTGCCTTGTCGACCTTACCGGTCTGGAAATAGAAGACGCCCAGAGTTGAATAGGCGCCGGGCCATTCCGGCATGAGATCCACGGCACGCTCAAATCGAGAACCGGCTTGCTCCAGGTTGCCGGCCATGGCAGACGTAAGGCCGAGTCCCCAATAGAGCTTGCCTGACCCGGGGACGCGGGACTGGCCTTTCGTTAGGGTCTGCTGTGCTGCTGCGATATCGTTTTCACGGAGATCAATGAGGGCGAGAGAAAGATAATTCTGATCGTTGTCAGGATTACGAGCGATCGCATTTTGAAAAATATCCGAAGCATGGGCGGTATCGCCCAGATGGGAGTAAATGTCTCCCATCAGGGTCAAATACGAATCGTCCTTCCGTCCCGCTTCCGACATTTGATTCGCAACATCGAGCGCCTCAGAAAATTGACGCTTCTGGAAATACGCATTGGCGAGATTAAATTTCAATTCATCAGAATTGGGGTTTGCCTGGATTGCTGAGCGGAAGTGCTCGATCGCTTGATCATAAAGGTGGTAACGGGCGAGGAGGACTCCAGTTCCGTTCAGCGTGCGAAAATCGCTTGCGCTGAGTTTGTCCAAGTCCTCAATCGTCTTGCGTGCATCTTCCGTCTTTCCAGCCTTTAGATATGCCTCGGTAAGCATGTAGAGGTTTTCAGGCTGGTTTGGATGTTTTTGAATCTCTTTTTCCAGTTCAGCGATGTCGAGTTGTTGCCGAGCCCCTGCGCTGAGCTGAGAACGATTGTCGAGATAGTCGAACAGGTGTTCGAACGGATAAGGGCCAGCCTGTGCATTCTTCGAAAGCGTCTTGAATACGTTCAAATCGCGACTTGCCGCTTCCGTCTCGTGCAGGCTCCGCTCCACCATTGCGAGCTTGTAGTAGCCATTCGCCGGATCATGCGCGACCTTTACATACCGACGCAACAACTCTTCTGCTTCGGGCAATCGCCTTGCAGCACTGCGTAGATTTGCAAGCTCAAGCAAGGCATCCGAGTACTCCGGGTTGTATTTAAGAGTGTCCTGAAGATAACGCTCAGCTGCGGCGGCATTGCCCTGTCTTTCGGCAATAAAGCCCAAATTGAACAGGCAAGTGGAATTGTGCGGATCTAGCGCGATACCCTGTTGGAAATATGCTTTTGCTTCATCGAAGCGTCCAAGATTTCGATAAGAGAGGCCTAAAAATGCGTAGGATCGAGCGGATTTATCGATCTTGGCGAGCGAGCTGAACTCCTCTATCGCCTTCTCGGTTTTGCCGGCCATGAAGTAGCTTTCGCCAAGGGCGGCGAGCAGATCAGGGCGCTTGGGAGCGATTTTGAGCCCAGACTCAAGAAGCGGAATCGCATCTTCGTAATAGTTTTGCGACATCGTGATCTGAGCCATCAAAAAAATGATGTCAGGATTCTCAGGTGCACTCCGATGCGCGCGCACCAAAACATCCAGGGCGTCGAGGGGTCGTGACTGGCCGGAATAGCTCTGCGCAAGGAGATACAACGCCTGGGCATTCTCCGGCTGCAGTTTGAGGGCACGATCGACGGTCAGTTCGGCTTTCGCGTTCTCACCCGTTCGTAAAAGAACCTGAGCGAGATTGTAGAGGATTTCGAAATTGTCAGGCTCGAGGGAAGACGCCTGCTCGAGAACTCGCTGAGCTGATTTGAACTGATGCTCAGACGCAAGCAGCACACCTAAAGAGAACTGAATCTGCACGACTTCCTTGTTTGCTTCGGCAAGAGTGTCGGCGGTGCGCAACGCATCGCTTGTGCGATGAACCTGAAGGTATGCCCGGACCAGATTCAGCTGGCTCTGAGGAGTGTGTACGCGTTGAAAATGAGGGATAGCGCTCGACGCGGAGCCCTTCATCATTAGCAAAACGCCTAAATTGTAGTTAGCGTCGGGATTTGCGACATCTGTGGCCAGAGCCGCACGAAACTGCTGCTCTGCAAGATTCCACTGACGCTGGGCAGCATATGCATTACCGAGGTTGTTGAGTGTCCTCGGCAGGCCCGGCTTGAGTCGAAGAGCATGTTCGAACGAATCGACAGCTGCCTTGTACTGTTGCTGATTTGACTCGATGATGCCGAGAAGATTGTAACCATCGGCTGTGGGATGAAGTTTCAACTGTTCAAGCGCTTCGGTGCGAGCCTCTGAAAGTCTGTGTTGCTCGAGCAGACTCTCTGCCTCGTGAAATGGCGACATGGCGCTCTTCTGCTGCGCGAACAGCACCGCAGAAAGAAAAAGGATGGCACTGGCACAGTGAGCAGATGCCCGAACTGGCGCGAGCATTACCTTTTTTGAGATGTGGAAACCCATCCTCTCGACACCTATGATTTCATCTGCTACGGCGCTGATTGTAGCACCGTCATTGCGTCCTTTGCGTTCGCGTTATTGGGTTGAAGTTGCAGCAGTTGCTGGAGCACATCGCGTGCTTTTTGCCTGTCATTCTGGACCGCATAAACGCGGGCGAG
>Ga0105238_10001993_pt1 | contig 20570 bp, 17 predicted proteins | sample KBSC34metaG_FD_81526 | JGI IMG/M metagenome (GOLD analysis project Ga0105238, IMG submission 81526) | Corn rhizosphere microbial communities from Kellogg Biological Station, Michigan, USA - KBS C3-4 metaG | ecosystem: Host-associated > Plants > Roots > Rhizosphere > Soil | place: Michigan, USA... | reverse complement strand
GTACGGCTCGGTCCCCAGGACCCGGCAGTACTGCATGAACTCGTCGGTTCCGAAGCGGTTCGGCTCCTCGGAGAACCAGGCCAGCTCGGTCTTGCGCGGCCGCGCGTCGCGCGGCCCGATCCCGTCCGTCCAGTGGTAGCCGCTGACGAAGTTGCCGCCCGGCCAGCGGTACACGGGCGCGTCCAGCTCGCGCAGGCGAGCCAGAGTGTCGGCGCGCCAGCCCGAGCGGTTGTCGGCCGGCATCAGAGACACCGCGCCAACGCGGACAGCGCCGCCGCGCGCGACGATCTCGAGGCGGCCGTTGTCGGTGCCACCACCCGGGGCGGCCGTGGCCACGTGAAAGTCGAGCGGCCGCGTGCTCCAGCCGGCGGCCAGGTTCTCGATGACGATGGTGTGGCGCGACCCGACCCCGCCCCCCCACACCAGGCTCACCTCCAGGCGAGCGCCCGGTGACCCCGCGAGGACGATGCGCCCCGTGTAGGAGCGACCGGCGCGCACCGTCAGCCGCTCTTGCATCAGCCCCACGGCGCGGACCTGGCCCTTGCCGCGGGCGCGGCCGTCGTCGCTGGCCTCGCTGGCGCCCGGCGCCAGCTCCACGCTGTGCCGTCCCGTCAGCGCGCCCTCGCGCACCATCCGCACCGCCCGCTTGTCGCCGAGGATCATCCACGGGGACCGCACGAGGATCTCGTAGGCATGCCCCTCCCCTTCCCAGCTCGGCTTGCCCGGCGTGTACATCTCCCAGGCGGGCGCCTCCCCCGTCACCGGATGGAAAAACTTGCGATCCTCGAGCATCTCCGCCCACAGGCCGCCCTGCACACAGCGCCCGAGGTGCTCGATGAATTGCCCATAGATTAGAGGCGAGAGGGGCTCGCCCACCGCGGCGGCGTCGATCGCCACCCGCTCGGGAGCCGTGTCCGCCCGGGTCGGAGGCGCCTTCGCGGTCGCGACGACCCCCGCGAAGAGACTGACGGCAACGATAGACGAACGCATGACGGGCACCTCTGGGCGGCTAGGGGCAATGCTGTTCATTTAAGCGCCAGGACGCCAGGACGCCAGGTCAGGCGTGAAGCGTCCCTGGCGTCCTGGCGTCCTGGCGTTTCACACACCGGCTTTCGGCCGCTGTCGCGTGCAAGTCGCGCGCGCTCGCGGCCGCCCTCGTCCGACGACGAGGCCAGCCTCGCTACTTGGCGAGCTCACAAGTGACGAAGGGCTCGCGGATTGTGTCGGCGAAGTTGGCGCCGATCGCGGTGCCTTCGATGGCATCGTACAAGTAGACCTGGCGAGCGGCCGGCGTCGGGTACGAGATCGTCCCAGTCGCCGGATCGTAGAAGGGCGCGTCGATGAGCCGCATCTTGGCCCACTCCGGGTGGGCGAGCAGCACCGCGACGCTCGCTTCGTCGATGGATCGCCAGCCGTTGCCCCCGAACGTTCCGTAGATCGCGCCGGCGTACGAGCCCGCGGTGTAGTACGCGTTCCCGTCGGGGAAAGTCACCGGCGGCACGCGCGGCCCGGTGCAGCGAAGATCGGCCGCCTCCTTGATGCCCAGCCCCGAAACACCCGCCGCGAAGCGTGGCTGCGTGGCCGGGGTCGCCCTCACGTCCCACAACTGCATCAAGTGGAGTACGATGGGCGCCCCAAACAAGGAGTTGGCCGCCTCGGGATCCTTGGTGATGTTGTACATGCCCGAGCCACCCGGCCGGTACAAGGGCAGCAGGTTCGTTTGCTCGGCGGCGCCAGGCTCGTCGGTCGCCGACCAGTATGCGGCGATGTTGGGCGCGATGGCCGGCTCCTTCGCCAGGGCGAGCGCCAAGTTCGTCGCCTTCGTGCCCAGGAGAACGACGAGCGGGTCGATGGGCGAAGCGCTCCGAGCGGCCGCGATGATGAAGTCGACCGCCTCCATCCCGTCGAAGGACGGACTGCCTAGCTGAGGCTGCAGCTCGGCGTAGGTGCCCACCGCGCCTCGCTTGATGGGGAGCGCAGGCTCTCCGCACAGGGCGGCCACCCGTCGAACCTCGCTCACCTGATCTTCGATGGACCCGCCATTGGCGTTCGCGGTCGTCACCCCCAGCAGCTGCAACGCATCCGATCGCAGCAACAGGTAGATGAGCCCGTACTGGTCTCCGACCGCGCCCTGCTCACGCACCCGGGGCGTGGTCGGATCGCCATGAAACTGCGCGTCCGTATCGAAGATGACGTGAGGCCGGTGATTCTTCTGTACGGGCGTCAGCTTGCTGCATACGAGCGGCGACGCGAGCACACATTGTCCACTGTCCGGGACCGGGCCCACGTCGCAGCCCGCGAGCGCCGCGCCCGAAACAAGGACAGAAGCCAGGACAGCGACGCGGATGTTTGCCACCGCCATCAGTCGACCCTCGCGACGAGGGTGAGATAGTAGAGCCGCTGGTCGAGCCCCACCGCGGTGAGCTCCGGATGACCGGCGTAAAGATCGGCGACGGGCGTGCCGTTGTGATACGAATTTTCGACGACGAGCTTCAGCTGCACCTTCGGCGTGACGTCATAGAAGGCCGAGGCCGAGACGGCCACGAGGGGCTTGGTCCGCGCGGACTCGTTCCACGTCGGGTCGGCGGTGGCGGCCAGCGCCATCGCCTGGCTCCACGCCGGTAAGCCCGAGTAGTAGCGTGCTGCCCCGCCGATTGACAGCGCCTTCGCAAACCCAGGGACCACCAGCGCGCCGCTCAGCTTGATCTGGTGAGGGTAGTAGAGACGCCAGCTCGATCGCGACGCGTCGGTCAACTGGATCTCCTGCGCCGTCGCCGCGTCCAGCCCGACCGGGCGGCTATAGGCGTAAGACAGTTGGGCCATGTCGCCACGAATGGTCTGCACCTTGCCCACGACCTCCCCGCCGACCGCCCCGAACGGCGACAGGGCGTTGCGGTTGCCGACGTCATAAATGATGTAGTGCTCGAAGCGACTGTAATAGCCATTGACGTCGCCGATCAGGTTGAAGGATCTGAACGTCTTCTGTCCGTGCACGTTGAGCTCCAAGCTGTCCACCGTCTCCGGAGTCACCACGGCTGGCGGGGCGGTCCAGGTCGGGCCGCCGAACTGACCCACCGGCGTCCAGTAGCGGTTGTTCGGCCCGGCCAACCGGCGGTTCTCCTGCAGGTCGTTCGCGTCGGCCACGCGGAAGCCCCGCTGGAAGGCCACGCGCGTGCTCAGCCCGTGACCGAGCTGGTACGCCAACGACAAGCGCGGCGAGACCTGCGACACCCGATCCTTTGGCATCACGTCGTAACTGTCGCGCGCGACGAAGTACCCGCCGCGCAGATCGACCAGGTCATAGCGCAGGCCGGCGACCGCCAGCAGGGCGCCCCAATCGAGCACGTCCTCCACGAAGGCGCTGTACTCATTCCATCGACTCAGGCTGTCGAAGGCCAGATCGCGGGGCACCGGATAGAACCAGGCCTTGTTGCCGGTGAATTCCCGGGTGGCGGCCTCGAGGCCCGCCGCGATCTTCTGCCGCGCGAAGGCCTGGAGCCGGTAGACGAGGCGGGCCGAGTAGCTGCTCTCGCGACCGGTGTAAGGCAGGCGCTTTTGCGTGTCACCTACCGTATCGGTGGTGGGAATGGTCGCCAGGAGCTCGCGTCCGTCGCGCGTCGTGAAACCGGACTCGTGCAACAACAGCGAGCCCACGAGGGTGAGCTCCTGAGTGGAGGTCAACGGGATCGCGTACTCGGGCCGCAGGGCCAGATACGCTTCGTGCCAGCCGGTGGGCTGCTCGCCCGAGATGCCGGCCGACTGCGTGCTCCACATGTCGACGTATTGCCCTTTGACGCGCAGATGGCCGTCGCGCCAGTTCACGGTGACCTTGCCACTCGGCTGCAGGCCTCCCTGGCGGTCGCTGGAAAGATCGACACCGCGCCCCAGCGTCCAGTCGTGCTCGGCCGGAACGAAGCCACCAGCCCGGGCCACGCCGGCGTACACGAAGAGGTCATTGGCCTTGCGGGGCCCGTAAGTCAGGCCGTAGCTCGCTTGCGCGGTGGTAGCGACGTCCAAGGCGCCGAGCTCGGTGGTGAGCGTGAGGCCGGGGCTGGTGCTTCCGCTCTTCGGGAGCATGTTGACGAAGCCGCTGATGGACCCACTGCCGTAGAGAATGGCCCCCGGCCCCTGGATGACCTCCACGGTGTCGACGTCCCCGAGCAGAGGCAGCGCGAACGCCATGTTGTAGCCGTGGGCGAAGCGCTGGTTGAGGTTCTGGCCGTCCAGCATGACCACGGTCTTCGCGTTGGAGTCCGTCATGGCGCCCCGCTGCGCGAGCACGGGCCCAAGGAAGCGATCGTTGCCCACGAAGAGCCCGGGCACGGTGACGTCCAGCAAGCCTGCCAGCGTTCGCACGGGCAAGCGAGAGAAGGTCTTCATGTCGAGCTTGTACGAGGTGTTCGGCACCTTCTCGGCCGGGAGCACGAAGAAGCTGGCGCTGCTCACCTGGATGTTCAGCAAGCTCTCCAGAGACAGATCGTCGAGCCCTCCGATGTCCGCCGTGGTGAGCTCGGTCCCCGCGACCGAATCAGCCGCTGTTTCCGGGGGGGGCGCCGCCGCTGGCCCCAGCGTCTCGGACGCCCTCGCCGCCCCCGGCGGTTCGGCCGGAGGGGCTGGCGACGGTGGCGCAGGCGGATTGGCGGCCATCGGGGGCTCGGGCGAGGTCGACTCGGCCGGCGGCGCGGGCGAAGTGCTCGGTGGCGCGGGCGTCCCGGACTCGGCCGGCGCGCGCTCCGGCACCGCGGCTCGCCCCACCGAGGGGGCTACCATCAGAGCCATCAGGAATGGGGCGAAGGTATTCGTCATCGATAGCCCATCGGTGAAGCAACGACCTCGTGGCCGCGCGTGGCCCCAAGATCCGCAGCACCGTCGAACGAGGGGCGTCGGCCGCTATGGCTCGGCCACCTGCAGGGTCACCGACTTCCACTCGGACGCGCCCTGCGGGGGAAACAGGGTGACGAAGCGATCATCCTTGGGCGCCGCTTCGTATTTGCGCTCGTAGGCCACCTTCCCGGCGTCGACGCCGTTGACGGTGATGCCGACCATCGACTCGGGGATGTACAGGTGCATCTTGACGTTCACGAACTCGTCGAGAGGGAGCCCCGTCTGCACGTAGAGAATTCTGTAAATCAGGTTGGTGGACCCCGGCGCGTCGTCGATCTGATTGACGAAGAAGATCACCTGGTCGGTCGCGCGGCGATAGATCATGGCGAAGACGGCCGCCCAATGCGCGTTGGGTACGTCATAGTCGAAATTGATCCAGGTCTGCGCGCCTACCCACACCCATTGCGTGTAGATCTGCCCGACCGTCGGAACCTCGAAGGGGTTGTTGCTCAGCGAGCGCCCGCTCCAGAGGAGCTCCGTGTGGTTCGGGTAGTCCATGCGAGGACGCAGATCCAGAGGGTCCCCGCCGGTGTCGCCCCCGTCCGAACGCAAGACGCCGTCGTGCAGGCCGAACTTCGAGTCCTGCGGAAGGTGGTCAGTCTCGCGATCGCGAATCACCCAGTCGAGAACGCCGTCGGCGTTGGAGTCCTGCAAAGTCGGATCCGAGGCGAAGGTCGTCGCCAAGATCGTCTGCACCTGCTTGGGTGCCGGGCTGCTGCTCCCGCATGCCACCAGAGAGCAAAGCCCCAGTCCCAAGGATAAGAGGATCGCTCCGCGCGTCTTCGGCAAGCGCGGGGGGGCCCCCACGGGCCGGGCCGCTTCACCGTGGCGCCGACTTCCCCATGCCTTGCGCCCTTCGACTCCCACCTCGTTCACCTTCATCATCGCATCCCCTTGCCTGGTTGACGTGAAATCCGGTCATCGTCGGTTTGTCTGTGGAGTTGAGGTGAAGTGAAGGAGAGGCGGCCCCGGGGGGCTCCCTGCGCTGCCCCTACCCGGGCTCCCCGCCGTCCGATACACTCGCTCCGCGTGAGCGTTGGCTGCCGCCATCCTTCAAGGTCCCGAGCGCTCCTGCCGCTGAGAGAGCCCCGGCCATCGTCCAGGGAGGATCGCCGTGGTGACAGGGAGGGGTGTCCGAATCGATCGATGAGAGGGCCCGACGACATCATGCGCCTACGGGACTCTCGGCGAACGTGGCTGCCGGCGATCGTCTGCCTGCTGGTCAGCCTCGGGCTCGTACGGCCCGGGCCCCCCGTGCGCCGAGCCCTGGCGCAGAATGCCAGGCCGGTGGTGCACGTCTTCCTGCACCTCGACGCCAAGTCGAGCGTCGTCGAGAAGACGTTGCAGCAGCACCTCTCCCAGCTCAGCGTGACCGTATTTGGACGCCTGCGGGACTTCGAAGAGCGGCTGGCCGCAGGCGCGCCCGACGCCGTGCTCAGCATAGGCCCCGTTCTCCGGCACCACGGAGAGGCGGTGTCCCTCCAAGGCTACCGCGACGGCAAGAGCGTCGAGCCCTATCTGCTCGCTTCCATCAACCAACCGCTGGAAGGCTCTTTGGCCGGGAAGACCATTGGAGTGGTCGAGCTGCTCGGCCGGGAGGGCACTCAAGCCTACGTGAGCGATCTCCTCAAGACGACGGGCCTGAAGATCAAGCGGGTTGCGAAGGTCGAAGACCTCCTCCCGCTCCTCGAGTTCTCGGCCGCCGATGGGGTTCTCCTCCCAGGTTCAATGCTGGGCATGCTGGTCGAGCGAACACGCCTGACCATCAAGACGAGGGAGCTGCCGGGCGCTCTGGCGGACCTGCCCGCGATCGCGGTCCTGAATCCGGCGGCGCGCGAGATCATCTTCAAGTCATTTCAGGGGCTCGACGCGGCCACCAAGCAGCTGCTGGGAATCGATTCATGGAGGGTGCCATGACGGGGGGGATGACCCGAGACGTGAAGGGAACCGCGACGTCCGATCGCCCTCCCGCTCGAACCGTCTCCGCGCTGTGGCGGGCGCTCATCGTGGTCCTCGCGAGCTGCGCCACGACTGGCCAGGAATCGAGGCCGCCCACCCTGGCTCAGGCCTCCATCGCCGACCCGCCCGCGCGAGCCGGCGCGCCCACCATCCTCATCGCCATGCCGGCCTCGCCGACCTTCGTCGAGGTCCGCAAGAGCCTGGTCTCGGAGGTGCAGAAGAGCTTCAACATCCACACGTTCATCGTCCAACCGGAGACGACGGAGGCCGACCTGGCTTCGGCCATCAAGACGGTGGCGCCGACCTGTCTCGTCCTGATGAACAACGCGACGATGAACCTCTATCGCCAATATCAGGGTGCCAACCCCACCGCCCCCATGCCCCCCACCGTTTTGCTGATGGCCTCGTTCGTGGAAGAGGTGCAGGCTCGGCTGCGGCGGGCGACCGGCATCGCCTACGAAGTCCCCGGCGTCACCGCCTTCGTCAACCTCCGGGCCGTGATTCGTGCCCCCGTCGGTCGGGTCGGCGTGGTCTATCGCCCGGCCTTTCGAAAGTTCGTGGCGCGCGAGACGTCGCTCGCCGCCAAGGAACATGTCGAGCTCGTGTCCATCCCCGTCCCCAACGACGTCACCGCCGCCGAGCTACGCGAGGCTCTTCACGATCTCGGCCAGCGGAGCAAGGTCGACGCCATCTGGATGCTCAACGACAATGCTCTGGTTCGCAGCCCGGACTTCGTGGACGACGCGTGGCGGGCGGAGCTGACCGACGCCAAGGTGCCCCTCATCGTCGGGGTTCCCAATCTCGTCGAGCCGGGCTCTCCGCTGGCCACCTTGGCCGTCGTTCCCGACCATGAGGCGCTCGGCTTGCAAGCCGCCAATCTCTTGTTCGAGCTCTCCGAGAACGATTGGCAGGTCGAGCGGTTTCCCGTCGAGCTCCCCCTGTCGGTGAGAACCGTGGTGGACCTCAAGCTGGTCCGCGCCAACTTCGGCTTGCGCCCGGAGGCGCTCAAACACATCGATCACGCGCTCGAGTAGCGCCTTTCTGACGGGGGTCATCGCAGGCTCGGCGCCGAGCCCGGCCATTCGGACCGCGCTGCGTCGACCTCCGCCACGAATCTCGGGTTGGATTCGAGGCGCGCGAACAGCGCGTCTCCCAGGGCGCGGCTCGCCGCGCTGTCGCTCGGATAGTGAAGGCCCGCGATCTCGCGCTCCCGCCCGATGAGCGCGCCGGCCGCCGCCAGCTCGTCGCGCCGCTCGGGGAAGATGAGCGCGAGCACGCGCGCCACCAGGTAGCCCTGCAGGGCGTGCCCGCTCGGATACGCGGGGTGCCCGGGCACCGCGATGCAAGGACGCAGGCGAGGCTCGAGCTGATGAGGTCGCGCTCGTCCAAAGCGTTTCTTGGCGTGAAACACGGCGAGCGACGCGTCCTGTTCGACGTGCCGGAGCAGCGCGCGCGTGCGGGGCGCCGGGACCCCATCGGCGTGTACGCGGCGCAGGATCGCCTGACAGACGGCCGCGTATTCGCGGTGCGCCTCGATCGATCCCTGTTGGGCCCGCGTGCGGCCGGCCTGCAGCGCGAGGAGCTCGTCCAGCTCGGCCCGCACCTGGGCCGAGCCGTTCGCGGGCGGTGGCGGCACCGGAAGCGCGAGCAGCTCCTCGCGTCCGAGGAAGTACGGAGGTCGATCGAGGAAAGACCGTGCAGTCTTGGTCCACTCGCCGAAGCGAATCTCATCGAGCTGACCGAGCGAAGGGGGCGCTCGCCCGAGCAGCGTCGCCGCCGCGATCGCCCCGATCGCCCGCCGGAAACCCCACACGTTCAGGCCTTCTTCGATGTCAGCGAGGACCTCTTGGAGAAGGACCGAAGCGCCACCAGCGTCTCCTCCCCCGGCCGATCGCGACAGCCCACCTCGCCGCAGCTCAGACACGTCTTGCCGATCTCGTCGCTCTCCAGGATCCGGCGCTCGGTGCGGGCGACCTCTTCACTCGACAGGACGTTCCCTGACGAGAGGCTCACGCGGCGCCGCCAAACCCGGATCGAGCGCAGGCGCTCGTCGGACCGCGCGACGACGGCCTCCTCGTGCGACAGCTCCACCCGCTCGTCGCTGGCCTGCGCGGCGAAGATCGCCACGCGCAGGTCGTCACCCTCGATCCCGACCGCGAGCCGCGCGCGCCCGCGGGTGGGCGCGATGACCAGGTCCACGTCCGGCCAGGCCACCGTCGCGTCGAGCGGCACGGCGCCTGCCGGCGGCGCGATCGCCTCCAACGAGTGGCCGTGCCGCTCGTGGATCTGCCAGCCTGACCACACCGCCGCCTCGAACAGCGCGTTCGACAGCAAGCAAAGCCCCCCGCCGATCGCCGGGACCACGCAGCCGCCGCGAAGCTCCCGACCCCAGGTGTATCCGCGCCCCTCCGTTACGCGTCCCAGCGCTCGCCAGAAAGAGAGGGGACGTTCCGACGTCACGACGAGCCCGTCGAAGGCGGCCACCGCCCGGCGCAGGTTGATGCGCTTCCCGGCCTCGAGCGCCGGATCGCCGAACCCATCCCGCGGGCCCAGCGCCAGCCGAGCTTCGTGGGCGAGCACGTCGAGCCTGCCGTCACGCGCCGGCTGGTATCGTCGCGGCACGGGCCACGTCGCCGGCGCCATCCACCACCCGGCGAGGCGAGCCGCCTGAAGGGCTAACCGCCGTGCCCGGCGCTCCCCCACGGCCCAAAGCCCCTTCGACCGGTTCACCGCCGTATTCTAGCTCTGCGCGCAGGCCGAGCGAAGCACGCTGGAGAGCGGGTCGAGCAACGTGTCCCAGACCTTCGGGAAACGACGTTCCGGCGTGCCTCGCTGGCATGGTGCCGCTATCTTTTCGGTCTCGTGAAAGGAGCGCTCCGGATGGATGGCGAGCCCTCTCGCCGAAAAGGCAAGCCCATTCTGGCGATCTTCGTGACGCTGGTCCTCGTCGTCTTCGTGGCGGCGACGTCGGCCCTGCGCGCCCTCTCGAACGCGAGCGGCTGGGTCCAGCACAGCGACGAGACCCGGATCGCGCTCGAACGACTTCTGACCGCCGTCGAGCAGGCAGAGTCGCACACCCGGGGATTCCTCTTGACCGGGGACCCGACCTTCCGGGAAGCCGCCCAGGCGGCGTCTCGCGTGCTGCCCGAGCACCTGGCGCGGGTGCGAAGACTGACCCTGGAAAACCCCGGCCAGCAGGAGCGTCTCAGGCTGGTCGAGGGCCTCGCCGCGAGGCGCCTCGGTCTGCTCGAGGCCCATCTGTTGGAGCACGCGGCAGGAGAGTCGCCCTCGACCACCGCGGCGACTGTCCGCCAGGGTCGCGAGGCGATGCGGCAGCTCGGTGGGCTCATCGACGAGATGAAAATCGAGGAACAGGCCTTGGATGGCCGACGCGAGCGGGAGCAACGGGTTCGATTCGAGCTGTTGATGGCGCTCCTCGTGATTGGCACCATCGCATCCGCGGCGTCGGGGGCCGTCGTCATCGTTCGCCATCGGGACGCCCTCCGCCGAGATCGCTACCACGCGGAGCGGGAGCGCCTGCTCGACCGTCTGGACCAGTCGCTGAACACCGTGGACGCGTTGATCGGGAACTCGCCGGTCGGCATCTCGCTGTTCGATCGCGATCTCAGGTTCGTTCGCTTGAACGAGGTCGTGGCGCGGACGACGGGCTTGCCGATCTCGGAGCACATCGGCCGCCGGATCTCGGAGCTCTTGCCGCAGACCCGCGGCGTCACGGAGAGGAAGCTGGCGCACGTGCTGGCGACGGGGCAGCCCATCGTGGATGGCGAGATCGTCGCCGAGGCGCCCAGGCGGGCCGGTGACGTTCGGGTCTGGCAGGTCAGCGTCTTCCCGGTGAGGGGTCGGGACGGGACCGTGAGCGGGGTGGGGATGTTGAGCCGAGACGTGACCGAGCGCGAGCGGGCGCAGCGCGAGCGCTCAGAGATGCTCCGCTTCGCCGAACAGTTCGTGGCCATCCTGGGACACGACCTACGAACACCGCTCGGCGCCATCCAGATGGCGGCCATCACCCTCAAGGGCAAGCTCCCGCGGAACGAGGCGCTCGAGGGTGATGGAGGAGCCCGGCAAGCCAGGGGCGCAGATCGTTGCGTGGAGATCGTGCTCTCCAGCGTGAGGCGTATGAACGAGCTGACGACGCAGCTCCTCGACCTCACCCGCGCGCGGCTCGCCGGAGGGATCCCGATCGAGCGCCAGAGCGGCAACATCAGCGCCGTCGTCTCCGCGACGATCGATGAGGTGCGGGCGGCCTTCCCCGAGCGTTCGATCCGCAGCGAGATCGCGCCGGACGTGGTGGGCGCCCTGGACCTGAACCGAATCGCCCAGGTGATATCGAACCTGGCGGTCAACGCCATCTCCCACGGAGATCCAGCCGCTCCGGTCGAGGTTCGGCTGCGGCTCGAAGGCGACGTCGTCCTCGAAGTCCACAATCAGGGCGCCCCGATTCCAGAGACGGACCAGCCCCACATCTTCGATCCTTACCGCCGGGGCGAGCGCCGCGGGACAGCCACTGGCCTGGGCCTGGGCCTCTACATCACGCGACAGATTGTCCTCGCGCACGGGGGCGAGATCGGCGTGAGCTCCAGCGCGGCCGCGGGCACCACCTTCCGGGTCCGTTTGCCCCGAGAGGCAACAGGAGTGGGGGAGGCGGCGCCCGCGCCCCCGCCGAAGACCGCCCTCGAGGAGAACACGGTCGCCTGAGCGAGGGAGGTCAAGGTGCGACGGCAATCCGCCGATGGGGGCGGAGATGGCCACGGTTCAATCTGCCCTTGCCTCTGCCCCTGCCCCTGCCTCTGCCTCCGTTGCGCTCGACGACTCCGCCTACACCCAAGTTGAGGCGGAGGTGGCCACCCTCGCCGATGGGGGCGACGGCGGGGCCGCGCGCGCGCGCCTGCGCGACTTCATCGAGCAACATCCAGCTTGCGCCGAGGCCCACAACGATCTCGGCGTGCTCACGTACCAGGCGGGCGACTTGCTGGCCGCCAGCGAGGCGCTCGATCGGGCGATCGCCCTTCGTCCGGACCGACCGCGCTACCACCGGAACCGGGCCCTGGTCCTGCTGGCGCGGGGCGAGGCCGAGCCCGCCCTGATGGCCCTGGCCCGCTCCCTCTCGCTCGACCCGACGGACGAGGAGACATTGAAGGTCGTGGCCGATCTCGAAGCCGCCCGCAGCCAGAGCGACGGCGCCTCCTTCGCCTCTGCGCTCTGATTGCCTACGGGCGTGCCTCGATCACCAGATTGAACGGCGTCTCCGCGACGACGCGCACGCGCCCGAGCCCGCCGCCGCGGAGCCGCGCGGCCAGGGCCGTGAAGCCGGCCTGCGCGCCGAGCCCGTCCCGGCCGCCCTGGTGGAGCGCGTTCTGCGTGCACAGAGCCGTCGACGCCGCGTAATACATCCGCGCCACCGGGCCGACGTTCGCCTCGGGGGCGTCATGGGCGAACGGTTCGACCAAGAGCACGGCGCCGTCGCTGGCCAGCGCGGCCCGCGAGGCTCGCGCCGCGGCGATCGGGTCACCGAGATCATGGAACGCGTCCATGAAGCAGATCAGGTCGAAGGCGCCATCGCCGGCGAGCTCGACCAGCGCCGAGGCGGGCGCGACCTCGAAGCGGATCCGATCGGCGACGCCCGCCTCGGCGGCCCGCTGGCGCGCGATCGCGATCGACGCCGCGTGGGGATCGAGACCGACCAGCCTCGCGGCCGGGAACGCTTGCGCCAGCAGGATCGTCGAGGCTCCATGTCCGCAGCCGACGTCCGCGGCCCGCCCGCCCGCCGCCAGCGCGGCGCCTCGGCCACCAAGCGCCGGGATCCAGTGCGAGACCAGGTTGGCGCGGTAGCCGTTGCGGTAGAACGCCTCCGTGCCGGCGAACAGGCGGCAATCGTGCTCGTGCCAGCCGACGCCCGAGCCGGTGCGGAACGACTCGACCAGGCGATCCTCCGCGCGCCAGATCGCGGAGGTCACGTCGAAGGCCGGCGTCAGGAACGCGGGGCTGTCGGGCTGCGCCAGCACGAAGGCGTGCTCGGGCGGCAGGTCGAACCGACCGGACGCGGCGTCGAACCCCACGTAGCCGGCGGCGCGCTGGGACGCGAGCCACTCGCGCACGAGGCGCGGCTCGGTGCCGGTCGCCGCCGCCAGCTCCTCGGGCGTCCGCGGCGCCGCGGCGAGCGACTGATAGAAGCCGAGCTTGCCGCCCAGGCTCGTCATCGCCGAGCCCATCGCCGCCGCCAGATCACCCACCACCTGCGCGGCGAAGGTCTCGATGCGCGCCGGATCCATCACGCCACCTCCTTCGCCAGGTCGCTGTCGGTCGTCGTGCGCACGTAACAGATCGTCGTCGTCATGGCTGTCATGGGGACTCCTCCTCGTTGATGAAAGAACCGCGCCTCGGAACATCTGCCTGCAAACATCGGTTAAGCGCCTCGACCAGGCTCGCGGTGCGGGCGTCTCCCAGGACGGCGCCGCCCATCTGATTGGGCGCATAGCCGAACGCCACTCCGGTCTCGGGATCCGCGAACCCCAGCGATCCGCCCGAGCCGGGGTGACCAAAAGAACGGGGCCCGCTCGCCACGCCGAGCGACGGGGGCAGCGCAAACCCGAGCCCGCACCGCGTGCGGGCGCCAAGCACCTGGTCCGGACCGTCGGACTGTATCTGGCAAGCCGCGGCCAGGGTCCGTGGCTCGAGGATTCGCGCCCCGTCGACCTCGCCGATCAGCGCCGCGTAGTGACGGGCGATGGCGTGGGCCGTGCCGATCCCATTCGACGAAGGGATCTCGGCGGTTTGGGCCGCGGGGAGGTTCATCTGGCGCGTCGTCCAGCCGCCGAGCGCGCGCAACATCGTGGCGGGCCAGCGGCCGATGGCCGCCGGCGGCGGCGGGTAGGTCGTGGCCACGCGATCCCGATGCTCGGGCGGCACGCCGATCCAGAAGTCGATGCCGAACCGAGACGCGATGTCGTCCGCGTAGACGCGCCCGATGGTCTTACCCGTGATCCGCCGAACGATCTCGCCGACCATCCACCCGAAGGTTTGGGCGTGGTAACCGTGCGTGCTCCCCGGCGGCCACAAAGGCCGCTGGCTCGCCACGGCGGCCACCACGGGTGTCCACGCCACGATGTCGCTCAGCGGCGGTGCCGGGTCGAGGACGGGGATCCCGACTCGGTGAGAGAGCACCCACCGAACGGGGATGTCCTGCTTGCCGCCCGCCGCGAACTCCGGCCAGTACGAGGCGACGGGTGCGTCGAGGTCGAGCAAGCCTCTCTCGACCAGCAAGTGGGCCACCGTCGCCGTGAAACCTTTCGTGGTCGAGCTGGTCACGACCATCGTGTCGCGCTGCCACGGACGGCCCGTCTCGCGATCGGCCAATCCGGCCCACAGATCGACGACGGGACGGCCGCCCAGGTAGACGCAGACAGCCGCCCCCACCTCACCGCGCTCGGCGAAGTTGCGCTCGAACGCTCCCGCCACCGCGCCGAACCCGTCGTCGAACGAACCGTTGATCTTCATGACGAATCCTCCTCAGGCGCGCCCGTTCGGGCGAACGCCTTTGTACGGAACGAGCATCGGGACCTCTCGCTGGTATCTCTCGTAATCGGCGCCGAAGGTCCTTCTCAGGTCGCGCTCCTCGAGCCGCTTGACTGCGAAGTAGATGTACGCGGACATGGCGGCGGCCAGCAGAAGACGCCCCTCGGTCATGGTGGGGGCACACCACAGCGACAGCAGAATCCCCGTCATCAGCGGATGGCGCACCAGGCGGTAAAGGCCGGGAGTCACCAGGGCCGGCCGCTTCGGCGCGCTCGCCCGACGAGGGGCCAGCGCCTGACGCACGCCGAACAGCGCCCACCCGTCGATCGTGTGCGCCGCCACGAGGGCGACGACGACGCCCACCCAGAGCCCCGCGAGCACGACCAGCCGAGCGAGCCCCTGCGCGTGCCACACCACGCTCGGCAGCGGGCGCCATTGCCAGAGCACCAGATCGAGCGCCAGGCTGGCCACCAGCACGTAGGTCGACCGCTCCAACACCTGCGGGATCACCCTGGTCAACACGCGCTTGGCCCCCGGTCGGGCCATGACCGAGTGGTGAGCAAAGAAAATCAAGAGCAGCGCGACGTCCCACGCCGCAGCAGCCACGCGCCCCGTCGCCGGCCCGCGGTCGACCGACCTGGAAAAGCCAAGGCCGGCCAGGAAGGCGATGAACGAGGCCCAGGACGCCAGAAACAGCAGGTACGCGACGAGGCCGTAGACGATTCGGAAGAGCCGGCGCATGTGTCTCATCCTCCGTCGCGCGCGCCGGGCGCGACAGTCGGGCGACTACGGCGCCAGGGCTGTCCGACTACGGTAAGGCCACGGTAGGCGAGAGCGGGGCCGGTGAGGCCCTCTCTCGGTCATCAGTCCAGAATCCCGAGCCCTTTGGCCTTCCCGACCGCCTGCGCCCGGTTCGCGCACTCGAGCGCCGCGAGGGCTCGCGCGACGTGCATCTCGACGGTGCGCGGGCTCAACGACAGCTCGCGCGCGATCTCCTTGTCCGCCAGGCCACGGGCGACGGCGCGCAGGACCTCGCGCTGTCGCGACGTCAGAGCCGGCGCGGCGGTCGGCGCCCCGGCGCTCGCGCGCTCGGCGGCGAGGAAGGCGCCGGCCTCGGCGACGAAGGTGTGCCACGCGGGCTCCTCGGGGAACGGAAGATGATTCTTGCTCTCCAGCGGCACGAAGCGGGCCCCGGGGATCGCCGCCGCCAGCTTGCGGCCTTGCTCGAAGAATATGAGCTGATCGCCGCGGCTGTGAAAGACCAGGGTCGGACACGCCACGCGGGGCGCGAGGTCCTTCACGTCGAGCGCGAACATCGCGCGCAGATAACGCTCAGCCATCTCGGGCGAGGACGTCACGCGCTGCTGCTCGTCGAAGGCCTGGCGCTGCGCCTCGGTGGCCTCCCCGATCAGCTTGGCCACGAACACCTGGCGCAGCGCCGCGCTGCCCGTCCCCCAGCCCAGACGGGCGCTCTTGAGCAGCACGTCGGCCTCCGCCAGGACCCGGGGGTCCGGGTTCTTCGAGCTGAAGTACGACCGATGAAACCCGCCCACCAGGACCAGGCGGCTCACCCGGTCAGGGTGCTTGACGGCGTAGGCGACGGCGATCGGCGCGCCCATGGAGAGCCCGACCAGCGGGAAACGCGCGAGGCCCATCGCGTCCGCGACGGTCTCCAGATCGGACAACCAGGCTTCGGGAGAAACGTCGTGCGGCCCGCGGTCCGAGAGGCCGCACCCCCGACCGTCGTAGGTGATGTAACGATGGGAGCGGCTCAGCTCCTCGCACCAGTGCCGCGTGAGAGGGTTGGTCGCGTCGTGCTCGACGTGGGTGAGCCAGGTCGCCGCGCGCACGAGCGGGGCACCACTGCCGTACGACCCGACGGCGAGCTTCACTCCGTCGGGAGCGGCACAAAAGCGGATCTCGGGACGCAGCGGCAAGAGCGAGCCCCGAGTCTAGTGCACGAGCCGGATACGGAAAAACCTCGTGTGGGGGGCGTCCGCGGCCCCCCGCCAGCGGCGAAGCCGCACTAGGATGCCCTGATGACCGAAGCTCAAAAAGGATTGAACGACGAAGGCGGCTGTGCCGTCGACTGGAGCTGGCTGGCCGGCGAGCGCGTCCGCTCGGTCACGAGCGGCCTCGACAGCCTCGTCGTGACCTTCGAGAGCGGCCTCGTCTTCAAGGTGCGCGCGCTCCTCTGGCAAGGAAAGCCGTTCCTGTCCTTCGACCCCCACGCCGCGCCGGCGCGAGAGCCCGGCTGAGCGCCTACTTCAGGCTGTCGAAGAACTTCCAGATGTTGGCCCGGGCGGTCGAGGACACCGTGTGGTCCCAGTTCCCGGTGCAATAGAGGACCGGCTCGGCGCAGGTGCCGTAGCTCAGACACCCGGTGTAGATCGAGGTCGTGGTCGCGTTGCAGCCGTTTCGCATGGTCCAGAAGTCGCGCGTGCCCTGCCCCGCCTCCGGCTTCGCGATGGTGTCGTTGTTGCCCTGGTGGATGATGACGGCCGGCTTGGCCGCCGCGTTCGCGCACGAGCTCGGCCCGCCGCCCTCGACGGGCGCGAACCCGCGGAACCAATCGACGTGCTCGCAGGCCATCGAGTTCGTGAACAGGCCGCCCATGCTGAACCCGGTCATGTACACCCGGCTCGTGTCGACACAGAACCGATCCTGGATGTCCGCCTTCAACGCTTGCATGAAGTCGTAGTTCGCGGCGTTCGCGGTCCAGGTCGACTTCAGCGCCTGATCACCCCAGTGCGAGGTGTTGCCGGGCGCAGGTCCTTCGCCCTGCGGCAACACGGTGATGGCCTTGTTGCCCGACTGCGACGTGAAGTCGTAGAGGTCCACCAGCGAGAGGTTGTTCATGTCGTAGCCGTGCAACGCGAACACGAGCGGCAACGGCGTGCCGCCCGCGTTGCTCGGGACGTTGAGCAGGTAGTACCGCGTCGTCCCGCCGACGCTGATCGTCTGCTGGGTGCGTCGGTCGGGCCGGGCCGTGGTCTTGCCGCAGCCGGCGGAAGGTTGCCCGCCCGCCGAGCCGCCCCGCCCGTCACCGCCGGCGCCACCGGCGGAGGAGTCGGCTCCGCCCCGCCCGCCTGCGGCCGCTCCGCCGCGCCCGCCCAGGGCGCCGCTGGACCCTCCGGCCGGCGCCGAGCCGCCGGCAGCACCGCCCGTCGCTCCCCCCGAACCGCTCTCCGGCGCGCCTCCTCGGCCCGCGGCGCCGCCCGATCCCGCCATCGCGCCACCCGAACCGTTGGCTCCCCCCGAGCTCGTCGTGCCCCCCGAGGCGGTGGTGGCTCCGCCCGAGCCGGTCGTCGTCCCCCCTGAGCCGGCGGGCGAGCCGCCCGACCCCACCGCCGCCCCGCCCGAGCCGGAAGTCGAGCCGCCGGAGCCTGCCGTCATGCCGCCCGAGCCGCTCTTGCCCCCGGTGCCGGCAGAGTCACCAGTGCCGCCCGAGCCGGAGCCCGACCCGCCATCCTGCGAACACCCGCCCGCCATCCCCACCAACGAAACGAACGAAAGGATGAGGAAATGACGGGTCGCGAGCCCCCGCACCAACCGCCTCGTCGAACGCCACATGAAGCGGGTTTGTCGGAGAGCCGCCATCTTGTCATTCGATCGCTGGCAGGCCGAGCAACCGCGCGCGACGACGAGGGTCGGACTCGGCGGCCCAACGGCTGCCCGCCGTGGCGAAATTGCCGCGCCGGCCGCCGCGGCCACTCGACCATGCCCGGTCTCAGCGGGGAAGAATCTCGCCGACGAACTGCAAGAAGGCGCGGACCTTCGCGGGCACGAGCGGCTCGGGATGATGGTAAGCGTACAGGGGGTACGCCTCGTCGCTCCATTCGGGCAAAAGCTGCACGAGGCGCCCGTCCTCGAAGAACGGCCGGACATGAAGGTCCAGCACCTGCGCGATCCCTTGGCCGGCCAGGCACGCCGCGAGCATGGGACCGAACTGGTTCACCATCAGCTGTCCGCTCACGTTGACCGGGACGTTCTTCCGGCCCCGCACGAACTGCCAATCGAAGTAGCTTCCGGTCGCCGGATTGCGCATCAGCACGCACGTGTGCTTCTGGATGTCCTCGGGACGTGCCGGGGCGCCGTGCCTCCTGATGTAGTCGGGCGATGCGCAGGTGACGACGCGCGAACGAAGCAGCAGGCGGGCCTTCAGGGCGGACGGTTGCGGAATCCCGAAACGAACAGCCGCGTCGAACCCCTCGCGCGCGAGCTCGCCGAGGCGATCACGAACGGCCAGCTCCACGAACAGATCTTTGTGCTGAGCCAGAAAGGCCGGGAGCCGCGGCGCAAGGAGGAGCTCGGCGGTCCCGGGGTCGACGTTGACGCGCAGGCGCCCGCGCACGCGGGCCCGGGCGTCCCGGGCCGTGGTCGCCGCCTCCTCGATGGCGTCGAGGTGCGGCGCGATCGAATCATAGAAAACGCGCCCCTCGTCCGTGAGCGAGATGGAACGGGCCGTGCGACGAAAGATCCGCACGCCCACGCGCTCCTCGAGCCGCGCCACCGCCCGGCTCACGGCGGGCTGGGTCAGGCCGAGGGCTTCGCCCGCCCGCACGAAGCTGCCGGCTTCGACGACCGCCCGCAAGACGCCCAGCCCGTCGAGGGAAGCCGCTACCGATCGCCGACCCATCGTTTCGGCGTTCTTAACATGACGAACAGGCGCCCAGCCTGTCAGGCCGCCCGGTGGGCCTTAGCTTTGCCCCATGGCTCGGCCACCCGGACGCGCGCTGGTGGGGACCAGCGGCTGGCTGTACCCGCATTGGCGCGGTGAATTCTATCCGCGCGGGCTGCCCCAAAAACGAGAGCTCGCCTACCTGGCCGACCACCTCTCGACCGTGGAGGTGAACGGCACCTTTTACTCGCTCACTCGCCCCTCGACCTGCGACGGGTGGCGCTCGTCCGTTCCCGACGGGTTCACCTTTGCCGTCAAAGGAAGCCGCTTCATCACCCATATGCTGAAGCTGCGCAACTTCGAGCGCCCCCTCGCCAACTTCCTCTCCTCGGGACTGCTGCGCCTCGGCTCGACCTTGGGTCCGATCCTCTGGCAGCTGCCGCCGCAGCTCCCGTTCGATCTCGAACGGACGCGCCGGTTCTTCGAGGCGGTTCCCCGTGACATCGCCGCGGCCGAGCGATGGGCTCGCCGGCACGACAGCCGGACCACGGGACGCGCCGCCCTGCGCGCCCCGGACGGACGCGATCGTTCGATCCGCCATGCCGTCGAGGTCCGCCACGCCTCCTGGCTCGAGGATGCGGCGCTGGCGGCCCTCACCGCGCTCGACGTGGCGCTGGTCGCGGCCGACACCGCGGGCAAGTACCCGCTCTCCTTCGCGCGGACCACCACCTTTGCCTACGTGCGGCTTCACGGCGCCACGGCGCTGTATGCCAGCCGCTACGAGGACCACGAGCTCGCCGACTGGGCGACGCGAATCCGGCGGTGGACCGCAGCCGGCGACGACGTTTACGTGTACTTCGACAACGACGCCCGCGGGCATGCGCCCCGCGACGCCATCCGCTTGCAGGCCGCGGTGGGCTCGCCCCCGGGGCTCGACGGCCGTTGACGCGGAACAGGCGCGCCTTAGGTTGTCGCGCGCATGACCAACCAGTGCCAAGTCGTGGCGGTCGAGCATCTGACGCTCGACGGCGTGTACCAGGCGCCGGCTCGGGGTGACGAGGACGAGCGCGGAGGTTTCGCGCACGGGGGCTGGTCGGCGGCCCGGAACGATCCGGAAATGCAGAAGGCCATCGGCCGATACATGAGCAAAGGGTGGTCGCTCCTCGTCGGAAAAACGACCTACGAAGATCTCTACGAGGGCTGGCAGGTCCGGCAGCCCTCGAGCCCGATGACCCAGGCGCTCACCGCCGCCCAGAAGTTCGTGGCGTCTCACGACCCGCGCTACGAGCTGCCCTGGAAGAATTCGACCCTGCTGCGGGGTGACGCCATGGAAGCCGTCGCCCGGCTGAAGCAAGAGCACGACAAGACGCTCATCGTCTTCGGCAGCGGAGTGCTGGTGTGTTCGCTGATGCGGCGCCGCCTGCTGGATGAATTGTTGGTGATGGTTCATCCGTTGGTGGTTGGTGAAGGACATCGGTTCTTCAGCGACGCGCCGTTCGCGAACTTCGCGTTGAAGAACAACTCGACGACGTCTTCGGGCGTCGTGGTCTGTACCTACCAGCTCACGCCCAAT
>Ga0105238_10001992_pt1 | contig 20584 bp, 17 predicted proteins | sample KBSC34metaG_FD_81526 | JGI IMG/M metagenome (GOLD analysis project Ga0105238, IMG submission 81526) | Corn rhizosphere microbial communities from Kellogg Biological Station, Michigan, USA - KBS C3-4 metaG | ecosystem: Host-associated > Plants > Roots > Rhizosphere > Soil | place: Michigan, USA... | reverse complement strand
CGGGTTGCCGACACGCTGATCGATGAGGGGGGCGAGTTCCACCACGGCTTCACCTATTCCGGCCATCCGGTCTCCTGCGCCGTGGCGCTGGCCAATCTCGACATCATCGAGAATGAGGGGCTGGTCGAACGCGGAGCCAGCCAGGGCGCCAAGCTGTTCGCCGCGCTCCAGGCCGCGGTCGGCGATCATCCGCTGATCGGGCAGATCAGGATCAAGGGCCTGGTCGGCGCGATCGAACTGGTGCGGGACCGCGCGACCAGACAGATGTTCCCATCCGATCAGGCAGTCGGCATGATCTGCCGCAAGCACTGTCTCGCCAATAACCTGATGATGCGGGCGGTGCGCGACACGATGATCTTCTCGCCGGCGCTCACGATCGGCGACGGGGAAATCGCGGAGTTTGTCGAAAAATTCACCCGCGCGGTCGAGGCGACCTGGCGGGAGGTGAGGGCCTGAACCGATGAATGACAAGACGCTCGGTATGGACCGCCCGATCGCGCGGCGCGACTTCCTGAACGGGGTGGCGCTGACGGCCGGGGCGGCGATGCTGGGCGGGCCGGCTCTGGCCGACGCCGCCAGCCAGGATGAGGCCGGCTATTATCCGCCCATCCGCACCGGCATGCGCGGCAGCCATCCGGGCGCTTTCGAGGCCGCTCATGCGGTGCGCGACGGCACGCTGAAGGTGCCGGCCGGCAAGCTGCCGGGTGATGAGGAGCATTACGACCTGATCGTCGTCGGTGGCGGCATCAGCGGTCTCTCTGCCGCTTATTTCTTCCGCGAGCGCAAACCGAACGCCAAGATCCTGATCCTCGACAATCACGACGATTTCGGCGGCCACGCCAAGCGCAACGAGTTCATGCTGAACGGCAAGTTGGCGCTGATGAACGGCGGTACGCTGGAGATCGACAGCCCACGCCCCTACAGCGTGGTCGCCTCGGGTTTGCTGAAAAAGCTCGGTGTTGACCCGGTCAAGCTGGACGAGGAATGCAGCAAGGAAGACGTCTATAAGTCGATGGGCCTCGGCCGCGGCATCTTCCTCGACAAGGAGACCTTCGGCGCTGATAGGCTGCTTGTCGAAACCGAAGGGAAGGCGTGGGCCCAGATACTGGCCGATGCGCCGCTGTCGCCGCAGGTGAAGGCCGACATTGCCCGTCTTCATGAGGCCAAGACCGACTACATGCCCGGCCTTTCGTCCGCCGAGAAGAAGGCCAGGCTGTCGCGCATGTCCTATGCCGACTTCCTCACCAAAATCGCCAAGGCCGACCCCGGCGTGGTCAAGGTCTTCCAGGCGATGACCCACGGCGAATGGGGCGTCGGCATCGATGCCGTCAGCGCGCTGGAGGTCTGGCCGTTCAGGATGCCGGGCTTCGACGGGCTGGGGCTGGAGCCAGGCCCTGCGCCCAATATGGGCGTCACCGCCTCGGGCTATTCCGAGGGCGGCTCCGACACGTTCCATTTCCCCGACGGCAACGCCTCGATCGCCCGGTTGCTGGTGCGCAACCTGGTACCGGGCGTGCTGACCGGCCATGACGCCAGGGACATCGTCACCGCCAAGGCCGATTACACCAGGCTGGACAGGCCGGGTGCACCGATCCGCATCCGGCTCTCAAGCCTGGCGGTGAAGGTCACCAATGTGGATGCGAACACGCCGAAGCCCGGGGTCGAGGTGATCTACAGCCGCGCCGGCCAGCTCCACGCCGCGCGCGCAGGGCTCTGCGTCATGGCTTCCTGGAACATGATGATCCCCTATATCTGCCCGGAACTGCCGGAGCCGCAGAAGGCGGCGCTGCATTATCTGGTGAAGACGCCGCTGGTCTACACGACGGTGGCGCTCAGCAACTGGCGGGCTTTCAAGGCGTTGGGCATCCAGCACGTCTATGCGCCGGGTTCCTATCACAGCGGTTTCGGCCTCAACCCGACGGTCGATATCGGCGACTATAAAAGCCCGCGCTCGCCCGACGAGCCGATCCTGATCCGCATGTTCAAGACGCCGTGCCAGCCGGGCCTCGACGAACGGGCACAGAACCGCGCAGGCCATGCCGAGCTGCTGGCCACGCCGTTCGAGACCTTCGAGCGCAATATCCGCGACCAGCTCCAGCGCACGCTGGGCCCGGGCGGCTTCGATGCCGCCAAGGACATCACCGGCATCACCGTCAACCGCTGGCCGCACGGCTATGCCTATGAATACAACCCGCTGTTCGATCCCGACTGGACCGAGCGCGAGCAGCCCCATGTCGTCGGCCGCGCGCCGTTCGGGCGCATCACCATCGCCAATTCCGATTCAGGCGCGGCTGCCTATACCGACAGCGCCATCGACCAGGCCTATCGCGCGGTGGGGGAGGCGTTCGCGATAGCCGGCTAGGCGTCGGCCAGGATGAAGTCCGCCGCGCGCAGCCCGATCGCCATCGCCGGCCCGTTGGTGTTGCCCGAGACCAGCGTCGGCATGATCGACGTGTCCGCTACGCGCAGCCCCTCGACGCCCCGGACCCGAAGCCGCGGGTCGAGCACCGCGTCGGGATCGGTTCCCATCCGCGCCGTGCCCGCCATGTGAAAGCATCCTCCGCCCAGCGACATGGCGTTGGCCAGGATGTCGTCGTCGGTTTTCAGGCTTGCGGCCAAACCGGTCTCCTCCACGATCCAAGGCTTGAGCGCCGGCTGTTGTGCCAGGCGCCGGTTCCAGTGGAAGGCCGCGACGAACTTGCGGCGATCGATCTCGGCCGTCAGCTGGTTGGCCTTGATCGTGGGCGCGGCGTCGGGGTCGGGGGAGCAGATCCGCACCTCGCCCTGGCTTTCGGGGCGGGTGAAATAGGTCAGGAACGTGATGCCGGGATAGGGCGCGAGCTGCACGTCGCCATCCTTGCCGATGCCGGCCATGGCGGTGGACAGCAGGCCGAATTGCAGGTCGGCATGGTCCAGCCCGGGGTCGGATTTCACGAACCCGCCGATCTCATGGGCCGCATGCGTCATCGGGCCAGAGCGTGCCAGCAGGTATTGGGCGACCGACAGCAGAAGGCGGCCGCCTGACAGCCTGGTATTATGGCTGTGGCTCTTCACCTTCAGTTGCAGATCGACATGCCGGTGCTCGCGCAGGTTGCGGCCGACATCGGGCGCATGAACGATCGGCTCGATGCCGAAGGATTTCAGCAGGTCGCCGGGTCCGATGCCCGACAGCATCAGCAGCTTCGGCGTCTCGAAGGCGCCCGCCGAGAGGATGATCTCGCGCGCGGCCTGCACCGATCGTACCCCGTCCTTGTCGCGCAGCAGAACCCCGGTTGCCCGGTTGCCCGTGAACTCGACCTTCAGCACGTTGGTTTCGGTCACGACATCGAGGTTGGCGCGCCCGCGCACCGGGTCGAGGAAGGCGAGGGCGGCGCTGAAGCGCTCACCGGAATAGCGCGTCGCCGGCTGGTATCCGACACTGCCGTCGCGCACCGCGTCGACATTGTTGACGTCTGCGGCGCGCTGGATCCCCATCTGTTCGGCCGCCGTCAGGATCGCCTCGAACAGCGGATCGCCCTTCGGGTGCGTCGTGATCCTGAGCGGCCCGCCGGTGCCGCGCCACTCCGCCGGCCCCAGATCGTGGTCTTCCAGCTCCACGAATTTGCGGCCAATATCCGACCAGCCCCAGCCGGTGCAGCCCAAGGCGGCCCAGCCGTCATAATCGAGCGGCGCCCCGCGGACATAGACCATTCCGTTGACCGAGCTCGACCCGCCCAGGGCCCGCCCGCGATACCACCGCTCGGACGGCTGGTTTCCGCCGGCCTCGACCTGATACTCCCACACGACCTTGCTGCCGGGGTTGAGGATCTTGCCGACGCCCCGCGGCATCTGCATCAGCATGCCGCCATGCTTGGGGCCGCTTTCGATCAGAAGAACCGATCGCTCGCGATCGGCGGACAGGCGATTGGCCAGGGGGCTGCCGGACGATCCGGCCCCGATGATGATATAGTCGTAACGCTCCTTCACGCCGGTCCTCCCCACGCTTGCCGCGTTTGCCGTGAATGTCGGTTGTAACGAAGCGGCGCGGGGCGGAAAGGAAGAACAAGCGTCCAATACGGCCATAATTCATTCAAATGGACAGTAACTGCGGCCGGCTTCGGAACCGCCGCGCCTCGGCGGGGCCCGGCAATTAACGGGTCCGGATTGACTTTAAGCCGGCCCGCTGTCACCCTGCCTGAGATCACAGCGTGACGAGATATCATGTCTTCGTGGGCCCTACAGGCTGGCAAGCCACCGGATTAGCGAGGTTCGAGACTTCGGGCCGCTGCAATCCGGCGGTGCCAGGACATGCCCCGCCACAATTCGTGATCGACCATTGCCCCGAGACACTACCAAGCCCGGCAAGCCCGCTTCCACCAACGGGAAAACTGTGCCGGCGCGCCGGGGCATGGTCGCAAAAGCTGGTGATATTATGAGTCAATTTGAGACCTGGATCCGCGACAACGGGATCGGCGAGGTCGAATGCCTGGTCCCGGACATGAACGGGATCATCCGCGGGAAGGTCGTTCCCGCCCAGAAGTTCCTGGAAATCGAGCGCAACCAGGCGCTGCGCATCCCGTCCAGCGTCTTCCAGATCACCGTGACGGGCGAATATCCGGAAGACGGGTCGGACCCGATCTCGGTATCGGACCCGGACGTGGTTCTTCATCCGGATTTCAGCACGATCTGCGTCGCCCCCGGCTATCGCACGCCGACCGCCTTCGTCATCGCCGATGCCTGCCATTCGGACGGCAGCCCTTACGAATCCTCGCCGCGCTATGTGCTGAAGCGGGTGCTGGACCTGTATGAGAAGAAGGGCTGGCGCCCGGTCGTGGCGCCCGAGCTGGAATTCTACCTCACCCAGGTCAATGCCGATCCGGACCTGCCGCTATTGCCGCCGCTCGGCCGCTCAGGCCGCTCGGAGAGCGCGCCGCAACCGTACGGCCTGGAGTCGATCACCGAGTATGAGGACCTGATCGAGCATATCTATGCCGATGCCGAGACGGCGGGGCTGGATATCGACACGCTGATCCACGAATCCGGCGCGGCCCAGCTGGAGATCAACTTCAACCATGGCGATCCGCTGCGCCTGGCCGATCAGGTACTGGTGTTCAAGCGGCTGGTCCGTCAGATCGCGCTCAAGCACAATGTCTATGCCACCTTCATGGCCAAGCCGATGCACGACCAGCCCGGCAGCGCCATGCACCTCCATCAGTCGATGATCGACATCAAGACCGGCAGGAACCTGTTCGCCGCCAAGGACGGCAGCAACAGCAAGATGTTCGATCATTTCGTCGGCGGCCTGCAGAAATTCCTGCCGCAGTGCACGCCGCTGCTGGCGCCCAACGTGAACTCCTTCCGCCGCATGCGGCCCAGCTTCAGCGCGCCGATCAACCTGCAATGGGGTTATGACAACCGCTCCTGCGGCCTGCGCGTGCCCTTGTCCGACGGCCAGAATCGCCGGATCGAGAACCGGATTCCCGGCGCCGATTCCAACCCTTACCTGGCGATCGCCGTGTCGCTGGTCTGCGGCTATATCGGGCTGGTCAAGGAGATCGAGCCGACGGAGATGGTGACCGGCAACGCCTATCGCGAGGCGCGTACCCTGCCGCGCACCTTGGACGAGGCGCTGGACCGGTTCAAGAAATGCAAGCCCGTCCGCGACCTGCTGGGCGAGTCCTTCTCCCATGCCTTCACCTTGATCAAGGAGACGGAGCTCGACGCCTTCCAGGCGGTGATCAGCTCCTGGGAACGCGACCACCTGCTGCTGAAGGTCTAACCCGATGACCTTCAACGAAACGCTCGGGATCGAGCGTTCGTACTATGCTGCGACTGCCAATCCGTTCGAACATGCGCCCGGCCTGACCGGCCAGGTGGAGGCCGATCTCTGCGTCGTCGGCGGCGGCTGCTCCGGCCTGTCGGCGGCGCTGCATGCGCGCGAGCGCGGCTTCTCGGTCGCCGTGCTGGAGGGTGGCAAGATCGGCTGGGGCGCCTCGGGCCGCAATGGCGGGCAGATGATACCGGGCCTGCGCAAATCGGCGCTGGAGCTGGTCGGCCTCTATGGCGAGGCCAAGGCGAGGGAGCTGTTCACGCTGTCGGTCGAGGCGATGGACCTCGTCGTGGGGCTGATCCAGAGGCACGGCATCTCCTGCGACCTGGCGCTGACCGGCCATATCGAGGCGGCCTGCAAGCGGCGCGACGTCGGCCATCTGGAGGCGGAGGCGGAATGCCTCATCAACCAGATGGGATATAACCATGTGGAGATGCTGGACGCGGCCCAGACCCGCACGGCGGTCGCCTCGCCGCTGTTCCATGGTGCGCTGCACGACCGCAACGGCGGCCACTACCACCCGATGAACTATACGCTGGGCCTCGCCGAGGCGGCGCGCAAGGCCGGTGTGCAGCTCTTCGAGGACTCGCTCGTCACCGGGGTGGAGGAGGGGGCCCTCTATTCGGTGAAGACGGCGGCCGGCAGCGTGAAGGCCCGCTATGTCATGCTCGCCTGCGACGCGTTCCTGGGCGATCTCGATGGGCACCTTGCCGGGCAGATGATGCCGATCGGAAGTTACATCGCCGCGACCGAGCCGCTGAAGAACGCCGCCGAGCTGATCCCCGGCGGGCAGGCCGTGTCGGACACCAAGTTCGTCGTCGATTACTTCCGTCTCAGCGCCGACAACCGCATGCTGTTTGGCGGCCGCGAGCACTACACGCCCTCAGCCCCGCGCGACATCGCCGCCTTCGTCGGGCCGCGCATGACGACAGTCTTCCCGCAGCTGAAGGATGCCCGCATCGACCACGCCTGGGGCGGCATGGTGTCGGTGACGCTGTCGCGCCTGCCCGACATCGGCCGGCGCGGCAACCTGTTCTACGCCCACGGCTATTCGGGCCAGGGCGCGATCCTCTCCAGCCTCGCCGGCAAGCTGGTCGCCGAGGCCATCGCCGGCACCGCCGAACGCTTCGACATCATGGCCAAGGTGGCGCCGCCCGCCTTTCCCGGCGGCTCCCGCCTGCGCCAGCCGCTCTATGTGCTGGGGATGCTCTGGTATGCGCTGCGCGATAGGCTTTAGGTGCGATCACAGATTGCACCCGGCTTCGCTACGGTGCATCGTCGGCGTCTGACCCATAAGACGCGTCTGGTCCAAGAATGGCCATCCATAAACTGTCCCTGCGCGAAGCGCATGAGCCGATCGCCCCGCCCGCCGATGAGGGCGATGACGAGGCCGGCCTGCTGCACAACTCGGTCTATGACGAGCTGTGCTGGCGGATGATCACAGGCCGGATCACGCCCGGCGTTACGCTCTCGACCCGCAGCCTGGCGCAGGAGCTGGGCGTCAGCCAGATGCCGGTGCGCGAAGCCTTGTCCCGCCTGTCCGCCGAACGCGCCATCGAGATCCGCTCGAAGCGCCGCATCACCGTACCGGCGATGACATCGGCGCGGTTCGACGATCTGCTGCGCTGCCGCCTGCTGCTGGAGCCTGAGGCGGCGCGGCTGGCGCTGGATTGCGTCGACAAGGCGCGGCTGAAGCTGCTCAAGGAGATCGACGCAAGGATGGATACGGCGCTCAAAACCGGCGACGTGAATGTCTATATGGAAGGCAACTTCAACTTCCATTTCGAGCTTTACCGCGCCAACGGCATGAGCACGCTGAACCAGCTGATCCAGGCCTTGTGGCTTCAGTTCGGGCCTTATATGCGGGTGGTCTACGGCCGCTTCGGCACGGCCCAGCTGGTCGACCAGCATCACGTCGCGCTGGCGGCGATCGAGGCGGGGGACCGGGCGGCGCTGGGCCGGGCGATCCACCGCGACATCGAGGACGGCATGGGCCTGATCGGCCGCAGCGGCCTGGCGGTTCAGTAGGTGCAATGATGAAACGTCCCCTGGTCGGCGTCGTCGCCGATGTCCAGCCGGTCGGCGAGCTGCCGTTCCATATGGCGCAGGAGAAATACCTGAACGCCGTCCGGATCGGCTCCGACTGCTTCCCGGTGATCGTCCCGAGCTTCGGCCTCGACGAGGCGCTGGCGGATTTCGTCGGCATGCTGGATGGGCTGATGCTGACCGGCGCCATCTCCAACGTCGCGCCCGAACGCTACGGCGCCCCGGCCGAGCCGCCGCGCGGTCCCTACGATCCCGCGCGCGATTCCACCACTCTGCCGTTGATCGAGCTGGCGATTTCGACCGAGCTGCCGCTGCTGGCTATCTGCCGCGGTTTCCAGGAGCTGAACGTCGCGCTGGGCGGCACGCTGAGCCCGCGCGTGCACGAGATTCCGGGCCGCATCGACCACCGCGCGCCTTACAAGAAGCCGCTGCCGGAGCAATATGCGCCGGCCCACGAGGTCACCCTTGCCCCCGGCGGCGCGCTCGGCGCGCTGCTGCCCGGCGTCGGGAGCGTCAGCGTCAACTCGCTGCACTGGCAGGGGGTCGAAACGCTGGCCCCGCGCCTCGTCGCCGAGGCGACGGCGTCCGACGGCACGATCGAGGGCGTGCGCGTCGCCGATGCCCGCGGCTATACGCTCGGCGTTCAGTGGCATCCGGAATGGGACGTGGCGAATTCGCCCTTCTCGATGGCCCTGTTCCGCAGTTTTGGCGATGCCGCGCGCAAGCGTCGCGCCCGCCGCGGCTAAACACGGAACCCTGAATCGGTTTACCGGTTGCTGTGAGCACAGGCTCCCCGCAACCGGATAGATCATGGCCTCCGACTTTTTCGAATCTGACCAGCTGGTATCCGACGCCGACATGGCCGGTCAGCCCGAAATCCCGATGGACGAGCCGCAGGCTGCGGCGCCGCGCCCTGCCAGGCTGAGCCTGTTCCAGCGGGTTTGCCTCGGGGACAGGCCCCAGGCCAAGCCGGGGACCTAAGCCGCTTCCAAAGCAGGAAGTTTCCCGCCACTATCGCGCAAATACGCCGATAGGGGAGGAAACATGGAACCGCTGATCATCGAGGCTGCGATCAACGGCAGCACACCGCGCTCGCACAATCCGCATACTCCCAAGACGCCGGCCGAGGTCGCCGCCGAGGCCATCGCCTGCATCGATGCCGGCGCCAGCGTGATCCACAGCCATATCGAGAAGCTGTCCGTGCTCGGCCGCCCAGCGGCGGATGCCTACATGGAGGCCTATCGCGCTGTGGTGGCCGAGCGGCCGGATGCGATCCTGTGCCCCACAGCCGGCGCCGGCGGCACCCTGCAGGAGCGGTGGGAGCATACCGAGCTGATCGCCCAGTCCGGGCTGATCAAGATGACGGTGCTCGATCCCGGCTCGGTCAATATGGCGAATTCCGGGGAGAACGGCCTGCCGGGCTCGTTCCGCGCGGTCTATGCCGTGCCGTTCGAGGAGATCGAATATCTGCTCGCCATCATGGAGAAATACCGGCTGGGCCCGTCGATCGCGATCTACGACCCGTCCTATCTCCAGACCGTGCTGGCCTATCACAAGGCCGGGCGACTGCCGAAGGGGGCGATGGTGAAGCTCTATTTCGCCGGCGATCACAACTTCATCGATTTCAAGCAGGGCGGCTTCAAGTTCTTCAGCATGAACCCGACCCGCAAAGCGTTCGAAGCCTATGTCGAGATGCTGGAGGGCAGCGGCCTTACCTGGTGCGTCGCGGTCCCGGGCGGCGACGTGACCGAGACCGGCATGACCCGGCTGGCGATCGAGGCCGGCGGCCATGTCCGCATCGGGCTGGAAGACCATGCCAGCGCGGGCCGCCGGCCCGGCAACAAGACGCTGATCGAGGAGGTCGTCGCCATCGCCCGCGAGGTCGGCAGGCCGATCGCCGATTGCAAGACGGCGGCGAGGATCATGGGCCTGCCCAGGGGCTGACCGCCTCGCTGATTTCCGCTACTGCGTTCGTGGATATGCTGTAGAAACGCAGGGCATAACGAACGAGGGGCAACTTCATGTCGCTGATCGCCTACTTCAAACCCAAGGGGCCGACCGGCTTCGGCTACGCGTCCTCGGCGTCGGACGTGACCGAAGGCGCATCGCTGGCCGGCAAGACCGTGCTGGTCACCGGCTGCAATTCGGGCCTGGGGCTTGAGACGATGCGGGTGCTGGCCGCCCGCGGCGCGCATGTCATCGGCGCCGCGCGGACCGAGGCCAAGGCCAGCGAGGCCGCGGCGACCGTCACCGGCAAGGCGACCGGCGTCGCCTGCGAACTGTCCGATCCGGCGTCGGTGCGCGCCTGCGTCGAAACGGTGAAGCAGATGGCGCCGCTCGACGCCATCGTTGCCAATGCCGGCATCATGGCGCTGCCCAAGCTGAACCAGTCGCACGGCTATGAGCTGCAATTCTTCACCAACCATATCGGCCACTTCATCCTGGTGACGGGCCTGCTGGACCGGCTGACCGACGATGCGCGGGTGGTGATGCTCTCCAGCGCCGCCCACCAGATGGCGCCGGCCGGCGGCATCCAGTTCGATAACCTGTCGGGCGAGCACGGCTATAAAGGCTGGGTCGCCTACGGCCAGTCAAAGATCGCCAACCTGCTGTTCGCCAAGGAGCTCTCCCGCCGCTTCGCCGGCACGAAGAAGACCGCCAACGCCATCCATCCCGGCGTGATCGCCACCAATCTGGGCCGCCATCTGGGCATGTCCAACCTGGTCAGTTCGCTCGTCTGGGGCACAGCCAATGCCCTGTTCCTCAAGACCATTCCGCAGGGCGCGGCGACCCAATGCTATGTCGCCGCCAATCCCAAGGCGGCCACAATCTCGGGCGAATACTGGGCCGACTGCAATGTCGCCAAAGCCCGCGCCGAGGCCGACGACCCGGCCCTGGCGGCGAAGCTGTGGGAGGTCTCGGAGAAGATCGTGGCGGGGTTGGCTTAAGGGCGCCGGCCATGCGTCTCAGCCGGCGGACCGTGATCAAGGGCTCGGCCGCGGGACTGCTGGGGAGCAGCCTGCTGGCGCTGCCGGCCGAGGCGCAGCATGCCACGCTCTTTACCCTGGTCTTCATTTCCAAGCGGCTGGACGCGTCGACCGTCGATTACCGCAAATGGTATATCGAGCACCATGCGCCGGATTTCCTGTCTTTCGCGCGGCCTTATCTCGCGCGCTATACGCAGGATTTCGTTGAAAAGGCCCATATGGGCGACGTCGATTTCGACTGTATTTCCGAGTTCGAATATCTGAACGCCGAGGCACGCGAAACGCTGCAAAAGCTGGTCGCCGCGCCCGAGGCCCAACGCATCCTCGCCGCCCATCCCAAAGTCGGCTCCCAGCCCGGCCCGCATGAGGATCACGGCGGACCGCGGACATTCTCGGTCGGCGAACGCGTGCTCGCCGGCCCCGCCCGCGGCTATGATCCGCCGGGCACGCGCAAGCAGGCGGTCCTGCTCCGGCGCAAGGCGGGCACGACTCCGGATGCTTTCGCCACGGCTGTCATGCTTTTCGGTTTTGCTATCGCACAGCAGGCGGAGCGCGCTGTGCTCGACCTGGCAATCGCCGAGCCGGACCGTCCGGCACCGTTGGTCGACGCGGTCATCCAGATCTGGCCGAAGGGGCCGGGCGGGGTCGATATCCCGCGCGACATGCCCGACGCGATCGAGGTCGTCAATGTCCTCGACCTGCTGTCATACGAAAGCGATCTCGGCAAACGCTGATCCGCTGATTTTCCCGCTGTGCGCCGCAGATTCGGCCGCTAAAATAGCGCGAGTCTCCCTTGAAACCGGCCCCTGGAGGCCGATATGCCGCGCGCAAGATCGTTGTGGGCAGCCCTGGTATCGTGTGCCGCGATACTGTTCTGGAATTCCGTCGCTTCCGCGCAGGCGGACCTGCCGGACACACGAAGTTGCGAGGAACTCACCGCCGACTGGCCGCTGTGGAGCGCGCTGTCGGCGCATCCCTGGACCCGGGCCGAGATCGACCGCAAGGTCTTCTTCTCGTTGGACCGGCTGAAGATTGCCCTTCACGCAGCGCCGCTGACCGCGCCGGTGAAGCTGGCATCGAATGAGACCGAGGATTATGTCCAGGAAAATCCGGGCCGGCCCGGCGTCGAGGCCTATTCGGCCGCGGCTGCTTTCTATGGGCGCGGCGAATTCAAGAAGGCCGTCCCGCTCTTCGACAAGATCGCCTCCGACCGCGGCTCCGACTATCGCGCCCCGGCGGCCTATACCGCCGCCCGCGCGACGCTGCTGATGGGCGATCTCGCAGGCGCCGGCGCGCGGATCGAGGCGCTGGCGGGTGATCCCGCGCTGCAGGAATTCGCCGCTCAGGCCTACGACTTGTTCAGCAAGATCCGCTACCAGTCGGAGGCCGTGCCGGTGAACGCGGCAGAGATATCTCAGATCAGCTTCATGCTGACAGCGCCAACTGAGGCGGTCTGTGCGTCGCCGCTTGGTGAACAGTTGCGCCGAAATTTCGACGGCGAGTTCACCGAATTGATCTCGCTTCCTCTCGAATACAACCGGTGGAACCGTTTCTGGATCCGAACCATGGCATCGACGCCCATGGCCAGGCTCGACCCGGTGGTCGAGGCTGCTGCATTTATCGAGACGCCCTGGCACTACGTCACAACGTTTCACGGCTACGGGACCGTAGGCTGGGGCGACGAACCCCGGCCATTGGATCCGGCGTCGGCGGCGCTTGCCACGCTGGCTCGCGGACGCTGGATTGCGGGTCACAATCCGATCTGGGGTGCGATTCTTGCCGAGCACACGCGGGACCAGGCCGATTTGGAGCACATCGCCGAAGCCCTCGCGATACTGCGCAAATGGCCCGGCCTGCCGAAGGCGGCCGAGGCTCGCTATGCTTGGCGGCTCGTTGCACAGGTCGTCCGCCTGAAGCTGATGGCCGGCAAGATCGATGAAGCGTTGGCGGCGGCCTCGTTGCTGACGCCGGCCGACTTCGCCGCAGACCGGGGCAAACCGCAACCTGAGATCAAGCAGGCCGAGGGCACGATCTTGGCGAGTGGCATCCGCTGGTTCGCGCAACGGAACGATTTCGAGTCTGCGCGCAGATGGGCGCTCGACGGAGCGGAGCAATTCCGCCTGCCCATCCCGAACGAGCTGAAGCCTCTGCTGGTCCGCAACCTGGGCGAGCTTTACGGCGATCCGCGGCTCGGATTGCCGAAGGTGAATGGGACGGTGGAACTGGGGGACCTCCGCCTGCTCTTCGATCTCTTCTCATCGCGCCAGCTGATCGAGTTTTCGCGGCGGCCCGACATCGCGTCCGACGACCGGCGCGCCTTCGTCGCTGCCGCCTGGGCGCGGGCTTATGCGCTGGAACATTGGGACGATCTCGTCGCCTGGGCGCCGGACCTGGCCAGGGCCTTCCCAGAAAGCAAAGCCGACATCGAGCCGCTGGAGCATGCCTGGTTTCGTGGCACCGTGCGGCATCGCGCGATGCTGGTCATGCTCCGGATGCCGGGCCTTGTCATCCTCCCATCTTGGGCGCGTCCGCCCGGCGGACCGGAACACTGGAATTCCCTGGGCGGGGCTCGAGAAGCGGATGTCCGGAAATTCGACAGTCAGAATCCGAGCGACGGAAACTGGTGGTGCTCTCCCGACGGGCAGGAAATCGCCGTCGATGCGGCGAAGGATTTTGTGGGTATGGCGGTCGACACCTACTGGTATCACTCCGAACTTCGCGACGAGGTGAAGGAAAAGGATAGCGACGATGCAGAGCATTATTTCGCGACCTTTCCGCTGCTGAAGGCGGCCGACACCAGCGAGCTCGAAGCACTGGACGGTGTCGGTTCATCGACACAGAGGCTGGCGGAAGCAGCGGTGAAATGGGGCAACGGCATCACGTGGTTCGACCGGCTGCTCGGCCGCGACCGCGATGTATCGGAGGCGCTGGCGCGATCAGTGGCGGCCACCCGCTACGCCTGCCGCATTCCACGCGAAAACGGTCCATGGTCGCGGGCCGCCTATGACCTGCTGCACAAGAACTATCCGAACTCGGAATGGGCGAAGCGAACGAAATATTGGTTCAATACCATTCAGCTGTCGGAGTGAAGATCGCCGCTGCTTTGTCGTAATTTGTGCTAAAGCTTCAATACGATGCGGCCAGTAAGCGGCCGCCGATGCGTTGAATGGGCGGCACATGGATCAGGCTGGGGGATCGGCGATATTGGCGCGAAATAACGTCTTCTATCCGCTCGTCGCCGCCCTGTTCGCTCTCGCCCTGCTGCTGCGCTGGCTGGCCCTGCCGTTCCAGAGCCACGACATGCAGGACTTCCTGCTGCAGTGGTACGACTACATCGTCACGCACGGCCGCTTCGCCGCGCTGTCCGACAATTTCTACAATTACACCCCGCCCTACATCTACATGATGACGGCGGTATCGTATCTGGATGGGGTTTTCAGCCGGGTCACGCTGATCAAGTCGATCTCGATCCTGTTCGACGGCCTGTCCGCCTTTCTCATCTACAAGATCGTGCTGCTGGTGCGGCCCGACCGGCGGCTGGCGATACTGGCGGCTGCCCTGTTCCTGAACCTGCCGACCGTGATCCTGAACGGGGCGGTGTGGGGCCAGTGCGACGTGATCTACACCACCTTCCTGCTCGCCTTCGCCTATTACCTGATCCGCGGTTTCCCGTTCCAGGCGATGCTGGTCTATGCCATCGCCCTGTCGCTGAAGGTGCAGGCGATCTTCCTGGCGCCGTTCTTCATCTATCTGCTGCTGGCCCGCGCGATCCCCTGGCGTGCCGTCATCCTGCCGCCGATCATCTACGCCCTGCTGATGCTGCCGGCCGCGCTTGCGGGGCGAAGCTGGATCAGCCTGATCGGGGTCTATGCGGGGCAGGCGGGTTTCATGCATTCGCTGTCGGCGCACGCGCCCAATGCCTACATGTTCTTCCAGGACGGGCTGTCCGAGCAGGCACGGTCCTATTTCGGCTATGGCGGGCTGTTGCTGGCCGGCTTGGCGAGCCTCGTTCTATTGGCTACGCACTTTCGGATACGGCCGCCATTGCCGCCTTTATTCATCATCCTGGCGGTTGCGCTATGGCTGTCGCTCGAGCCCTCGCTGCTGCCCCGGATGCATGACCGCTATTTCTTCCCGGCCGACATCTTCGCCTTCCTGTTCGCCTGCCTGGTGCCGCGCGCCTGGTGGATCGCCGTGCTGTTCCAGGCCGGATCGGCGCTGGCCTATGCCCAATATCTGGCAAGCTCGGTGCCGGACTTCCCGGTCGGCACCGTCTATGCCGCCCATATCGGCGCGGCGGCGATGATTGCCGCGGTCGCCGGGATCGCCTGGTATTACCGGCCCTACGTTCGGAAGCCGGCATGACGGCGCGGGCGCTGTCGGCTGGCCTGCTGCTGTTCGGCATGTTCTGGATCGCCATCGCACTGATGCAGGATTTCGATCTCGCCGGCGGAGCCAAGGCGATCATGCTGATCGGCCTCGCCGCTGCGACCGTCGGGGCAACCATCGGGGTGGAGGGCAGACCCTCTGCATACCCGATGGCACTGATCCCCGGCCTGGGCCTGGTGCTGGTGGTCTTCGCCGTCCTGACGCCCTCGCGCCTTACCCAGGCGGAGGCGGTTGTCGCTCTTGGGCTGGCGGCGGCGCCATTGGCCTTGCGTGCCGCCGGCATGCGCGGCGTGGCGGGGCTGGACCGGCTGCCGGCCCTCCTGACTGCGATCTGTGTGCTGCTGGCGCTGAACCGGCTGCGCATCGCGCTGGGATTCCTGCATGCGCCCGACATGGAGGATATCGGCACCACCACCATCGCCGGCATCCGTACCGTCCTCGTCGGGCAGAACCCCTATGCCGCGCCGATCGACCTGCATCCAGAATATCCCGATTTCCCCGGCTACAAATACCTGCCGATGATGATGGCGGCCTATGCGCCGCTGGCCTCGGTGCTGGGGCAGGCGGGGCTGCGGCTGATGAACCTGTTGCTCGATGCCGGCGTGTCGGCTGCGGTTTTCTTCTCCGCCCGGCGTATAGGCGGGCAGACGGCAGCCATTCTGGCACTGATCGCCTGGCTGATGCTGCCGGTACTCCCGCGCGACATCTACAAGCACGGGGTCACCGATCTGGCCCCCGTGTTGCCGCTGATCGTGGCATTGCTGCTGGCCGAGACACGGCTGGGCAGGGCGGGGCTGCTGATCGGGCTGTCGGTGGCGGCCAAGCTGTTCCCCGGCCTGCTGATGGCGCTGTGCGCCCTCAGGCGCGAGCGGATCGGTTTCTATTTCCTCGGCGGCATCGCCGGCATCCTGCCGGCTGTGGCCTTCTATCTGTGGGATCCGGCGGATTTCACCCGCAACGTGTTCCTGTTCATCCTGTCTCGCCCGATCGACATCACCAGCTGGATGCACGATATGCCGGCGATCGTGCCGACCCTGGCGAAGCTGGCTTATTTCCTGTTCCTGCTTGCAGTGCTGATCTATCTGGTGCTGCGCACGCCCGGCTTGGCCCGGCGCTGCGGGCTGGTGGTGCTGTGCATCGTCGGCGCGCTGCTCACCGGGCCGGACGCGCATAACAACTACATGATCTGGTGGGTGCCGTTCTTTTGCGTTTTGCTGGGCGCCCTGGTTTCAGCCATTATCACAGGGCGTTACGGCCTGAGGGGAGAGCGCGCGTGAGCGAGAACGAATCGCCGGTTTTGAGCGACGACGCCCGGGTCGCCTTCTATCGCGAGCAGGCCAAGGGGCTGAAGGAAGACGACATCAACTATCACGGCCTGCGCATGCATGCGGTCCAGGGGCTGCACGACATGGTGGGCGACATCGCCATGGCCGAGTTCCCCAAGGGCGCCGAGGTGCTGGATGTCGCCTCAGGCTCCGGCGCCATGTGCCTGCGCCTCTCCGAGGCCGGCTTCAGGATGACCGGCTGCGACATGGTGGAGGAGAATTTCAAGCTGAAGGGCAAGGTCCCGTTCCAGGCGCTGGACCTCAACACCGAATTCTCAAAAACGGTCGGCAAGCTCTATGACGCCGTGACCGCGACCGAGATCATCGAGCATCTGGAAAACCCGCGCCAGTTCCTGCGCCAGTGCTTCGCCTGCCTCAAGCCCGGCGGAAAGCTGCTGCTCTCCACGCCCAACCTGGAGAGCGCACTCTCGAAGGCGATGTACATCACCTCGGGCACGTCACGCTGGTACACTGACCGCGATTACATGGAATACGGCCACATCACTCCGATGCCGCTCTGGGTCTTGCGCAAGGCTGCGCTGGAGGCCGGCTTCAAGATCGACCGGGTGACCTCGCAGGCCGAATATACCGGCCCGTGGAAGGGCTGGTGGAAGATGCGGCTGGTGACGAAGCTGATGAAGGCGCTGGACCGGGCGGGGAGCCCGCAGGGGGATATATTGATCATGCTGGCGCATAGGCCGGCTTAGTCGATTTCGTAGGATGGGTAGAGCGCAGCGAAACCCATCATCCAGCGCGTTGAACGATGGGTTTCGCTGCGCTCTACCCATCCTACGGGCACCTCCCGGTCGCCCAGATCGGGCCCGACTTCAAGCTCTCCGGCGCCGCGCACGGCAACGCCGTCGCCAAGGTCACGAACACGAAGCTCGTCCCCGCCGGCAATGCCTCCCTGTCGAACACGAACCGCCCAAAACCCGACACCTTGAACACGCCATCGACCACGGTCATCTGCCGCGTCGACTGGAACTCCGCGACCGACCCCAGCCCATAGAACAGCGGATACAGATAAGGCTGCGGTTCGCCCGCCTCGACATAGACCGGCTCACCCGGCTGGGCCAGGGCAACCTCCGTACGTAGCGCATCCTCCAGCCCCAGGCGAAAACCGTTGCCCAGCTTCGTGTCCAGCACCGCAGCTTCCTGGTTATAGGAGGTGAAGTAGTAGGCGTAGAACGGCACCAGGAAGAGAGTGAGGTAGGCGGCGGCCGAGGCCGCTAAGACTGTCCGATGGAGTCTGGTCAGGAACCAGGCCGCCAGCATCAGCGACGGGATCAGGAACCAGTTCAGCCGGGTCAGCTGCAGCGGCAGCAGCAGGATCGGAAACACCACCATCGCCGCGACGATCAGCACGATGTTCGTCCGCCGGGTCCGGTCCCGGGCCAGCAGCGCTGCCCCGGCCAGGGTCAGCAGCGGGGCGGCTCCGGTCAGGGGCAGGAAGAACCGGCTCTGGTGCCAGATCGCCTCGTCGCGATAGGCGCCGGCCATAAAGGTCAGGTTGTTGAAGATGGTGACGGCGAAGCCCTGGCTGATCTGGCTGAGGCGCGTCGCCGCCAGGGCGGGGACCGAGAAGGGCAGGGCGTCCTCGATGGCCATATGCGGCGTGTGGAGGATGTAATTCTTGATCAGGAACAGGCCGAAGGGCAGTGCGATCAGCTTGGCGATCACGATGCCGCCAAGCCACGGCTTCCACTGCGCCAGGATCTGTCTCCAGAAGACTGCCAGGATGGCGATGCTGCCTGGGATCACCGCGTACATCACGACAGGATAGGCATAGATCGCCACCGACCAGGGCACGAAGGCGAGCAGCGGCCAGCGCCCACCGTCGCGGATCGCCCGGCCCAGCGTGTAGAGGCCGAGCGTGAAGAACAGCGGCGCCAGGTTGGAATCGAGCGCCCAGCGGCTCGCCATCACGTGCCAGGGCAGGACTGCCAGCAGGAAGGTGGCGATGAGCGCCGTACGCCGGTCGAAATGGAGGCGGGCCGCGGTATAGGCGACCGGAAGGGTCAGCACGCCGAACACCGCGCCCACCGCCCGTAGGGTCACATTGCTGAGGCCGAACACCCCGATCACCGGCACGGCGAGATAGGTATAGAGCGCATTCATGCCCGAGCCCCAGGCCGGGAACCAGACGGGCAGGCGGTTGCCCCACAGGTCGGCGCCAGTCTGCAGGATCGAGAGCGCCTCCACCCCGCTGGACGCCTCGTCGGAATTGAGCCCGCCGGGCACGTGGCCGAGAGCAATCAGGCGCAGGACGGCGCCCAGGGCAAAGGTGCCCCAGAGCAAAACGCCGTGCCATTTCCAGCTCTTATCGGTCTGCCCGGTCATCCGTCGCTTAGGTCCTTGTATGCCGCCACCATAGCATGTTCGTGCGTCGCGCAAGCCCTCCCACCGCACCCCGCTGTAAATCGGAACGTGAATAAGACCAGTACGTTGACCGGTTACTACGTATCGCATTCAAGGAGGGAAGAGCATGACGACTTACGGCACCACCGGTATGGGCTCCGGCCAGATCCAGGACGAGCATATCCGCGAAACGGGCGACTTGATCTCGGCCGACAAAGTGACCGGGACGACGGTCTATAACGCGGCCGGCGACAATCTGGGCACGATCCACGACCTGATGATCGACAAGCGGGCCGGGCGCGTCGCCTATGCCGTCATGTCGTTCGGCGGCTTTCTCGGCATCGGCGAGAAATATCATCCGTTGCCCTGGAACGTGCTGACCTATGACGAAAACAAGGGCGGCTACAATATCGACCTGACGCCGGAGCAGCTGAAGTCCGCGCCCAGCTATTCGCGCGATGAGATGATGCGCTTCGGCTCCAGCACGGCCGACGAGCGCGTTGACACCTACTATGGCGGCCTCGGCTACCCGCCGCTGGTCTGATAGGCCTTCCAGACGCGAGAGCCTTCCGTCCTTCGGGGCGGAAGGCTCTTTTCATGTGTGAAACTTCCCGCTGGTAGCGCACAATTTCGGTGTGCTATGAATTCATACGCGTGCGGATGATTAGTATCGTGCGGCGCCAAGGAACGAACCATCGGGAGGATGTTATGCGTGGAGTTTTGACCGTTTCGGCCCTGGCGCTGGCGGCCTCGATCGGCCTGTCGGCGCATGCGGCGAAGAAGTACGAATCCTGGGAAGGCACGTGGCATCTGAACAAGAAGGAAACGGTCTATCCCAAGGGCGTGATGGTCACCGACAACGACCTGGTGGTGACCAAGGATGACGGCGACAAGCTGGTCTATACCGAGACCGTCGTCGCCAACGGCAAGACCGACGTCCAGAAATACGACGGCGCCTATGACGGCAAATATTACGACATGGGCCAGGGCGAGAGCATGGCCTTCACCCATATCAACGCCACCGAATACCGCGCCGTGCGCCACGACAAGAACGGCTTCGTGCGCGAGAACAGCATCTTCGAGCTGAAGAACGGCGGCAAGAAGCTGATCTGCCACGCCTGGGCCCAGCATGAGCCGGGTGGGCCTGAGGTGGCGTTCGACGAGATTTTCGATAAGGCGCCGTGAGATTTCTCTTTCAGTCGAATAGCTGAATCATTCACCCTCACCCAACCCTCTCCCATCAAGGGAGAGGGCCAAGAATGAACTATCGGGAGGATGCCATGCGCGGGCTACTGATCGCCGCCCTAACCGTCTCGCTCACCCTGCCGGCCGCCGCGGCCAGCAAATACGAATCCTGGCAGGGCACCTGGCATCTGAACAAGAAGGAAACCGTCTATCCCAAGGGCGTGCATGTCACCGCGAACGACATGGTCGTCACCACCGATGACGGCGACAAGCTTGTCTATACCGAGACCGTCGTGAACGACGGGAAGACCGACGTCCAGAAGTATGACGGCGCCTATGACGGCCGGTACTACAATATGAGCAACGGGGAGAGCCTGTCCTTTACCCATATCGGTACGAACGACTATCGCGCTGTGCGGCACGACGATAAGGGCTTCGTGCGCGAGAACTCGATCTGCGAGATCAGGAACGCGGGAAAGAAGCTG
>Ga0105238_10001988_pt1 | contig 20594 bp, 19 predicted proteins | sample KBSC34metaG_FD_81526 | JGI IMG/M metagenome (GOLD analysis project Ga0105238, IMG submission 81526) | Corn rhizosphere microbial communities from Kellogg Biological Station, Michigan, USA - KBS C3-4 metaG | ecosystem: Host-associated > Plants > Roots > Rhizosphere > Soil | place: Michigan, USA... | reverse complement strand
TGATGGCGGCGGTTTCCGCAGGGCCGGCTGCTGTCAACAAATACGCTGCCAACATGGAACGCTACGACAAAGAAAGAGGCGAAATCCAGACCGAAGCAAAAAAACTGGAGGACGAAAGCCACGTCCACGGCGCGCAGGCCCTGCGCGCACATTTAGGCGAAGTGTTCCTGGAGATCGCAATTGTGCTGGCTTCGCTGGCAATCTTAACCAAGCGGCGGCCTATGTGGTATGTCTCGATGCTCAGCGCTGTGGTCGGTGCAGGGATCGCTGCTACGGCTCTATTGGTCCACTAACCGGCGGTTACACTGGCATGAAGAGATAGCCTGCGCGACAATAATAAGAGAGGGTTTAGGCCTATGGCCAGCCGCATTTCTAAGACGTTGCGCTATTTCTCAACCACTGGGGCCTGCGTGGTCTTCGCATTGAGTTGTGCTAGTACGGCTCGCGCTCTCGATCCCAGCAAGAAGCTGACGCAATACGTGCACCGCACGTGGCAAACACCGGAGGGCTTGTCTCAAACTTCCGTCTACTCGGTTGCTCAGACGCGCGACGGATACCTTTGGATCGGCACGCAGAGCGGAGTTCTGCGCTTCGATGGCGTGGAATTCAGTCCGGTTCGGGCACTGCAGGCCAATTCGTTAGGCGATGTATGGGCGCGTTCCATGCTGGAAGACGGGCGTGGACGTTTGTGGGTTCTCACCAATGACTTTCAGTTGATTCGCATTACCGGCAGCAAGGTAAAGGTATTTTCCGAAGAAGACGGGCTGCCTACGCAATACTTCTCGTGTCTGGTCCGTGGATCGGGCGACGAGGTATGGGCCTGCACTCCCACAGGTCTTGTTCGCTTCGAGGGCGACAAATTCGAGGTGCACGAGTCCCCGGCCCAAATTAGCAGGCGTCCGGATACTGGATGCCGCGCGAACGACGGCAAGATTTGGATGGCCGGCGGTGATTTATTGACCACCTGGGATGGTTCGCAATTTTCGAAGGTCACGCTTAAATCGCCGGGCAACTCGGAAATGCGGGCATTGCTTTGCACCGCAAATGAAATATGGATTGGAACCGGCAAGGGTCTGATTCGTTATGCCGCCGGGGTCGAGAAGCTCTACACAGCCAAGGACGGCCTGGCAGACGACCCGATTCTGTGCCTGGCGCCGGGCCGCGACGGTGCGCTGTGGGTGGGCACGCGCAGCGGGTTTAGCCGGGTGCGCAAGGGATCGATCGAAACCTACAGTTATCGCGATGGCCTCTCGCAAAACACGGTCTATTGGCTGTTTGAAGATCGCGAGGGCAGCCTCTGGGTCGCGACGAAGAACGGGCTCAATCAGTTTCTAGAGGGTGCCGCAACGCGGTATAGCAGCGCAGAAGGGCTCCCGAGCAACAACCCCGGACCGGTATTCCAAGACCGCCAAGGTACTCTCTGGGCCGGTTCCTTGGATGGGGGGCTTAGCCGATTATCCGGCAATGCCTTTACGCCGCTGAAGGCGCTCGCAAGAGAAGCGGTTTCGGTGCTCGCTGAAGATAGTGCCGGAAACCTATGGGCAGGCACCAGTGCGGGCGCATACCGCTTGCACGACGGCAAGGTCAGCGACATCTACACGACCGCGCAGGGATTGCCGGCGAATCGAATCCGCTGTATTTTTCGGGATCGGGCGGGCAAGCTTTGGGTTGGCACTGACAAAGGCCCAGCGGTGTTTGAGAATGGCCGCTTCGTTCAAATTCCCGCCCTGCGGGATGAGCTCTCCGTACCGATTTCCGCGATCGGCGAAACTCGCGATGGTGCGATTTTGTTCGCGGCGGCACGTGAAAGTTTGTATCGCTATGCCGGCGGAAACCTGACCAAGGTTGAACAGATCCCGCGTGTTTTGACACCGGTCCAGGACATAAATGCCATCTACACCGACCCTGAGGGGTATACGTGGATTGGTATGAACGGACTCGGTCTAGCTATGTTGCGCGATGGCAAGCTTGTCCGAATTCGCGTGAGAGACGGTTTGTTCGATGGCGAAATCTATGGGTTCGTCCTCGATGGTCAGGACCGCCTGTGGATGGCCTGCGGAAAAGGCTTCTTTTGGGTGGACCGAAAAGATCTGCTCAAATTTGCGGACGGCAAGATCGCGAAAGTCGTCAGCACGCCGTATAGTCCGCTGGATGGATTGCGGACCATACAAGGGACGCCTGGAGTGCAGCCCGGCGGCGTGCGCGCCTCAGACGGCCGCCTGTGGTTTTCAGCGACTGGATGGTTGTTGGCATTCGCTCCGCGCCTAGGCACGCGTCCCGGAGCGATTCCACCCGTCGCTATCCAAAATGTGATTATCGACGGCGAACCGGTGGACCCAGCGGACGTCAGAACGCTGGGGCCCGGGAGAAGCAACGTTGAATTTGAATACGCCGCCCTCACGTATCTGTCTCCTCAGCGAGTGACCTACAGTTACATGCTCGAGGGCTATGACCGCGGCTGGACCAATGCCGGTTCACGGCGCCAGGCGTTCTACACCAACTTGCCGCCAGGAAAATTTCGTTTTCACGTGGTGGCTTGCGGGGCCTTTGTCAATTGCAATGAGACCGGCAGCGCCTTTTACTTCGAAGTTGCCCCGTTCTTTTATCAGAGGATCTGGTTCCTGCCGCTATGCCTGGCCGTCATCGGGCTGTTGGTCTGGCTGATCTATCAGTTCCGCGTGGAACAGCTGCGCAGCCGGTTCGCTTTGATTTTGGCTGAGCGCAGCCGAATCGCCCGCGAGTTGCACGACACCTTGATTCAGGGTTTCTCCGGGATTACGATGCAGCTGCACGCATTCACCGACCGGCTGAGTGCTTCGGAAGACCGCAAGGCGTTGGGAGAAATCATCAGCGATGCTGGTGTATGTCTGCAGGAGACACGGCGCTCAGTTGCTGGGCTGCGCGGTGGAACAGGGTCGAGTGCAGGGCTGTCGACGGCGATTGCGGACGCAGCGCGCCAACTGATCCAGGAGCACGATATTAAATTGAAGTTGAGCCTGGATGACCGGCGCCAGGAACTGCCGGCAGAGGTCAAATACAATCTACTGTGTATCGCCCAGGAAGCCATTACCAATTCGATTAAACACGCAGGCGCTCGTGTTATTGAGGTGACGTTGGCGTGCTCGGCAAACGATTTGCGCTTGTCGGTGCGCGATGATGGCCAGGGCATGAGCCGCGGCGATGACAGTGGGCGCGCCGGACATTATGGGATCATCGGTATGAAGGAGCGGGCCAGCCAAATCGGGGCGGAGCTCGAAGTGGCGAGCACGCCGGGCCGCGGCACGAAAGTTTCCGTGCGGGTTCCGGTGGCACAAGGGCCGCTGCCGTCTCCTCAAGGAAGGTTAGAGCCGGTTTGATGGTTGAACAAACGGAAGTCTTGGGAATACTGTGCGTCGATGACCATCCCTTGGTTCGCAAAGGGATCGCAGCCATTCTGGCGAACGAGAAGGATATGAAGCTGATCGCCGAGGCCGGCAGCGGCGCCGAGGCGGTAGAGGCTTTCCGTAAGTTCCATCCCGATGTCACGTTGATGGACTTACGCATGCCGGCGATGGACGGTATTGAAACCACCAAGGAAATTCGCAAGATCGATCCCGAGGCCAAAATCATCGCTCTCACGAGCTACGATGGCGATCAGGAGATTTACCGGGCGCTCGAAGCGGGTGTGCGCGGCTACATCCTCAAGGAGTCGGTGCATACCGAAATCGTTCGTGCCATCCGCGTGGTTCAATCCGGGAAGCGCCTAATGCCACCCGAAGTGGCCGAGCGGCTCAGCGAGCATTTTCCGCAAGTGGCCCTCACGCCGCGCGAGATAGAAGTGCTGCAGCACGTCGCGAAGGGTCTCGGCAACAAGGAAATCGGAGTGCGCCTGGGCACTGCCGCGGGAACCGTGAAGATGCACTTGCAGAACATCCTCTCAAAGCTGGGCGCATCCGACCGGACGCACGCCGTGACGTTGGCCATACGGCGCGGCATCATTCATATTGATCGTTGAGTTTTAATCAGCGGTGGTCTTTCCACAGCAATTCAGCATCGGAACGCCGGACGTAGTTGGCATCGATGTCGCTGGGATCGAGCACTTCACCCGTGCGTAGTCGCTCGAATGCGATACAACCTATCGCTCCAGCCAAGGCTTTCGGCGCCTGCACAATCGGAGCTGTCACTCCGTCGAGCGAGAATCCTTGCGTCACGAATTCCAGTTCTCCCTGCGGTAACGATTCCAGCCAGAACGGTAGCTTTGCCACCACCTCTTCCTGCGCAAGTTGGAGCGCAGCGTTGTATACTCCGCCGTACACTTCGCCTCGGCGCGCATCCAGGACGACGGCGCGCAGGGGCTGCGATCCGTACCAGGCCAATGCCTGTAGATTCGACACCGCGATCACTTTGCGTCCGGTCGCTTCCGCCAAGCCTTTCACCGCCGTCAGGCCGACGCGTACGCCCGTGAAGGAACCGGGACCCGATGCCGCTGCGAACGCATCGATCTGCGAAATAGTCAGGCCGTGCCGCTCCAGCAAATGCTGGACCGCATCAAATAATACGTGGGCGAAGCCGTCAGGCGAGTCGAGTACTGCTTCCTCGATCAGACCGTGCTCTCCCACCAACGCAATGCTTCCCACGTCACCGGTGGTATCAATCGCCAGCACATACGCGCTCATGGGCTCAGCTTGTACACCCGATCCAGCGCGTAGGCCTTTCCGTTCGCATTCAGCAGCATCAGGTGGAGGCTCATCACCGCGGGGAAGCGGTTCGCTATGGACTTAGGTAACGCAAGCGTTCCTTCCCTGCCCGTCCCTACAATACGGAAACCTTCGCCATCGAGCGGAACCTCTGCAATCCATTCGACCAACAAAGAGCGTGTTGCCCGGCTGTCCCGCTTGATCTTGACCGCGAAGGGAGCGGATTTTGAAAGCGAGAGTTCGGTGCCTTCCGGAGCCGCGATCTCAAAAGGAATCTTCAGCGGATTCAACTCGACTTCCTGTACCGGCACCGGCCGTGAATCGAACTTGTACGATCTCAGCATGCCTGCTTTGCGGCCCTCGCGGGACACTCGCAGCACCCAATCGTGCAATTTGTCGGGCGGTTCCCCGGTGAAGTGCTCCCCTTTATAGTCTTTCTGTTTGACCAAGTCGCCGGTCGCAGGATTCATCCATACAACGTCATAGCTATGATTTTCAACTGTCAATTCCACCAGTCCGGGCTTCTCAACGTAAACAATGTATTCGACACCATCGAGTGCCAGCGCCCTCCCTCCGTCGACATCGAAGTATGGTTCCAGCTCCCAATAACGATTCCCGGCCATGAATTCTGCCCACACCTTCATATAGGGACCTGACCCCGACGCCGGATATTGACCATTCATGGTGGCATTCCAGAGATCCTGCTGCGACCGAATTCCCGCATTCACTGCGGGGAGCTGGTAGAACTGATGTTCCACCGATCCTACGTTCAACTCGGGCGTCCCATAGCTCAGAATGTTCATCCAACCATCGCCTATGAGCGACGCCGATGTCCCGGACGCCATGGTGGTGCGCGGATGATCGTAAGGATCCAATTTCTTCAGAAGTCCTCCGGCATCCTTCAGCACCGCGCGGCCGTGCTCCGCCGTTTCAAAAGAAGGCATGCCCGCCCAGGTGATGTTGAATGCGGAAAATCTGGCGACGATGCTATTCAGGTACGTGTCGCGTTGTCGCGAATCGGTTGGGATTGCTGCCAGGACGATATCGGCGGTCAGACCCTTGTCATTAATGGCGCGTACTCGTGCGGCGGCTTCGCTCAAATTCGTTGCGGCGTCCAGCGTGACGCGAAGGTGACTGAATTTCTCCTGCGAGCGTTGTTCGACCAACCGGTCGAATTCAGACCGTGGCATTTCGGCAAAACGATCAACGGCGGACGACATCCACAAATGCTGCTTGAGATTTTCTGTGGCGAAGTGGTGGACGTTCGCTACCCGTACAAAACCTGGTGAGTCCGATTCGGCAGCTATCACTGCACCCGCCTGCCCATCCAGGCGCGGCAAATTACTAGTCAGCCGATAAACCCAGTTGCCTGCTTCGGTGGGGGCAAACCGGATGACCAGCTTGCGATCCTCCACAAATGCGTGCAGCAAATAGGTCTTGAAGCGAGGCGAGCGGAATTCTGCGCGGAGTTCGGCGCGGTCGGGATTTTCCTGTGGGGCAAGGTCAAACGTCAGCTCGCAGACGCTCCAGGCTCGTGCGGCGGCGCAACCGGCTGATTGAGAAACGGGCTGCGCCCACGTAGCACCAGAGGTCAACAGGAAGATAAGGATTGCTCGCATCGAAGCAGCACCGTCTAGTGACACTATATCGTGAGATGCTACAGGCTAAACCAATTGGCGACGGTCTTTTCCCACTCCATTAAAAACGTCTTCTGCGCCTCGCGGTTATGCCACCAACCGTTGGCGGTGAAGTTCTTATCCGGCGCGGCCACTACCAGTATCGCCAGATCCGGAGCCAACTTTCGATAAATCGCTCCCGCCCGGCGCGTATGAAAATCGCTGGTTACGACAAGGAGGCGCCGGACGCCCATCCTGCGGATCTCCGGGAGCAGCGCCTCCGCCTCTGTTACCGTGGAGCGCCCCGAATTTTCCATATGCACAAAATACGATTGCGGATAATCGTGTGCCAGAGCAAACGGAATCGCCAGATCGCACTCATGGTTGCCGTAGGCGCCGTCTGGTCCTGAAACCAGGACCTTTGGAACAAACCCGTCGCGCACCAACTGGGCGGCGGTGAGTATACGGTAGCCCCACCCATCGCCGGCTAAGACCAAAGCCGCGTCGGCCTTTTGCGGAGGACCCGCTTGCACTAGATGGGACCCCAGTGCTCCAAGAATCTGCGTGTGGAAGATGACTGCCAGGAACACCAGTCCGGTCAGCAGGAGCAGTCCTCGCCACCTGCGCGGGCTTCGTGTTTTGGATTTCACGGGATTTTGTAGGAGGAACTACTGCTTTTCGTCGGAGCTCTTCGACTCCAAATGTCCCACCGATTTCAGGCGTTGGAACAGACGCTCCACTTCCTCTTCGTCTTCACTGCGAAGAACCGGATAGCGGAGAGGAGCAGACGTGTCGGTATCGGATGACTCAGGAACCGATTTCCTAGCGGGCTCGCTGGAACGGGCCACCGCCGCGAGTTCTCCCCAAAATTCACGATACGGGATGCCGTCTAGAAGAGCCTCGCGGGAGAAACGGCGGAGATGCCGTAACAGACTGTTCGATGAATCGAGGTCTCCGGGATAAATGAGGTGTATCCGCTGCCGGTCGTACATGGTGAGAACCACCACTAGTGGCGTATTCCAGCCCGTTTGATCCACCTGCCGGATGTCGCGCCAGGCAATCGTCCGCGGCCCAATGGCAAGATGTGTTTCGAATATCTCGATGACCGGACGGAACGTCACCACAGCCAGCGCCAACGCGGAAATAGCAAACAGCGCAGCGGCTATCCAGGAAGGAGCCCAGCGCAGCGCATTCCAGGCGCTGAAAGCGGCCCCGCCGACTGCAAATAGCGTCAGCGAGAGATAAACTCGGGAAGATTTGAAACGAGCTAGCGGACTACCCACCCCTTCAGCCTACCATCGCGCCGCGGAATGTGGGAATCGGGAATCGGGCCTGGACGATGGCACTAGCCCGGAGTTGGGAAGGTCTTCGAAATATGATCGTGCCACGTGAGGTTCTCTTCGTCGACCAGTGCCCAGACGAGGCCCAATCCGGCCGAAACAATGCTGAGCAAAGATGCTGCGAGGCGAATGGTACGCTGTTCCCGTTCCGGCCGCCGGCCGTCAAAATCCACCAGCCGTAAACCGGCAAAACGCATACCAGGTGTGTCGCCGCCGCCCAGGCACCATAGCATGCGGTACAGGAACACCACCCCACCAACCACGCAGCTAGACATTAGAAAACTCGACTTGGAGAAAGCCAGGTGGCCGCCAGCTAAGCAGAAAATGGCTAAAAAAATCCCAAGCGCAATCGCGATCATGCTGGCGTCGGCCGCTGCCGCCATCAGCCGGTGCACCGGCAGCGCCACCGGAGCGTCACAATAAATGACCGCTTCAACTTCCGTTCCCAATGCCGGCTCCGGCGTTGCGGCAACGTTAAAATCGAGTGACTGCTGGGAATCCGATGGGCGCCGGGAAGTTGCATTCGCCCGCAGATCCTGCGGCCTAGTTGCACCTGGAACCCGGTGTTTACGAACTGCAGGTTGAGGCCGCGGAGTAAGCGTCGGGATCGGTACAACCTTCGGCCCTTGCGATGGGTCGCGGAAGAGCCACGGCTGATAAACGCCCGGTGCCGGAACAGGCGCCGCATGGGCAGTTTCCTGATGAAGCGCGCGGCCTCCCTGTAGAGTTTCCAAAGCCGGAGCGGCGGCTTGCATGAGAGGAAGTGTGTCGAAATTGGGCCGCAGCGCGGACGTGTTCAATCTCCGCCCGCAGCGGGTGCAACGCCGCTCGTCATCTTCGTTCCAGGCTTGGCAATGGACGCACTGCATATTAGTCGGTTTTTAAAAGTTGTCCTACGCGCGGCTGCTACAATAAGCTTTCCTACGGTGCCTCTTGAGTACTGATTTCCAGCCGCAACGTACCAGTACAATAGTCTTTAGTACCATAGTCCGATACATTTGTCACGTATTTTGTTTGGTAGGCTGCTTTGCCTTCCCCCACTTGCGGGCCCAAATTTATCGACCTGCTTTACCCCCTCCCGCCCCTCCGCCTTCTCTAAGCGCCAACCCGGACCAGAGGGTGAACCCCGCCCGCCCGGGCGCCCCCGACGCCGATCACGTCCATATCGAATCGGTGACACAGGACGCGGTAGGAGTCATGAGGCATCTTCGAGGCAATGTACGGCTGGAAACCTCCGACATGCTGCTGCGCGCCGACGAACTGGATTACAACACCGAAACGGGAGATGCGGAAGCGCGCGGCCATGTCCACTTCGAACACTTCGTCCGCGGCGAAAAGCTGGACTGTGATCGCGCGGAGTATAACGTGGGTGCGGAAACCGGAAAGTTCTATGACGTCAGTGGGTCGGCGACTTCTAGAATCCAAGCGCGAAGAGGTCTGTTGATCACGCAAACTCCCTTTTATTTTCAAGGGAAATGGGCCGAACGCCTCCAGGATCACTATATCCTTCATGACGGCTTCATTACCGATTGCGTCTTGCCCAATGCGTGGTGGCGAATGAAGGGCCCAAAGTTTGAGGTAATCCCTGGCGAACACGCGACGTCGCGAAGTTCCTGGTTCTATCTGAAGGGCATGCCACTCATTTATTTCCCCTACTTTTATAAGTCCCTAAAAAAGGAACCTCGCCGCAGTGGTTTCCTGTTGCCCACGCTTGGAAATAGCTCGAGTCGCGGGTACGAAATCGGGGCAGGCTATTACTGGGCCATCAACCGCAATTACGATCTAACCTATCGCGCTCAGTATTTTACCGAGGCAGGCTTAATGCATCATCTTGATATTCGGGGAGACCCAACTCAAAAAACTTATTTCGATGTCCTGGTCGACGGTGTCGACGATAAGCGCAATCGAGTTCCGCCGGCGAGTGGAGCTCTTATCCTGGGACATGTGACCTCCGACCTCGGCGGCGGATGGCTGGCGCGCGGCGAACTGGATTACCTCACATCCTTTAATTTCCGGCAGCAGTACACCGAATCCTTCAATGAAGCAGTGAATTCTCAAACGCATTCTGTAGGTTTTGTGACCAAGCACTGGTCGGATTTCGGCATCAATCTGGTGGCCGAGAACAACGTGAATTTTCTCAGCATAACGCCGGGCAACGATATCTCCATTCGGAAGCTCCCGGAACTGGAATTTAATCAACGGGAACATGAGGTAAATGTCGCGGCGTTGCCCTTTTGGATCTCCTTCGATTCGAGCGCCGGATTGATGCGCCGCAGCCAAAACCTTTTCCAGACTCGCCAATTCGTCGACCGGCTGGATTTCGCCCCGCGAATCACCACGGTACTCCATCTGCCTGGATTCCAGATTGTGCCCAGTTTCGGTATTCGCGAAACATCCTATGAGTCCAGCGCCCTCAGCCCGGGTGTCTTCACCGGACAGAACATATTGCGCAATTCGCACGAGGCCAAAGTCGAACTTATTCTTCCCTCTCTGCAAAAAATATTCAATGCGCCCAATTGGATAGGATCAAAAATGAAACATGTGATTGAACCGCGGATCACCTATCAATATACGGGCGGGATCGACAACTTTAACCGCGTCATCCGCTTCGATGGAACCGATTTATTGAGCAACACCAATCAGGTTGAATTTGCCCTCAATAACCGGTTGCTGGCCAAGGACAAAAACGGCATCGTCACGGACTTCGTTAACTGGCAGCTTCTCTATGAGCGCTACTTCGACCCGACCTTCGGCGGCGCTATCATCCCCGGGCAGCGCAATGTCATCCAGAACTCCCTGGATCTGACCGGCTATGCGTTTCTGGACGGAGTACGGCGGGCGTCACCGATTGTGAGCGCATTCCGGGTGCAGCAACAACGAGTGGGTATTGAGTGGCGCACGGACTACGATCCCCTCTTCCGGCGGATCTCGAATAGCAGCCTTAGCGTGGACGGGCGCTACAAGCAATACCATGTCTCGGTGGGACAATCGCACGTGAATACCAACCCGGCCATTGCTCCCAGCGCCAATCAGATCAGGGGCGTCTTTTCGTACGGCTCGGATACTCGCAAAGGTTTGAGCTTCGGGTTTAGCGCCTATTACGACTACCTCCAGGGAGCGCTTCAGTATACGCAAACCCAAGTGACCTACAATACCGATTGCTGCGGCCTGAGCGTCCAGTATGGGCGCTACAACTACGGTAGCCGCGACGAGAGCCAGTTTCGAGTTTCGTTCGCAGTGTCCAATATCGGCAGCTTCGGAACCCTTAAGCGGCAGGAAAACATTTTCTAAACGGCTATAATCTTTCAGGAGCAAACCATGAATCTCAAAAATGCAGTTGCCCTGGTGACAGGCGGAAGCGCCGGAATCGGGTACTCGATCGCAAAGACGCTGGTGGATAGCGGAGCGAAGGTAGCGATCACAGGACGCGATAAAGCACGCCTGGAGGCCGCCGCGAAGGAACTCGGCGCGCTGGCGATTCAAGCCGATGTGTCAAAGGAAGCAGATGTCGAGCGCACTTACAGCGAGGTTCTAGCAAAGTTTGGCGATCTCGATATTCTGGTGAATAATGCGGGCGTCGGCGTGTTCAAGCCGCTGGTTGAACTCGAACTGGCGCGCTTTAAAGCGGTGTTTGACACCAACGTGACCGGAGCGATGTTGATGGGCCGCGAGGCCGCCAAGATTTTCATCAAGAGAAATCGCGGCAACATCATCAATATCGCCTCGACTGCGGCGCTCCGTGGCGCGGCCAACGGTACGGCCTACTATGGCAGCAAGTTCGCGCTGCGCGGCATGACCGAGTGCTGGCGAACGGAACTGCGCAAATATAATATCCGCGTGATGCTGGTGAACCCCAGTGAGGTATTGACGAATTTTGCGGCCACCGCAGGTTTTCCGCAAAAGGCCACCGAGGGCAAACTACGCGGGGACGAAATCGCTCATGCCGTGAAGTCCATCCTCGAAATGGACGACCGGGGGTTTACGGTCGAAATGGCAGTTTTCGCCACCAATCCGGCCGACTGATCCGGCGGATTCTTACATCGCGCCTGGATTTTCCAAACTGCGCCACATATACCAGCTTGCGATGCTGCGGTAGGGATGCCAGGCCGCGGCAATGGACTCCATTTCCTGCGGCTTCGGTAGCTCCGCCAAGCCGTAGGCTTTCTTCATAGCCGCGCGCACGCCCAAGTCGCCCACCGGCAGGACGTTGGGCCGCTGCAGCGCAAACATCAAGAACATCTGGACCGTCCAGACGCCCACCCCTTTCACGCGGGTCAGGGTTTCAATGATTGCGGCGTCCTCCATATCCGGCAAGCGCTCGAATTGAATGTCGCCATCGCGTGTGAGTTTCGCAAGCTCCCGAATATATATGGTCTTCTGCTTGGACAGACCCAGCGTGCGCATCTTTTGGGGCCGCATTTTTAAGATCGCCTCAGGCGTTAACGGGGCCGCCTTCGCCCCGGCCACTAGACGGTTAAATATGGTCGAAGCCGCCTTGCCGCTAAGCTGCTGATAGACTATGGACCGGACCAGGGTCTGGAAGACGGGCTCCATATAGGCCACGCGATAGGGGCCGGCCTTCTTAATAATGGCAGCCAGGACCGGGTCGGCTTTCTTCAGGTGGATAATCGCTTTTCGCATGGAACTCTATTCTGGTCTCAGACATCCTACATTGTAGATATGAAGTCCCTCACAACGCTTGGTGTGTGTTCTGTGGTGCTGCTGGGCTCAGTCGCTGGGGCCGTAGTTCTTTTCGCTCAGGACGAGCCGATTCGGGTCGACGTCAATCTGGTGAGTGTTCTTGCCAGCGTCCGCAGCAAGAACGGCGCCTTGATCAGCAATCTCACAAAGGACGACTTTAAGATCTACGAAGACGGCAAAGAACAGCAGATCAGGAACTTCACACGCGAGACCGACCTTCCGCTGACCATCGGCCTGCTGGTGGATACCAGCGCCAGCCAGGAGCGCCTGATCGATACTGAACAGCGGGCCGCCTCGCAGTTCTTTTCGAAAGTTTTGCGCCCAAAAGACCAGGCGTTTCTGATCCAGTTCGGGGGCGAAGCCGAGCTGTTGCAGGATCTAACCAACTCAGCACGTTCGCTGCAAGAGGGACTAAAACATTTGCGCTTGAACGTACCAGTGGGCGGGTTGCATCCAGGGCCGGTTCCTACCATGCAAAATCAGGCTGGCACCATTCTCTATGACGCGGTGTATCTCGCAGTCAACGACGAAATGAAACGCGAGGTGGGCCGCAAGGTGCTCGTACTGATCACCGACGGCGTTGATACCGGCAGCAAAATCACGCGCGACAAAGCAATCGAAGCCGCCCAAAAAGGCGATGCGATCATCTACAGCATTAACTATCAGGATCGTGGCGCCTACGGCGGCGGTTTCGGAAACATTAGCTTCGGCGGCGGTGGTGAAGGCGAACTGCGACGGATGTCGTCTGAAACCGGCGGTCAGGTATTCCACGTGGATCGCAGCCACTCGCTCGACGACATCTTCCGCGAGATTCAGGATGAGATGCGGTCTCAATACGCGATCACGTATCAACCTCCGAATGCCAAGCGGGATGGTTCGTATCATAAGATCGACATCAAGCTTTCCAATAAGGATTACAAACCCCAAGCTCGCAAGGGTTACTACGCGATCGAGCCGGAGAATTAGGTTCTGAACTGGGTGCTCCGGGACGCCTGATACACTCTCGCCCGTTGGGTGACGTGACCCTCTGAGGTCACGGAGACTGGGGCAGCTCCCGCAGATGAGACTCTGCTAGATCATCAGGCTTCTTTCCTTCCTACAAGATACGCATTTCCGTCCTCTGGTGCACAACGTGCTTCAACCCAGGAAACATGCAGAGGCCGATTACCGCCAAACATTGGTTCGTAGTGTTTCTTCTGTGCGTCACCGCTTTTGGCCAGAGGCGTCCCGCAGCCGTGGATCCGACAGCGGTCAGCGTGGCGGCAATGGCGCCACTCGCCGGAGCCGGTTATGCGGGAGCGGAGCGCTGCCAGACATGCCACAAGGCCGAGTTTGGCGAGTTCAGCAAAACGCATCACGCGGCGATCAAACCGCCCCAGAAGGAATCGATAACCGGATGCGAAATGTGTCACGGTCCCGGCAAAGCCCACGCCGATGGTGAGGAAGCATCACAGGGTGACGACGCGAAAACTGCCGCGGCAACGAAGCTGATATTTTCATTTCACGGGAACCCGCGGCGAAATGCCGAGCGCTGCCTAGCGTGCCACCAAAGCAGCCGGGATCAAAAGGACTTCACGCATTCGACACATATCCAGCATGGTGTCGATTGCACTAGTTGCCATTCGATGCATCTAGTGGAAGCCGGAAGGAATCCTAAGGCGGAGCGCATTGGCACAGCGCAGGGCAATTTCTTCAATGTGCCTAAGCTGCCTGAAGAGACCCGCTGGCTGCACAACAGTCAACTGATTAAGCCACAGCCGGAATTATGTTATGGATGCCACGGCAACATCCAGGCGCAATTCGCTCTTCCTACTCATCATCGAGTTCCCGAAGGTGCGATGAATTGTACGGACTGCCATAATCCGCACGGTACTTCAAATCGGTCGAATCTGCGCCAGAGTGGTTGGGAAACGTGCACTCAATGCCACGTCGAGAAGCGGGGACCATTTGTATTTGAGCACTCGGCAGTCAAGGTCGAAGGCTGTACGGCGTGTCACACTCCTCACGGTAGCGTTAACGGGATGCTATTGGCGCGCAGGGAGAGCCGTTTCCTGTGCCTACAGTGCCACGTAGACCCCTTCGCCTCCAACGTGCCGCACAGCCGGCTCAGCTTCCAGGCACGCGGCGACTGCACGCGCTGTCATGCCGCAATTCACGGATCGAATTTCGACTCCAACTTCCTGCACTAGTTAAATACGCGATGAAAATCAAAATCACAATCGTCTTCGCGCTACTTGCCGGAAGCCTTCTTGGTCAGGATCAAGCAGCGACGTCCGACCACACAAAACCCCTGGCGTGGGGCGGATTTGAAAATACCGGCTCCGCGACGTTCGGCTATCGCTTCACCGATGTCAGCGGATCTCAACCGAAATTCCAAGAGTTGATCAACCTGCGGCAAGGGCCGCGTGTACTCGATTTCAATCTGTTCGGCAAGGCACAGGATGGCGAGAACCGCTTCGCGGATGACTACTCGCTTACAGCGAGCGGAATCGGAGGGGATCCGTTCGCCAGCGGACAGCTCACCGTCCGGAAGAAGAATATCTACGACTTACGGGTGAATTTTCGCCAGAGTTATTACTATTGGGATCGCAATGACACCGCCGCACTGCCGAACGGACTGAGCGGCCTCACTTCAAACCATAACTGGGCCACCGTGAGGAAACTCGGATCGGTGAATCTGCTGGTCCATGCCACTAACCATTTGAAGTTCAGCTTCGAATACTACCGGAACACTCGTGACGGAGATACCTTCACGACACGATCGCTGGATTATTTTGGCTCTTCCAGTACCTGGGGCTCCTTTGCACGTGCCGATCCCTACTACATGTTTGCTCCCTTTAACGAGGTATCCGACCGAGTGACCGGCGGCATCGACTATACGGTTAAGGATTGGACTATCCATTACCGTTTGGGCTACCAGACTTTCGAAGATGCTGTGAATGGCCAGAATCTGTCTTCCCCGTTGCTCAGCATCAACGTGAATGATCCTGCGACCAGAAAGGAACCGCTCAACGGAGCGTCCTGGATCGATTCACGGCGTCTAACAACGCCGGTCAGTGAATTTTCTTACACCGGGAAGCCGCTGCCCCGGCTGGAACTACGGGGCGGATACATTTTTTATCGATATAGCGGACCCGCTTCGCTCAACATGAGTATGGATGGAATTGCCCGTACTAACAGCGGGGGGACCACCGACGCACCGTATTCTGTGTCGCTTACAACACGCGCACACGTAACCGAGCCCAACCAGGTACTGGATCAGGGATTGACCTACAAAGTAAAGGAATGGTGGAGCGCCATGTTCGACTACCGCTATTCTCACTTCACTGTGGATAGTGACGCGCAGTTCCGGAGCGTGAGCGGGGCTACCGTAGCCACCGGCGATTCGCAAAATCAGTGGCGTATTGCGTCTCACACGTTAGATTTAAACATGGCATTCACGCCCATGGCTTCTTTGCTGGTGCGTGCTGGAATCCGCTACCTGAATACGGATATTCGTATGCTTCAGGATGGAATCGTGGATACGACTCGTACCAAACATATCAATACGGTTTGGCCGATCGGCAGTGTGTATTTTCAGCCCGTTAAAATGCTAACGGTTCGCGCGGACGTGGAATCCACCACGAACGGCACATCCTATACGCGCGTCACTCCCCACACCGACGTCGGCGGCCGCTTCGTCGTTCGGCTGCGTCCTACGGAAAAGTTCTATATAGAAGACAGCGCCATCGTCCGCAACCGCAAACTACTCGACACCGACTACCGCAGCACAGTCCGTAGCAACGCGTTTACCGCGAACTACGAATTCAACCCGAAGTATACGGTCTTCGCCGGCTTCAGCTATGACAGTCTGTTTGCGTCGGATTTTGTGAGTTTCCTGCGCGGCACCGCGCCGTTTACGAACCTGGCACTACGGGACCAGACTGTGAACCGGGTGTGGCAGGGAGGTCTGAAACTTGCACCGCTGCGGCGGCTAGGGATCACCATCACCGGCAACTATGTGCGCTCGACTGGCTTCGGGGAGATCGCCGGCGAACTCCCGCTTTACGGGCCCATGAAATTCCCGTACGCCACCGGTTCGATTTACTACGATATTCCGCGACTGGGACGCTTGGCAGTGCAACTCCAGCGGACTTATTACTTGGAGCAGATCGTTCCCGGAAACAACTTCGGCGCTAATTTGGCGACGATCGCCTGGACGCACGGATTCTAAACCTTTCGAAAGGATAAATCACCTATGAAAATGACCATGACCTGCGCACTGCTGATTCTCGCCAGCGGAGTCAGCGCGAGGGCCCAAGGAGACCCTAAAGAGTTGTATATGAGTAAATGCGCCACCTGCCATGGCCCGGATGGCGCGGGTAAGACCGCGATGGGAAGGAAATTGAAAGTCCAGGGCGCGCAAGCAGCGGCCGCAAAAATGAGCGTCGAGCAGATGATCAAAGTGGTTACGGACGGCAAGGGTCAGGACATGGCCGGCTACGGCAAGCAGCTCAGCGCCGAGCAGATTAAAGGGTTGGTGGACTACTATCGCGGTCTCGGTAAGTAGGAACCGCGAGCTGAAATGCCGGCTTCCGTCATCTTGCTATTGTGCATAGGCGCCGCGTTCATCGCGCTAGTCGTCGGCTTTCGTGTCCACGTCACGCGCTCGCGCGAAGGCAAGATGCTTGCGTTCGTCGCCCTGTTCGCCTTGCCGGTCATGGCGGCCTGGGCCGGGTTCTCCGAGCAGATGGAACGGGCCGAGTCAACGAACTTCTGCCTCTCTTGTCACATCATGGACGACTTTGGTAAGAGCCTTCATATAGACGATCCCAGCTATATTCCAGCCGCCCACTTCCAGAACAACCGCGTTCCACGCGATCAGGCCTGCTACACGTGCCACACAAACTACACCATGTTTGGAACCGTCACTGCCAAAATGCACGGGCTCAGGCATCTTTACGTTCAGTACATCGGGACCGTTCCCAAACCAGAAGCAATCAAGCTGTACGACGCTTATAACAACCGCGAGTGCCTCCACTGCCACCTGGGAGCGCGTAACTTTGAGGGAGGCTCGACGCATAACAAAGTTCCCGACCGGCTGAGCCTCATCAAGACTAATAAGCTCTCCTGCATTTCGAGCGGCTGCCACGAGTTTGTACACGATGTTACGTCACTTAAGGACGCCACCTTTTGGAAGGAAAAGCCATAACGATGGACGCGCCCATCACTGAGCGCCGAATCCGCTGGGCCAGCCTCCTCATTGGCGGCGGTCTTCTGGTGCAGCTCGGCTCTTTATTGGTCGTGCACCCTCTGGCCTTCGTGGCTTTCCTGATGGTTGGATGTCCGCTGATGGCGGCTGGAATTGTGTTGTACCTGATCTCGCTGCTGCCTTAAGAACGGCCATACTGGTTCCGATGGATCTCGCCGGTTGGGAGCAGCGTTATCGCGCGCAAGAAGGAACCGCTGAATCGTCGCCACATTCGCTCGTCGTTGGAGCAGCTAGTTCCCTGCCCCCTGGCCGTGCGCTGGATTTGGCCTGCGGCGCCGGACGCAATGCATCGTGGCTAGCGCAGCACCACTGGAACGTCACCGCCGTAGACGGCTCCCCGACAGCCCTTGAAATCCTGCGGAACCGCTGCAGCGGGCTGCCCATCGCAACAGAACTTGCCGATCTGGAAGACTCCAGCTTCGCGATCGCGGCGGGTAGCTACAACTTGATCGCCATGTGTTACTACTTCCAGCGAAACTTGATCGAACAGTGCAAGCGAGGCGTGGCCCCCGGCGGAGCCATAGTCGTGATCGCCTTGCTGATCGAGCCGGGCAAAGAGCACTCCACGTTTCGCCTTCAGCCCGGCGAGCTACGCGCCTACTTCGCGGATTGGGACATTACCCACTATCGTGAAGCCACCGATCAGTGGGAGCACAAAGTCGCCGAATTAGTTGCACGACGGCCCACTTGTTAACATGTCAAGTAGGTTTCCCGTCTTGAACATCCCCAGCGATTTCGTCAGCCACGCATGATTCGCGCCCACGGACTGGTCAAGAAATTCGGCGATTTCACGGCTGTCGACAATATAGACTTCGATGTGGCAAAGGGCGAGATATTTGCGTTTCTCGGGCCTAATGGCGCGGGCAAAACCACCACGATTAAGATGCTGACTACTCTACTGCGGCCGACCAGTGGCAGTGTGTCGCTCGATGGTCTAGATCCAGTAACCCAGCAAACGGCGACGCGCAAACAATTCGGCATCGTCTTTCAAGACCCCAGCGTCGATGACGAGCTCACCGCCTACGAAAACATGGATTTTCACGGCGTGCTCTATAGCGTCCCCAGGAAACTTCGGCAGGAGCGGATTGAAGCACTGTTAAGACTCTTCGAACTGTGGGATCGCCGCAAGGACCAAGTCAAGCTATTTTCTGGAGGCATGCGGCGGCGCTTGGAAATTGCCCGCAGCCTGCTGCACACTCCCAAGATCATCTTCCTTGACGAGCCCACGCTAGGCCTTGACCCGCAAACCCGTAACCAGCTCTGGACCCATATCAAGAAACTCAATGACGAAGAGCAGGTAACGGTCTTTCTCACAACGCATTACATGGAGGAAGCGGAGCGCGTCGCCCACCGTATTGCGATCATCGATCACGGCAAAATCATTGCCCAAGGGACTCCGGACGAGCTCAAGACACAGACCGCCACGGATACGCTGGAACAGGCGTTCCTGACGCTTACAGGCAACACCATTCGCGAGGAGGAAGCAAGCGGCGTCGATAAGCTGCGAACCTTTGGCAAGGTGATGAGGCGGGTCAAGTGACGCCAGCGCGCCTATGAACGTCGTCTATATTCTGTGGCTGCGTCAATTGAAACGGTCGGCGCGATCGAAGGCTCGGATTATCGGATCTTTTGCACAGCCGTTGCTATACTTGCTCGCCTTCGGATTCGGATTCGGATCGATGTTTCAGCGCGCGGGGCAAGGAAACTATATACAGTTCCTGACACCAGGTGTAATCACCATGTCCATTTTATTTACATCGATCTTTACGGGCATCGAAGTGATATGGGACCGCCAGTTTGGTTTTTTGAAGGAGACCTTGGTCGCACCTGTGCCGCGGATCTTGATCATGATCGGCCGCACACTGGGTGGCGCCACCGTATCTGTGCTGCAGGGAATCGTGGTGTTGGTTATTTGCCTGGCGGTGGGCTTTCGAACCCCCTCGCTCGCATTGCTGCCGCTAGCGCTTGCGTTCATGATTCTCACGGCCATTCTGTTCACCGCGGTCGGCACGGCCCTCGCTTCCGTGCTCCCCGATTTCCAAGGCTTCCAACTTGTGATGAATTTCCTGGTGATGCCGATTTTTTTTCTCTCGGGAGCATTGTTTCCGCTCACGAATGTCCCGCGAGCGATGCGCATGATTGCCGCTCTCGATCCGCTTTCCTACAGCGTCGACGGACTCCGCTTTGCGCTCATTGGTGTGACGCACTTCGGAGTCACGCTCGATTTAGCGATTCTTTGCGGGGTGACGGCAGCCGCGTTGGCGATCGGCGGCTATTTATTTTCGCGGATCCAAGTCTGAGCCGTTGCAAGGCTTTGCTATCATGCAAACTCATGAGTGACTACGCCATAGGTGTGGATTTGGGCGGGACCAATCTGCGCGCCGCCGCGGTAAGCCGCGATGGGAAGATGTTGAACAAAGTCTCAGGTTCGACTCCGGGCGGTGCGGGACGAGCGGCCGTGATCGGCGACATCGTTAACTCCATCGAAACGCTACAGTCCGGACTGCCCGGTCAAAAGCTGGCCGGAGTAGGCGTGGGTGTGCCGGGTTTCATTCTGATGGACGAAGGGATCGTGGTAGGGGCGCCCAATCTCCCCGCTTTCGACAATTATCCCGTGCGCGACGAGATCGAAAAGCTGCTGGGCGCAAAAGTGATCCTCGAGAATGACGCCAACGCAGCCGCATTGGGCGAAAAATGGATCGGGGCCGGCCGCGACGTGAACGACCTCATTTTGCTGACCTTAGGGACGGGCATCGGCAGCGGCATCGTGGTTGACGGGAAGATACTTCGCGGATACTTGGGGATGGCTGCCGAAATCGGGCACACCACGTATTCGCCCAACGGCTATCCGTGCGGCTGCGGTAACACAGGCTGCGTGGAAAAGTACGCTTCCGCCACTGCGGTGTCGTCCATGGCTCGCCTGCTAAACTTGGGCCCAAATCTTTCTTCCGAAGAAGTCTTCCATCTGGCCAAGGGTGGAAATACGCGCGCCTTGCAGATATTCGATTCC